>Ga0209373_10001081_pt1 | contig 35205 bp, 36 predicted proteins | sample Higcelweek5metaG_FD_187173 | JGI IMG/M metagenome (GOLD analysis project Ga0209373, IMG submission 187173) | Freshwater pond sediment microbial communities from the University of Edinburgh, under environmental carbon perturbations - High... | ecosystem: Environmental > Aquatic > Freshwater >... | reverse complement strand
GCTTGATCCGGTCAGGAGCGCCGCAGAGAAGGTGTCCGGCTTCATTGCGAAGCAGGCTGCTGGCTCATCGCGCTCCAGCTACACACGGCGCAGTCGGTTCAGGATAGTCGCCAGAACGCAACTGCCAGATACTCTGGACCATAATGATGCGGTTAAACTGGCTATTGATTGAGGGGCGGCGGACTTCTGGTAAGCGCCCCATTATGGTCGTTCGCGGGGATTGCGATGACGACCGGAAGCGGACATAACAAGACGTGTGCTGGCTGGAGTTCACGTTGTAGTCATGACCCAAAAGCCGGCCGGGGTGGCAATCTCAGGCGTTCAGTTGGCCATCGGCATTGACGGATAGCTGACATCACTCTGCGGGATATAAATCTCAGAAATTTTCCTCCATCAGTTGAACATATCGAAATTCCTAAGAAGTACCAGCATGCGCTCGTCAGTCGCAAGGGCGGCGTCCTGTTTGCCAATGCGCTTGAGGATCGCGCGGGCAACCGCCATGGAACTCCCAGGGTTGCAACCTTCGTGGCTTTGCCGGGAAGGCGGTTTTGCCTCAGCAGTCACCCAAGTTCCGCAACTACCCAATAAACGCCACCCCGCCCCGGCCGGATCTAAATTGTCTCGTCGTCGCTCCCAAGGTCGGGCGGCTGCGGCGGGTCCACCCAAATCAAGGGCATGCCGTACTGGTCGGGTACCAGGCGAGCCATATCGTCAATATTAGCCATCCCCTTGAGTTTCTTCACACATTCATTGAAGCTCGCTGCACCGAAATCGACCGGCAGGAAGTCCGTCAACACTGGTGGCGGCCAGCTTTCCGGCATGTCTCCACAATGCTCTTTGAAGGCGTTCGCCCGAAGACGCATCGCAGAAGAATTCCTGCTTTTTCTTGCCAGAGACTCAAGTGCCTCTTGCGTTCTTTCCAGTACTTCCTTGTTCTTGACGGCCCGCAGTTCCAATGTCGATTTGATACCCTGTGGGGAGGCCGCCTTATGGACATGGTCGATAAATTTGCCAAAATGATCATCCACCATCCAGGCGTCTTCATCCTCACCCGCGCTAGCGTTTTCCACAACTGGCAAATGCGCGACCAGCCGCACCGGTTCCGGAATGTATTGGGGGCGCGGGTTCGGCAATGCCGAGTTCACTGGATCAATGTCGACGATGACGAGTGCCCGTTCATCCTTACCAAGGGGAGCGACTTTGGGCTTGTCTTCAGGCTGGTACAGCCCCGGCAGGACGCCGTGATAGGGACCGAATTTGCTTTTGTTGGGTGTTTCATCCCAGCAACGGAAGCCGATGATGCAGCTCTCGCCACCCCCTAAACCCTTCAGGGACGAGTTGCAGAAGACAATGTTCGTTCCGGCCGACAAATGCATGGTCGTGCCGAAAGCATGGTAATCCTTGGAGCGCTTTGTGATGCACGGCAGCATCAAAATAGTCCGTCGTGGCTTATTTTCTGATCTTATTTCATGAGATGTATATTGTGCCAATGATTGGTTATCTTCCCATATAGCAGTTCGCCATTCGCCATTAGTACGACTGGACCCATTATCGAATTTATTTTCTATTTTCGACATATTCCTCGAAATGGCCTCAATGTTCATTGGGCCATTAAAGGCAAATATCTCCGAACAAATAAGTTCCGCAATGTAGGTCTCTGGGCGAGTCACCCTTCTAGAAAAGTTCATCAGCGGTAATAAACGATTCGGGGATTCATCTGGACGGATTGTTTCTTCATATGCGATCGCTGGATATCGTTTCTTGCGCGATACAATCTGGTTCGATAATTTGTTGTGCGCAATATACGAGTCACTGTCGACATCCTGATTTCCACCAGCAAGCCGTTGCGATTCTTCACCGGCTCCCTGGGTACGCTCTTTTTCCCTAAATATGATAGGCAGCACCGCGGATAGGGATTGCCATACGTCAGAGCCAACTATAGGTAGTTGGCCGTGGCAAGCAAACCTCCCAGTCATTTTAGTTCGGTCCACCAGGATGTCGAACTTGGAAGGCACACGGAATGTGCCTGCCCAGACGGAAAGACTTGACCTTTTATCGTCAAGAAGGCGCGCCAACCAAAGAACGGTCTCGGGCCTCATCGAGTATTCCGGCAGCAGAAGAGCATCTACATGGAACTTGCCGCAGGCCTCGACCACTTCGGCCAGAACACGCCGACGGCGCCATTCATGGGGACAGAGCTTCAGCTTACCCTGACTATTCAGCTCGCCACTCGATAGGCTCTTGCCTTTGGTGATCACATCCGGCCAGACGAGGTCCTCCAGGGGCGTAACCTGATCCTTGCCATCTTTAATCGTTAAATTCCTCGCCGGTGGGACGGGGTCCTCATAGGCTTCAGCGAAATCGATCTGCAGGAAAGCGATGCGACAATTGCCGTCCACTTTGCGGCCAGCCGGATCAGCCTTTCCACCTCCTCGGGCGGCACCTGCATGCCGGTGGTGACAATCCCTTGCCCGGCCCGTTCCAGGCGCAGCATGCCATCGGGATTGACCATGACCTCGTTGACGGTCGGATCATCCAGGGCAGCGGCGATATCCGGCCCCAGGGCCGTGCGCAGCATGGAATGGCGGCGTTCGTCCGCCTCGCGCTTGGGGCTCATGCTGTGCCCTCCCGGCTGGCGGACAGGGTGCGGGTGGGGGCGGCCATCTGGCGGCCCACCTGATCAATGAATTTCTGGAACCGCTCCTTGCCCACGGCATGGGCGGCCCGGTCAGGTTCAAGTACCGGAGCTGTGACGGTCAGTTGGTAGCGGACATAGAGAGCCAAGCTTTCCAGCAGGACCTGCACATCCCGTTCGATGCGCTCCAATTGTCGGGCCTGCCGGTCCAGCCGGATGCGCAGCGCCTCCTCAATGCCATTCGCCCCCCGGCGGGTCAGGTATTGGCGCAGCGCATCGGCAACGATGGCGGATTTGGTCGTGCCCGGCTTGGCGGCCAGGGCCTCCAACTGGTTCGACAGCTCATCATCGAGATAGAGGTGATGTCGGGGTTTCATGGCCCGGCTCCAACAGCGGAAATGTTGGTGCCAAGCGTGGGACAGAGCGGCGGAATCTCTTATGGCCGTTACCTACGCCCTTGCGCGATCTGCACCGGGGCTCGTTATCCCCCTGTCCATCCTGGTAACTGGTCAGAGGCTGATCATTCAGGGTAAAGGCTTGGAAAGCGGGCACTCTGTTGGTGCCGGTAATGCAGAACGGATTGAGAGATGACGGAAAAGATCAGCAAGGACGACCTGGCCGCCATCGTGGCTGAGGTCACGGGCAGCACCAAGGTCAGCGGCAAGGAAGCCGTGGAGCGTATCCTGGGCGCCATTGCCACCGGCCTGAAGGATGGCAAGGAAATCAATCTGGCCGGCTTTGGCAAGTTCACGGCCCAGCAGGTGCCGGAACGTCAGGGCCGCAACCCGCAGACGGGGGCCCCCACCACCATCGCCGCCCAGACCAAGGCCAAGTTCTCGCCGGCCAAGGCGCTGAAGGATGTGCTGAACGGCTGATCCCGGTGGCGATGCCCACAAGGTTGGGCATCGCCCATCTCACCACTGTCAAAAATTTGGCAGCAGATCGTCCCGCGAGCCTTCGTTGATCGCATGGGCACGAGCGACATTCGACAATCGGTCCATGGCGCGTTTATCGGCCGCCACATCCGTCTCGTCATCGGCGCTCCCAAACAGGTCACTGCTGTCCGGTTCAATCGGTCTAGCCACCCCCTCCTCCGGTAACCCCGGATGCCGCTGCTGCTGTAGGCCACCCTCGGTCAATTCGTCCAACGCGGTGTCGTCCTCCTCCTCCGCAAGCCGCTGATCCATGCCGCGCACCTGTCCACCCCAATCATCGGATCGCGCCGGAGGACGGTCGGCATAGGGGCCATCCGAAAGGGTTGGTGCCGGCAACACCCGCTCCGTAAAGTTCCGATCCTCATAGTAGCGCAGCTTGCGGGCGCGGATCGGGGAGAGGCCGGAGACCAGCACCAGTTGATCCGTTGGCGGCAACTGCATCACCTCGCCCGGTGTCAGCAGGGGCCGGGCGGTTTCCTGTCGGCTGACCATGACATGGGACAGCCACGGGGCCAGCCGGTGTCCGGCATAGTTGCGCTGCGCCCGCAATTCGGTGGCTGTGCCCAGCGCGTCCGAGATGCGTTTGGCCGTGCGCTCGTCATTGCTGCTGAAGGCGATGCGGACATGGCAATTGTCCAGGATGGCATTGTTCTCGCCATAGGCCTTGGAGATCTGGTTCAGGCTCTGGGCGATCAGATAGGCGCGGATACCATAGCCCGCCATGAAGGCCAGGGCCGTTTCAAAGAAATCCAGCCGACCCAGGGCCGGGAACTCATCCAGCATCATCAGCAACTGGTGCCGCCGCCGCTTGGCGGGGTCGCCCTCCAGCCGCTCGGTCAGACGCCGCCCGATCTGGTTCAGCACCAGCCGCACCAGCGGCTTGGTGCGGGAAATGTCCGATGGCGGGATCACGAGGTACAGCGACACGGGCCGTGGCGCATCCACCAGATCGGCGATCCGCCAGTCACAGGCCGCCGTCGTGGCCGCCACCGTGGGATCACGGTAGAGGCCCAGGAACGACATGGCGGTGGACAGCACGCCCGACCGCTCATTCTCCGACTTGTTCAGCACCTCGCGCGCCGCTGACGCGACGACGGGATGCACGATGGGCTTATCGGGTGTGCCCAGATGGTTGGTCGCCATCATCCGGCGCAGGGTGTGGGCAAAACTGCGCCTGGGATCGGACAGGAAGGTGGCCACGCGGGCCAGGGTCTTGTCCTCCTCGGCATACAGCACATGCAGAATGGCACCGACCAGCAGGCTGTGGGAGGTTTTCTCCCAATGGTTCCGGCGTTCCAATGCCCCCTCGGGATCGACCAGAATGTCGGCAATGTTCTGGACATCGCGGACCTCATCCGGCCCTTGCGCACCTCCAGCAGCGGATTGTAGCGAGCCGAGCGCGGGTCGGTGGGGTTGAACAGCAGGCTGTGCGAGAAGCGCGCTCGCCACCCCGCCGTCAACTGCCAGTTCTCGCCCTTGATGTCATGGATGACCGCCGACCCGGTCCATGACAGCAGCGTCGGCACCACCAGCCCCACGCCCTTGCCCGACCGGGTGGGCGCAAAGGCCATCACATGCTCTGGCCCATCGTGCCGCAGGTACCGCCCGCCCAACCGCCCCAGAAAGACCCCCGCCGGTCGAAACAGCCCCGCCCCCTCCACCTCCCGGCGGGTCGCCCAGCGCGAGGAGCCATAGGTCGTGACCATCCGCGTCTGCCGGGCGCGCCACAGCGACCCGATGATGGCAGCGGCACAGCCCATGAAGCCACTGGCCCCGGCCAGCATGCCGGCCTTGTCAAACACATGCGGCGCATAGGCCTCGTACCAGTACCACCACTCGAACAACTGCCAGGGGCGGTAGACGGGCCAACCGGCGATGACGGTCCAGGCAGGACCGAGCTGTGCCTGATAGCCCAGCATGGCCGCCGCCCATTGCGTCGCCGCCCACACGCCCAGGATCACGATGGCGAACACGACCAGAATCTGGCCGATCAGCAGTTTGGTTGGGGTCATGGGGGCCTCCGAGAGCAGAACCGCTCGGATGATGGATGCGAAGCGCGGAATGAAAAATCCCGCTCACATACGCCCCGCTACGATGCCAAAGAAGGCAGCAGCAAAACAGCCGCGGGGAAGCCCAATTGGATGACCGCCGAAGCATTTGTCGCCCCGAAGAACAACCAGGCGAGCCAGTCGCCAACCTGCAAACAGCACCGACAGCACACCCATCAGAACGGCATTCACCCAGCCAACGCTGATGCTTCCAGCGAAACCGGTCTCTGTTTGGGCAGAAACCCTGCACACCAGCGGCCTCGTGCACCATTACCCAACTGTCGGTCCGCTTCTGGTTCGCCCGAAATTCCAGGTCACACCATCCCCGCTGATGATCCCCGACACCTGCTGTCCCAGATGCCGGTCCAACACAGGCCGCCAGGGCACCAGGCTGAAGTCACGGCTGCGTTCGATCAGGGCCAGTTTCTCGCTGGCAAGGGAAACCGTCCGGCGATAGATACCCTCGACGGGTTGGCCTCGGGGGAGGCTGGCATAGGGGAGGCCCAGCTCTTCGGAGAGCTGGCCGGCAACCCGCAGCAGTTCCCGCCGCCGCAGGGTTGCCAGCAGGTCGGAACGGTAGAAGGTTCGGCCCTGTTCCTCGCGGGCCAAATCCTCAACCATCAGCCATTGCCGACGGCGGTCCTGGGCGTCGCGCACCTCGCGACCGAAGCCGGCATCGCGCAGCGGCACGGGGTTGGGGGCGACCAGTTCCCGGTCCAGCCAAGTGGCACCGTCGGTGGTGACCTGCTGTTCCAACGGCAAGGTGGAGAGAACCCGGACGGCGACCGGGTTCAAGCGGGCCTGGGTGCGCTCAGCCCCGGCAACCGCAGTGGCCAGCAGCGCAAAGGCCAGCCCAACCGCCTTCAGCGCAGCCATAGTGGCACCAGCCGACCGATGACATGCACCGATGACAGCGGCCCGAAATAGCGGCCATCCAGAGACTCTGCCGCTGGCATGAGGAACAGGATTTCTCCTGCAGACAATACCCGACAGCCCTGCCACCAGGGCAAGGAACGGCCTGCACTGTCGGCCTTCTGACGCACGGCAACAGTGTCGCCATTGATGGTGATGACGTCGCCCTTGGCGCAGACTTGATCCCCGCCCATGGCCGCCACCTGCTTGATCAGCGGCACACCGCGCGGCATATCCGAGGCGCTGGACCTGCGGCTGGGGGATGTTCTTCCCGATGCTGTGCTGCGCATCCGCAACACCAAGTTCGGCAAAACACGACTGGTGCCGCTGCACCCCTCCGTCGGAAAGGTCCTGGATCAGTATCGTGTGCTGCGTCAGGAATTCGCCAGTACGGACGATCATCTGTTCCTGTCCGCCAGAGGACAGCGCATCCACTACACCGTAGCCCACAAGGCTTTCCGCCACATGCTGCGGCGGGCCAGGTGCCCGCGTATTCATGATCTGCGCCACAGTTTCGCAACGCGCGTCCTGGAAACCGGCGGTGCCGGGCGCGACACCATCGCCCGTCATGCTGTCGCCCTGATGACCTATATGGGGCATTCCGACCTCAGATATACCTACTGGTACCTGCAGGCGACACCAACATTGATGGGGGATGCCGCCGCCGCTGCCGAGGCGCTGATGGTTGGGGGTGCCCTATGACCCCGGTTGCCCCCCTGATCACGGCTTACCTGCGCGAGCACATGCCGCGCCAGCGTGGCTACAGTCCCCATACCTGCGAAACATACGCCCATTGCTTTCGTCTGCTGTTCAGTTTCGCCGCAAAGCGTTTGGGGACGACACCGTCCCGGCTGCAAATCGAGCAGCTTGATGCCGGTCTGATCCTGGATTTTCTTGCCCATGTCGAGCAGGAACGCGGGAACCGGGCCGTTACCCGCAACCTACGTCTATCGGCCATCAAAGCCTTCATGCGCTATGTTGAATTCCAGCTTCCTGCCGCCCTGGACCAGATCGCACGGATCTGTGCCATTCCAACAAAACGCCATGATCATCCGCTTATCCAGCCGCCGACCCTGTCGGAGGTGCGTGCCATCCTGAATGCCCCGGACCTGTCCACACGCCTGGGTCTGCGGGATCGGGCAATGCTACATGTGTGCTTTGCCGCCGGCTTGCGTGTCTCCGAACTGACCGGCGTGATGCTGACCGATCTCAGCTTGTCCGGTACCGGCAGCCTTCTTGTCCATGGCAAAGGGCGCAAGGAGCGCAACCTGCCGCTCTGGAAGGAAACAATGGCCGACCTGCGGGCCTGGCTGGCGGTGCGCGGAACCGTGCAGACGCCGGAACTGTTCGTCAACGCGCAAGGACTGGCGATGACCCGGGCGGGGTTCGAGTACATTCTGGACAAGCATGTCCGCAAAGCGGCAGAGCACTGTTCATCGCTGCGCGACCGTTCGCTCTCACCACATCAATTGCGGCACAGTTGTGCGGTGAACATGCTGCAGGCCACGCGCGACATCCGTAAAGTCGCGCTGTGGCTGGGGCACGCCGATATCCGGACCACGGAAATCTACCTGCGCATGGACGCCTCGGAAAAGCTGGAGGCGGTCGAGGCGATGGTGCCGCCATCGTTGCGACGTGGGCGTTTCAATGCCCCTGATGCCCTGATCGCGTCCCTGTTGGCGGACGCATTACCGCTGCCATAGCCCGGTCGGTGCGGTGCCTGTCACTGGTGTTGGTGGGGCATGGGGCTGGCCTGACGCGGGTCGGGTCACGGGTCCGTTGGGCTGCCGTGTCGCAGCGATCCTGGCGGCTGGCCCTTGCCGTCGGGTGGGCTGGATGCCTGTCCGATTGCCATGTCTAACCGCCGCCATGCCGGCCTTTCTGCTGGCTGATCTGGCCCCGGGATGGGGTCGCGAGCGCTCCCCGGCCTCATCCCCGCAACGGCGGCCAGGCGATCTTATTCCCCGCCGCCCGCACGCGGTCGGCTCCTCGCGCAACCAATAAGACCGCCCGTGCCTGCCGTCCTCCGCTGCGCTGCGGGCCCAGGGGCTGCGGGGCGGCCGTCCCGGGGCAAACGATCGCCATCAAGGCCGCGATGGTCGCGGTCCTGAAACATGGCATCAAGGAGATCATCATGGCCCAGATCGGCACTTTCACCCGCAACGAGGATGGCGTGCTCACCGGCACCATCCGCACCCTCTCCATCAACGTCAAGGCCCGCTTTGTCCCCGCCGAAACCAGCGCCAACGAAAAGGCACCAGCCCTGCGCGTCCTGGCCGGCAATGTCGAAATCGGGGCCGCATGGCTGCGCATGTCCAAGGACAATATGCCCTACCATTCCGTCAAGCTCGACGATCCATCCTTCCCGGCACCCATCTACGCCAACCTGATCGAGACCGATGCCGGCTATGCCCTCGTCTGGTCCCGGTGAACCGGTACCGCGGCGCCAGCCCCCTGGCGCCGCCCTATCGGCCCGCCTTTATGCAAAGCAATCCGACACCAGAATGGCCGTTCCCCGCCATCCAACATCACGAACTCCGCATAATCGCGCGCTCCACATAATCTGGGGCAGCGACCTTGAGATTCAGGTAGGTTTCGCCGCTGGATTTGGCGACCTGGGACCAGCCGGCACCGACCTCGTAGCGCTGGCCGTTGCCGGCAAAGACGCGGTGGTCGGGGGCATTGTCGGACAGCTTGGTCACCGGAACGATGGTGAGCGAAGCGGTGACGTTGAGGGTCTTGAGGATACCCGAGAAGCTGCCGTCGTCGAGCTTGGTGAAGGTGCCGAGGGTGATGGCCATGATCTGTCTCCTACGCTGTGGTCGCGGGACCATCCCCGCGATGTCCCCGGCGTCAGAGACCGCAAAGGTGACCCGCGCCACCCGAGCAAAGCGCAGGGCCGCAACAAAGTGGAGGACCCTGGGGTGGAGAAAATTTGTTCCGCGCGGAATGCCGGGACCGGGGCCCCGCCCCATAGGCGGGGTGGTTTCGGCAGGGGAAATTTTCTAGACATCCCCAGGGTTGGCGCGGGCACCGCGGGCTCTACGCCAACTGGAGGACAGCGGGGATGGGGCTGTGATTGTACGGCGAACCGGAGAGGGTCAAGGCCAACAGTTGGCAGAGATGCCACCGGCTCTTTCGGCGAAAGCACGAGAAAAGATAGCGCCCTGCCCTGTCGCCTCCGCCGCAATCGGGACGGAAAAATTCAGATCGGAAGACCGACAGCGGATCGGCCGGCGCATGTCAGTCACCAACCCGGTCAGTGCATAGTCGGCTGCCGTTTATAGACAAACCGGAAGGTATCCTGAACCTTTCGCGCCCAGATATCCTGGATGAAGGCTACGGGCAGCTTGTCCAGCTCTTCCTCGATGGCGATGCGCACCTGATCGCGCATCGACGGTTTGCGCCACCAGTCCAGGATCGCCGTCTCCCGTTTCAGCCGGACCAAAAGGTCGCGGGCCACGCGCTTCACCTGCACGATTTCCGCCCGCGACAATGTCGGCCCCGGCTTGACCAGCAGGTCGAACACGGCCAGTTCATCCTCGCTCAACTGCTCCGATTGAGGCTGCGTTGGACTAGGCCCTGGGCGCGCACGTGGGAACCGAGGGCGCCCAACTCTATCGCTGGCTGGTCGGTGAGGGACTGTCACCGCTCGCCCGCATGGCAAGTGACAATGCCAAGCTGGACCGGCGTCCGATCAATATTGAAAGCTGGATCGCAATGCAGAATTGGAAAAAATGTACCGCGATCCACCGGATAACAGCAGCAGATCGGGGCCAAACAAAGATCAGCCTTGCGACGCGGCGGGCCTGATCTTGAACCAGATGGAATACATGGCTGGCAGGAACACCAGGGTCAGAACGGTGCCGGCCAGGGTGCCGCCGATCAGGGTGTAAGCCAGTGTTCCCCAGAATACCGAATGGGTCAGGGGAATGAAGGCAAAGATCGCGGCCAGCGCCGTCAAAATCACCGGCCGGGCACGCTGCACCGTTGCCTCCACCACCGCATCAAACGGGTTCAACCCTTCCTGTTCGTTGTGATGGATCTGCCCGATCAGGATCAGCGTGTTGCGCATCAGGATGCCGGACAGGGCAATCAGGCCGACCAGGGCATTGATGCCAAATGGCTGCTGGAACAGAAGCAAGGTCGGGACCACACCTATCAGCCCCAGCGGGCTGGTCATGAACACCATGATCATCGCCGACATTGACCGCACCTGCAGGATGATGACCAGCAGCGTGAAGGCGATCATGACCGGGAACAGCGGCAGCAAGGCGGCCGACGCTTTCCCGGCTTCTTCAATGGAACCCGCCTGTTCAATGCGATAGCCCGGCGGCAGCTGGGCGATGATCGGCTGCAACTGCGCCAGGATCGCGGTGGAAACATCCGGCGGCTGCAAACCGTCGGCAATATCGCCCCGCACCGTCAGGGTGGGCGTGCGGTCACGACGGCGCAGGATGGGATCTTCCATGCGGATGTCGACGCTACCCACCTGCGACAGCGGCACGCGCTGTCCCGCCGCCCCAACCAGGGTGAAATCAGCGATCCTTGCCGGGTCGAGGCGAATATCGCCGGCGGCACGGCCAACCACCTGGACGGAACGGATATCTTCGCGCACCTGGGTCAACGGCACGCCGCTCAACAGGAACTGCAACTGCAAGGCCACTGAATTCGACGTCAGCCCAACCGCCTGCAGCCGGTCCTGATTGAGGGTGAAATGCAGGGTGGGTACGCGCGTTCCCCAATCCGTATTGACGGTGCGCATCATGGGGCTGGTGCGCATCACATTTTCGACCTGCGCGGCGATGGCCCGCAATTGGTCAGCTTCCGGCCCCATGAAGCGAAAAGCCACAGGAAAGGGCGACGGGGGGCCGAACACGATCTGGGTGACACGCACCTGTGCCTCCGGAGCCAATCCGTCGGCGGCGGCCTGGCGCAGCCTGTATTTAAGGGCTTCCCTCTCCTTGTCGTTACCGGCAAGGACGACGATCTTGGCGAATGACGGATCGGGCAATTCCGGCGACATGGCCAGGAAAAAGCGGGGCGCGCCCTGGCCGATATAGGCGGTCACGACCCTGGCTTCCTCCTGCTTCGCCAGCCAGACTTCGATCTTTGCTGTCGCGGCACTGGTCTGCTCGATGGAGGTGCCATAGGGCATCTGCACCTCGACCAGCACTTCGGGCCGGTCAGAGGTGGGGAAGAACTGCTTCTTGACCAGCCCCATGCCGACAACGGCGAGGACGAAGGTGCCCACCACGGCACCGGCAACCAGCCATTTGCGGGCAATGACCCGGCCCAGCACCTGTCGGAAACGGTTGTAGTTGCGCGTATTGTAGATCGCGGCATGCCCACCTTCGACCGGCTTGATGTCGGGCAGCATCTTCACCCCCAGATAGGGCGTGAAGGCCACGGCCACCACCCAGGAAACGATCAGGGCAATGCCGACAATCCAGAACATGTTGCTGGTATATTCGCCCGCCGTGGAACGGGCGAAACCATTGGGCATGAAGCCGATGGCGGTGACCAGGGTGCCGGAAAGCATAGGCGCTGCCGTATGGCTCCAGGCATAAGCCGACGCGGCGACCCGGTCATAGCCTTCCTCCATCTTCACCACCATCATTTCGATGGCGATGATGGCATCGTCGACCAGCAGGCCCAATGCGAGGATCAGAGAGCCCAGCGTGATACGGTCGAAATTCTTGCCGGTGGCCCCCATGATGATAAACACGGCAGCCAGAGTCAGAGGTACCGCTGCGGCAACGACGATACCGACCCGCCAGCCCATGCTGACGAAGCAGACGGCCATCACGACCAGCAGGGCCACGAAGAACTTGACCATGAACTCATTGACCGCCGAACTGATATTGACGGCCTGATCAGTCACTTTGGAGAGTGACATGCCCAGCGGCAAACCCGCATTGATCGCAGAGACTTCTGCGTCCAGCGCCTTGCCGAGATCCAGACCGTTCCACTCGTCGCGCATCACGATACCGAGCAGCAGCGACGGTTCCCCATTGTTGCGCACCTGGAAGGTGGCGGGGTCCTCGTAGCCTCGCTCAACCTTCGCCACGTCCGACAGCTTCAGCGTCCGCCCTTGGGCCGTGATCGGGGTCTGTCTGATCTTTTCCAGCTCGTCGAATGCGCCATCGACGCGAATGAAGATCTGCGCCCCCTTGGTCTCAATCGAGCCGGCGGGGGTCAGCAGGTTCTGGCTGCTGAGGGCTGTGAAGATATCCTGCGGCGCAACGCCCAGGGTCGCCAGCCGTTCGTGGGAGAAGGATACGAAGATGCGCTCCGACTGCTCCCCGATGATGTTGACCTTCTTGACGCCGGGGACATGCAGCAATCGCTGGCGCAACGTTTCCGCATCGCGCACCAGCCGTCGCTGCGGTTCGCCCTTCGCTTTAAGGGCAAAGAGCGCAAAGGTCACATCAGCATATTCATCATTGACGATCGGCCCGATGACGCCGGTCGGCAGATTTCGGGCTTCGTCAGATAACTTCTTGCGGGCCTGATAAAACTCCTCCTGCACCTGCGATGGCGGGGCATCATCGCGCAGGACCAGCATCGTAAGGGCCAGTCCGGGGCGGGTGAAGGTTTCCGTCCGGTCATACCAGCGCAGTTCCTGCAGGCGCTTTTCCAACGGCTCTGCGACCTGATCCTGCATCTCCTGCGCCGTGGCACCCGGCCACACGGTGATGACAGTCATCTGCTTGATCGTGAAAGGCGGGTCTTCCGCGCGTCCAAGCTGGAAGAAGGCAAGAATGCCGGCAACGGTGATCAGCAGGATCAGAAACAGGGTGATAGATCGTTCGCGCACGGCCAGTGCGGAGAGATTGAAGCGGCCTGTGCTCACGGCTTGGCCCCCCCGGTAATGGCTTGGGACTGGCCGGTGACACGGACCCGGTCGCCAGCGCGCAGCAGGTGCGCCCCCAGCGACACAATCCTGTCGCCCTGACTGAGCGGCCCGGCAATGCGTGCGCTGTCGCTATCCAGATGCTGGATGGTAACGGGTTGCCATTTCACCTTGGCAGGTTCACCGACAATGACCCACACACCTGGGCCCTTGCCGGCATCGAACAGCGCGCCGATTGGCACCTGCTTCACGCCTTCCGTGGACGCGATGCCGTCGGCAATACGGACGGTGACGGTGGCCCCCAAGGGGGCATTGGCCAGCTCACCCTGCAGCACATAGCGCGCCTCGAAGGTCCGGGTCAGCCGATCAGCGGCATCCGAAAGCTGACGCAGCTTGGCCGGAACGGAACTATCTTCCTTGCCGAAGAGCGTGGCCTGAGCATCGGAACCGATGGCCGGGCGCAAGGTTTCCGGCAACTGCACCAGAGCCTCCCTCTGTCCGGCATGAGCAAGACGCACCACCACCTGCCCGGCGTTGACGACCTGACCGGGCTCGACCAGGGCTTCTATGATCACACCATCGGCGTCCGCCACCAGTTCGGCATAGCGGTTGGCATTCAGCGACACCTCTGCCTGGGCTTGGGCTGCGCTCAGCTGGGCCTGGGCCGAATCAGCCGCCGCCTTGATCTGGTCGTAGGCGGAGGCTGAAATAGCCCCGGTTCCCAACAACTCCCGGTAACGGATTTCATCCTGGGCGGTCTGTTGCGCACGGGCGCGTGCGGCGGCAACCGCTTGCTGCTGCGCGCGGGCGGCCAGTTGCAGATCAACCGGGTCAAGGCGCATGAGCACTTGCCCGCGCCGGACGATCTGGCCGGTATCGACAAGCCGTTCCAGAATCTTGCCGGAGACACGGAAGCCCAGATCGCTCTGAACCCGGGCGGCGACCGTGCCGGTAAAGGCGCGAGAAACGACACTGGCGTCTTGGACCACCGCGGCGCGCACCAGCGGCGCTTCGGTCCGGGGGTCAGCATGCGGTTCATCACCGCATGCAGCCAGCACAAGGGGCAATGCACAGAGAGTGCAAGAGATGGTGATAAGGCGGCGCAGCATGAGAGTCCCATCAGCAAGGTGATCAGGGTTCTCATACTGATTCTTGTGACCAATTTAGTCAATAGTCACCACATGAATAGCAGCACTCGAATGGCAGCCTCAAGGGGACAGGCTGCGAAGCACCAAGCTGGATAGCTGCAACGGCGCGTCATCGGCGTGGTTAAAGCTATATTGCAGGAACAGGGGGTTCAGGTAGGGGCGCATGACCAGATAGATCGCCCTGGCGGCTTCATCGAGGGGGGTTTTGCGCTCGAAATCCCCGGACGCCCGGCCTTCCTGCAATATCTCCTGCAGCAGTTTCTGAAGCCGCTCTTCGTAGGCGACCGCCGCCTGCCAGCGCTCCATCGCGGCGGATGCAGCGATCTCGTAAAGTTTACGATCCTGGGAAAACAGACGCAGGCTTGCGTCAATGCCCACTTTAAACATGCGCCGCAGCTTTTCGGATGGGTGTGGAGCCTCCGTCACGGCGGCCCTGATTTCCATCTCAATCCCGCGCAGGCAGTTGGCACAGATCATTTCGCCAATGGCCTGTTTCGACTCGAAAAACTTGTAAATATAGGCCTTCGAGAAGCCGATGGCCTTGGCGAGATCGGAGACCGTGGTTTTCTCATATCCGTAGCGGCTGAAATGTTCTGTGGCAGCGCCGACAATCTGGTCTCGTACGTCGTGATCGGCCGGACCACGGGCCGAACCTGAATAGGTGGCTGCTTTGCTCATGGCTTGATGCTTATCCCCAGCATATGAATTGCAAGACGAGTGACTATTTTGTATATTGGTCACAACTCCATATTCTAGCCCCCTCTGCCGGAAGAAGTCCATGCCCCCCAACCGTCTCCTCACCGCTTTCATGGCGTCCAGCCTGCTGACCGGCTGTGCGATCGGTCCCGATTATGCCAAACCGGAACCATCATTGCCGGGACAATATCTCAGCCAAACGGCGATGGCGCAGCGACAGGCTGCGACCAGCGCGGATATTGATACGTGGTGGACGGGGTTTGGTGACCCGGTGCTGGCCAGATATGTCACAACGGCCATGGAACAGAATCTCGATCTTGCGCAGGCAGCCGCCCGTGTCACCCAGGCACGGGCAGGGCTGGGGGCGGCCACTTCCGCCCTTCTGCCGTCAGGCAATGTCGGCGGTCAGGCTGCCCGGGCCTACCAATCGGTTGAAACACCTTTAGGGCAAGTCCTGAATTCGACGCCCAATTTCGACCGTTACGGCAATGCCTATGAAGTCAATCTCGGTGCCAGTTGGGAACTGGACGTGTTCGGCGGCCTGCGCCGGGGGCGTGAAGCGGCCTTGGCGCAATACCAGGCATCGGAAGCCGGTACCGCAGCCACCCGCCTTGCCGTGGCCGCACAGACGGCCGATATCTACATCACCATCCGGGGCCTGCAAACGCGCCTTGCCGTGGCGCGCCGACAGGTGGAAACGCAGCGGGATTTGCTCGCAACCGTAAGTCATCTTTATGGCAAGGGGCTGGCCCCAGAACTTCAGGTGCGACAGGCCGAAGGTGCGCTTGCCCAGGTTCAGGCTTCCATCCCGGTGCTGGAAGCCGGTTTGGATGCCGCCATGAATGCCCTGGATGTGATCCTGGGCTCGGCCCCCGGAACCCATCGGGCGGAACTTGCGGAGGCTCGTCCCATTCCGGTCGCTCCGCAAATTACCGCCACTGGATCGCCCGGCGACTTGCTGCGGCGTCGGCCCGACCTAATCGTGGCCGAAAGGCGTCTGGCCGCTGCCAATGCCCGCATCGGCGTTGCCATCGCAGAGTACTACCCGAAACTCTCCTTAAGCGGGCTGATCGGCAGCGCGACATCGGTATCCAGCGGTAATCTATTTACCGATGGTGCGACACAAGCCTCAGGCGTGTTGGGCCTGCGCTGGCGTCTGTTCGATTTCGGTCGCATTAATGCGCAGATTGATCAGGCCAAGGGCCAGGAAGCGGAGATGCTGGCCGCCTATCGGCTGGCGGCACTACGCGCCACAGAGGATGTGGAGAATGCCTTCTCCACGCTGTTGAAGCGGGAAGAACAGATCGGCGTGCTGAATCAGGGAGTGGACTCACTTGGCCGCGCGCGGAACGCGTCGTTTGCCGCTTATCAGAAAGGCGTCGTCAGTCTGATCGAAGTTCTGCAGGCGGATGAGAGGTTGCTGGGAGCATCCGATGCCCAGGCCCAGGCACAGTCAGAAACAGCACGCGCAGCGGTCGCCGCTTTCCGGGCGCTCGGTGGCGGATGGCAACCACAGGAAATCGACCTCGCTTCCAGCAAGTAATAGCTTAACCCACTGAAACGATGCTTTTCTCCACGCTCATTCCCCGGAAGGATAGGGATTGAGCATGGAGAAAAGCCCGCTCAATCAATTCTCCGCATCCAGAAAAACGCGCGCCGCTACCAGGATTTCATCAGAAAGCGACTCCGAATTGGCGATCCTCGCCAGTACCATGGCACCGATCATTGTCGCCCAAGTGCCGATTGCTGTCACTCGCCGCGCTTCCGGCTCCTGGCCCGAGACAATGCTGGCAAATTTCTCAATCTGCTGTTCAATAGCGTTGGTGAGGACATCGCGGGTGGATTGCGGTGCCCGCGCCATTTCAGGCCCTAGCGCCGCGAAAACGCAGCCGGCCCCCGGCATCCCGCGATGTTCCGGGCGCAGATAGGCCCGGGCAAACGCTTGCAAATCATGCATCGGCAGCGATGGCTGCCGCGCGTCCGCAGAGAAAATTTCCGCGAGCGCTTCGGTAATCAGCTCTTCCTTGCTGCTGAAATGTCGGGGGAATCCGCCATGCGTCAGCCCCGCACCATCCATCACCTGCGCAACGGTAACGCCGTCGAAGCCCTTCTCCCGAAACAGCTTGGCCGCAGAGTGCATGATTGCCTGCCGGCTTTCCGCCTTCTGCTTTTGACTCTTTGCCATCCTTAAATCTCCTTCACGAAAAATCATAGATGACAGCGATCATCTTTTCAATTAGATGATGATCATCATCCACATGAGCGATCCGCTCGTCGTTTCGGAGAACAAGCAATGTCCACGACCTTGATCACAGGCGCATCGGAAGGAATTGGTGCCGTCTATGCCCGTCGTTTTGCTGCCCGCGGCCACAACCTGGTTCTTGTGGCGCGCAACACCGAGAAGCTGGAGGCCATGGCCGCCGAGCTTCGCGCGGCCCACGCGGTCTCGGTGGAGGTGATAACGGCTGACCTGACGGACGCGACCCATCTCGGTCTCGTGGAAAAGCGTCTGCGCGACGGCGCGCCCGTCGATATTCTTGTCAACAATGCCGGTGCGGCGCTGGTGGGGCCGTTCCAGGGCAGTGCTCCGGAGAAGATGGAGACCTTGATCCGTCTCAACGTCACCGCCCCCACCCTGCTGGCATCGGCAGCCATCGGCGGCATGGCGGCGCGTGGCAGCGGCGCCATCATCAATATCGGCTCGGTGGTATCGCTGATGCCGGCCTATTTTCCGGGCATCTATTCCGCAACGAAGTCCTATATCCTCACGTTGTCCCAGGGACTGGCGGCAGAACTGGGGCCCAAGGGTATCTATGTCCAGGCCGTGCTGCCGGCCGCCACCCGCACCGCCATTTGGGAAAAGTCCGGTGTGGATGTGGAACAGATCCCCAATGTCATGTCGGTCGACGACCTTGTTGACGCTGCCCTTGTCGGTTTCGACCGTCGCGAGGCCGTCACCATTCCGCCGCTGGCCGATGCCGGCCTGTGGGAAGCGTTCGAAGGTGCGCGGGCCACGCTTCCCTCGGGCCTGGGCGGCGCGCCTGCGGAACGTTACCGCGTCACCGTGAGCGCCTGAGCCAGCCATTCGCCCCAGGCCGGCGAGACCAGGCTAGTACCGCTTGTCGGCCCTTTCCGCTGGCTAACAGGGGCACAATGACAGGACGCAGCCTGCTTCCGCACTCATGTCAGGCAGAAGGATCATCTCTTATGAGTACCGCAAATCGTAGCGTCGCCCTTGTCACCGGCGCGTCCGTCGGGATCGGACAGGCCACTGCCAAGGCGCTACAGGCCGCCGGCTACAAAGTTTTCGGCACCAGCCGGAAGCCGGCATACGACCTCGCATCCGGCATCACCATGCTGTCCTGCGATGTGACCGACGATGCCGCCGTCGCGGCCACCGTAGAAGAAGTGATGCATCAGGCCGGCCGCATAGACCTGCTGGTCAACAATGCTGGTGCCGCCCTGATCGGTGCGGCAGAGGAAACGTCCGTGGCACAGGCAAAAGCCCTGTTCGACCTGAACCTGTTCGGGATCATCCGGCTGACAAACGCCGTCCTGCCGATCATGCGTCAGCAGGGCAGTGGCCGTATCATCAATATCAGCTCCGTGGTCGGCTTCCTTCCCAGCCCCTATGCTGCGATCTATGCGGCCACGAAGCACGCTGTGGAAGGCTATTCGGAGTCACTCGACCATGAGGTACGCGGCCTGGGCGTCCGCGTGCTTCTGGTGGAACCGGGGTTCACGCGAACCGCAATCGACCACAATGCGCCGAAGCCCGACCGACCGTTGCGCGTTTACGAGGCTGCACGCACCGCGATGACCGCGGTTTGGAACAGCGCGATAAAGGCCGGGGACACGCCCGAGACCGTCGCCGCCACCGTCGTTGAAGCCGCCACGACCCCGGCACCCAAGCTGCGCAACCCGGCAGGCAAGAGCGCCAGACAGTTGCATGTGCTGCGTCGTTTCGTCCCCGCTGCCATGTTCGATAAGAGCCTGCGCAAGCAGATGAAGTTGCCTGCCTGATCCACCGCTACCAGCGGCATGTGTGATGAACGCATGCCGCTGGTAGGAGCAGCGGATCAGTTATTTGCCTTCAAGGGGGCCTCAACGCCGGCCATCGCGTTGGCAGCAGCCGCGTACCGGTCGCCTTCCACATTCAGACCGGCGAGCGCGGTTTTGATCTCGATAAGATCCGCAGCGGTCAGTTCCACGGTTGCGGCACCAAGATTTTCTTCCAACCGGTGGAGCTTTGTGGTGCCCGGGATCGGCACGATATAGGGACGCTGGGCCAGCAGCCAGGCAAGCGCGACCTGAGCCGCCGTGGCCCCCCGTACCGCCCCCACACGCTTGAGCAGATCGACAAAGGCTTCGTTCTTTGCCAGCGCCTCTGGCTGGAAGCGGGGGGTGTTGGCGCGGAAGTCGGTCTTCTCCAGCTTGGTCTGCGCCGTAATCGCCCCGGTCAGGAAGCCCTTGCCAAGCGGGCTGTAGGGGACGAAGCCGATGCCAAGCTCATCGCAGGCAGCCAGGATGCCGTTCGTCTCCGGCGCACGCCACCAGAGTGAATATTCGTTCTGCACCGCGGCAACCGGCTGCACCGCATGGGCGCGGCGCAGCGTCTTTACACCCGGCTCTGACAGGCCGAAATGCCGCGCCTTGCCTTCAGCAATGAGATCGCGGACAACGCCCGCAACATCCTCAATCGGCACATTGGGATCGACGCGATGCTGATAGATCAGATCGACCACCTCAATCCCCAGCCGCTTCAGCGACCGTTCCACAATGGCGCGGATATTCTCCGGGCGGCTGGAGACACCACGCATCTGGCCCGTGGCTGGATCAATGTCGAAGCCGAACTTCGTGGCGATCACCACCTGGTCGCGGATTGGCCGAAGCGCTTCTCCGACCATTTCCTCGTTGGTGAAGGGGCCATAGATTTCCGCGGTATCGAAAAATGTGACCCCACGTTCGGCCGCATTGCGGATAAGGGCGATGCCCTCCTCCCGGCTGATCCGATGGCCGTAGCTGAAATCCAGCCCCATGCAGCCGAAACCAATCTCGCTGACCGCGAGCGTGCCAAGCATACGTTGCTTCACGATATTCTCCTGTTAACGGTCCCGATCACCGTGGACGCCGAAGCTGTCGCCGATGCCAAAACGCGGCTGCGTGACCAGCCTTACAATCAGATCGGCAATACTGGCGCGCGAAACGGCGGCCGTTGCATTGGCGAATGGCTCTCCCTTACGGGTGATGCCATAGGCGATCTCGTCATCATCATTCAGCCAGGCCGGGCGGATCACCGTAAAGTCGAGGCCGGAATTTTCCACGACAGCCGCGCTGTCACGGTAGGGGTCGAGGATGCTGCCATAGCGTTGCCCCGGAACCTCACCGTAGATCCCCATGGAGCTGATGAAGATCAACCGGTGCACACCTGCCTTCTTCATCGAAGCGACAATGGCTTGTGCCTGCCGCTTCATATCACCGGCAAGGTTAGCATAAACGATATCCTGGCCAACCAATGCCTTATCCAGCGTCGCTGCGTCCGCCGCGTCGCCTTCAACCAACCGGATGCGCGGGTTGGACGCCAGCGAACCCAGCCGCCAGGCATGGCGGAGATAAAGGGTCAGCGTCGCATCCGTCCGCTCCAGCAATTGCCTGGTGGCAACCCGTGCGATCTGCCCATTTGCCCCGATGATGAGGATATTGGTCATTGTGATAGCCTTAGCGAAGCTTTTCGTCACCGGAGCCACGACCGCCCTCTATCGAAAGAGAGACGGTCAGGCTGCCATGGCCACGTTCATACGGTTTCTGGTGTGCCCCGGATCAACGGTAGGAAAGCTGCAGAACATGCGGCGGTAAACGTTCGCCCTTGATTTCCATCGCCCTGAAGGCGGTTTCGATCTCCTCCATGTCGGCTGCGGCCAGGGTGACAGACGCCGCCCCCAGATTCTCCTCGATCCGATCCAGACGGCGCGTGCCAAAGATAGGGACAATGAAGGTCGCACGGGCCAGCAGCCATGCAAGGGCGACCTGAGCCGGTGTGGCCCCCTTGACCGCCGCGATCCGCTTCAGCAGGTCGACAAGGGCTTGGTTCGCCGCGCGCGCTTCTGCCGTGAACCGGGGAGAGTGGGCGCGGAAATCCGTGCTGTCGATAGGCGTCGCCGCGTCAATCTTGCCGGTCAGATAACCAGCCCCCAGCGGGCTCCAGGGCACAAAACCGATGCCAAGCTCTGCACACAGCGGCAGTACCTCTGCCTCCGGGTCGCGCGTCCATAAGGAATATTCGCTCTGGACAGCACTAACCGGGTGAACGGCATGCGCGCGCCGGATGGTCGAGGCGGCGGCCTCTGACATACCGAAATGGCGCACCTTTCCGGCCAGGACCAGTTCCTTGACCACGCCGGCGACATCCTCAATGGGGACGCTGGGGTCAACCCGATGCTGATACAGCAGGTCGATGGTTTCGATGCCCAACCGCTTCAAGCTGTTATCGACGACCTGCCGCACCTGTTCGGGGCGGCTGTTGACCCCCGCCCCCCGTTGGCCGGTCCCCTGGTCAATGTTGAAGCCGAACTTTGTCGCAATGATCACCTGATCCCGGATCGGACGCAGCGCCTCGCCCACCAGTTCCTCGTTGGTCCAGGGACCATAGGCCTCGGCTGTATCAAACAGAGTGACGCCAAGATCATGCGCGCCGCGGATGACACGGATTGCCTCGGCACGGTCCGGCGCCGTGCCATAGGTCGATGCGAAACTCATGGTGCCGAAGCCGATCTCGCTGACGGCAAGACTTCCCAGATTACGGTACTTCATGATGCTGGTTCCTTGAATGCTGAATGCCATCGGGTTGCGGCGAGGGCTCAACCCGGGGTCGGTAGACGCCCGGCGCGCATGGCCGCGATAACGCCGCCATCAATCAGAAGGTCGCTGCCGGTAATGAAGCCGGCATCCGGCCCCAGCAGGAAGCTGGCAGCAATAGCGATTTCGTCGGGCGGGGCCATGCGCTTTGCCGGGGAAGCTGCAACCATGGCACGGTAGATATCGCCAATTTCCGAGTTCAGCTCATGCGCTGCCAAGGGCGTGACAATGATGCCGGGGCTGATCGCGTTCACGCGGGCACCGCGCTCACCCCACTTCATGGCCTCTGCCTGGACCCGCAGAAAATTCGCGCGCTTGGCAACCATGTAGGCGACCAGTGTGTTGGGAATGGCATCGGACTGCAGGCAGGGGAGCGCCAACAATTCATCCGCCGGAACAGTGGCAAGAAGCTGTTCATCTTCCAGCGGCAACGGACGCATCATGTGACCGGCCATGCTGGAAATAATCAGACCCGCACCGCCCGGCGCGATGACTTTGCCAAATTCCTCGAACACAACGGCTGAACCATAGAGGTCAACCTCCAGCACCTTATTCACCGGTGCCATGTTCGGCGAAAGACCGGCGGTATTGATCACCTGCATGACGGGGCCAAGGGCGGCAGAGGCTTCCGCCAGCGCCTGCACCGATGCGCGCGAGGTAACGTCCACCTGCTGCTGAACGACCGCATAGCTGGCGCTGCTCAGTTCACTGGCAGCCTTGGCCAAGGTTTGCGTATTTGCATCCGCGAGCAGGACAGTCTTGCCGAACCCCTGACGGCGTGCAATCGCCTGACCGATGCCGCCAGCGCCGATAACCACAATCACTTCTTTTGCCATGAAGGTGCCTCCGCAGAAACCTGCCGGTCCGCCAGGGCCGACATTGATTATGCTGCGTAATGTAGATGGTGGTCATTGGCCTTATTAGACGCTAAGTTCTGCATGTGGTTATATCTGGAGCTTATGAATGAAGCGTGAGGAACTGAGCGATCTGGCTGTTTTCCTGGCTGTCGCCGAAGCACGCAGTTTCACACGGGCAGCCGCAACCCTTGGCACATCCCAATCTGCGATCAGCCAGACCGTGCGCAGGCTTGAAACCTCAATCGGCCTGAAACTTCTCACCCGGAACACCCGCAACGTCGCCCCGACAGAGGCGGGGGAGCAACTGATTGCAACCCTGCGCCCTGCCTTCAACGAAATTGACACGCGCCTGTCGGCCTTGAGCGCTTTGCGAGAACGCCCCGCCGGGACGATAAGGATCACGTCGAGCCGCCATGCCGCCGAAAGGGTTCTTTGGCCCGTGGTCAACAGGATGCTGAAGGATTATCCAGAGATCACTGTTGAGATCTCCATCGATAGTCACCTGACCGATATCATTACTGATCGCTTTGATGCCGGCATCCGGCTGGGGGAACAGGTCGCAAAGGACATGATCGCTGTCCCCATCGGCCCCGAACTGCGGATGGCGGTGGTCGGTGCCCCCGCCTATTTTGCGGAGCGCGGGCGTCCCCTTACCCCCCATGAGCTAACATCCCATCGCTGCATCAATATCCGCATGCAAACCAAGGGTGGGCTTTACACCTGGGAGTTTGGGCGGGATGGCCGCGATCTCAATGTGCGTGTCGAGGGACCGTTAATCCTCAACGACGTGTCCATGATTCTGGCGGCCGCCGCCGAGGGTGTTGGGCTTGCTTGCGTACTGGAAGACCAAGCTGAAGCCTTTCTGAAGGCGGGCAAGCTGGAACGGGTGCTGGAAGACTGGTGCCCGCCCTTTTCGGGCTATCATCTTTATTATCCGGATCGTCGGCAGCTTCCGCCGGCATTCTCGCTGCTGGTGGACGCTCTGCGCTATCGTCAGCCCACGCGGCGGCGGCAGTCCCCTGTCAGCTGATGCCAGCTGACCCTGAAACCGCCCATTGGTCTGAAACACTCACATCTGGTTTCTCTCCCTGACATTTGTCACTGAGTGACTTTTGTGAAATTGTGCGTAATGTCATCATTCAAACAGGTGCGATGTGGGTCTTCGTGAGCGTAAGAAGGATAAGACGCGCGCCGACCTGCTGACGGCGGCGTTGGATCTTTTTAACAAGCAGGGTTTCACTGAAACCACCATCAACCAGATCGCAGATGCCGTAGATGTCTCATCGCGCACGCTGCTGCGCTATTTTCCCACCAAGGAAGATATCGTCGTCAGTTGGGTCGAAGATGGCATGTCGGTTTTTCTGTCCAGTTTGGCAGAACGACCCGCGGGGGAAAGCCCCCATGCCTCCCTGCTGTTCAGCGCGCGGACGATGTTGGCGCATTATCAGTCCCAGGCCGCATTTTATCTGACCATAGAGCGCGCGATAGCCGCATCGCCAGCCATCAAGGCCCGCAAGCTGGATATGTCGGCAAGGCTCGCCGAACAGGTAACAGAACTGCTGAAACAACGACATCGGGGGTCCGCGACACACGAATGGCAGGTCTTGCTCTATCCAGCGCTGGTTTTTTCCATTCTACGGATCGTGATCGGTCAATGGGTCGCAGGCAACGGAAACCGCAGCCTTCTCGATCTGTTCGACGAGGCAAGCGCCCTGGTGACGTTTGGGGAATGAGAAACCTCACACAATAAAATGTCACTCATTGACAAATGTCATCTGATGCCATAAATGAGCATTAAGAGAAGGCGGCGCCATGGCGTGCACCTCTCTCACGCGGGAGCGCTCCTTTGGGGCGCCCTTGTCCCTTCTGTGCGCAACGATGCCGCCCCGCTTCGCGCCGCCGCATCGTTCCACCTGCTCGTTATGGAGACGCTCAGTGACCTCCCTCTCCTATGTTCCGCTCTACCAATGGATCGACGGCAATAAACTGTCCTGCGACGGGCGTGAAACCAGCGATGTTCTGAACCCGTTTGACGGCACTGTACTGGGTGCCATGCCGCATGCGAACGAGGCTGATCTGCAAGCCGCCTTGGAGTCGAGCCAGCGCGCATTCAAGCAATGGCGCAAGGTGCCGGCGTGGGATCGGTCGGCCATCATCCTCAAGGCGACCAACCTGATCCGTGAGCGCCTGGAGCAGTTTGCGACGATATTGACCCTTGAGGTTGGCAAGCCGCTGGCCGAAGCCCGCATGGAACTCAACCTGACGGTTGAGTCGATGGTGTGGGCTGGCGAAGAAGCAAAGCGCATCTATGGGCGCACGGTTGAATCACGCCTGCCGAACGGTCGCGCGTTCATTTCCCGCGAACCGATCGGGCCGGTTGCTGCCTTTGCGCCGTGGAACGTGCCGGCCCTGCTGACCGGGCGTAAGATCGCGGCCGCACTGGCGGCGGGTTGTTCGATGATCATCAAGCCGTCGGAAGAAACGCCAGCCACCTGCCTGATGATCGCCGAGGCGTTTGCCGATGCCGGGCTTCCGGCCGGTGTGCTGAATGTCGTGCTTGGCGAACCCAGCATGATTTCCAAAACGCTGATTTCATCGCCGATTATTCGCAAGGTCTCCTTCACCGGTCCGACACCGGTCGGCAAACAGCTCGCCGCACTGGCCGCACAACAGGTTACCCCAGTGACCATGGAGCTGGGCGGCCATGCACCGGTGATTGTGTGCGATGACGCCAACATTGACGCGGTCCTGGCCTTCTCTGTGCCGAACAAATACTTCAACGCGGGTGCCAGCTGCATTGCGCCGACGCGCTTCTATGTTCAGGACGGCGTGTATGACGCCTTCGTCGAAAAGTTCACCGCCGCCGCCAGCGCGATCAAGGTCGGCAATGGCCTGGACCCGGAAACCAGGATGGGCCCGCTGGCCAATGGTCGGCGTCTGCAAGCGATGGACCGTCTGATCGCAGATGCCGTCGCCCATGGCGGAACCATCACCACCGGTGGCAAGCGGATTGGCGACCAGGGATTCCTTTATGAGCCGACGGTGCTGGTGAATGTGCCGGAAAGCGCGCAGATCATGAATGACGAGCCCTTCGGCCCCGTTGCCATCATCTCCCGCTTCACCGACGTGGAGGATGCGATCGAAAAGGCCAACCGTCTGCCGTTCGGGCTGGCTGCCTACGCTTTCACCTCCACAACGGCCAGGGCGAATTTGCTGGCCGATAGCCTGGAAAGCGGGATGGTTGGTATCAACACCTATTATTTCGGCATGCCGGAAGCGCCGTTCGGCGGCGTCAAGCAGAGCGGCTATGGCAGTGAAAACGGCACCGAAGGCATCGACGCCTATCTGGTGACCAAGTTCGCCAATTACGCCTGAAATCAGAGTACGTGCGTTAATGCGAACCGGCATGGGTCAGAATCTTAGGTTCTGATCCATGCCGGTTGGTATCAAGCCCGGTACCGCAAGGCATCAACAAGGAGGGAGAAGGCCGCGGATGGCTGTTGCCGACTTGTGTAATAAAGGTGATAGCCGGCAAACGCAGGCGACCATTCCTCCAGCACCCGGACAAGATGACCACTTGCCAGATACGGTGCCACCCGATCAAGCATCACATAGCCCAATCCATGACCGGCAAGCGAAGCGCGGATGACCATCTCGACATTATTGAATGTGAGCTGGCCGTCAACACGCACCCGGAGTTCCCGACCATCCTTTTCAAATTCCCATGAATAGATGTTTCCCGCGCTCAACATGCGTAGATTTATACAACGATGTTCAGACAGATCCTGCGGATTACGCGGTGTTGGCCGGTTGCAGAAATAGTGTGGGGAGCCGACCACCGCCATACAAAGGTCCGGTCCAATCCGAACGGCGATCATGTCTTTTGCCAGAGACTCCCCCAGGCGAACACCAGCGTCGAAACGCTCCGACACAATGTCGGTGAACCCTGAATCAAGGCTCAGTTCGACATGAATGTCGGGATAGTTGGGCAGCAACCGGTCCAATACCGGCCAGATAACGGTATTGGCCGCATGTTCCGATGTGGTGATCCGTATGAGCCCTGCCGGCGTCTCCCGCAATTGGCCCAGCGAAATAAGCTCGCTGCGAATATTGTGGATGGCCGGTCGCAGCGTCGCCAACAGCCGCTCACCGGCCGCCGTGGGGGCAACGCTGCGGGTTGTTCGGGTCAACAGCCGAACGCCCAATCGTTCTTCCAGCCGCCTGATCGTATGGCTGAGCGCAGATTGAGAGGTGCCAAGACGGGCAGCCGCCTTGGTAAAGCTCTGTTCCTCAGCGACAATGAGGAAGGCGTTGAGATCGACAAGGTCTTCGCGTTGCATTCATGAGATGTAGGCGCGAATGAAGGGATCGGCAATATCCAGATTTCATTACTCACATCTGCGCCCGGTCATGGGCACCCGTGCTGGCCATCCACCCGCAGAACCGTCGGCCAGTCGCCCCCGGCTGACCTCAGTGATCCCTGGATTAATGAGGGGCCAGTTCGCCGTACCAGTAGGCAGTCGTGACACCGCCATCCATCAGGAAATCACTGCCGGTAATGAAGGTTCCGTCCGGCCCCATCAGCAAGGCACCAAGCGCACCAACCTCGTCCGGCGTTCCCGCACGCCCAGCAGGACAGAGCGCAATCATGCGTCGGTATCCATCCCCGCGCGGCCCCGTCAATTCGTCATTTGCCAGCGGCGTAATGATAATGCCGGGGCTGATTGTATTGACCCGCGCCCCCCGCTTACCCCATCGTACAGCTTCCGCCTTCACACGCAGGGCGTTCGCGCGCTTGGACAATTGATAGGCGTGTAGGCTGTCCGTGATCTGCTCCGGCAGCAGCATGGGCAGTGACAACAGTTCTTCAGTGGGCGTCAGTGCCAGGGCCGCATCCTGTTCCGCGGTCAATGCGCCAAGGCGGTGCCCGGATTGCGATGCAATCACAACACCCGCGCCACCAGGGGCGATCACATTGCCGAAGGTTTCCAGGACCAGCGCCGTTCCATAAAGATCGACAGCAAGGATGGTCGCGGGCGTTGCCTGGGAGGGGGAAACACCGGCGGCATGGATAAGGCCTGTTATGTCACCCAAGCCCGTCGCTGTCTGCACAAGGGCTTCGACAGAGGCTCGAGAGCTGACATTGACGGTCGCCGTGGAGATAGAATAGCCCGCGTCACGCAGGACATGCGCCGCAGCGTCGGCATTTTCCTGATGCAGATCGGCAAGCAGCAAATGCTTGCCAACACCAACGCGCCGGGCAATTGCCTGGCCTATGGAACCCGGTCCAATAACGACTATCACGCTGCTCATAAGGATTTCTCCCAGAAAGGGGATGGGGGCCATTGGCACCCCTGTCGGGTCAGATTAGGCGCTGGTCTCTCTGCCGATAAGCGCATGAACTTTTGATACGCTTATATCGGCCATTCATGAATTCGTCGTCAGCAGGTTGCCTTGAGACGAAACGGATCTTGCCCATGATTACGGCTTGGCAGACGACGCACCACTATCCGCCAGCCGAACAGGATCCCCCTGCTCCAGCGCATCCGGCGGATTGTCGATCACGCTATCTTCGGGACGAAGGCCTTCCACCACTTCGATGACACGCCCCCGGTCCCTGCCGATGACCACGGGCCGTATCACAACGTGACCGCTGGGGTCGAACAAGGCAACGCGCGGACCGGCCGCACCAATCATCAAAGCGCTGGGAGGAATGACAACAGCCGACCCATTTGCATCGACCGCAAATCCAGCTTGGGCATAGGAACCAGGACGCAGCAAGAGATCGGGATTATCCGCCAGCAATTCGACCAGCAAAGTTCCTGAGGACGGATCAACCGCACCGGCAGATCGCACAATCTTGGCCGCGAATTTGCGCCCTGGATATTCGGGCAATGTCAGTTCCACCCGCGTATCCGGCGTCACCTGGGGGGAATAGCGCTGGGGCACGCGGACAAAGGCACGGATACGGGAAACGTCGGCGATGGTGAACAGGGGCGAAGTCGCACTATCGCCGACCGTTACCAATGCGCCAACTTGCACCGACCGGCTGGTCACAATCCCATCAAACGGGGCTGTCAGGCGGGTGAAATCCAGCGTCGCTTGCAAGCGTGCAACCTCGGCACGCGCCGCATTCATCGCCGCGGTACGGGTGTCCAGATCGGCCTCCCGTTCATCTGCGGCCTGACGGGAAACGGCACCTTTGGCCAGCAATTCCCGCCAGCGTGCGGCAGTTGCCGCTGCCAGCTTCTGATTGGCGACTGCCGTCTGCAGATCCGCCTTGGCCGCTGCCAATTGCTGCTCAACCTCTGGCGCGTCCAATATGGCAAGGACCTGTCCGCGCTTCACCGCTTCACCAATGTCCACGTGCCATTCACGCACATAGCCAGCAGTGCGGGCATGAATGGGCGCACTGCTGATCGCCTGCAACTCGGCCGGCAGGTTCAACAGCCCCTCTGCGGAGGCAACAACCGGATGAATGACAGCAACACTGGGGACAGACTGTGCCGCTGTCCAGGCTGCCAGTTCGCTGTGACTTTGCTGGCGCGCGGCAATGCCGGTACCGGCAACCGCCGCCGCCACGCCAACAAGGGAAAGGCCTGCCAGCGTCAACCGGCGCGTCTTGATTTTAACCATTCGATATCTCCGCGGGCAGACGATCGGAAGCAGGACGTTGGCCACCCCTTTGGCGGTGGACCAGACTGAAAGTGACCGGCACCAGAAACAGCGTGGCCGTGGTGGCAACCAGCAGGCCGCCAATCACGGCACGGCCCAACGGTGCATTCTGTTCACCACCATCGCCAAAACCGAGCGCCATGGGCACCATGCCCAGCACCATCGCTAGGGCCGTCATCAAAACCGGTCGCAGCCGGACCACCCCGGCCTCCAACGCGGCACGTGTGGCGTCCCCAAGCTCCGCGAGACGTGCGCGGGCGAAACTCACCACCAGTACCGAGTTGGCGGTTGCCACCCCCATACACATGATGGACCCGACCAGGGCGGGTACGGAAAGCGGGGTGTGGGTGACAAACAGCATCCAGACGATACCGGCAAGGGCAGCGGGGAGTGCCGTGATGATGACGAACGGGTCCAGCCAGCTTTGGAAATTAACGACGATCAGCAGATAGATCAGGACGATGGCACCCAGCAGGCCAAAGCCCAGCCCATTGAAGGCGGTACTCATCGTCTCATACTGACCGGCCAGCACGACGGCCGTTCCCTTGGGCGCTTGGGCGCGCATCTCGGCCAGCACTTGCTGCACATCGGCTGCGACCGCCCCCAGATCTCTCCCGGCGGGGGTAGCATAGATGTTAATCACCGGGACGATGTTATGGTGGGAAATGACAGCGGGTGTCACTGTTCGCGCGATATCGCCGATACCGCCCAGCAATTGCGATACCCCATCGGCGCCATTGGTGACGGGGATTCCAGCCAGATCATCCAACGACCCCACACGGTATTCCGGTGTCTGCGCGACCACCGGATAGGACACGCCATTGGCCGGGTTCAGGAAAAACACTGGTGCCGTCTGCGACGATCCAGCCAATGTCGTGACCAGACTGTTCGTCACGTTCTGCTGGGTCAAACCGAACTGGCTGATCCGGCTCCGGTCGATATTCACCGTCAGTTGGGGATAGCTGTTCGACTGCTGGATACGGGCATCAGCGATACCGGGAATAGCGGCGATCCGGCGCAGCAGCTTGCGGGCATATTCCTCACTGGCCCGGATGTCGCGGCCAACGATGCGCACATCAATCGGGGCGGGCGCGCCAAAATTCAAAATCTGGCTGGTGATATCAGCGGGCAGAAACGCGAACCGTGTCCCGGGAAAGGCGCGCGGTAGTTCCTCCCGCATCCGCCGGACATACTCGGCAGCAGGCGCATGGCCATCGGCAAGCTGGATCAGCAGCACACCATCCTGCGGCCCGATGGTACCCGTATTGTTATAGACCGAATTGATGGAACTGGTCGGCAAACCGATGTTATCGACGATCGAAACCAGTTCACTGGCCGGGATGATGCTGCGTATATGGCGGCTGATCCTGTCGAACTGTGCTGATGTCTCCTCAATCCGGGTGCCGATCGGTGCGCGTACATGCAGGGCGATGGCCCCTGAATCTACCGTCGGGAAGAAATTCTGGCCCAAAAACGCCAGCAACGGCGTGGTCAAAACAACCAGCAGGGCAAAGACCAGCACAACGCGCTTCGGTGCGGCAAGGGCCAGTTCCAGCAGACCACCATAGGCCGCGCGCATACGCTCAAATCCCCTCTCGAACCGGCGCTGGAAACGCACCAGCGGGTTGCGGGGCGGCCGCAGGTCTTGGGTATGGATGCTGCCATGGGCCTTCAGCAGATACATTGCCATTGTTGGCACCAGCGTCCGCGACAGGATAAAGGAAGCGAACATGGCGAAAATGACGGCAAGCGCCATGGGGACAAATAAAAACCCGGAAACCCCAGGCAGGAAAAACATCGGTACGAACACGATACAGATGCACAGCAATGACACGAAGGCCGGTGCCACAATTTCAGCCGCACCGTCCAATATCGCTGCGTGAACAGACTTTCCGTCCTGGAGGTGGCGCTCGATATTCTCAATCGTCACGGTCGCCTCATCCACCAGGATGCCAACCGCGAGTGACAAGCCACCCAACGTCATGATGTTCAGGGTATTGCCGCTGATCGACAAGCCGACAATCGCCGCCAGAATGGATAGCGGAATGGAAGTGACAACGATGATGGTTGATCGCCAGGAACCCAGGAACAAAAGGATCATCAGCGAAGTCAACACAGCCGCGATCACGCCTTCATGCAGCACGCCGTCAATCGCGGCTTTAACGAAGACCGACTGATCGCCGATCGCCACGACACGCGCGGCGTCTGGCAACAGATCCTCAATGGCCGGCAGCTTCGCCTTTACACCATCAACGATCGCCAATGTTGACGCACTACCGATCTTCAGAATGGTCATCAAAACGGAACGACCGCCATCGACATGAACAACGTTCGTCTGGGGGGCGGCGCCGTCGCGCACATGCGCGACATCCCGCATATAGATCGTGGCCCCATTGACGACCCTCACCGGCAGATCGTTCATCTCCGCAACGCTCGCCGGGGCGTTGTTCAAGCGGACAACATATTGAAATTCGCCAATTTTTACGAACCCTGCCGGTGTAATCTGCATCTGCGCCGCAATGGCGGCAGTGACATCCTGTGCGGAAAGACCCTTAGACCGGAGGGCGGCCGGATCAATGTCAATCTGTATCTGGCGCTGACTGCCACCCAAGGGCAGCGGTATACCGACACCCGGCTCCGTCACCAGGGACGGCCGGACCTGATTCATTGCCAGATCGAAAATCTGGGATTCCGATAGGCCCTTGCCCGACAATGCTAACTGAAGAACGGGCACCGTCGCCGCATTATAGTTCAGGATAAGCGGTGGCGTCGTTCCCGGCGGCAACTGGCGCAGCATCGTCTGAGAGACCGACGTGACCTGGGCTGTTGCCAAGGGTATGTCGGCGCCGGGATGAAAGAATATCTTCACCACCCCGATGCCGGACAATGACTGGCTTTCGATATGTTCAATATCGTTCACCGTCGTTGTCAAAGCCCGCTCATAGGGAGAGACGATCCGCCCGGCCATGTCCTCCGGCGAAAGGCCGGCATACTGCCACGCGATGGCGATGACCGGCATGCGGATTTCCGGGAAGATATCCACAGGCATCCGCACGATCGAAAGCAAACCAAAAATAAGGATCAGGATAGCCATGACCACAAAGGTCAGCGGCCGTCCAAGCGCGATCCGGACGATGCCCATCAACTGCCGATTTCCTTCTGCATGGATAATAGGGCAGTCAATACCTAATGCAGACAGACACTAGCTTTTAGCCGGCAAAATCCGGATGGGCTTATGAATGAGCCTCATTAATCATTTAGCAAAGCATTTGCCTGCGGGATCATCATCGTCGGTTGATTGTCGAACAAAAAAGAAGCGACTTGAATAGATGTCGCCAGCAGCAATGGTAGCCATACGGCAAAACAGGCAGCGGAGCGCTCATAGCGCGGTAGTGCTTCCGCCACTTTGGCGGCGAGGGCTAACCTGACACCGCTGCCAGGCCGGCCCAGGCTCTTGTCTACGGCACCACGCAAAAGGGGATGTGCGGGCTCTCCTCCTCGTCTGCCATGCGTCACTCACCCCGCAGCCCACGTGAGCTTGAAAAGGGATATTCAATGGCCCCTGCGTGCATTTCATGCATATTGTCCTGGCTCATACGAGCAAGCAGAGACGCCGGGTCGTCGCGACCTTTATCGGTACCACCGTTGCTCAGAACGATGTCGCCAAGGCTGGGACTCAATAGCAATGGGTCGCCGCCCAACTCCGGCCAAAGGCACCAAAACTGTCCACGCGGCTGGAACGAGCCGATCATGTCCCTGAATCGCACGCGCATGCGTCAGATACGCCAAACACCTTGAAGTGGTCGTTCTGACTGATCTTCATCCCCCCTCCCCGAACCGCCACACAGGCACGCCCATCTTGCGGGCTTTATCGGCGAGGTTCTGAGTGATGCCGGAGCCTGGAAATGCGATGAGGCCGATGGGTAAGGTTTCCAGCATCTGGTCATTGCGGCGGAAGGGGGCCGCCTTCTTGTGGCGGGTCCAGTCGGGCTTGTAGACGATCTGGGGGACGCGACGGTTCTCGGCCCAGCAGGCGGCGATGCGTTCGGCCCCCTTGGGGCTGCCGCCATGCAGCAGGACCATGTCGGGATGCTTGGCATGGACCTTGTCCAGCGCCGCCCAGATGCGGTCGACATCATTGCACTCCACCCCACCGGTAAAGGCCACCTTGGGGCCGGGGGGCAGCAGCAGGTTGGTGTCGGCATGGCGGCGGGCGGCGATATGATCGCGGCTGTCGATGATCGCCGCCGTCAGAGTGCGGTGGTTCAGCTGTGAGCCCTGGCGCGGACGCCAGGTGGAGCCGGTCAAGGCCTCGTACATCTCGGCGGCGGCGTCGCGGAAGAACTCGAAGGCATTGCGGCGTTCGATCAGGCCCAGCCCTTCGGCGGTCAGGCGTTCCAGCTCGACAGAGCGGATTTCTGAGCCGTCCTGTTCGCTCTGGCTGCGCTGCTGGGCTTGTTCGTTGGCATCAAGGTCGCGCTCCAGGCTGCCGATGCGGCGGTGGAAGACATTGACGCAGGCCCAGAGCAGGTCGTCCAGGTCATTGGCCTGGGACAGGACCAGCTTGTTAAAGGGGATATCCTGGGACCGGCTCAGGATGATCTTGTCGGCTGCTTTGGTGGCCATGGGTGTTCTCCATGACGGGCCGGTGGAAGCCTCTCTCCCACCCTGGCACCCGTCACGAAGCCCCCAGCCTCCTCTGCCTCTGTCCCCGCCACCGGTCAGGCCACCCGGTCCAGCAGCTTCTTGGCCCTGGCCTCCATGTCCAGCCGCGCATCCTGGTGCGGCTTGTCGCGGGCCACCGCCGTGATGCCCTGGACAAAGTCAAAGATGCTTTCCGGCTTGCGCCCTTCCTCCGCCAGCACCGTTTCGATGATCTTACCCGTCTCGGCCTTGGAAAAGCCGCGCTTGCGCAGGAACTCCTCCCGGTCATCATCGCTGCGCGCAACGATCTGTTCACGCGATGCCTTGATGCCGTTGATGAACGGCATGGGGGAGGAATTGGCAAAGCGGGTCAGGGCGGGGGCAGCCTCATGGGCGAAGCGCGATGCGGCATATTTGGAATGGCGAATGGTGATTTCCTGGAAATCCTCGACACCCCAGAGGTTTCGATTCTGACACACGGCCCGCAGATAGAAGCTGGCCATGCCCAGGGTCTTTGCCCCCACCTCGCTGTTCCAGCAATAGAAGCCCCGGAAATACAGGTCCGGTGACCCATCGGGCAGTCGCCCGGCCTCGATGGGGTTCAGGTCATCCACCAGGAACAGAAAGACATCGCGATCGCTGGCATAAAGCGTGGTCGTGTCGCGGGTAGGCGGCGGGTGCCCCCACCAGCCCGGCCAACTGCCCAAAGCTCCAATGGGTGGTTGCCACGGGGCGCTCACCGCCCGGCAGCAACAGCGACAGCCGTTCCGGCGCATCACGGTGCGCCTCACCGACTGGCAGTCCCTGCCCGACCATGTCCGCTACCGAGAGCAGATCAAAAAGGCCCATGGCCGCAAGCTGGGCTTCTGGAGCCTCGTCAAATGAGCGCGGGGGCGGCCCCGTATGGCGCCATCTACGCTCATTTTCACTTTCATCTGGTAGCT
>Ga0209373_10001079_pt1 | contig 35265 bp, 34 predicted proteins | sample Higcelweek5metaG_FD_187173 | JGI IMG/M metagenome (GOLD analysis project Ga0209373, IMG submission 187173) | Freshwater pond sediment microbial communities from the University of Edinburgh, under environmental carbon perturbations - High... | ecosystem: Environmental > Aquatic > Freshwater >... | reverse complement strand
GGGCAAGACCACGGTGACGGCCTCCCTGGCCGCCGTGTGGGACCGGCCCCTGACCGCGGTGGATCTGGACGTTGAGGAACCCAATCTGCATCTGTTCCTGAACCCGGAGATGACAGCGGAAGAGCCCGCGTACATGGAGATTCCCGTGCTGGACGCCGCGCGCTGCACCCTGTGCGGCGAGTGCGCGGCCTTTTGCCAGTTCAAGGCGCTCTCCGTCATGGGCGCCACGCTGCTTTTGTTTCCGGAGATGTGCCACGGCTGCGGTGGCTGCCTGGCCCTGTGCCCGGAAAAGGCCCTGACCCCCGGACGCCGTGAGCTGGGGCACATTCTGCAAGGCCGGGCCGGAAGCGCCCGGTTCCTCATGGGCCGCCTGCGCGTGGGCGAGGCCATGAGCCCGCCGCTGATGCGCCAGGTGAAGGCGCTGCTGCCCCGCAATGACGAGGCCGGGGACGTGCTTATCGACTCTCCCCCCGGCGTGAGCTGCCCGGCGGTGAATGCGGTGATGGACGCCGACGTCATCGTGCTCGTCACCGAGCCCACGCCTTTTGGACTGCACGACTTCAAGCTGGCGGTGGAGGCCTTTCGGCCGCTGGGCAAGCCCATGGGCGCGGTGATCAACCGCGCGGGCATGGGCGACGAGCGCGTGCAGCAGTTTTGCCGCGAGGAAGAGATCCCGGTCTGGGCTGAGATTCCCTTCAGCCGCAGCGTGGCCGAGAGCTATTCGCGCGGCGAGGTGGTGGCCCGCGCCGTGCCGGAATTGCGCGGCGTGTTTCTGGCGCTCATGGCGCGCATGCAGGGTGCGGCCACCGCCTCCATACAAGGTGAGGTCCATCATGCGTGAGATCGTCGTCATCAGCGGCAAGGGCGGCACCGGCAAGACCAGCATCACCGCAGCCTTCGCCCACCTGGCGAAAAACGCCATGCTCTGCGACCTGGACGTGGACGCCCCGGACCTGCACCTGCTGCTCGACCCGGACCGCCGGGAGGAGCACGCCTTCCGCTCCGGGTTCGAGGCGGCCATCGACGCCGACGCCTGCACGGATTGCGGCCTCTGCGCCGGGCTGTGCCGCTTCGGGGCCGTGCGCCGGGGGCCGCGCGGCTGGCAGGTGGACCCCATGCGCTGCGAGGGCTGCAAGGTCTGCGTGCGTTTCTGCCCGGCCGGAGCCATCGGCTTTGCGGAGAAGCACTGCGGGCAGTGGTACGCCTCGGACATGCGCTTCGGGCCCATGATCCACGCCCAACTGTTCCCCGGCGAGGAGAACTCCGGGCGGCTGGTGGCTCTGCTGAAGAAGGAGGCCCGGACCCGCGCCAAGGAGCTGGGACTGCCGCTCATCGTGTGCGACGGCGCGCCGGGCATCGGCTGTCCGGTCATCAGTTCGCTCTCCGGGGCCAGCCTGGCGGTGGTCGTCACCGAGCCCACGCCCTCGGGCCGGCACGACCTGGAGCGGGTGGTGGACCTGTGCGGGCATTTCCGCATCCCGGTGGCCGTGGTGGTGAACAAGTTCGACCTGAACCTACAGCACAGCACGGAGATTGAGCGCTATTGCCGCGAAAACGGCCATACGCTTTTGGGGCTTTTGCCCCACGACGAGGTGGTGGTGCGGGCCATGGTGCAGTGCCGCGCCGTCACCGAACTGCCGGAGACCCCGTTCTCCCTGGCCCTGCGCGAGGTTTGGGACCGCGTGGCGAACCTTGCCCCGCAGGCCCCGGCCCGGCTTTCCCCTTTCACCAATAAACCAAACGCATAGGAGAAGCATTCATGGAAACTCTGACCATCGCCATCCCCTCGGAAATGCCCGGCGGCCTGGACGCCGCCATCGGCCAGCACTTCGGCCACTGCGACATCTACACCATTGTGGAGGCCAAGGACGGCAAGATTCTGGACGTGCGCACCCTGCCCAACGTGCCGCACCAGCAGGGCGGCTGCATGGCCCCGGTGAACCATCTGGCGGGCAACGGCGTCAACGTGCTCATCGCCGGTGGCATGGGCATGCGTCCGCTCATGGGCTTCCAGCAGGTGGGCGTGCAGGTGTATCACGGCTCGGGCGCCCCCTCGGTGGGACACGCCGTGCAGGCCTTCCTCATGGGTTCGCTGCCCGCCTTCAGCACCGAGTTCACCTGCGGCGGCGGGCACTAGAACCCGCAGCCTGGAGAGCATTGCATGCACATACTCATAGCCACTCCGCGCGCGGCGGAGCTTGCCGACTTCGCAGACGCCCTGGCCCAAGGCACGGGAGCCGAGCTGCTCTTTGCCGACAGCTGGACCAACGTTTTAGCCACGGTGAAGGGACTTCCCCCGGCCTTTGTCGTTCTGGACGACGGGCTGGAGGCCGGCGCGCCCCTGGAGCTGGCCCGGCAGCTGGTAACGGTCAACGCCATGATCAATATCGCCGTGGTCAGCCCGCTGGATGACGAGGCCTTTCACGAGGCCAGCGAAGGCCTGGGCATCGTGGCCCCCATTCCGGAACACCCCACCGGACACGACGGCGCGGCCCTGGCCGTGGCGTTCCGCCGGTTCATGTAGCCGGGCGCAAGAATCCGTCCGGGTGCGGACCGGCCCCTTTTGGTGCGCCGGTCCGCACCCGGCGCGCGGGCTTTGGCGAGGCGGGCGCGCAGCCAAGAGTTGACTGCGCTTTCTTCTTGAGCATATGCAGAAGGCCGCTACAGGCAGTCCGCCGCCCATGAGGAGCGCCCCGTGTTTCCGCGAAAGTATTTTTTCCGCCTGAACATCCGCCGCCGCGTCCTTTTGGGGATGCTGCTTTCGGTGCTGGCCGTGGGGCTCATCGGCACCTTTTCCTACCATTCCCTGGTGCAGATTGAACGCAAGATGGGGTTCATCGAGGTCATCGACGACCTGGGCAACACCATTCTGGAGATTCGCCGCTACGAGAAGAACTTCATGCTCTACGGCCACCAGGAGGACTTTGACGAGAGCCGGGCCTATGCGGCCAAGGCCAGCGACATCCTGGTGAAGCTCGAGGGCAACACCGCGGAGTTCGGCCTGTCGCAGGAGCACGCCTCCCTCAAGTCCGTGCTGGCGGATTACGAGGCCGTTTCCGGGCGGTTGCACCTGGAGCGCGGCCAGAGCCAGGAGGCGGTGGAGCGGGAGCGCGACCGCCTGCGCGACACGGGCAAGCAGCTGGTGGAGCTCTCGCAGCGGCTGGTGACCCACGAACGTGCGCGCATTCTGACCATCGTCCAGTCCCTCAAGCGCCAGCTGCTGCTCTCGGTGGTGGTGTTCCTGGTTCTGGGCGGCGGCTTTTTGTTCGTGCTGGGGCATAAGACCATCACCGCCCTGCGCAGCATCGAGCAGGCCACCCGCGAGATCGCCAAGGGACGCTTCGCCGTGCTGCTGCCCTCCGGCTCCGATGACGAAGTTTCGCGCGTGGTGGAGGCCTTCAACCACATGATAGCCGAATTGCAGAAGCGCCAGGAGCACCTGGTGCGCGAGAAGAAGCTCTCCTCCATCGGCGTGCTCACCAGCGGCGTGGCCCACCAGTTGAACAACCCCCTGAACAACATCTCCACCTCCTGCCAGATCCTCATGGAGGAAGGCCCGGAGGCCGACCCGAATTTCGTCCGCAGGCTGCTCGGCAACATCGACCAGGAGGTGGCCCGCGCCCGCGACATCGTGAAAGGGGCTGCTGGAGTTCTCCGCGCCAAGGAGTTCGAGCGAAAGCCCACCAGCCTGGCCGAGGTGGTGGAGCGTTCCGTCAGCCTGGTTTCCAGCCAGGTGCCCGCCGGGGTGGAGATAACCCGCCAGGTGTCCCCGGACCTTGTGCTGCCCATGGACGCCCAGCGCATGCAGGAGGTCTTCCTGAACCTGCTCATCAACGCCCTGCAAGCCCTGAAGGACCACACCGGGCGCATCTCCATCACCGCCTGGCGCGACGCGGAGCATGGCCAGGCGGTCATCACCGTGGCCGACACCGGCTCGGGCATCGCCTCCGACGACCTGGCGCGCATCTTCGATCCCTTTTTCACCACCAAGGAGGTGGGCAAGGGCACGGGCCTCGGTCTGTCCATCGTCTTCGGCATCGTGGAGCAGCACCAGGGGGAAATTGCCGTGGAGAGCACGCGGGGCGGCGGGGCCAGCTTTATTCTGCGCCTGCCTCTTGTGGCGCAGGCTGGGGCGGATGGCGACAACGGCGCTTCCGGCGGGACCGCCGCATGAGCGCCGGGCGCGTGCTGGTGGTGGACGATGAGGCCATCGCCCGCGAAAATTTGGCCCACGCCCTTGCGCGCGCGGGCTACGAGGCCCTGTCCCTGGGCGACACCCGCGCCGCCCTGGCCGAGCTGGCTCGCAAGGAGTACGACCTTCTGCTCACCGACCTGCGCCTGGGCGAGGCGAGCGAGCAGGACGGCATCGGGCTCATGGAGCGCGCGCGCAAGCTTTTCCCCGGCCTCGAGGTGGTCGTCATGACCGGCTACGCCACCGTGCCCGGCGCGGTGGAGGCCATGAACCGGGGCGCCTATTCCTATCTCGCCAAGCCCCTCAACCTCGACGAGGTGCGCGCGCTGACGGCCAAGGCCGTGGAGTCGAGCCGCCTGCGCCGCGAGGTGCTGGACCTGCGCCAGCAGTTGAAGGACCGCAACGCGCCGCCGCTTCTGGTGGGCAAAAGCCAGGCCATGGCCGCGCTGCTCAAAACCATCGCCCAGGTGGCCCCCACGGCCTCCACAGTGCTGCTGCTGGGCGAAACCGGCACCGGCAAGGAGCTGGCCGCGCGCGCCATCCACCGGGCCAGCCCGCGCGCGGGCAAGCGTTTTCTGGCCGTGAACTGCGGCGCCTTCAGCGAGGAGCTGTTGGCGGGCGAGCTTTTTGGCCACGAGAAGGGCGCGTACACCGGCGCCATGGAGCGCAAGGCCGGGCTTTTCGAGGCTGCGGAAGGCGGCACGCTGTTTTTGGATGAAGTGGGCGAGATGACCCCGGCCATGCAGGTGCGCCTGCTGCGTGTGCTCCAGGAGCGCAAGCTGCTGCGCGTGGGCGGCACGGTCGACATCCCGGTGGACGTGCGGGTCATTGCCGCCACCAACAAGGATTTGGCCGCCGAGGCCGAAACCGGCTCCTTCCGCCTGGACCTTTTCTACCGCCTGAACGTCATCACCCTGCGGCTGCCGGCCCTGGCCGAGCGGCGCGAGGACATCCCGCTTCTGGCGCGGCACTTTCTGCTCAAACACTCCGAACTGCTGGGCCGCGAGGTGCGCGAACTCGCGCCCGAGGTCCTGGACATCCTGGCCGGGTACCCCTTTCCCGGCAACATCCGCGAACTGGAGAACCTGATGGAGCGCGCCGTGGTGCTGGCCGAGGGCGACACCGTGGAGCCCCGGCACCTGCCCCCGGACCTGCAATCGGACCAGCCGCAGCTCAAGACATCGCGCCACGGCGGCCTGCCCACCCTGGAGGAAAACGAGCGCCAGCACATTCTTTGGGTGCTGGAGCAGACCGGCGGCAACAAGTCCCGCGCGGCGGAGATTCTCGGCATCGACCGCGCATCGCTGTGGCGCAAGCTCAAGAGGGCCGGGCTGGGCTGATTTTTTTCCGCGCGGAGCCATCTGTTTTCTCTTTTCCTTGACCACGTTCCAAGAAAAGGGCTACACCTATAGGGTAGAAAATGACCCAGGCCTTTCCCCCCAGGCTGGGCGCTCTCTGGCTCGTTGGTGAAAGAACATGCCTGGATCGCCGCAAAGTCCCATTGCCCGGTTGCTGCTCGCGCTGCTCATCTCCCTTGCCGCCTTCGCCGCGCAGTGGGTGCTTTGGGGGGCCATACAGCCCTACGTCTGGTTCCTGTTCTTTCCCGCCGTCTTCTTCAGCTCGCGGGTGGGGGGGCTGGAGGGCGGCCTGCTGTCCACGGTGCTGTGCGCCGCCATCGTCGCCTATTTCTTCATTCCGCCGCAATTCTCCTTCGTCAAGGAGCTGCCCGTCCACGCCATTTCGGTGGTTCTGTTCCTCGGCATGGGCGTGCTGTTCTCCATCTCCCACGAGCAACTGCGCAAGGCCAGAAGCCGGATGGAGGAGGCCCTTGAGGCCGCCAACAAGGCCAACGAGCACGTCACGCTGCTTCTGGAGCAGTCGCAGGAGGTGGACAAGCTCAAGACCCAGTTCTTCGCCAATGTGAGCCACGAACTGCGCACTCCGCTGACGCTCATTCTGGGTCCGGTGGGGCGGCGGCTTGCCCGCGAGGGGCTGAGCGACGAGGACCGGCGGGAGCTGGAGCTCATCGAGCGCAACGCCCGGCTGCTGTACCGCCACGTCACGGACCTGCTGGATGTCTCGCGCCTGGAGGCCGGGCGCATGAGCATGCGCTACGTCGAGTCCGACCTGTCCGAGCTTGGCCGCGTGGCGGCATCCCACTTCGAGAGCCTGGCGCGGGAGCGCGGCATCCGGTACGCCATCCACGCCGATGAGCCCATCCTGGCCCAGGTGGACCCGCCAAAGGTCCAGCGCATTCTGGTGAACCTGCTGTCCAACGCCTTCAAGTTCACCCCGGTTGGGGGCTCCATAACCCTTGTTATAAAAAAGCAGGGCGACGAGGCCGTGGCCACGGTGCTGGACACCGGCCCAGGCATTCCGCAGACCATGCGCGAGAAGGTCTTTGAGAGATTCCGGCAGGTGGAGGGCGGCGCGGAGCGGTCCTTCGGGGGCACGGGCCTCGGTCTGGCCATCGTGAAGGAGTTTTCGGCGCTGCACGGCGGAAACGTGCGCGTTGGCGAGGCCCAGGAAGGCGGCGCGGCGTTCACGGTGACCCTGCCCCTGCGCGCGCCAGAGGGCGTTCCCGTGGCCCTTACCGCGGAGGCCCTGGACGACACCCTCGCCATTCAAGCCGGCGACGAGCTGGCGGAGCACTGCGTGCCCGCCCTTGCGCAGGCCGGGGCCGGCGGCAAGCAGAGCCTGGTCCTTGTGGTGGAGGACAACCCGGACATGAAGGCCTACCTGCTCGGCATCCTGTCGCGGCACCACCAGGTCATCAGCGCCTCCAACGGGCGGGAGGGGCTGGAGATGATCCGCGCCGAGGCCCCGGACCTCGTCGTCAGCGACATCATGATGCCGCTGATGAGCGGTGAGCAGATGGTGGAGGAGCTGCGCCGCGACAAGGCCTTTGACGACATGCCCGTGGTCATGCTGACCGCCAAGGCCGACGACGCCCTGCGGTTGAGCCTTTTGGAGCACCAGGTCCAGGGATACCTGGTGAAGCCGTTTTCGGAAAAGGAGCTGCTGGCCAGGGTGGAGGGGCTGTTGTCCGGCCGCCTGCGGCACAAGGCCCAATTGCTCGAGCGTGAGCGCCGCTTCGAGGCCACCTTCGAGCACGCGGCGGTGGGCATCGCCCATGTGGGTTTGGACGGCCGCTGGCTGCGCGTGAACCGGAAGTTGTGCGGCATTGTGGGCTACAGCCCGGAAGAGCTTGCGCAGCGAAGCTTCCAGGATATCACCCATCCCGACGACCTGAACACCGACCTGGCGCACCTGGCCAGAATCCTCTCCGGCGAGATCAACTCCTATGAACTGAAGAAGCGTTACATCACCAAGGCCGGGGGCCATATCTGGGTGCAGCTCACCGTGGCGCTCATCCGCGACGAAACAGGCCAGCCGGAATATTTCATCTCCGTGGTGCAGGACATCAGCGCCAGCCGGGCGGCCCAGGAGGCCCTGCGCGCCAAGGAGCGGGAGCTTCTGGAAGCGCAGCGCCTCACGCACATCGGCAGCTGGAACTGGACTGCCGACACCGACGCCACCACGGGGTCCGAAGAGCTGCTGCGGATTTTCGGCCTGGATGTGGCCGCAGGCATGCCCAACTTCACCGACCAAAGGGGGCTGCTCTACCCGGTGGAGAGCTGGGAGCGCATCAACGCCGCAGTGCGGGAATCGCTGCGCACGGGCATCGGCTACGAACTGGACGTTGAAGCCTACCGCAACAGGCAGTCCCTCTGGGTCACCTCGCGCTGCGAGGCCATGCGCGACGCCACCGGGCGGATTTCCGGCCTGCGCGGCACGGTGCAGGACATCACCGCCCGCAAACTGGTGGAGCAGGAGCTGCTGCGCGCCAAGGAGGCCGCCGAGGCCGCCAACGTGGCCAAGGACGAATTTCTGGCCAACATGAGCCACGAGATCCGCACCCCGCTCAACGGCGTGCTGGGCATGCTCCAGCTGCTGCGGGCCAAGGTGAGCGCGCAGGAGCAGGAGATGTACACGGGCATGGCCTACGAGGCCGGGCGCAGGCTGCTTTCACTGCTCAACAACATTTTGGACTTTTCCAGGCTCAAGAGCGGCCAGGCGTCGCTCTCGGTCAAGCCTTTCTGCGTGCGCGACCTGTTCAAATCCGTCCTGAGCATCTTTTTGGTCACCAGCCGGGAGAAGAAGCTCATGCTCTCCGCCTCGGTCGACGAGAGCGTGCCCAAGCTGCTTAGCGGCGACGAGGCCCGCCTGCACCAGATCCTGTTCAACCTCGTGGGCAACGCCCTCAAGTTCACTGCCAAGGGTTCCGTGCATGTGGAGGCCTGGTCGCAGCCCGCGCCGCAGCATCCGGACAAGGCCTGGCTGTATCTCTCGGTCAGCGACACGGGCATCGGCATCCCCGACGACAAGATCATGCACGTATTCCAGCGCTTCACCCAGGTGGACGCCTCGTATGTGCGCCAGTTCGAGGGCGCGGGGCTGGGTCTGGCCATCGTCAAGCGCATTGTGGACCTCATGGGCGGCGACATCCTGGTGGAGAGCGAGGTGGGCGTGGGCACCACCATCTCCCTGGCCCTTTTGCTCCATTTGCCCCAAACCGCATGTAAGGGCCAGGCCAAGAGGCCCAAGTCGCTCATCAGCAGGCCGCTGCGCATTCTTCTGGCGGAGGACGAGCCCATCAGCCAGATGGCCACCACATTGATGCTGCAGCGCCTTGGGCACACCGTGCACAGCGTGGGCAACGGCTGGGAGGCGCTGGAGGCGTTGCGCCAGGAGGCCTTCGACTGCGTGCTCATGGACATCCAGATGCCCCGCATGGATGGAGTGGAGGCCACGGCCGCCATCCGCAGCCTGGAAGCCCCGCTGCGCTCCGATATTCCAATCGTCGCCCTGACCGCCTATGCCCTGCCCGGAGACCGCGACCGCTTTCTGGCGGCAGGCATGGACGACTATATCGGCAAGCCCGTCCAACCAGAAGATTTGGCTCGTGTTCTTGCCACAATCCCCCCGCAGCATTAACTACCCGGAATGAGCCCCTGGCAGCGGGCGGAAGCCGCTCCCGTTTTCACCGGGCGCGGCCCGGATTTTTTTCATTACAAGGAGCACAGCATGACCATTGCCTTGTCCATGGCCGAACTTATTGGCAAAACTCCCCTGGTGCGCCTGAACAAGCTTTCGCAGGGGCTTTCGGCCACGCTGGTGGCCAAGCTGGAGTCGCGCAATCCCGGCGGCTCGGTGAAGGACCGCATCGGCGTGAGCATGATCGAGACGGCCCTGGCCGAGGGGCGCATCACCACCAAGAGCCTCATCGTGGAGCCCACCAGCGGCAACACGGGCATCGGCCTGGCGCTCATCTGCGCCATCAAGGGCATGAAGCTGGTGCTGACCATGCCGGAGAGCATGAGCCTGGAGCGCCGCAAGCTTCTGGCGGGCTACGGGGCCGAACTGGTGCTGACCCCGGCCGCCGAGGGCATGACCGGGGCCATACAAAAGGCCGAGGAACTGGTGGAGAAGACCCCCGGAGCCTTTATGCCCATGCAGTTCGGCAATCCGGCCAATCCGGCGGCGCACCGGGCCGGCACCGCGCTGGAGATTTGGGAGGACACGAACGGGGCGGTGGACTGTTTCGTGGCTGGCGTGGGCACGGGCGGCACCATTACCGGCGTGGGCCAGGTGCTGAAGCAGAAGAAGCCCGGCGTGCGCATCGTGGCCGTGGAGCCCAGCGATTCGCCGGTGCTTTCCGGCGGGGCGGCGGGTCCGCACAAGATCCAGGGCATCGGCGCGGGGTTCGTGCCCGCGGTGCTCGACACAAACATTTACGACGAGATCATCCAGGTGGGCGCGCAGGACGCCTTTGCCACGGCCCGGCGCATGATGCGCGAGGAGGGCATTCTGTGCGGCATTTCCTCCGGGGCCAACGCCTTTGCGGCCATGCAGCTGGCGGCCAGGCCGGAGCTGGCGGGCCGCATGATCGTGTTCATCGTGTGCGACACCGGGGAGCGCTACCTGTCCACCCCGCTGTTCGCGGATGCGGAGTAGGGGGGCGCCATGATAGACGAATTGCAGATGCCGTCGAACCTGGACAAGGACGAGGTGCTGGCCGATTCCGTGGCGCAGCTCACCGCGCCGGGCGCGTGCCGCTCGGCCTGCCACCATATCTCGCGCGACCAGCCCATGCCCTCGCTGGACGCCCTGGCCGAGGTGGTGGAGCTGCTGCGCGCGGTGTTGTTTCCGGGTTTTTTCGGGCCCTCTGACGTGGGCGACCGGAGCCTGCCGTTCTACGTGGGCAGCGCCTTGGACCGGGTGGTGAAGCTTCTGGCCGAGCAGGTCAACCGGGGCTATTGCTTCGTGTGCGCCAAGGACAACCGCCAGCCCTGCACGGATTGCGAGGCGCGGTCGCAGGCCGTGGCCCTGGATTTCGTGCGGCGGCTGCCCCACGTGCGCGAGCTGCTTTCAAGCGATGTGCAGGCGGCCTTTGACGGCGACCCGGCGGCCAAAAGCCCCGGCGAGACCATCTTCTGCTATCCCAGCATCAAGGCGCTGACCAACCACCGCATCGCCCACCAACTGCACCATTTGGGCGTGGACATCATCCCGCGCATCATCGGCGAAATGGCGCACTCCGACACCGGCATAGACATCCACCCGGGCGCGCACATCGGGCCGCGCTTCTTCATCGACCACGGCACGGGCACGGTCATCGGCGAAACGTGCATCATTGGGCAGAACGTGCGGCTGTACCAGGGCGTCACCCTGGGGGCCAAGAGCTTTCCCAAGGACGACACGGGCAGCAGGCTGGTGAAGGGCCTGCCCCGGCACCCCATTGTGGAGGACGACGTGACCATTTACGCGGGCGCGACGATTCTGGGGAGGGTGACCATCGGCCAGGGCGCGGTCATTGGCGGCAATGTCTGGGTCACGGGCGATGTGGCTCCAGGCGCGCGCATTGTGCAAGCGCGGGCCGCGGAACAGTTTTTCATCAGCGGCGCGGGGATTTGACGCGGACAACCGATAATTGTTGCAAAGTGCTGCGAAAAGTTCTTGAATTTTTTCGAGCGGCCAAGTAATGATTGTGCACAGTTGGGTGGTTTCAACCGTGGAGAGCACAGTGAGCCAGGATTGCATCTTCTGCAGAATCATCGCCGGGGAGATCCCCTCGGCCAAGATTTATGACCACGGCGGGGTGTACGCCTTTCTGGACATCGCCCCGGTGAACAAGGGCCACGCGTTGGTTGTGCCCAAAAAACACCACGCCACCCTGTTCGATCTGCCGCCGGATTTGGGGCGCGAGCTTCTCGTCGCGCTCAAAACCGTGGGGCAGGCCGTGATGACGGCCACGGGAGCCACGGGACTCAACGTGGGCATGAACAATTTCGAGGCCGCCGGTCAACTGGTGCACCACGCCCATTTTCATCTCGTTCCGCGTCATGTTGGGGACGGACTGACCCTTTGGACCCAACACGCGTATGACAGTGTCGAGGACATGCAGAAGCTGGCCCAGGCCATCCGGTCGGCCATCGGCTGAGAACCCTACGGAGGTTTCATGAGCGGTCAAACTCTGACCAAAGCGCACATCGTCGATGCCATCTACAAGAAGACGGACCGCAACCGCGCGGAGATCAAGGATTTGGTCGAGGCCACCCTTGATCTGATGAAGCAGGCCATCAAGAAGGACCACGCCATGCTGGTGAGCGGGTTTGGAAAATTCGAGGCCTATGACAAGAACTCGCGCCGGGGCCGCAACCCGCAGACCAACGAGAGCATCACCCTCCCCCCGCGCAAGGTGGTGGTGTTCCGCTTGTCGCGGAAGTTCCGGGCCGAACTCAATCCGCTGGAATAAACGCCTGCGCCCAGTCGGTCTTCAGTTCCTCCAGGGCCTTGCGCGCAGCCGCAGGGTCCTGGAAGGGACCGGCCTGCACGCGGTGAAACACCGCTTGGCCTTGCTCCACGCGCAGCACGCGCGCATCTGAGTATCCCTTATCCTTGAGCCAGGAGAGCGCCGCGTTGGCGTTCTTTTCGGTGTTGAACGAGGCGATCTGCACCACGCTGGCGCGCACGGTTTCGGCTTGCGCCGCACCGGCCACGGCGTCGGTCTTGGCTGCGGCCTCGGGCTTCACTTCCGCCGCCGCCTCCGCAGGCTTGGCCGCAACCGTGGCCTCCGCAGCCTTGGCTTCCGTCTTCACCTCGGCCTTTGCCTCCGCTGCCGGAGGCTGGGCGCTCTTGGCCGCTTCATCCTTGATGTGCGCCACCACCGTCTCGGTTTTGGCCTGGGGGGCCGCCGCCGCGTCCTTGGGCTCCTGTTTGGCCGCGGGCTTTGTGTCGGGCCTGGAGGCTGGCTCGGTCTCCGCAACAGGGGCAGCCGCTGCGGGCGCGGGCTGTTCCGCCACAACCACGGCTGGCGCCGCAACCACGGCCGGCGCCGCGCGGCGGTCGGCGCCGCGCACCTGGGCTTCGGTGCGCACATCGGGCGGGTCGGAGGGAATGGGTTTGCGGGCCGAGCACGCGGGCAGCAGCATGAGGACGGCAAGGGCCAGCGCCGGTACGGGGAAAAGCAGACGAGGTCCGTTCATCGGGAGCCTCCAGGATGGTTTTGGCGGGTGGGGGCGAATGAGCCTAAACTTTGTCTAGACTAGTCCAGGCCGATTCGGATTGCAAGGGTTCGGGCAGCGCGCGGCGCAAAAGAAAAAGGCGCCCGGTCTTCCGACCGAGCGCCCGTCCTTAGCCGATTGTCCTTTTGGGACTAGAAGCCGTAGCCCAGGGCCTCGCGGATGTCCGCGGGCAGGTTGGCCTTGCTCTCAGGAGCAGACTTCTTCTTGGACTTGCCAGCCTTGTGGCGGGCAGCCTTCACGTCGTCCAGCGCAAAAGTGCGGGGGACTTCGAAAACCTGGCCGGGGTAAATGAGATTGGCGTTCTTGATCTTGGCGCGGTTGGCCTTGAAGATCAGAGGCCACATGAAGGGGTCGTTGTAGATCTGCTTGAATTCAGAGATCCACCACAGGCAATTGCCCTTCACGACCGTGTAAGAAGTGGGAAGTTTGGCGTAGTCGGCCTCGTAGATCTGGCGCGGCGACATGGGGGCCGGCGCGACCGCGCGAGATTCGACCACCGGCGCGGGCGCGGGCGCGGGTTCAACCTTCTTGGAACAACCAAGGGCGAAAACAACACAGCAGGCAACAGTCAGCAGCATGAGATTTTTCATAGTTAACTCCCTCCTCCGTTGGGAACTCGAGAATATTCCTGGCAGCCTAGAACTGTCAAGCTTAAGTCGACATTCTTTGTGTCCAATTATTGAGAATTTTTTTTTCCTGCAACACATGCCTATCGGCGGGGTTGATGGATACCGCGCCTTGAACCGCCAAGGCGGCTTCGTCCACCCAGCCGCCCAGGCGTAGGCTTTGCGCCGCCAGAACGAACATCCGTTCCGGGTGCTCGCCATAGATCGTCTCGATAAGATGCTGATAGTCCTCTCCAAAAACCTCCCGCACCAGAGCGTTTTGCGAGAACATATAGCGCGCCAGCAGCGCGTTTTCCTTGTGCCGCGCAAGGTAAATGGGCAGCAGTCTGCGGCACTGCGACACGATGAAGCGGATGCGGTCGATCTCGCGGCGCATGCTCTCCTCGGTTTGGCGCAGCACCTGGAAAAGCTCCTCCACCACCACGCGCTCGGCCTCGGGCAGGTCGCGGCCGCGCAGGGCCAGAAACCACGGGGCGTAGGTCAGTGTCTGGTAGGCGTCTTCCTTGAGCTTGATGGTCTCGTGGAAGATGTAGCCCAGGCCCCAGTCCAGAAACTGCCCGGTGAGCGGCGTTTCGGGGTCGTTGCGGAACACGTGGTGGGCGGTGTCCTTCATGCGCCACAAGAGTCCCTTGTCCATCTCCTGGCCCACCAGGTCGCGCAGGATGGTGAAGGCCACCACGCCCTCGCGGTCGAAGGACCGGAACTGTTCCTCCAGGGACTTGCTGGCCATGCAGAAGTTGCGGAACATGTCGCGGACGAACTCGGGCAGCTTGGCCCTGATCCAGGACTTGGACATGGGACTTAGCCCCTTTTGTTGCGCGGTTTTTCCGCCTGCGCGGCCAGGCGGGTCAGCTCGGTCATGCGCGCGTCGACCATACTGTAAAGCGAGCCCGGAGTGTAGCGGCCGTCCTTGCGCCTGGTGCCTGCGGGCAGGCCGGTCAGCAGGGTCATGGCCTGCTCGATGGTGGCCACGGGATAGAGATGGAACTTGCCCGCGCGAACGGCCTCCACCACCTCGTCCTTCAGCAGCAGGTGCACGGCGTTGTCCGCCGGGAAGAGCACGCCCTGGTGGCCGGTAAGCCCGCGCCTGCGGCAGACTTCGAAGAAGCCCTCCACCTTGCGGTTCACGCCGCCCACGGCCATGATGGCCCCGGACTGGCTCACCGCGCCGGTGAAGGCCAGAGAGAGGTCGATGGACGCCCCGGACAGGGCGGACAAAAGCGCCGCCAGCTCCGCGCCGGAGGCGGAGTCGCCCTCGACTCCGGCGTAATTCTGCTCAAAACACAGGCTGCCGGTGAGCACCAAAGGCTTGTCCTGGGCGAACAGTCGCACCAGGTAGCTTTTGATGATCATCATGCCCTTGGTATGGATGGGGCCGCCCAGCTGGGCCTCGCGCTCCAGGTCCAGAATGCCGCCGTGGCCGACGCCCACCGTGCAGGAGATCTGGTGCGGCAGGCCGAACTCGTAGTCGCCGAAAAGCGTCACCGAGAGGCCATTGGCCCGGCCCACGGCGCGGCCGCCCGTGGCGACCTTGATGATCTCGCGGTCGTAGTCGGCCATGAATTCTTCTTCGAACAGATTGGAGCGGAAGTCGTGTTCGGCCACGGCCCGGGCCAGGTCCGCCGCCTCCACCAGCTCGCGTCCGTCCATGCGGGCGATGGCCGCGGACTCGAGCATGCGGCCGCGCAGCTGGGTGAAGGACAGGGTGAGCCGTTTCTGGTCCTCGGCCAGGCGGCTGGCGTGGTCCACCAGCCCGGCCAAAGCCCCGCGCGAGAAGGGGGGCAGCCCCGCTTCCTCGATGATGCCCTTGAGCGCCGAGAGATAGTGGCGGATGTTCTGCGCCGTGCGCAGCACCGTTCCTTGCAGATGGGCCTTGAGCTTGAAATGCTTGCGGAAACGGTCGTCGTTGGTCAGCAGGGCCTCGTAAGCCTCGTCCGTGCCCACCAGAATGATCTTGAGGTCCAGCGCAATGGGCTCCGGCTCGATGGTGCGAGTTTTGGCCTGCTCGGCGTCGCCGGGGTCTTCCATGCGCAGGCGGCCCAGGCGCAGGGCGCGCAGCAGCCCTTCCCAGGACCCCTGGTTGCCCATGAGATCCTCGACATTAATAATAAGGAAGCCGCCGTTGGCCCGGTGCAGGCTGCCCGCGCGCACCAGGGTGAAGTCGGTGTAGAAGGCGCCCAGCTCGCTTTCTCGCTCTATGCTGCCCAGCAGATTGAAGGCCGTGGGGTGGTCTTCCACGATGACCGGGGCGCCGCCGTGCTCGCGCGCGGCCTTGCTGTTGTCCACAAAGAGGTTGACCTCGTGGCGGTAGCTCAGGTCGTCCTGGCCTTGGCCCGGGCCGTGGCTGTCGGGGTGCTGGCCGTGCCCTTGCGCCGCCAGCGGAGCGCCGCCCGTGGCCTTGTCCAGGGGGTCGCGCGGGAGGTAGGCCTCCACATTGTCCAGCACGTCTTTTTCCACTGCGGCCATGTGGTCGATGAGCCGCTGCACGGCGGCGAAGTCCTTGCGCAGGGGTTTCAGGTGCGCGGTCAGCGCCTCCTGGGCGATTTCGCGGTGCAGCTTGACCTCGCCCTGGCGGAAGCCCTGCTCGCTCTGGGTGAGCTTGCGCAGGAACACGCTGATTTCCGAGAGCAGGCGCTCGCCCTTGGTCTTGAGCAACTTGCGCCGCGCCGGGGCCAGGCGGCCGTACTCCTCGTCGCCCATGACCTTGCCGCCCACCATGGGCATGATGGTCAGCGCGCCGGCGTCGTCCATGTCCAGGGCAAAGCCCTTGTCGCGGGCCATGGCCTCCATCTTATGATAGATGCTGTCGCGCTTGGCCGAGAAGCGCTTGAACAGGGTCTCGTGCTTGCGGCGGTAAGCGTCCTGGTCGAACTGGACGGTGATGGCCGCGCGCACGTCGGTAAGGGCCTTGGCCAGGCCGGTTTTGAAGGCGCGGCCCTGTCCGGCTGGCAGAGAAATGGCCAGGGGCCGGTCCTCGTCCTCGAAATTGTGCAGGTAGATCCAGTCGCAGGGGGTGGGGCGCTTGGCTGCCTCTGGCAGCAGGTGGTTGCGCACGAAATGGGTGCGGCCAAGGCCGGGCTCGCCCGCCACGAAAACGTTGTATTCAAGTCCCTGGATCATGAGGGCCATGCGCAGGGCCTGCATGGCGCGGGGTTGAAAGACCCCCTGGCCGTTTTTTTTGGGCACCTGGCGGCTGTCCGCGTAGGGCAGTGTGGCGGGATCCAGGCGGTTTCTCAACTTTTTCGGCGGCAGCGGGGTGGCCGCGCGCTGGGGAATGGATTGCGTCTTTTTGGTCATGCTTTGTCCGGGATAAAGTGTGAAGGCCGCTTGCGCGTGGCGCGCCGCCTCTGAACATGTAATGGCTTCCGGCCCGATTGTCACTAGAGGGCAGGGCCGCGAAAAGCTTCAAGGCCGAGGAAAAAAGGAAAAATGCATGGCCGTGTGAGCCAACCGCATTGACGAGGCCACGGGCTTGTGCTAGCTACTTTTCCTTGTGAAGAAATGAACGTCCCGGCCAGTCGGGCCAATTGGGACCGTTCGGGGTACAGTATGTTCTTTCCCAAGCAGGGCAAGCCTTCCGGCGCAATGGAGCTGTTGAGCACGGCGGGGACCATCGGTCTTCAGCTGGTGTGCGCCACCTTCATCGGATTGGCCATGGGGTATTTTCTTGACAAGTGGTTGGGAACAAGCCCGTGGCTGCTGGTGATTTTTCTTCTCCTGGGCATCGTGGCCGGCTTCCGCGACGTGTACCTGGAAGCCAGGCGCATCCACAGGCAGTCCGGAGACGACTCCGGTGCGGGGAATTCGGGCGCGGGTAAATAGGCTGGGTTTGGCCGTTGCAGCCAAATCCGCCGAGACGAGGCTTCATGTTGGCAGTGTTTGTCCAGAGAATAGACGCCATGCTGTATCGTCGCGGATTTGCCGTGGCGGACGCGCGCAGGCTGATGCGCAACCAGTTGCTTCTGGCTGTCGGGGGCTCGGTGGTTGCATGTCTTGCAACAGGATTCTCCAACTGGGGAATGTCGGTTGCGGCGGGCGCGGCGGTCATCAGCATCAATTTCTGGTGGCTTTCCAAGGCCGCGCAGGAGCTGGTGCAGGTGAAGCAGGGCGCCATGTTCACGCTTATTACGCTCTTTTACGGACGGTTGGTATTGACCGCTGTGGCCATCGCCGGGCTTGTGGCCTGGGCTGGCGCTTCGGTTTACGGGCTTTTGGTCGGGCTTTCCACCGTGCTGCTCAACGCGGCATTGTGGAGCGTCCTTCAGATCAGGCACAAAGTCCCCACTGTGGGGAAGGGGAAGGAGGCTTAGAACATGTCTGCAGGACTTCCGCATCCGTTGACCTACTCGGTCATCATCGACAACGCGCTGGGACTTCATTTGCCGCCGCACGTGTATTACATGTGGCTGGCCATGATCATTTTGTTCACCTGCGCCTTCATGCTGCGTGGTCGTCTCCAGATGGTACCGGGCGGTATGCAGAACGTGTTCGAGACCGTCATCGGAGGTCTTGAGGACTTCACGGTGACGAATATCGGCGAAGAAGGCCGCAAGGTCTTCCCGTTCCTGTGCTCGATGTTCATCTTCATTCTGGTGATGAACTACATCGGCCTCATTCCCGGTTGCGACGCAGCCACCGCCAATGTGAACACCAACGCGGCCATGGCCATCTGCGTGTTCATCTACTACAACTACATCGGCATCAAGAAATGGGGCTTCGGCTACATCAAGCATTTCATGGGCCCCATGGCCGCCCTCGCCCCGCTGATGCTCATCCTTGAGACCGTGAGCCACCTGGCCCGGCCTCTGTCGCTCACCCTTCGTCTCTTCGGCAACATCCGCGGCGAGGAAATCGTCCTGGTGCTGCTCTTCGTGCTCGCGCCCGTGGTCGGCACCCTGCCCATGTACTTCCTGTTCATCCTGGGCAAGACCATTCAGGCCTTCATCTTCTTCATGCTGACCATGATCTACTTGAAGGGTTCGCTGGAGCACGCCCACTAAACTTGGGGAAATGGTCGTTCGACCACAACATTATACCTTTAGGAGTACATCGTTATGCGCAAAGCTCTTCTGATGACCCTGGCTATGGTTCTGTTCGCTTCCGCCGCCTTCGCCTCTGACGGCGGCGCCGCCGTCGCCGCCGTGGGTCCCGTCGCTGCTTGGGCCACCGCCCTCAGCATGGGCATCGCCGCCGGTCTCTGCGGTATCGCTCAGGGCATGGGCCTCAAGGCCGCTTGCGAAGGCACCGCCCGCAATCCCGAAGCCGGTGGCAAAATCACCGTCACCCTGATCCTGGGCCTGGCCTTCATCGAGTCCCTGGCCATTTACGCCCTGGTCGTCAACCTGATCCTGCTCTTCGTGAAGCCCCTGGGCGCCTAGTTCACAGACTTTTTTCGGAAACAAAGGAGGCCGAAAGGCCTCCTTTTTTCCGGAAATCCTGTTCATATATTCACAAAAGTAACGTCCAGCAGTCGGAAATGGCCGTGAAGAGCGAGCATATCCCCAAGGCCACAATCGCCCGACTGGCCACCTATATCCAGGTGTTGTCGGACTTCAAACGCGAGGGAACGGACGTTGTCTCTTCCGAGCGTCTTGCCGAGGCCTGCTCGGTAAACTCCTCCCAGATACGAAAAGATCTTGCCTATTTTGGCGAATTCGGCGTGCGTGGCGTGGGCTACTACGTCCAGGATCTCATCACATCCATCAAGCGTGCGCTCGGCATCGACAGGGCCTGGAACTGCGCCTTGGTCGGCGTGGGCAATCTGGGCCGGGCGCTTTTGCGCCACCGCGACTTCTCCCGCAAGGGCTTCATCATCCGCGGCGCCTTTGACTGCGACCCCTACAAGATCGGCGAAGTGCTGGAAGGCATGGAGATCGTCTGCTCCCGCCAGTTGCCTGCAAAGGTCAAAGAACTGGGCCTTGAGATCGGCATCATCACCACGCCTCCGGAACGCGCGCAGCGTGCCGCGAATTATCTTGTGGGCGCAGGAATCAAGGGAATCATCAATTTCGCCCCGGCCCGCATCGCGGTCCCCAAGCACATCCACCTTGAATACGTAGATTTTTTCCACTACTTCTACGCAGCAGCTTTCCACATCCGCTTCGACGAACCCCACGATTAGCTCTCATTCCGTGCAGGAATAGATTTTCTAGATAGACGAATTGATTGACTTGCTGCCCCGTTGGGATGATCATGCCTAAGCAATCCGTTGCGGCTGAGCATTCTGGAGCTTTCACCCGTGCAGGACATTGAGCGTTATCCCAAGGTATTTTTGCAAACGGGCGACTGTTTCCTGGGCGTACGCCCAACCCTCGTCTCCACCGTACTGGGCTCCTGCGTCGCCGTCACCATGTGCGATCCCGTCCGGAGCATCGGCGCCATCTGCCACGCCTTTTTGCCAGACAGCGTGAGCTTCCGGCACACCTCCCACGAACCGCAAGTGTGCCGCTTTGTTGACACAGCCCTGGAAAACATGTTTTCCAGCATGCTGAAGCTCAAAGCGCGGCCGGAAGACTTGGTGGTGAAGGTCTTTGGCGGCGCTTCGGGGCTCATGGGCGGACAGGAACGTACCACCCTGTACGACATCGGCGGCCGGAACATCCGCGCCGTGCGCCAGTGGCTTTTGGCCCACGAACTGCCCGTCACCCGGTCTCAGACTGGTGGCAACTACGGGCGAAAGCTGCATTTCCTCACGCATACAGGCGACGTGTGGATCAAACTATTGAACCGCAACGAGGATGGGAAACCATGAGGCAGAGAGCGATGCGGGGCATCTTTGGCGTACTTCTGGTTCTGCTGTGCTGGAGCGCAGCCCTGGCCGCAGAGCCCGCGCGCCCCGCGGCGCTGGTCCAGATCGGCGTCATCGACGCCCTGCTGGCCGGCGGCTACGAAGGCTCCCTGCGCTTGGACGAGCTGCGCGGCCTCGGCTCCATCGGCCTGGGCACCTTCGACGCCCTGGACGGCGAAATGGTGCTGCTGGACGGCGTTGTGTACCAGGTGCCCGCCAGCGGCCAGGTCCGCAAGGCCACGGATGCCATAACCACACCCTTTGCCCAGGTGGCGCACATGCCCGCGCCCACCCGCCCCGCCATCGCGCCCGGCTCCGGGCTCAAGGCCGTGGAGGCCCAGCTTGACGCGGCCTTGGGCGACCTGGGCGGCTTCGCCGTGGTGCGCATCGAAGCGCGCTTCGCCAGCCTGAAGGCGCGCAGCGTGCCGCGCCAGTCGCCCCCGTACCGGCCCCTGGCCGTGGTGGCCAAGGAGCAGTCCCTGTTCCCCTTTGCCAATGTGCAGGGCACGCTGGTGGGCCTGCGCGGCCCGGACTTCGTGCGCGGCCTGGGCGTGCCGGGCTGGCACTGGCATTTTCTCACCGCCGACCGCCTGCGCGGCGGGCACGTGCTGGAATTCGTCCTGGCGGCCGACGCCGCCCCGCAGGCCCGGCTGCAGCGCCTGAACCGCCTGGAGCTGATTCTGCCCGAGCGGGGTTTGGGAGCGCTGGACCTGGCCCGCGACCGTACCGGCGAGCTGCATTCCGTGGAGTCTGGCAAGTGAACATCTTGATGATCGCGGTGAACGACCCCGCGGGCACGGGCATTGGCTTTTGCCGGGCCGTGAACCGCCTGGGCCGCCACCGCTGCCGCATCGTCACCCTGGAAACGCGCTACACCCACTCCTGGACCAAGGACCTGCACGTGCCGGATCTCGGCGAGGAGGGCCTGGCCGAGCTTGAGCGGCTGCTCAAGACCAGCGACGTGTTTCATTTCCACATGACCGCGGACGAGAACCTCAAGCTCGGTCCTTTTCTCCCGGCGGACCACCTTTCCGGCAAGGCCATTGTGCACCACGAGCACGGCCATCACGACTTTCGCAGCGATCCTGAGCGCTTCCGCGCCAAGTATCGGGCGCTGGGGCGCACAAGCCTGCTCGTCAGCACCCCGGACCTGTGGCGCATGATGCCCGAGGCGCGCTGGCAGCCGAATCTGGTGCACCAGGACGAGGAGCCGCTGCGCCCGGCGCGGCGCGACTGGACCGGGCCGCTCAAGGTGGCGCATTCGCCCACGCGCAAGGATCTTAAGAACACCGCTGAGCTGTTGGCCGTGGTGGACACGGTCCGCGCCATGGGCTGCGCCGTGGATCTTGACCTCATCGACAACGTGCCGCACGCAGAGTGCTTGGCCCGCAAACGCGCGGCTCACGTGCTTTTTGACCACATGCAGGGCTACTACGGCGTCAGCAGCCTGGAGGGCCTGAGCCAGGGCCTGGCGGTCATCGCCGGGTTGGACGACTGGAACCTGGCCCAGGTGGCGGACTTCGCCGGGGTGGCCCAGGAGGCCTTGCCCTGGGTGCTGGCCCGCAGCCCCCAGGAGCTGGAGGCCCGTCTGCGCGAACTGGCGGCCGACTTGGAGGGCTGCCGCGCCGTGGGCGACGCCTCGCGCCGTTTTGTGGAACGTTCGTGGTCCGAGGCCAAGGTGGCTGGCCGCCTGTGCGATTTTTGGGACGCCCTGTAGCCGGGCTTTGCTCCTTTCGCCAATTGGTGTAGGGTGTTTCAAAAGGCAGGTTGGAGCGGACGATGACCTATGTTCTGAAAAGGGTGGGAGAGCGTTTGGCTGTGCTTGGCTTGGCGGCTGGCACGTTTGCCGGCATGCTCGGCGTGGTTTTGACGCCTGGTGCCGGGCTGGCTGCGGAGTATGAAGTGCGCCTGCCGGTGGAGAAGACCGTGCGCATCACGCCCGTGGGCGAGGTGATCGACCCTGAGCCGTCCAAGCCGTCCAAGTCCGCCAAGCCGTACGCTGCCAAGCCCGATGCCCTCAAGCCCGATGTTCTCAAGCCTGATGTTCTCAAGCCTGACGCGGGCAAGACCGCTCCCCCGGCTGCTGCTGTAAAAGCGCCTGCCCCTGCTGCCGACAAATCTCCCAAAACCGCTCTGGGCAAGGCTGCGGAGGCCGCCGCTGCTGCCAAGCCCGTTGCGCCCAAGCCTGCGGCATCCAAGAAAAACGCCAAATCTGAGCCGCTGCATGCCGACCCGGACGCGAAAAACCAGCCCGGCGCTGGCGCGCACCCGGCCGCCCTGGATGAACCCGCGCCCAAGCCGGCGCCCAAGCCGATAACCAAGCCCGCGCCCCCCGCTGAGAAGCTGGATCCCCTGGCCCAGGTGTTGCCTCCGGCCCGCGCCCCCGCGGCCAAGGCCACCGCCCTGCCCGCCGATGGCCAGTGGGTGGGCGACATGGATGTGGAGTTCCGCGAGGACAGCCTGGTCCTGCGCGCCGCGACCAATGGCGTGGTGGAGCGCGTCACCTGGTTCAATCTGAGGGAGCCGCGCAAGGTGGCCCTGGATCTGCGCGGCGGCTGGCTCAAAAAAGGCGCGCACGTGCTGCGCTTCGACACTGGGCCGGTGAAGAACGTCATCGTTGGCCAGCACCCGGACCGGCTGCGCCTGGCCGTGGAGTTCCGCGACGGCGCCGTGAAGCAGGACCTGGACCCCAAAGTGGAGACCGGACCCGAGGGTGTCAGCATCACCATTCCCCTGGCCGTGCGTCTGAAACGCTAGGCTTGCCCGCGAGGCATCCCGCGCCTTCCCCGGCGGCCTTGTCACCGAATCGTAACAAGGCCGTGGCTCACATGTCGCTTCCTGTGCGTATGAGTTCTGTTGCAGCACGCCTTTGACCGCAACCCCCTGCGGTCTCACGGCGGCAAGCCTACGGAGACGCAAATGCCCGACATCAAGGTAACCTCGCAATCACTCGACTTCTATTACGGCGGGTTCCATGCGCTGCATCAGGTGAGCCTGGACTTTGAAAAGCACCAGGTCACCGCGCTCATCGGCCCTTCTGGCTGTGGCAAGAGCACGTTTTTGCGCTGCATCAACCGCATGAACGACCTCATTCCCGGCACGCGCGTCACGGGCCTTCTGGCCCTCGACGGCGAGGACATCCACGCTCCGGGCGTGGACGTGGTGGCCCTGCGCCGACGCATCGGCATGGTCTTCCAGAAGCCCAACCCCTTTCCCAAAACCATTTATGAAAACGTGGCCTACGGCCTGCGCGTCAACGGCGTGTCCAACAAACGGGTGCTGGACGAAGGGGTGGAAGCCTCCCTGCGCGGCGCGGCCCTGTGGGACGAGGTCAAGGACAGGCTGGAGTCCTCGGCCCTGGGGCTCTCCGGCGGGCAGCAGCAGCGCCTGTGCATCGCCCGGGCCTTGGCCGTGCGGCCGGAGGTGCTGCTCATGGACGAGCCCGCCAGCGCGCTCGACCCCATCGCCACCCAGAAGATTGAAGACTTGATCCACGAGCTCAAGCGTGATCTGACCATCATCATCGTGACCCACAGCATGCAGCAGGCCGCCCGCGTGTCTGACCGCACCGCGTTTTTTTATCTTGGCAAACTCATTGAGGAAGGCGATACGCGCACCATCTTCACCAAGCCGCGCAACCGCCAGACCGAAGACTACATCACCGGCCGCTTCGGCTAGAGGGGATTGTTATGCAGCAACGCAGCCATTTCACGCAGAAGCTCGGCGAACTGCGGATGCTCCTCCTGCGCATGGCCGCACTGGCCGAACAGGCCGTGCACAACGCCACGCGCGCTTATCTGGAGGGCGACACCGACCTGGCCGAATCCGTGGTCATGAACGACATGGCCATCAACGACATGGAAGACACCATCGACGCCTTCAACCTGGAGCTCCTTGCCCTGGACCAGCCCATGGCCTGCGATCTGCGGTTCATCATCGGCTCCATGCGCCTCACCACGAACCTGGAGCGCATCGGCGACGAGGCCGTGAACCTGGCGCACCGCACCCTGTTTTTGTCCACCCGCCAGGCCCTGCCCGCCAATCCGCGCATGGCGCAGCTGTGCGCCCACGTGCGCGACATGCTGGGCAAGGCCGTGCGCGCCTTGGTCGACGAGGACACCGTGCTCGCGGGCGACATCTGCGCCATGGACCACCGCGCCGACGAGCTCTCGCTCAAGGTGCTCAAGGAAGCCATCAACACCATGGTGGAAGAGACGCGCATCGTGGAGCGCGGCGTGCACGTGATCATGGCCTCGCGGCACCTGGAACGCATCGGCGACCTGTCCACCAACCTCGCCGAGGCCATCATCTTCATCAAGGAAGGCATGAACGTGAAGCACCGCTGCAAGGGCTAGCGGAGAGACAACGCGGGCCAGGGGCGCCGCCCCATACCCGCCCAAGGGCCAGTGGCCCTCTGGACACCCCATGTACATCGAAGGCCTCCGGATGAGTTTTGCTCGTCCGGAGGCCTTCGATGTGTTGAGGATGGGTCGGCAGGCCCTTTGGCTGCGGCTGTCCCTCCCGGCTTCTTTTCTTATCCCAGCCGCACCAGGCCGTAGTTCTTTTTGCCTTTGCGCAGCACGGAGAACGCGCCGTGGGTGGCGTTGACCTCGCCCAGGAAGTCTTCCTGGGTCAGGGTGCGGGCCTCGGTGACCTTGTCGCCGTTGATGGTGATGGCCCCGGCCTGAATGTCTTTTCTGGCCTGGCCCTTGGAAGGGCACAGGCCCAGGTCCACCAGCAACTGCGGCAGATCGGGCAGGTCGGCGAAGGCGTAGTCGCGGGTGGGGGCGGACTCCAGGGCGGCGGCCAGGGTGCCGTGGTCCAGGGCCTGCAAATCGCCTTTGCCGAAGAGCGCCTCGGTGGCGGCCAGAACTTTTTTCAGCTCTTCCTCGCCGTGGACCATGATGGTGGTTTGCGCGGCCAATGCTTTTTGCGCGGCGCGTTCCTGGGGGGCGCGGGCGAGCTCCGCCGCCAGGGCTTCGATTTCCTCCTGGCTGAGGAAGGTGAAGTACTTCAAAAACTTCACCACGTCCTGGTCTTCGGTGTTGATCCAGAACTGGTAGAAGGCGTAGGGGCTGGTCAGGGCCGGGCTCATGAAGATGGCGCCCTTTTCGCTTTTGCCGAACTTCTTGCCCGAGGCGGTGGTGATGAGCGGGAAAGTGAGGGCGTAGGCCTCGCCCGCCGCCTTTTTGCGGATGAGCTCGCACCCGGCGGTGATGTTGCCCCACTGGTCGCCGCCGCCGATTTGCAGGCGGCAGCCCTGCTCGGCGTAGAGGTGGTAGAAGTCGTACCCTTGCAGGATCATGTAGCTGAATTCCGTGTAGGAAATGCCCACTTCCTCGCGTTCGATGCGGCCCTTGACCGAATCTTTGCCCAGCATCCAGTTGATGGTGAAATACTTGCCCACGTCGCGCAGCAGCTCTATGGCGCTCATGTCCTTGACCCAGTCGTAGTTGTTCACCACCTGGGCCTTTTGGCCGGTGTTGCGCTCCACAAAGGCCTCCATCTGGGCCTTTATGCGCGCCGCACGGGCCTGCACGGCGCTCTGGTCGGAAAGCTCGCGCTCCTTGTCCTTGCCGGAGGGGTCGCCGATGAGCCCGGTGGCTCCGCCCAGCAGGAACAGGGGCCGGTGCCCGGCGCGCAGCATGCGCACCAGGGAGAGCAGGGGCACGAGGTTGCCGATGTGCAGGCTTTCGGCCGTGGGGTCGAAGCCGCAGTACATGGTCTGGCCGGGGGTTTCCAGGTATTTGCGCAGGCCTTCGGCGTCGGAGACCTGGTGCACCAGGCCGCGCCAGGAAAGTTCGTCGAAAATGTTCATTGTCGCTCCAGTGTCAGTCTGCATCAAAACGCCAGGGGGCGATGCCGCGCGCCTGGCCGTCTGTGTCGTCGATGTTGAGGAGAGCCCCGCAGAGTGCCACGGGGCCGTCGGCCACTTCAAACCGTTCCGGGGCCGCCGTCAAGAACTTCCGCAAGATGGGGGCCACGGTCATGCCCAGGCAGGAGTCCACCGGCCCGCACATGCCGAGGTCGGTCATGAAGGCGGTGCCCTTTTTCAGCAGGCGCGCGTCTGCGGTCTGCACATGGGTGTGGGTGCCCAGCACCGCGCTGACGCGGCCATCGAGGAACCAGCCCAGGCCGGCCTTTTCGCTGGTGGCCTCGGCGTGGAAGTCCACCAGGCGGATGCGCACGTCCGGGGCCTCGGCCTCCAGGTCGGCCAGCAAAGCCTCTGCGCAGCGGAAGGGACAGTCCACGGCGGTCATGTAGGTGCGGCCCAGCAGGTTCATTACCGCCACTGGGGGCAGGCCCTCCGTGCGCAGCACGAACACGCCGTGGCCCGGCAGCCCGGGTGGATAGTTGGCCGGGCGGATGAGCCGTTCCTCGCGCTTCATGAACGAGGGCATGTCTTTGAATTTCCAGATGTGATTGCCGCTGGTGAGCAGGTCGAGCCCGGCGCCGAGCAATTCCTTGGCGCCGTCGGCGGAGAGGCCGAGCCCTCCGGAGGCGTTCTCCGCGTTGGCGATGATGAGATCGGCCCCGGTGCTGGAGCGGATGTCGGCCAAGTGTTTTTTGACGGCGGTGCGGCCCGGTCTGCCCACAATGTCGCCCAGGAAGAGGATGCGCATGGGGAGGGAGCTTACGCCAGGCGGCGGGGCGGGGCAAGGGGCGAAGGCTCGGGCTGGGGAGCAGAAACACGCGTCGCCGCCAGCACAGACGGCGACGCGTGCAATGCCGCTATTTCTTCGGCACCTTCAGGCCCAGGGCCTTTGCAACGCCAGCGCCGTAGGCCGGGTCGGCCTTGGCGCAGTTGCCGATGTGCCGCAGCTTGATCATTTCCGGCGCGTCGCCCATGGCCCGGGCGGTGTTTTCGAACAGCACCTGCTGCTGGGCCGGGGTCATGAGCCGGAACAGCGCGCCCGGCTGGGAGTAGTAGTCGCAGTCATCCTCGCGCGCGTTCCAGTGGGCCGCCGCGCCAGAGAGCTCAAGGGGCGGCTCGGAGAAGTCGGGCTGCTCCTGCCACTCGCCGTAGCTGTTGGGCTCGTAGCCCAGGGTGCTGCCGTGGTTGCCGTCCACGCGCATGGCTCCGTCGCGGTGATAGCTGTGGAAAGGGCAGCGCGCCGCGTTCACGGGGATGAGGTGATGGTTCACGCCCAGGCGGTAGCGGTGGGCATCGCCGTAGGAGAACAGCCGCCCTTGCAGCATCTTGTCCGGCGAAAAGCTGATGCCCGGAACCACATTGGCCGGGTTGAAGGCCGCCTGCTCCACTTCGGCGAAGTAGTTCTCCGGGTTCTTGTTCAGCTCCATCACGCCAACCTCCATGAGGGGCGCGTCCTTGTGCTTCCACACCTTGGTCAGGTCAAAGGGATGATAGGGCAGCTTCTTGGCCTGGGCATCGGTAAGCACCTGCACGAACAGGGTCCAGCGCGGGAAGTCGCCCTTTTCGATGGCTTCGTAGAGGTCGCGCTGGTGGCTTTCACGGTCGCGGCCCACGAGCGCCTCGGCCTCGGCGTCGGTGAGGTTCTTGATGCCTTGCTGGGTTTTGAAGTGGAACTTGCACCAGAAGCGCTCGTTCTTGGCGTTGATGAAACTGTACGTGTGGCTGCCGAAACCGTGCATGTGCCGATAGCTGGCGGGCAGGCCCCGGTCGCTCATGACCACGGTCACCTGGTGCAGGGCCTCGGGCAGGCTGCTCCAGAAGTCCCAGTTGTTTTTCGCGCTGCGCATATTGTTGCGCGGGTCGCGCTTCACGGCATGGTTCAGGTCCGGGAACTTCAAGGGATCGCGCATGAAGAACACCGGGGTGTTGTTGCCCACCATGTCCCAGTTGCCTTCGTCGGTGTAGAACTTGAGGGCGAAGCCGCGGATGTCGCGCTCGGCATCGGCCGCGCCGCGCTCCCCGGCCACGGTGGAAAAGCGGGCGAACATCCCGGTCTTTTTGCCGATTTTACTGAATATTTTGGCGCGTGTATACGTGCTGATGTCTTTGGTGACGGTGAAGGTGCCATACGCGCCGGAGCCTTTGGCATGCATGCGCCGCTCTGGAATGACCTCGCGGTCGAAATGGGCCAATTTCTCCAAAAACCACACGTCTTGCAGCAGCATGGGGCCACGCGGCCCGGCGGTGAGCACGTTCTGGTTGTCTGGCACGGGGGCGCCCGCATTGGTGGTGAGCTTCTTTTTCGCCATGATTTGCCTCCGCTTGTCCGCTCCCTAAAGGGGAGGTTGGTTGCAAGGTCTTGCCATTTCCCTACCACATTTGCGCGCATCCGCAAGGGATCCTGGCAGGTGAATCGACCATTGTGGAGAATCATTATCAACAAAGAATAATTCATGTCAACGCCCAGGCGCAAAAAAACGGGCGGGGAGAAAATCTCCCCGCCCGTCGTTTTCGGGTGGAATCGGTGCGGCTACGCGCCCGCGCCGCCAGCGGCTCCGGGCAGGGCGAAGCCCTTGGTGGTGCCGCCCGTGGAGGAGGGCGTGCCCGCGATGCGCGACAGGTAGGCGTCTCCCAGGGTCTTGATGTGCGTGGCCACGTTGTCGAAGTGGTTATAGTGCACCTGCTCCTCGTCGATAATGGTCTGGAAGAGCTGCACGCTGATATTGTCGCCGCAGTCACGGCAGATTTGCAGGAACTGGTTGTAGGCGTCGACGGTGTCATCCTCGAGCTTGGCGTCGAAGGGGAAGATCTTGCGCACGTCTTGTCCCTTCACCACCTTGCCCTCGCCCTGGGTGGCGGGCTCGCCGCCCAGCTCTTTGATGCGCTCGGCGAACATCTCGGCGTGGCGCATTTCGTCGATGGCGATGAGTTTCATGTTGGCCGCCATTTCGCCGTAGTCCATGTTGTCCAGGTTGTAGTGCTGGTTCATGTACTGGGTGATGGCGTAAAGCTCCATCGCGCGCGCCTTGTTCAGGGCGTTCAGAACCTTGGCCTTGCGTTTCTCCCTGGTTTCCACAGGCATGTGCCGTCCCTCCGTGGCTGATGGGTTTTCAAATCCGACGTGTCGGAATTCCATATAAATTTCTGTACTGCATCCGGTAGGCAGGCGCAATACCACAGGGGAAAGGTTTGAGAGCGTCTGTCCGGAGAGAATGGTTCTTTGGGGCGGGTGGTCAGGTGCGGCCGCGGCAGTCCATGCAGAGACCGAAAAGGTCGAAGCGGTGGGTGGAGACGCTGAAACCGGTCTGCCTGGCCAAGCGATCCACCAGCTCGTCCAGATCCTCGCAGCGGGAATCGGTTATGGACCCGCAACGGGTGCAGATGAGGTGCGGATGGGGTTGCGGGCGACGTCCGTCGTAGCGGCTGCCGAGCTCGCCGAAGCCCAGCTCCAGCACTTCGCCCTGCTGCTTCAGCAGGTGGATGGTCTTGTACACCGTGGCCAGGCTGGTGGTGGGAAAATCGACCTGAATGGCCCGGTGCAGCTGTTCCACCGTGGGGTGGTCATCCCGCTCCAGCAGGGCGCGCCCAATGGCCACCCGCTGCGGGGTGAGCCTGTGGCCAAGCGTGCGCAGCCGGTCAAGCAGCGCGGCAAGGCGCTGGTCCGTGGCGGGAGCGCTGTGCATGGCCCAAGTGTACGGCAGCTGTAGCGTCAAGGCAAGCCGGGGCGAAAAGGGCGCAAAAAAGCCGGGAAGCGATTGCTCGCCCCCCGGCCGAATGCCGTGGCAAAGCCTTCCCGCGCTACTTCGCGTAGCCCACGGCGCGCTTCTCGCGGATCACCGTGACGCGGATCTGGCCCGGATAGGTCATGTTGTTCTCGATCTTGGTGGCGATGTCCTTGACCAGCAGGTAGGTCTGCTCGTCGGGCACGCGCTCGGCGTCGACCATGACGCGCACCTCGCGGCCGGCCTGGATGGCGTAGGCCTTGCTGACACCGCCGAAGCTGGTGGCGATGCCTTCCAGCTCCTCAAGGCGCTTCACGTAGTTCTCCAAGAGCTCTTTGCGCGCGCCGGGGCGTGCGCCAGAGAGGGAGTCCGCGGCCTGCACCAGGGTGGCGATGGCCGTCTGGGGCGGCACATCCTCGTGGTGGGCCTGAATGGCGTGGACGATTTCCTGGATTTCGCCGTGTTTCTTGGCCAAATCCGCGCCGATCACGGCGTGGGGGCCTTCGATCTCGTGGTCAACGGCCTTGCCCAGGTCGTGCAGCAGCCCTGCGCGTTTGGCCATCTTCTCGTCCAGGCCCAGTTCCGCGGCCATGATGCCGCAGAGGAAGGCCACTTCAATGGAGTGCTGGAGCACGTTCTGGGAGTAGCTGGTGCGGTAGTGCAGCTGGCCCAGCAGCTTCACCAGCTCCGGGTGGATGCCGTGCACGCCCACATCGAAAGTGGCCTGTTCGCCAATCTCGCGCAGCTTCACGTCCATTTCCTGCTCCACCTTGCGCACAACGTCCTCGATGCGGGCGGGGTGGATGCGTCCGTCGTGGATGAGGCGCTCCAGGGCCTGCTTGGCGACCTCGCGGCGCAGCGGGCTGTAGGCGGAAAGCACCACGGTCTCCGGCGTGTCGTCGATGATCAGATCGACGCCGGTGGCGGCTTCCAGCGCGCGGATGTTGCGGCCTTCGCGCCCGATGATGCGGCCCTTCATTTCTTCAGAGGGCAGAGTCACGGCGGTGACGGTCTGCTCTGAAATGTAGTCGCCCGCGTAGCGCTGAATGGCCAGGGAGAGGATCTCCTTGGCCTTCTTGCTGGCCACTTCCTTGGCCTCGGTCTCGATGTTGCGGACCATGCGCGCGGCCTCATGGCGGGTGCGCGACTCGACCTCGGTCATAAGGCGCTCTTTGGCCTCTTCCACCGTAAGGCCGGAAATTTCCTGCAACTTTCGCTGGTGAACGTCGGAGGCGGCCTCAAGCTCTTCCTGCTTTTCGGCCAGGTTCTTTTCCTGCTTGATGAGGCGCTTTTCCAGCTCCACTACGCCGGATTCCTTCTGGGCCACCTTTTCGAGCTTGCTTTCCAGGCGTTCTTCTTTTTCCAACAGGCGGGCCTGCTCGCGCTTCAGAGTCTGCTCGCGGTCCTTGTATTCCTGCTCCTGCTCCTTTTTAAGGGCGAATATTTCATCCTGGGCCTGAACACGGGCTTCCTTGCGCGTGGCCTCGGCCTCCTTGCGGGCCTCCTCCACGATGCGGGTTGCCAGTTGTGTGGCGTCCTGGTTGCGTTTTTTGGAAACATAGCCGCTGAAATAATACCCGCCGACGAGGCCGACCAAGAGGGTCAAGGCCTCGAGTGCGATGAGCAACAGGCTGGATTCGTTCATGCGCTGCTCCTTACCGGTTATATGGACAGGCCATGCGGGCCTGATGCGCACGAGGGGTTCGTCCTGGTGGGACGAAAGCCGCGTTCGTTCGTGAACCGTTTTAGGGCAGGTGTCTTGAAGAGGAGGAGATTTGCGTGGCGGGGCGGGACTCTGGCCAATAAAACAAAAGCCGCCAGGGCTGTTAGCCCCGGGGCGCCGTGTTGCTCTTGGAGTTTTGAACCTCGTTTAACGAGGGGGGCTCCTCCGTCCCGCCGTCAGGCTGCCCGCTCGAAGACGGGTATGCACACGGGAGGGCACTGGCGGATCCCATTTGATACATATTGGCTCAAGAACTCAAAAACAATCACGAACTCCCCAGGGTTTATCCCGCTTTCCTATGCGCAAGGCTGTTTAGCCAGCCTGTTATCGCCTCTCCAAGAGCTCCTGCATGCGGGCTTCCAGGCCCGCAAGCTTCCGCCGTGTTTCGAGATAGTCGTCCGCCATCCCAAGGGCCAGAAGCGTGAGCAGTTTCTCCCTGCTTATATACCGACCACCCTTGCTCAGCTCGGCGAAGCGTTCTTCGAGCAAGGCCTGGGCTATCTGGATGCGTGTTTCATCGGCATCCGTCTTGAAGGAAATTTCGAGACCATTGACCGTTATGGTGTAGCTTGGCATGTTGGTGGACCGGGCCTAATGGCCTTGAAGCGATGCCTGCACCTTCACCAGAAGGGCCTCGATACGGTCTTGAACCTCCCGCCTTTTTCCGGCCTCGACCTCGACCTGTGCCGTCAAGGTCCGGTTTTCCTCTTCCAATTGCCGGACGCGCACCAAGAGTTCCTCGAACCGCGCTTCCAACCTTTCGATGAGTTCCATAGTCAGAGTACTAACGCTTCCTTCGGGCGAAATCAAGGCTTCTTGCCTCGCCCCTCAAGATTGACTTGTTTGCTGCGTGAAATTCCAAGGGCATTGTCCGGCACGTTTTTGGTGATGACCGAACCGGCGCCCACCAGGGCGTTTTCGCCCACGCGCACCGGGGCCACCAGGGCCGTGTTGCTGCCTATGAACGCGCCCGCGCCGATTTCGGTGCGGTGCTTGTGCGTGCCGTCGTAATTGCAGGTGATGGTGCCCGCGCCGATGTTGGCCCCGGCGCCCACGCTGGTGTCGCCCAGATAGGTGAGGTGGCTGGCTTTGGCCCCCGGGCCGAGCACGGATTTCTTCATTTCCACGAAGTTGCCCACGCGGGCGTTCTCCCTGACCTCCGCGCCGGGCCGCAGCCTGGCGTAGGGCCCGGCAATGCAGCCGGGGAACAGATGCGCGCCCTCCAGGTGGCAGAACTCGCGCACCTCGCAGCCGGGCTCGAGCACGCTGTCCGTGAGGTGGCAAAAGGCCCGGACCTTGGCGCCGCGGCAAATTCTCGTCGCGCCCAGCACACGGCAGGGGCCGGTGATCTCCGCGCCGGGCTCCACCACAGCGCGCGGGCCGACCACGACGCCCTCTGGCTGGTGCAGCAGCACGCCCGACTCGAGGAGCTTCTGCGCTGTCGCGGCGCGCAGGCGTTCCTCGGCCTGGGAAAGCTCCAGCGGCGAGTTGACGCCCAGGAGGTCCAGGGCCGCCTCGCGTTTCAGGGCGTGCACATCCAGGCCCGAAGTGACGCCAAGGCCCACGAGGTCCGTGATGTAGTATTCCCCGGCACGGTTGGCGCTGGTGAGGGAAAAAAGCGCATTTTCCACAGCCGCCACGGCGAGGCAGAACAGCCCGGTGTTGACCTCGCCCGTGTCCTCGCCATGGACCGCCGGGTCGAAGTCCTTGGCCTCCACAATGCCGGTGACCTCGCCATCCGGCCCGCGCAGCACGCGGCCAAAGGCCCCGGCATCGGGCAGCACGGCGGTGAGGAAGGCGATGTCCGCTCCTTCGCGCGCGGTGCTTAAAAGCTCTTCCAGGTCCTCGGGCGCCACCAGCGGGGCGTCGCCGTTGAGCACCAGGCAATGCGTCGCGCCAGAGGCGCGCACCTGGTCCCAGGCCACTTGCAGCGCATGTCCGGTGCCCTTCTGCTCGGCCTGGAGCACAAAGTCCTGGGCCAGCTCCGGGTGGGCGGCGCGCAGCAGTTCCTCGCCGTGGCCCACCACGGTGAGCACGCGCGAGGCCACCGCGCCCGCCGTGGCGGCCACGTAAGAGAGCATTGTCTCGCCCAGAAGCTGTTGCAGCACCTTGGGCTTGTCCGAGTGCATGCGCGTGCCTTTTCCGGCGGCGAGGATGACGGCAATGGTGTTGGCGTAAGGCATGGCGGCTCCTCAGAGGATGAAGGTCATTCGCGCGCGTTTTCGCATTTTTTGAGAAAAAAGAAAAGGCAGGCCGGAGTAGTCCGGCCTGCCTTGTTTGTGGTGTGTGCCCCTCGCCTGTCAGTCGGCAAGGGCGTCGGCTAGCAGGTTCCCGCTTTCTCGCCGGAGTTGCGGCAGCTCATGCGAGCCAGGGACCGACGCAGCGAGGCCTGGGCCCGTGCGAAGTCGACCTTTTCCTGGGCGCGCTGGAGCCGCTGCTGGGCGCGGTCCTGAGCCTTGCGGGCGCGTTCCAAGTCAATGTCCGCCGCCTTCTCCGCCGCCTCAGCCAGGATGGTGACCTTCTCGGGGCTGACTTCGGCAAACCCGCCAGAGACGAAGACAAAGTGCGTCTTGCCGGCGTCTTTGTAATACAGGTTGCCAATTCCCAGTGCGGACAGGAAGGGAATGTGGTTCGGCAGAACCCCAAACTCGCCCAGTGCGCCGGGAGCGCCCACGTAGTCAACGTCCTGCGAGAGGACCTTGCGGTCGGGCGTCACGATTTCAAGCAGCAGCTTCTTGGACATGGCGTCCTACCTTATCCCTGCTTGGCCTTGTCGAGGGCCTCGTTGATGTCGCCAACCATGTAGAAGGCGCTCTCAGGAATCTCGTCGTGCTTGCCGTCGATGATTTCCTTGAAGCCCTTGATGGTGTCTTCAAGCTTGACATAGCGGCCGGGCTTGCCGGTGAAGGCTTCGGCCACGTGGAACGGCTGGGACAGGAAGCGCTGGATGCGGCGGGCGCGGCCCACGAGGAGCTTGTCCTCGTCGGAGAGCTCGTCCATGCCCAGAATCGCGATGATGTCCTGGAGTTCCTTGTACTTCTGCAGAATCATCTGCACCGAGCGGGCCACCGAGTAGTGCTCCACGCCCAGGACCAGGGGGTCAAGGATGCGGGAGGTGGAGTCGAGCGGGTCCACCGCGGGGTAGATGCCCAGCTCCGCGATCTGGCGGGAAAGCACCAGGGTGCCGTCCAAGTGCGAGAACGTGGTGGCCGGGGCGGGGTCGGTCAAGTCGTCAGCGGGCACGTAAACGGCCTGCACCGAAGTGATCGAACCCTTGTTGGTCGAGGTGATGCGTTCCTGCAGTTCACCAAGGTCGGTGCCCAGCGTGGGCTGGTAACCCACCGCGGAGGGCATGCGGCCGAGAAGCGCGGACACTTCCGAGCCCGCCTGGGTGAAGCGGAAGATGTTGTCGATGAACAGCAGCACGTCCTGGCCGTCGGCATCGCGGAAGTTCTCAGCGATGGTCAGACCGGTGAGGGCCACGCGGGCACGGGCTCCCGGGGGCTCGTTCATCTGGCCGTACACCAAGGCGGCTTTGTCCAGAATGCCAGCGTCTTTGAACTCGTGGTAGAGGTCGTTGCCCTCGCGGGTACGCTCGCCCACGCCGGCGAACACGGACAGACCACCGTGGTGCTTGGCGATGTTGTTGATCATTTCCATGAGAATAACGGTCTTGCCCACGCCGGCGCCGCCGAAGAGGCCCATCTTGCCGCCCTTGGGGAAGGGGATCAAGAGGTCAACGACCTTGATGC
>Ga0209373_10001078_pt1 | contig 35347 bp, 19 predicted proteins | sample Higcelweek5metaG_FD_187173 | JGI IMG/M metagenome (GOLD analysis project Ga0209373, IMG submission 187173) | Freshwater pond sediment microbial communities from the University of Edinburgh, under environmental carbon perturbations - High... | ecosystem: Environmental > Aquatic > Freshwater >... | reverse complement strand
TGCTATCTAACGTTATTGTATCTCCAACAGCAATTGTAGACCCTTCTACGCTGCTGAAGGTTATTGTAAGTATATTTCCTGCTAGGTTCCATGCTATATTGCCATCCTGTAATCCACTTCCCCAGCTGTGCCCGTTATTGAGCTTCAGCTTGCTGTCTATAGTAGCTGCTGCAATCGACGGCTTATTTGTATTTTGGTCAAAGGTTATTGTTATTGTATCTCCTACACCAATTCCAATGTTCGAACCTGCATTCGACGCAGTTATACTACTTACTTCTACAGTTGATGTAAAGGTTCCTGTGACGCTTCCGCTTGAAGTACTTGCCACTGTGGTAGCATTTGAATCCTTTATATTAGCCGTGGCATCAAGCGTAATAGTATCACCTACAGCAATTGTAGAGCCTGCTATACTGCTAAATGTTACTGTAAGCTTATTACCTGCTATATTCCAAGCTATATCCGAATCCTGAAGACTTCCCCAACTGTGGCCGTTATTTAGTTTCAGCTTACTGTCTATGGTAGCTGCTGTAATGGCAGGCCTATTTGTATTTTGGTCAAATGTTATTTCTACCATATCTCCAATGCCAAGTCCTGCATTTGTGCCTGTATTGGATGCTACTATGCTACTGATAGCAGGAGAAGAAGTAAATGTACCTGTCAAGCTATTGCTAGCAGTGCTTGCTGCTGTTACCTCACTGGAATCTTTAATGCCCGCAGAGGCATCTAGAGTTATTGTGTCACTAGAAGCTATCGTTGAGCCTGTTACACTACTGAAAGTAATTGTAAGAATGTTCCCTGCCAGGTTCCATGCGATATCACTGTCCTGTAATCCACTTCCCCAGCTGTGACCGTTGTTGAGCTTTAGCTTACTGCCTATATCAGCTGCTGCAATCAATGGCTTATTTGTGTTCTGATCGAAGGTTATTTCTACTTTGTCCCCTACACCTAGTCCAATATTTGCACCTGAATTTGATGCAACAATACTATTAATTACAGGAACAGTGGCTGGCTCGGAAAAGTCCAGAGAGTCAAGAACAATTTCTAACAGCTGATCATTGCCTGAGTCAGTAAAAACCACAGTATCTATTCCAGTCCAATCAGGACCGAAAGTCAAAAGACCACCTTTTTCATTAACACCATCTATCGATTTATTATAGTTAACTTGACTATTACCCACACCATATGAATCAGTTGCTGTAAGATTAACATTTGTAACACTAACTTTAAGCGTGCCTCCCTCTCCTCCGTCATAACCGTTAATATCTATCTGGCTACTTGCACCACTCGATACGAGCATGGTAGCTAGAACATATAAAGATGTCAGCTTGAAATCATTATTTAGGTTCGCAGAAGAAAATTTAAACATAGTGGGATCATGTGTTCCGCTGGCGTCACACGAAATTACACTACCAGTAAAATATGTGGCATCTTGGACTGATCCTTCACTAGCTGCTGTATAGTCAATAACCTCAAGCTTTGGCATACCGTCTGTACTTCCATCAGTAGTAAAGACAAGCCCCCCGTAACTAAGAGTATTAGTTGTATTTGACACGAGACTATCACCAAAATTTTCATCTGCTGGAGCTGCCGATAATGTTTGTGTATTTGGAACCAAAATTAGAACAAGAATTAAAAATATACTAATCACTATACCAACCTTTTTCATAGCCCATCTCCTTATCGTCATAAAATTTTATACCAATTTTTATCTATATTTATATCGGCTGCAAATAGTAATTGTTTATATTTATATAAAAAAAGACTAACCTTTAGGGTGACATATAAATCCCCAAAAGTTAATCTTTAAGTAAATAAATTCAAGATACTGTTATGTTGCAGTTATAGGTCATTTTTGCACTGCTCGTTTTTGATGTTACCACAATACTTATAAATACGGATATAGATTAAATACAATTAATCTATATCCGCCCTTAGTAATACTTTATTCATTATTTAGTGTCACGACCATTTGCATGAATACGGGTCGTACGCACAATTATGAGTTTTTGCTTCTAGATCGCCTTTATTTGTCGCTACAGCAAGAGGTCTACAGTCACTACAAGCGTACCTAAACTCACAGTCTTTACAAACTCTAATTTTATCCTTGCTAAATTGCCAATACTTTGCTAGACCATTTGGGTCATGAATTATTTTGCTTAATGAATTTTCCTTTATATAACCTGCTACAAAACAACGAGCAAATACACAAGGTATGATGCTTCCATCCTCGGTTACTACAAGTTTACCTTTCCAGCATGGGTTAAATGTATGACCCGCGGCAAAGGATTCCTTGCTTGTAAACTGTGGCTGACAAATCCTTTTATCAGGTATTGTAGTCCTACACATAGCATTGTCTCCTCTTCCTGATGGTCTGACTTGGTCAATACCACTAAAGTATGCTCCTAAACTTTCTACGAATACTTTTATATCGCCAATCCTATTTTCGTTAACATTAGTAGCGATACAGCTTACCCTAACTGGAATACCCCAACTTGTTGCAAGCCTTATATTTCTTATAGTCGTGTCAAAGCTACCGACCTGCCCTGTTATCTCGTCGTGCACCTCTTTATTCACTGAGTATACAGTAGTTGCTAAGGATGCATCGTTTTGGAGTAAGTCATTTAGTGTTTTTTCATCTAGTAGCAAGAGATTGCTAAACACCTCAATAAAGGAAAAATCATACCTTCTCGCTTCAAATAATAACTCATTAAAATGTGAGTAGCAAAGTGGCTCACCACCTATAAATTGTATGCGTTTAAAACCAAATTCAGCTACTTGCCCTATAACATTCATCCAGTCCTCTAAACTTAAGAGTTCATTTTTATCCTTCATACATAAGTTATTTCCAAATGCTCCGTAGCAATGAATACATCTTAAGTTGCATTGTGATGTAATCTCAAGCCAAGCAAAATCTGGTTTAGCCTCAAAGCTACCATAAGTATTTTGTGTGATATCATTCGGCAAACGACTTAAGCTACCTAACCTCTTGAATTTAAGTTTTTTTATAAATTGATCATTTTGAGCTTCACTCGCACTCCTAAACTCAAATGAATCTACATCACAACGCAAATTACCAGCATATTTAAAAGACACAGGTGTTATCGAGCCTGATTGAAAATCATATATAGCCGCACCTTTAGCTCCTTTTATAAGTTTGCATTTATTTTTATCTAAATTAAAGTAATATTTATCCATAGCTTACTCAAGCACAGTCAGTGTTGTTGTATGCTGACTGTAATGTATCAATCCCTTACCATTTGTAACCCTGTCATAAACAGAAAGAGTGAAGTTGTATGCACACGGACGAAGTTGCTGACCTGATAACCATGGGTCCACACCCAAATTCATCGCACAGTATGCATTATGGAAATTGTCATTTGCATCATCAAATTCATTATATGCAGGTAGAATTTCAAAATTAGATAATGCTGGATTTGTAGTTACACCTTCTGGTAGTCCAGCATCGGATATTGTTATCGCTTGATCTGCTCCTCGATTAACCCTTAAGTTGTATAATAAGAAATGATTTTCTAAATCCTCAGCATTAAAGTTTATTATCAAATATTTACCTGTACCTCTATGGACTAAACCACATTCTGATAATGATGATATATTCAGAACGCTTCCTGATAAATCTCCAACATAAAGTGTTGGTGAGACATAAGCCACAGGCCAATTATTATCAATTCTAACATTTAAAATATTTTGGTTCACATCAAATCCTTCTACTGGTTGCATTACATCATCAACAAGTTCTAGAAGTCTGACACGAATATGATACAATCCATTTGGATAACGTGATATGTTACCATCTTTTCTATAACTTGACCATGTTATCAGATGTGTTTTTTGTGTTGTATAATGATCGGTATAAACAGGTATTTGATAGCATGCAGCATAATCTCCATAAGTTTGGGGAGTCTTCAAAATTGATTTCCACTTGCCATCACCTATGTATTGAGAATACCACCATTGTTCACCTAACATTGGATGCCAGTCAGTCTCTCCATTTCTTTGGTATTCTACCTGATAATACTTTCCTGAATAATCGGCATTAAATTGTCCATTTATATCCATACTTCCACCGAAAACATATTCATTTAGTTTTTTACTTTCGGGGGCTGATCTTATTACACCATCACTTGCAATCCACCCTGGTTCAACATCGCCTACACCATGGAATAAAAACTGTTCTGTTTGATATAAATTAACATCAGTATCCACTGGATCGGCTTCTGGCAATCTTCCTTGCACAACTAATTTTACAGTTGTATTTGTCCCTTGATCCCAACGAGTATTTATGTATGGCTCATCATAAATCACCTTAAAACCATCATCTATCCATAATTTCGCCTGGAATAACAAATCTGGGAACTCGTCCCAATCAGTATTCTCAGTATGTGTTGTAGAAGTTGGTGCATCAAAGAAATCAATTCTTCTAAACGTAAAACTGAATTCTCCGTTATCATCAGTCTCAACCTCTGCACCAAGTTCAGTCTTTGTATATCTTTCAAAATGCAGCTGATTAGCAGGTAAACATAATTCAAATGCACTATTTTCAAATCGCATATCAGATCCATACTTTCCAATAAGCGCAGGACTTAAAAGAGGCTTCATAACAGGTGATGGCACTGCTTCCATAACCTTTGACACCTCTTTAGTACTGGAACCACAGCATCCCAAAGATCTGGTATCAACTCTGTATTTTGTTATATCCTCTATTATATCACCCATATCTATAGGATTATCGTAAACCCATGGCCCGCATGCAGGCTCACGAGTCGGTGTACACATATAGTTAGGTATACATGTTACTGGCTTACAAACTGATATACTTACTGGCAGGCATTTCTTAGGCTGACAAATCAAATCGATTGGTTTGCACGTACCAATATAAGGTTTACAATTCTCAATAAATAAACTACTTTTGTCTACCTCAAACAGTTTTACAAATCCGTGTCTAATTGGGTTTTCTATTATCATTTCTGTTTCAGTATCAATATACTGATTTACAAGTTCCCCTTTAACAAAGAACTCCTGGTATAACCATTGATTAGACTTCTCGAAAGCTTTTGTAAGTGTCACCTCTCCCCAAGCATACCAATTGCCTTCCTTCTCATTCCATTTTTTAAGCTCGATCTTTTGATTCACAAGATATTTCAAATTTTTTAATTCTGAAAGTGGTGAAACTATTGCATTTAAATTCCTCATCACTTTTCCATTGAACTGAAAACTTACAACAGCCTTACCATCCTTGCCAACTTTACCTTTAGCAATAGTTTTACTAGGTTTTGAAGGATCAACAATATGAACCCACAAATTTTCTCTCCGTAATTGGACACCATCTTGTAAATTCACAGCTACTTCAACTTTTGAACTCAACATAAAACCACTCCTTCATACTTATTATTTGTAAACCAATGTAAAGTATTAGAGTCATTCTTGCATCGTACATACTTTAATACTAGCAAATTAATGCATTTATGTCAACGCGTAGCTTTTGACCTTAATTTTCGTGCAAATTCTTGTTTACATTTTTTTTGACATCAACAAATCAAAATCCTATTCCATCCAACAAATTCACATGATATAATTATTATGGAAATATCTATAAAATACATTATTAATCTTATATTTACCAGATAGATAAATGTAAAAGATTAATTGTATTTAATTTTTATTAAAATTTTGTGAGGTATAGCGTATGAATAGATCTATATTAATTTTATTGGTTACAACTTTAATAATATCATCGTTAAATGTCTCAACCGTAAACGCCAGAGAATCATCGACAAAAAACATTGTGGGTTATTTTACAGAATGGAGTATATATGACTCACACAATAACTATGAAGTATCTGATATTCCGTGGGATAAAGTAACTCATATCAACTATGCCTTTGCGAAAATAGAGGATGGAAAGATAGCGATTATTGATAAATGGGCAGCAACTGATAAACCCTTTGGAGATGATAAATGGGATACACCACTTAAAGGCAATCTTGGACAACTGATAAAGTATAAAAAGCTTTATCCAAATGTTAAAACACTGATTTCAGTTGGCGGATGGACACAGTCAATGCATTTTTCAGATGTAGCATTTTCTGATTCTGCAAGAAATACATTTGCTGATAGCTGTGTTGAATTTATAAGGAAATACAGCTTTGATGGAGTGGATATTGACTGGGAGTTTCCTGGTGGCGGAGGAATGGCAGGTAATAAATCACGTCCTGAGGACAAGCAAAATTTCACTTTGCTTTTGAAATCCCTTCGTGAAAAACTGGATTTAGCAAGTGAGAACGACAACAAAAAATATCTTCTTACAATAGCAGCTCCTGCTGGGTTTTCTATGATAACAAATACAGAGCCAGACAAGTATTATAAGTACCTTGATTTTATTAATCTAATGACCTATGATTTCAATGGCACATGGAATGAAATCACAAATCATCTAGCTCCCCTTTATAGCAATCCGCACGATCCGTCTACTACTGCAAAAAAAGAGAAATCAAATGCAGATTGGGTAATAAAGGAATATATAAAGCTAGGAGTACCTGCAATAAAGCTAAATCTTGGGGTACCATATTACTCATTAGGATGGAAGGATGTTGCAGGCTCATTAGATGGCTTATTCGGTAAACCTTCAGGCTCACCTGTCGGTCTTTGGAATGATGCTAGTGAACCTTCAGGCACAAATCCATATTATCATATCAGTGATATACTGGAAGCTAAGGGATCAGGTTTTACGAAATACTGGGATAAAGATTCAATGGCTGCATATCTATGGAATCCTACAACTAACGAATTCTACTCATATGAAGATGATACCTCTTTGAAAAACAAGTGTGATTATGTTTTGGATAATAAACTTGGCGGAATAATGTTTTGGGAATTTGCAGGTGATAATTCAGCTAAAGATAATACCCTTACAAGTATTATCTACGATACTTTCAATGCTTCACAACTGTATAAAATCTCTGGGTTTATTAAGCCAGACATAAATTTTTCAGAGAATGATAAGAATAAAGTTCTATCAGGTTTTAAAGTAGAGATATCAGAGCTTGGAATCATTGGCATTTCTGATGAGAATGGTTACTTTGAAGTTACCAGCGAGTCAGATCTTTCACAATTAACAATTACTATTAATAAAGATGGATATCTAGAAAGACAAATTAAAAACTTGAATAAAAATTCCCAAATAGGCTCTGAAGCATCACCAGTTATTATTTGGGCTGGTGATATAAAGACAAACGGACTTGGGGACAAAACAATAAATATGCAAGATGTTATAGAAATAGCAAAGGCATTTAATTCTATATCAGGCGACTCTAAATATAATACTCAATGCGATTTTAACATGGACAATTCTATAAATATGTCAGATGTTATTATCATAGCAAAGAATTTTAACAAGACATCTAATGCGTATCCTGAACTCTAAAAATTTATTTTAATAAAAAGTCACAGTGAAGCGATTCATATCTCGCTTCACTATTAACTAATTTTCAAAATTATAGTTTAATATAGTTTTTGTATCAGATCCCGATAGCTTAGTGATGATAACATCGTCAATACTTATTGTATTAGGAACAGTTTCAGCAAGAGATCCTCCCATATGAAACGCAATCTCTTCATAATCCGTTTTTTTTGTTGGAGTAAACTCTTGAGAAATAATTATTGGAGAGTTTGCATCAATATTAAAAGGAGCATAGTTATTGTTCCAATACTCGTTAAATGGATCAGCGGAATCTCCTATTTTTGCATAGATTTTAGTATTTTTTAGGGCGTTCACTTTAAAGGAAACTCTATATCTTGCTCCAATCTCTAAAGTATCGATTGGATGGGTAAATGCTACATCCCATGGGTTGGAGCCTTTATTGTTTATAGTGATATTTACTTTCTTATCTGTAAAAGACTGTGATGCATTTGCATTTTCTCCTACTTTAAGTTTCCAGGAACCAGTATTCTTTACGCTGCTTTTTGGCTCTATTGTGGGTTTGCTGACTTTGGCATTAGTATTTGTGCTTGTATTTGTATTGGTTATAGCTGTGGATTTGGTTACAGTAGCATGAGTGTTAATAAATACAGTTGGAGTAGGCCCCTTTGTGTATGTAACAGATGGTGTTGGCGAAGAAGGAGTTGCTTTCTGAGAAGTTACTCCGACTTTTGATGTTGTATGATGATTGCTTGGTATCGAGGCATTAACTTGCTGTTCAATTAGGATTTTATCAATATGTTTAAACAAATCCTTAACAGGCATACTTTTGATACTCTCAAGCGAAACATCACTTCCTGAAGCACTTAGCTCATTGTATATATAGTATCTTCCGATAGTTGTTGAAGCTGTATTGGCTAATTCTTTTATTTCATAAGTCGAATATAAGGTCTTTACTTCAGCTTTATCATTTGTTGTTTTTAATGCTGTGTCTTTGCATATACTTAATATTTTTTCCATTTCTCCAGATCTTCCTGATTCTTCTGATTTTTTAGCTAAAGCTGCTGAGAATAAAATATCTGATTTTTGCGTACTGATATACCCATCAGAAATACTTTCTTCAATGATATTTATTATGGCTTTATCTAATGACTTTTTCTCAATGTCTAATTCTTTAGCAAGAGCATTTGCATCTTCATTGATTGCTTCGACACTGAGCACCTTATTATCTTTATTTATAGCAAGCTCAATGCTTTGATTTATATCGATATCAATGTATGCGTAGATTTGATCCTGATATGATGTTCTGAAAAATAATAGAAAAGCTATCAGAACAATTGCTGCAGCTGCTGATCCGAAGGATAATATTTTTACCAAGCGTGACTTCACTATATATATCTGATCATCACTAAAGAAGATAAGCTTGCCGACGGACATATCTTCAGTCCTTTTAATAATAACTATTCCTTTGTCTGGACTTATTACTATTGATTCTTTAGAATTCACCTCAAGAACAACGCCTTCATTAAGCATTTCTCACACCTTCTTTCTCTAAGATATGAGCATATCCTTTCAAAATATCCAGGTTGCTTCTTAATATCAGGCAAACACCAATAATAAATTTCCTGTTCTTTTCTACTGTTCTGATATGAACATCCACCAGTTTCAATAGTTCTTTCATAGGAATAGTCTTTTTTCTTTCAAGACTTTGATAAAGTTCTTCGTTTTGGGCAAGAATTCTTGCGATTTTAACTACCAACTTCATAGAATCCTTATGCTTTGGAGAGCATAAAGCTAAGTCTCTAACAGTAATACCAAATGTTGATAATTTGTTTGTGAATGAGTTGATTTCTTCAATGCTTTCTACATTTTCGAACTGCTTATATGAATCTGATCTTAAATATTTTTCCTCGAATTTATGGTAATAAACCCCACTATCATCTTCATTGTCATCTGTTAAAATTGAAGAAAATGGTACGCTTTTAGCAGCGATATTTTTACGAAGATGATCGATAAGCCTTCTTTTTATTACGTATCTGCTAAAACACAAAAATTTAGGATATTTATTATGGTCAAAGCATTCTATAGCTTCATTAAATGCCATCAGACCAATGCTATATTCCTCAGCTTCATCAGTATCTGACCAGTTACCTGTAGTAATTGATACTGTTCTTTTAATAAATGGAGAGTACTCTTTAATAAAGTCATTGAGTAACTGTTTATCGCCACTTTTTATTCGTTTTACTTTTTCTAAAACCTCATCTTCTATTGTTTCTGAAATAATTGATAATATAAACCCTATCAACAGATAGCCACCTCGATGTCATTTTATGTTAATAATATTATATTATCATAATAAGAAATATACAATTGAAATTTACATAAGTTAGAAATGATATAATAAAATAGAATTTCGAAAGGGAAAAACTATGATTTTGAAAATTAGAAAATTTATTCTTTTAAGGCGGAGATTTATTACTCTCCGCCTTGTTTGAATAATGTTTATATTTTTGTAATGCTGATGTCATCAAAACTGATAACATTAGTAAGATCTCCTGCCAAATTTCCTCCCATATGGAAAGCAATTTCATCATTATCCGAATACTGGTTCATAATGAATTCTTGTGAAATAGTTACATCAGTGTTTGCTGGAATTGTTATAGGAGCCCAGATGTTATTCCAATGTTCAGCAAAAGGATCGCCTACATCGCCTATTTTAGCGTAAACTTTCGTATCCTTAATTGAACTTACTTTAAATTCCACTCTATACTTTGCTCCCATTTCCAAAGCGCCAATCTTATGAGTTAATGCTATGTCCCAGTTGCTTTCGCCATTTTCGTTGATCTGAACATTGAGCTTATTATCGGAAACATATGCCACTGCATTTGCACTTTCTCCAACATTCAATTTCCAGTCACCGATCAAATTGTCACTAAAATTGTAATTAATCAATTCATTTGTGGGTTCAACATTAGTCGATTCAACCTTTGTTATTTTTATATTGTCAAAATATACGACATAAGGAACTTCTCCAACAAACTCTCCACCTAAATGGAATGCAAATTCCTCTGCTACTCCACTTTTATTCACCCTAAATTGCTGGCACACAGTTTGTTTTTTTGAAGTTATACTAAATGGAACATAGTTATTACTCCAAAACTCTCTGAATGGATCACCATCATCACCAATTTTAGCATAAATTGTAGCTTGCTTACTTGAACGCACTTGGAATTGTACAATATATTCAGCTCCAACTTCTAATGGTTCGATAGGGTGTGACAATTCTATATCCCATCTACAATCAGCACCATCTAATACCTTTACAGCCAACTGCTTATTTTTCACTTTAACCTCCGCAGAAGCGTTGTCTTGCAGCTCAAGATTCCAACCACTCAAAGATTTGTTATTAAAATTTGTATCGAGAACTGCAGATGACGATGTTGCTGCTTGTTTTGCTGAAGCATTTACCCCAAAACTCATAACCGCAAAAGATACTGCTAACACTAAACTGAATTTTTTAAACATATTTGTACCCTCCTAATGTAAAAGTATTTTTATTTATTAATATTAATTTTCTAACTCTCATCAGCTCTTTTGTTTACCATGGATTACAATTGAGTTTCAGAAAATTATAAAATTAAATTAATAGCACTTTTTATTTACATTATTTTATTTCGAAGTGAATTTTTTTTTGGTATGGGGAAAAATAAAAATTTTTTTAAAAAATTATATTTTTTTAAAAATAAAATAAACTACCTGCTAAAACAGGTAGTTTATTTGAGTCTCTAATAATAACTTATGCTAGTCAGCTGAATTACATCCTGCATTTTTATATACATTTCTCATACTATGTGTTTCTAAATCTGCAATCCTTGTAGGAACAGGAATATGGCTTTCTTTGTTCACAAACTTGTTTACAATCCTTGTTGCTGTTTCCAAATCGATATAATTTCCAACTGATACAAATATCGGCTTTACATCTTTATGAGTTCTTAGCGCTCGTCCATAAACCTCATTATTAATAACTATATCCGTATATGCACCATCATAGTTTTCAGGCATAATAAAATCAGTACTTCCAATTTTAAAATAGCTCTTTGCAACGCCTATTGTTGGCTTTTTCAAGTATATTGCTGCATGTGTTGCTATTCCCATATGCCTTGGATGCATATAACCGTTACCATCAAAAATGTATAAATCAGGCTCATGAGATAGTTTTTTTGCTGTTTCTAAGACCAACGGAAGTTCCCTAAACGCCAGACAACCTGGAACATATGGAAAATCTATAATTGATACTGTATGTGCTTTTTCCAACACCTCATTTGTTTCATAATCAATCACAACAATACAACACACAGCATACTCAGTACCTGCCTCATTCCAATATGCCAAATCCACTCCAGCTACCCTACTTAAATTCTGACTGTCAAAATTATTATTTAAATCGATAAATTCATTCAGCTCTTCTTGGACCTTTATCGCTTTTTCCTCATTCTTTATGTCATCAAACATTACATTTCCCCCCAGTTTTAAAACTCGTTATTAAATGTTAACCTATCTCTCCTATAAGCTTTTGCGCATATTGAATAGCTTGAGGAAAAAAGTCCCTGAAATCATTTTCAATGTCTTGGTAATTGTTAATTAGCTCATCAATATATGAAGTTATTGAATAGTTTTGTATTGATAATTTTCTTGAAATCCTTTCTAATGCTTTTTTAATACCATTAATTTCTCTATAGGAAAAAAGCCAATTTTCTTTTATCATCATAGGCATTACATTAAGAAGTTTATCTGGTAACGAATCTGATGTTCTTTCAAGTATTTGATAAAAATTAATCGTATATTCTTCTAGTGACACTACGGCAAACTCAGACCAATTCTTGGCCAAGAAATGGTCATAAAACATGTCAACCAACAAGCCTGCAACGCGTTTATTCTCTGCAGAGATCCTGCTTTTACTTCTCAAAAAAACCGTATGTGAATCTGTAAAACTGTCGAGCTTCCTATGCATAATAATACCTTCACGAATAGGCTTTTCGTAATTATTATCTTCAGCAATCTTTACAAAATCCCCGAGAAGGTTGCCAATCATGTTTTTGTAATTATTATCTGACAGATATATATGGGCCAAATAGTTCATTTTTATATCCTTTCACCATTTATGTATTCAAAATATCTTCAGGATTTTCAGCCAACTTGATATCTAAAGCTTTAGCCATCTTTATTGTTTTTTCTGGCGTTATACACTTCTTAAATAAAGCACTTTGATTTAATCTTCCGTGATAACACATAAAAAGAAATTGTGATAAGCCATGTTTTTTAGCGAGTTCTTCAAACCCAGCTTTACCAGCATCTGCCAACATTTTCTCAGTTATAATTTCTATAGATTTTATCATTTCAGGAATTGAATCTTTCAACTTCTCCACCCAAATTTCTAATAAGCTCAGATATTTTACTTTTTCATACTCTCCATAATTTTTATAACGTTTAATTTCAGTTTCAATCTGGCTCCATTCCATACTTCTCCATGATTTATTAACAATAACTGGTTCTTGCCATTTCTTTTTTTCTGATTCCCAATAATCCTCTTTTGCCTTTACTGAATAAACTTTGAAATCAGGAATTGTAATTGCAGTTAAAAACCCTCCATGACAAGCACCCGTGTCAATTCCATATACTCTATCATTATAAATCATCGGATTATCACCAACAACATGATGTCCGAATACCACTGGTTTTTCTTCTTTGTAGACATTATACCAAAGATCGCCTTTAAGAACTTGTTCTAAATATCTTTCACCTGCGGTTGAACCGCACAAAACTTCTGGAAGTTGCTTATCCAAATCTATACCTGGAATTAATGCTGCATGAACTACAATTACATTGTCGTTTTCATAATAATATGGCAAACCTTTAATCCAGTTAATTGTTTCATCATAGTTCTGTCCAAACTGTAACTTCGTAATTTCTTGGGCATATGAATAAATTTTATTTAAATGTTTTCTTTCGTGATTTCCAGTAACCGCATATGTATTCTTGTTATTTCTAAAAAACTCCACCACTTCAAGAGATTGAGGCCCTAGGTCAATGAAATCTCCAACAGAAATTATTTCATCATCTTTATTAGGTCCAACCTTATCAAGCAAAGCCTGCAATTCATTAAAACAACCGTGTATATCTCCAATTATGATTTGTCTATGCATAGTTTCAAACTCCTAAAACATATTATTCAAACAATCCTTATTATAATACTTATTAAATTCAAAAGCTATAGGTTCTATTGATGTGTTCCGAAGGTGTGATATAATACAAAATATAACAACTACAGTTTTAAAAGATTAAAAAGGTAACTACCGATATCCCTTCAAATGTTCTAATGTTACATCATTCTGTCCACCAAGTCTATATCATCTATGTATTTAACTTCTGATGAATTATTACAAATTTTAAGAATCTGTTCCTAACTGTATTTAACGTAGCATGTTATACAATATCTCATTGATTATAAAAAAGAAAATCCCGAAGCACTTTGATACATTCGGGATTATTTCGAGTATTTTATAATTCAAAGATACTTAATTCAACAATCAACTCTTCAATATCCTCACTTAAAGTTTTACAACTTAAGTACTTTCTTTTTTCATCTTCATTAAGCAAAATTTCTTCAGGGCTATAAAAATTATATGGGAAAGTTTCATTATGAAAAGGACCCTCATCATCACTTAATCTCTCATAGTTGCGTCTCATATTGAGCATTTCTCTTAATAGTTGACAATTAGTATTAGCTTCTAAAAAAGCGCTATATTTATCCATAATAAAATGTGTTCTTTTTTCTCTATTAAGGTTAAAAGCCTCCATTGCTAGTTCTTTAACTTTTAAAGCAACCAAATTATCATCAAATATATGAGCAAGTAATTTTTGATTTAGTAAAGTAAGGCACATACTTATTCGTACTCTTTCATTCCAAGCTGGCTGTATATATGCAGATCTTTTAAACTTTATCGCCTCCATATTTACTATATATGCTTCATAAAGACTAATTTTTTCTGCTCTAAAAGAATTTATGATAAAACTAGATATCTGATCAGCTATAATTGAAGGATTGTTTTTATTCTTTATACTCTTTAACAATGTCTCAATTTCATCTTTCATTTCTATCACCTCTCCCATCTTGATATTCATAATTTTTCATTCAAATCACTCCTCGTATAATAGTTTTTGTAAAGGTTTTATACAAGAATTTCTAGTTAAACACTTAATGTTCACCTTAAACTCACTGGAAATTCACTTAAAAAATATAGATTAAATTGAAAACAGAATTTTCATAGCAGAATGCTAACTTCCAGCCTCTACTAACTCTTTGTTTTTCAATATAAAAAAACTCAATACAACCATAGCCAAACCAGTTAATATTAACAGCCATTCTATTTTAACAACGTCAGCAATCGGACCAAATATAAGCATTCCTACTGGCATCATTATACTTGATATCATTCCTAATACTCCAAAAACTCTGCCAAGATAGTCTGTTTCAACTTTTTGTTGTAATAAAACTGTTGCTGGGGTATTAAAAATCGGTATAAAAACCCCTATTACGCCCATAAAAACCAGGTATATCCAAAATATCGAAGTTACTCCAAGAAGCATAGTAAACAAGCCGATGACAATATTCGCAGAAACCATCGTAAAAACCTTATTTTTGAAGCCTCCCCAAGATAGCATTAAAACACCTCCACCAAGCATTCCTCCTGCAAAGAAGATTTCTATCGCTGTCAGTCTCCAAACATCGTTTCCAAAACTACGTGAAACTTGCAAGGGTGTCAAAAATGCAGATGGAGCAACCAATATATGAAATACAATAGCAAATATGAAGAAAGCCTTAACAAAACCATGGCTATTTATATATCTAAAACCTTCTTTTAAATCTGTAAAATAACTTGTTTTTTCAGTCGTAATAGCTTTAGAATGGGGTGGTACATGTAGAAATAAACTTAAGGTCAAAACGGCAACAAAAGCAGTTATAACATCAACAAAAAATATAGCTTCAATCGAAGCAACACTTAAAAGTGCACCACTAAGTATCGGAGCTAAAAGCATCATCATTGACTGAATGCTACTATTTGTAGCATTCACCTTTGTAAGCTTGTCTTCTGGTACAATTTGCGGAATAAAAGCTCCAACAGCTGGTGTCTGTGGTCCTGTACCAACTGACCTTATTGCAGATATTACAAATAGCAAAAACAAGGAATCGTGTCCCAATAAAAACAAAATAGCAATAAATAAAGTTGATATTGCTATCAAAGAATCCGACAATATTATAAGAGTTTTACGGTTATATCGATCCGCCCATACTCCAGCAAATGGAGATAGAAAAAAAGTCGGTAGAAATCCGCATATTATAGATATTGTCATCATTAGAGCTGATTGTGTTTTTAATGTTATATACCAACTTATTGCATACTGAACGAGCAAAGACCCAAAAAGAGATATTGTCTGGCTGGTTAAAAACAGCACTATTTTTTTCTGCCACATTTCTTTCATCATTTTACTCCAATCAAATTTGTGTCAAGTATATTCTACCATAAAACACCAGCTTAGAAAAAGTCTAAATAAAAACGCAACTGAATGCAGGGACAAATGCTTGGGAATCAACAGAGAACTCCCTTCATATAGACAGTGTTTTATTTAAGTCTATAATGAAGGGAGTATAAGGAATCCATTTGATTTTAGTTTGAAGATAAAGCTTCATAATTTGATGATGTTTCATTAAAATGTTTTGCCACAGTGACTACGTCAGACATGTTAATTGAATCATCAAGATTAAAATCACAATTTTCATTAAAGTTTTCTGAACCCTTTATGGAATTAAAACACTTTGCAATTTCCATAATATCCATCATGTTTATTGAGTCATCAGCTACACCATTATTAGGAACATCGCCTGCCCAAATTTCAACTGGAGTTGATGAGGAACCGTACTGACTGGTTTTGCTTGCTGAGACATTGGTAATATATCTTGCTAAATAGCCAGGTTTGGAAATTTTAATGTCATATGTAGAAGTTTTTGAAGGAACATTATCAATTTTAAAATAACCGTTAGCGTCAGTTACTGTCCCGAAGGTGGTTCCAGATATCTCAACCTTGAATCCTGATTTTATTGAATCAGATGAAGAAATTATTGCAGGCTTTACATACCCAGATATCAATACTGTAGGATCAGAAGGAGCACTTTCTAAAACAATGTGATATGCAGAAAGAGCTGGTAGAGTATAACTGAATTTATTACCTGAAATAGATGAAACTGCTTGTTGTTGAGATATTGTAGCGGAATCGGAATCAAATCCCCAAACGCTACTGGTTTTGTAATTTGAATTGCTGTTAATGCTGAAATTAAAGGTTGCAGGACTGTCATAGCTTTTGTTCATAACCATAATATGAAGTTTGTTATCATCGCTTCCAACAAAAGATGAATAAACTGAGCTGTTGACAATATCTGAATTATCACAGTTTACATTAGTATCTCCATATTTGGATCCATTTCCATCATAGTTCTGATAAAGATTAAAAGCAGATGCGGTATAAGTACCACCACCCCAGATGTTAGCAGAATACACACCATACTTGCCATAAATTCCTAATACGTCAGCTTGAGCTATACCACCTGTAATATGGTTATCCGCACCAAAAGAGTATTCAGAAAAGCCAAGCTTGGTACCAGGATTGTATTTATCTATAGAAGTCTTTACATTCGGGATAAGAGGCAGAAATTGGCTGCACCATTGAGCAATCCAACTGTCTTCTTTATATGTAGAGTCCCACAAGGTTCTAGGTGCTTGTAGACGGGCTTGGTTGCAATCTATATTGGTTACATCAGATGTTGTAATTCTTATACCCCCACCTTGAGCTTCAGGATACCAATGAAGGTCCAAAACATCCATAAGTCTTTTTCCTTCAGTGTCAGATGCTTTTTTCATATTGTCAAGATAATAATCCAAAAACCATCTATATTTCCCTTTTACACTTGTCCAATCAGGAGCACTCTGAAAGTCATTGTATGCCGCGAAGCCATAAAGAACTGCCCCATAAACTTCAGCTGCGGGATCAATACTTTTTACGACCTTAGAAAGTTCTACATTTTTTTCTAGTATTTCTGAACATGTGGTCTGCTCAGGGTGAATTCTAGGATGAGTGAACGACCATAAGGCAGGTTCGTTATCAATTGCATATGCTTTGATGCCTTTTGAAGTTGATGCACTTCCATATTTATTTGTTAGGAAATATACCAGCTCATCCATATATACATATCCGTCTGTCGTGTCAGGTGTGAGAGAAAGAGCTGATCCTTTCATTAATTTAACTTCCTTCCAGCGGTCAGAGGGAGCTGTTTCTTCTTCAGTTACCGTACCATTTGAATCCGCTGCTACATATCCAGCAGCTTGTAAAGTAACTAATGAATATGGTATTTTTTCTGTTTGATTTAAATCATGAAAGCTTGTAATAACTGAACCAGGTTGTGTCCACTGGTCTTTAGGAACACTTTTAAGCAAATATGTGTCGCTTGATTGCTCCCAGTCGCTTCCAGCACTTGAAAAATTGTTTTCCCAGTTGTAGCCAGTCATTCTGTTACCGCCAAGTCTTTTTGAGGTTAGTGTCGCACCGTTAAAGTCCCAGTTACCTCCATATATATATGGGCTAATAGCGGTCTTACCTTGAGTTGTATCAATATTTACGTTTATGCTGATATTTGCAGCATTTACCGAAAGATTTGGAATTGATACTGTTGTGGCAAGAATTGCAGAGACAAGAAACATACTTAATTTTCTCTTTTTAATCATTTTAATCCTCCTTAAGTTTAATATGTTTAATGAAACAAACACACAAAACGGCTTTTCACCATTAATAATTTTTGGAATCGCCTAAATAAAATTATCTATTTTTACCGAGAAACTGCATAATTGTCTTGATAACATTCCTCTTGAAACAGACTGGAGAATTACTCCTCCAGTCCATATGTTAAACTAGAATGAGTAACCATAAGTCTTGGCAATCAGTAGTAAATTGAACCCAAGTGGCAAAGCCACAAGTTGATATGGTGTAACTGTATTCGCTCCTGTTGCTGTTATAATAGGTCCAAAACTCATGTTAATACCCGCAGAAATACTTGGGCTACCACTTGAACCAGTTGATACACCAGTTGTCTGTCCAAATTGGCTTCCGTCCATAGTTGTGAACCAAGCTTGCGAGTAAGCCCCCAATGTCATGCCCAGCGAATAAAACGGATTTGGGCATGAACGGTATGCATCGATTGTAGGCACATTCCATACGATTCCTGAATAAAAAGAAAGGCTCCATCCAAAGACGTTACCAAGGGCGACCGCCCCTCCTATATATGAGAACAACCCTACTTTTTTATCTGTAGCAGTTGCTACAATTTCTGCACCAATACTTAAACTAGACCCTATTGAATTCATCATGCCAAATGCACCTTCTGTAGCTTCTGCAAGAATAGATGTTACACATGAGTATGTGAAGAAGGATTCCCCCATCATTACTGGTAACTTCGAGAATATAAAGCCCGATACAGCACCCGAACCAATAAGTACAGTTCTAGCAAAACTTCCTGTAAAAGTAAAATTCAACCCTTGTATCGATGCATCTGGTGAAAAGGTTCCTTTACGTACACATTTATTGAATAGTCCAAGAGTTACTGAAGATAAAACACTAATTATTACAATGGTTTCAAGACAGTCTTTCAGAGTATAGTAACCTGTCGGATCTGAATTGTTTACTGGGTTTGCATTGGCATACAGGTATTTATGAAGAGTTACAGGATCAGTGTAAATACCTTCAAATTGATCCTGACTGACAAATACACCTCTATCTGGTGAGTACCACCTTGCGCGTAGATAATAGAACCTCAAGTTTCCATCATATTGCTGGCAGTTATAAAGATAATCATTTTCAGTTGTTCCTGTCCTTTCAGTAATCACACCAAATGCATCGTAGGTATAAGTATCCGTCACCAATCCGTTGGAATCTGTCAACGCCCTTACGTTGTTATGACCATCGTAGTGGTAATAGTATACCTTACCATTCCTTTTTTGGCTGACAAGATCATCTCCAAAAACATATCCTGCTAACAGCTTTCCGTCTTTGTCCCTCTCTTCCAACACCTGGGCCAAATCTCTGTTGCTGTCTATCAGATAGTTTATCTCATCCTTCCCATCAACTGTCTTTTTTACACGTGCTCCATTTATATCATAACTGTATGTTACAGTCGAAGTCACAGCCCCTGCTGTTACTTTTGCTTCAATAAGGCGGTTTTGGCAATCATACCTGTATGTAATGTTATTGTTTCCTGACTTACTTAACAGATTTCCGTTTTTGTCATATGATAATGTGCTATCTCCTTCTGAAACCAACCTGTCATTGTCGTCATATTTGTATTCAACAGTAATACCGTTACTCTCTTTTGTTAACCTGTTGCCCACCTTGTCATAAGTATAGGTAATTGAACTATTGCCTGTCTTCAAATCGCTTATTTTCTCCTCAACAAGCTTATATGTATCATCATAAAGATACTCAATGGTTCTGCCGTTATTCTCCTGGACTTTAGTTCTGTTCCCTGAAGGAGAAAGGGTATATGTGTAGGAAGCTATAATTTCTCCGTCTACTTTTTTATTTACAACACTTTTAAGACGGTTTACGCTGTCATAGGTATATTCAACAAATGTTCCGTTTGGATATTTAATACTTTTCCTATTTCCCAAAGCATCATAACCATAAGTTGTAACACCTCCATCAGCATCTGTAACGGTAGAAAGCCTGTTGAGCTTGTCATATGAGTATTTTATTGTCCCTGAGGGAGATGTCAACCCAATTCTGTTTCCCACTCCATCATAGGTATAGGATATAAATGTACCATCAGGATTCATCTGCTTTATCAACCTGTTTCTATTGTCATACTCATAACTAGTTGTTCCTCTTGCATCCTTTGCTGTTGACCACTGACCGCTTATTGTATATGTATAAGCTTCTGATGTTCCGTCAGGTAAAACTTTCCTGGCAATGTAACCTTTAGAATCATACTCATACTTTACAGTATCTCCGTTAAAGTCGGTTTTTTCTTCAATTTTCCCATTCGCATCATATTTAATTGTTTCATACATTCCGAGGGGAAGTATTTTCTTTATTAATTGGCCAGAACTGTTATAAACAAAACTTGTTACATGTCCATTAGCATCAGTTTGGGTAATCCTGTTGCCATTGTCGTCATATGTATGTTTAACCGCTGTACCAAAGGCATTCTTAACTTCAATCAATTTTCCTGCACTGTCGTATATAAAAAAAGTTGTTTTACCTGCCTGATCTGTTTCAGAAGCCTTTTGGCCTGCCTCGTTATATGATACTAATACAAAGGTTCCATCAGCATATATGGTCTTTGTATTTCTTCCCTCGGCATCATACTCAAACTTAGTTATATTACCCATGGCATCCTTAATCTGAGTCCTTCTTCCTGAAGAATCATATACAAAACTTGTTACATTACCCATAGCATCGGTTATTGAAGTATTGTTTCCTGAAGAGTCATAGCTATAAGCTGTCTGCATGCCACGCTCATCAATAACTTTTACTTTCTGACCTATTGCGTCATACTCAATCTGATTAAATGTACCATCAGGCCATATCGTACTAATTATTCTTCCTATCTTGTCATATTTATACCTAGTTTCTTTGCCCTCACGGTCTGTTGATGAAATTTTCCTTCCTTCAACATCATATTTAAAGGTCTCTTTTTCTCCGTCTGGATAGATTGTTTCTGACAAATAGCCCGCATTATTATACTTGTATTCTGTACGCTTCCCATTTTTATCTATGGAAGCAGACTTTTTACCCATTTCATTGTATTCAGTTTTGTTTATATTGCCATCCGAGTCTGAAGTTTGAGTAAGCCGCCCCTTTGCATCATATTCATTATATTGCGTCAAAGTTTCGGTACCAGTTGATGTCTTTCTGGTGACTGTTCTGGATGTCTGATTTCCGTTTTTATCGTAGGTATATTGTGTTTTATTACCCAAAGGATCGGTCTCACTCAAAATATTGCCGTCAGAACTACAGGTAAAAGTTGTTGTTTTTCCCAAACTGTCTGTCTGTTTGGCAAGATTTCCTGCTGAATCAAAGCTATATGTAGTGGATTTACCATCAGAATCAGTTATACCTGTGATATTACCTTTTGAATCATATGACATTGATGAGATTTTACCATCGAGGTCCTTTGTTGTCAGCAGCTTACCTGAACTGTTGTAGCTATACTCGGTTTTGTTTCCCAAATGGTCTGTCTTGCTCAGCATGTTATTCTGTTCATCATAGGTATACACCGTTTTATTACCCATCGGATCTGTTTCTGAAAGTAAATTATTTCGCTTATCATAGGTGTATGATGTCTTATACCCCATTGCATCGACTTTTTCAAGAATATTACCATAATCATCATATGAATAAACAGTAGTATTTCCAAGTCTGTCCTTTATACTCTGCTGCATTGCACCTATATCGTTAGAGTATTCGATTTTGTTGCCATCGGCATCAATATTTGCAATAAGTCTTCCATTGTCGTCATAAACATTTCTTGCAACCTTTATCCCCCTAGGGTCTATTATATCTACGAGGCCATGACTGAAATTATATTTGTATCTGACTGTATTCCCTGTCTGATCAGTAACTGCAATAAGATCCCCATAAGAATCATACTGATATTTGACTTCATTACCCATTGGGTCCTGAATGGCAGTAATTCTTCCTTCTTTGTCTCTAATATATTTAATGCTTTTTCCCGATGAATGTACTACTCCTTCGCTAGTAAAAGTTACTGTATTTCCATTGATATCCTTTATACTCTCAACCCCACTTTTCTGGTTGATTATAAATTCATTTCCATCTTTTGTAGTAAGCTTGTACCTATTGGGGTTATATAGCTCAGGTATAATTGAGGATGTATACAATTCATAAGCGGAACCCCCTTTAGGATCTACAATACAATTACTGTCTACATCCAGGGCCTCCAGCTTTGAAAGTGTTCCTGACTTGGGCTCAAAACTTACCGTTGTCCTTTTTATAGCTATATAAGGCAAGGATGAAGGGTTAAGTTTAACCCCAAACTCCTCTGTTCTTCCATCAGGGTATAACACGGCAATTGTATGAGGCTTAATCTCCTTAAAATTATATTTCAGATTAAGATCAGACCCACTTGTTTCCTGTTTCCAGTAAAGGCCTGGAACACAGCTTTCAGTTATACGTATATCCTGAAGGCTCATTGACCAGCCTGTTCCAAAATCTCCCGCTGTCTTGTTTCTGCTGTCGTAAGTTCTGACAACTGTAACTGGCAGGTCGGCCACCGCAACATTGGCATCACTGAAGGACACAGAGAAATTCCCCACCTTTATTTCACCTTCAACTGTATAGGATATGGTGTCACTGACAACATTTCCACCTGCATCATACACCTTAAGTCTTATATCATAGATGCCATTACGCATGACAGTTGGATCCAGCTTACCAAGGACACCGTTTACAACTGCCTTATCCCCTTGTGCAAATTGAATATAATTTTCATTTCCTGCTTCGGAGTATTCAAGTACATATTTTATTATGTTGTCATCACTTGCTGTTCCTTTAATATCCACTGGTGTTAATATCTTTGTATATTCCTCTGGGGATTCAATGGCTGCAACTGGTGCAACACCATCATTAGAATCAAAAACCTTAAGTTCCTTTTCTGCATATCCTTCATTACCTGCTTCATCACTTGCCCTTGCAGTTACTTTAAATATGCCTACCTCACCTGCTGTAAATGTTCCGTTACCTTTACCATCAAGAATAATGTTAAGCCCTTCAACTTGCGCATTTATAGACTTCACTTCGGGATCGCTAACAGTAACACTTATCGAAACAATACTTCCTGGCTTTACAACATTTGAGCTCATTTCAAGTGTTACAACTGGCCTTTCATAATCACCGCCCGTCAATTTTGTCGGTATGACCGTTATTGATACAGTTGGTGACGGCGTAGGCGTTGCTGTTGCTGTAGGTGTTGCTGTTGGAATCTGTTTAGCCGTTTGAGTTGGCGTAACAGTTGGCGTATTTGTTGGTTTAATTGTTGGTGTAACTGTTGGTGTATTTGTTGGCAAAATTGTTGGTGTAATCGTTGGAGTATTTGTTGGTACAGGCGTTGCCGTTGGCAAAGCTTTTACATCTATAATTATTTCATCCATAGAGGATAACTTCGAATCATCAGCTGAAAGTTTAAGAACATATCTTCCTGGACTTCCAAATGAAACATTGGTTTTATACTTGTTTAACGATTTGAATATTACTTCACCAGGTCCTGAAACTTTGCTCCATAATAATGTGAGCGCAAGTCCGTCAGGTAAACAATCGTCAGATATGTTTCCCGAAAGCTCAAATTCTTTACCCTCAAAAATTTCTACATTTGCACCTGCATCCACTACAGGGGTAGCATTAATCTGATCAGGCAAACGGTATCCTTTTGTTCCGATGGTAATGTCTTTTAATATGGGACTTTTTCCGTCAGTCGATCTTCTAAACTGGACTACAATCTTTATATATCTTGCTTTTACAGGGGCGATTTTATCTTCCGTATTTTCAACAATTGTACCTCCGTTTGTAACAACAAGCGGATTGGAAAACTTAATATTGTCGTTACTGTAGGCTACCTTTACATTTAATTCCCCATCGTTGAATACCTGTCCATTCCAGCAAATCTTTCCCCATTCAATGTCTTCTTTGCCGCTGTCAAAAACCGATGACCATGTTCCTATTTCAGGTGCACCTATAAGCGTACTACCAGTCATATCGCTATAATTATATAGTATTCCACCAAGCTTTTCAGTACGCATATCAACTTCTCCGATATGAGTAGCATTATCAGCACCAAGAGGTCCAAAATTTGGATTAATCCTTACTACCTCCTGTGTTTTGTAACAGGTTGCCCAAATATACCCTTTAGCATCAACCGCAACGCCAGTCGGTCCTGATGGAACATTAACCTTACCTACATATGTACCGTCATTTTTTATGTGTCCTACTGTTGCTTCACCATCATATTGATGGGCAATCCATACATCATCATCTTTTCCAACCACACATCCTTGTGCTTTGTTAAATCCATGTTGGTAATTACCTATTAAAGTACCATCAGGCGCAAACTTATATATCTGATTTCCTGTATTAAGTGCATTCCAAACATTTCCTTTACTATCTATTGCAAGGCCGTAACTGTCATGCTCATAACCTTTCCAATTTACTCCATTTGAGCCCGATAGAGGTTTTGACGTATCCCATCGAAGCAAGCGTCTTGCAGACCATATAACACCATTTTTATCGATCAACCCGCCGTAACCGCCATATCCGACAGGTCCTTCCTTTCTTAATATTTCAGCTTTACCAGTGGGATCAAATTTACCGCTGATCAAATCGAATATCCTGTTTCCTGTACCGCTGACCCATACATTGTTATCCTTGTCAACCGATACATGTCTTGTACCGCCAGAAGACGTTCTGACATATGTTATAATACATTCATCCTCTGCGTTTGATACGCCACCGTTTGTGTCTGCTCCATTGGTATTTTTCCACGGAAGAACTACCAATTTACCATCTTTGTCTCTATATGATGTATCGCATTTACCATTTCCATTTTTATCAATCCATTGACCGTTTTCAGCTAGTCCTATCCTAACAACACTATTACCATCACGGTTTGCAACCCACACATTTCCATTATGGTCCACTGTTGTTCTAGATGGATTTTTTGACTGCCCCTCTGGCGCAGTCAAATATTCTCCAAGAACCTTTCCAGTTTCCGTGTCAATTTTAACAACTGTTCCTTTACTCGATACTGCAACCCATATAAAGTTAAATGGTTGGGTTGTATCATCAAGCTCAAGTTGGTCTGGAGTCTTGTTTGAAAGACTTATATTTGTACCTTCATTAAAATCAGCATCATTTGTATATGTCTTATGTATGGCATCTACAGTCACTGTTATATTGTCTGAAGATGTTTTTGCCCCATCTGAAGCAGTCAGTCTCAAAACATATGTACCACTCTCGGAAAAATCGGCATCTGTTTCAAGCTTGTTTATATCTCCAAATACAACTTCACCATTACCGCTCACTTTACTCCATGTTGTACTAATAGTATTATTGGGACGACCGTCATCTGTAGCTTTACCCTTTAATTTAGCTTTATCTGGAATCATTAAAGAAATATTTTCTCCTGCATCAACTACTGGGGCATTATTAGGATCAATATATACAGGATATACAGAGTTCTGAACTGTTGGAACAGCTTTTACTGGAGTTACTGTAGCTATTGGAACTGCCTTGACTGTATTTGTAGGTGTAGCCTGTCCAGGTCCACCTGGGACTTTTTCTGTGGGTTCTTCTATCTTTAATATTTTTAAAACTACGTCTAGCATTTTTACTGCTTCTGCTCTTGTTGTTAGCTTTTCAGGCTTAAAATCACCGTCAGTATAACCTTTAATTATTTCATGGGAAGCAAGTGCTTTTATACTGTAAGCTGACCATTCGGGAAAAGAACTCTCGTCATTGAATTTTACAACTACTTCTCCTTTGTACTGATCAACTTTTAAAAGCCTTTGTACAAATACCGCTACTTCCTGTCGGCTCATTTCTTTAAATGGTTTGAATTTTCCATCAGTATATCCTTCTATATACCTTTCGACAACAGAAGATGCTACCTCCCTGTAAAACCAATCTTTATTTCTTACATCGGAAAAGGAACATTCCGCATTTACATTGAGTTTTTTCAAAACTCTTATAACCATAGCAGTAAATTCTGCCCTGTTTATAAGCTTATTCGGTCTAAATAATCCGTCATCATAACCTTCAACCCATCCTTTAGCTGCAAACTTTTCAATAACAGCTTGACACCAGTGCTTGTTGACATCGGGAAAAACATCTTCCTTTTCACTGCCTTCAATACCTGTACCTATACCCGTTGACATACTCGGATAACCAGTTATCAGCATACAGATTATCAACAAATATGCCAGGATTTTTTCTTTTACTCTCATTCTTAAAATACCCCCCCAAAAAAAATTATACATAATTAATTTTATTCCTTATTTACAATTAGTGCAACAATTTCTAGCTACTTATTATTGAGTTCTAGCTGCTTATTATTGAGTTTATTTAGAAATGATTTTTTCTTAACTCAGGGAACAATGAAATGAATTTCTTTTCAGACATTACAATTTGACCAGGATTAGAGTTTAAGTTTCATTTCATAATCTCCTCTTTTTACATTAATATTTACGTAAATAATTATATCATTCACACTATCAAACATTTACCTCTAGCAATAAAATCAAAAAATCGACAACTTTTATATCGGAATTATTAGGCAAGTTATACTTTCAACATGCCTAATGTGATGATATAATTATAAAAAATCATATTATGGTGAAATGTGATAAAAGTTATACTTGCACGCGACGGCAAAGAAGCAGATGATAAATGCTGCTAGAGGTTGGTAATACTCTAAAACAAATTGGAAATACTAACATTTAATGAAATTTATAATTTATAGGATGAAAATAATATGACTAAAAATCCAAACATTCAAAACAACTTAAAAAAATTAAAAAAGATGAGAATTATTGCTACAGGGCTATTTTTTATGATGCTTATAATCTATATTGTATTTAAACAATTTGATAAAACAAGCTATTTATGTTCCTGCATCGTAGCGTTTTGTGAAGCTGCTATGATTGGTGCACTTGCAGATTGGTTTGCTGTTGTAGCACTATTCAGATATCCCCTTGGTCAAAAGTGGATACCTCATGGAGCAATCATACCAAACAACAAGGATAGAATCGGCGGTTCAATAGCTGACTTTGTTGTAATGAACTTCTTCACAGATGACATCATAAAGAGCAAACTCGATAACATTGAAATAACAGACGAATTTATAAATCTTTTATCAAAAAATAAGGGAGTTGTTACTGACAAAGTAGTTGCATCTTTTACAGGAATTTTGACCTACATATTTGAAGATCTAAAATTGGAGAGTTATACAAAAAGCATTATTTGTAAAAAACTTGATCAAGAAAAACTCTATCCTCTACTTGGAAAATTTATTGAAATATTTGTGGAATCGGGCCATCATCGTCCAATTATCAAGGAACTGCTGATTAATATACACAAATACATAGAAGATAACAAACTTGGTACATTGAAATTCCTAGAAAGTCTGAATAAGACACTTGCTCTTCCTGTAATCGGGGACTTGGTTTATAGAAATATTTTAAAAAACCTTTTAAAACAGGTAGACAGCATCGAAAATAACTCCGATTCAGATATTAATAAATTGCTGACCTATAGTCTTCCTAGTTTGGTTAATAACCTTAAAACTTCCGAAAGTCTTATAGAAAAGGGCGAAAAACTAAAAAGAGAAATCATTAAGTCTGAACTATGCAATGATTTTTTAGAAACTATACTTGGAGAACTCAAAAACTCCATGATAATGTATGGCGAGAATTCAGAAAATGATCTAAGAGCTAAGGTTGGAGCCTTTATTGACTTTACTATGACCAAAGCCATAGAAATGGCTGACATAAAGGAAAAACTTGATTCACTTCTGAAAAAAATGATAGTAAAAGTAATAATCAAATATAAATTTGAAATAAGAAATCTTATATATGACACCATAAGTAATTGGGAAGCCGAAGATATGGCAAACAAGCTTGAAGTGCAGGTAGGGGCTGATTTGCAGTATATTCGGATCAATGGGACTGTTATTGGTGGTTTGGCAGGTCTTGCAATCCATCTTATCACTACTTTATTTTGACATTACAGGTACTTTAAACACTAAAATACCATAATTCCAAAGCTATAGAATTATGGTATTTGCATCAATATACATATCACTTAAAATCATTTTGAGGGCCAGCATCCATAAGCACCTTAATCTTACCGTCATGCCCTCTTATAATCTTTGGACGATTCTCTGAATCTGGCTCACTGTATAGTTCAACGGCATCTATCACAATTCCTTCAGGCGTATTTAGAATAATACCAGGAACACATGTATATATCGAATCATCATCATTAGCATTTTGAGACGTAATAGAAACAGTGGTTCCTGCATTATTATCAATAGTTATTGAAACCCTATATTCAAAAAAAGAGCCAGTGCCATTGCTTTGGGCTGAGTAGACCACAGGAACTACTGCCAAAATATTATCGTTAGGCCTTATTTTAATAATCTCAGTCTTAGTGTCTTCGGTACGAAGGTCATATTCTTCATCCTCTGTAAACCCAACATCCCCCATATGCTCAACAGCTCCATTATCAAAGCTTTGCAAGGGTTCTACATCCTCAGCACCAAACATTGCTACATCAATTTGTCTCCCATCCTTTGTAAATACCAGAGCATATATGTCATAGTCCGTTTCAGAGTCCCAGGTCACATAGGCAGTTATTTCTGCTGTTTTATTGATTATTACAGGTTTTTGACCCTTACTTAAATTGATCTTTCCAGTTACTTTCTGCAAATTGACACTTGGGCTTCCTATGGATGCACCTTGCGCTGCACCTGTTCCTTGTTTTACAACCATATCCTGCTTTGGACATGAATCCTGATGTGGACATGAATCATCCTTTACCTCAACTCCAAAATGCTTGCAAAGTCCATCCAATCCCGATGAAAATCCCTTCCATACTGATCTCACTTTCGGTTGGCCATTACGAATATACAGCTCTAGCACAACAATTCCTTTTTCTTCAGTAAACTGTTGGGGTTTAAGTTCAATAACATCACTTCCTACAATTACACTTGCCTTAAGACCTTGAACCTTTACAAATCCAGAACCTTTATCTTCAGTTAGTGTTACAGCAATCCGTGTAATATCTGGACTAGCCTTTGATAAATCAAAGCTAATTTTGTGGGTCCTTTCCCCCGATTCATCATTAGGAGGATAATAAATCGCCATGCCACCAGGCCCCTGAGGTTGATTATAAAATACAATACCTTCGTCTCCTTGAACCTTACTATTATCAGTTAACAAAAATGCAGTCAAAGAAGTATCAATATCTTGTGAAATCTTATGTGTAACTATTACAGTTCCTTTCAATGCACTTAGAACATCATTTCCTCCAGGTTGAAGTAATTGGCTCATAATTTGTCTCCTTTAAATTCAACATTTGTAATCCGTCTTCCATCCGTCAGTTTCAATCTGAGATTCCCATTCATTATGGGATTTGATATCTGTAAAAACAATACTATAGCTTGGTCCGTATATAAACTTATATTTTACACAATTTAAGTTTATATCAGTTAAAACAATATTCTCATAATTGGTATCTTCTAATGAATTTAAACTCAATATTTTAATACTCTCCAAAGCATGTTTATCTTCGAGTTTAAACGCACAGTCTACTAAGTATTTATTAGTATCAGTATGGTTTCTTAGCAAAGCAAAAATTCCATTACTCTTATCTATATTAAATACATTATTAATCTTACATTTAGCAGAGCAAAATACCGAACGCTTTAACGGAATTTTGCGATAGATAAATGTACTAGATAAATTGTATTTAATCTAGTACATATATATTATCACCACTTTGATCAACTATCAAATTGTTACTAAATACATCAGGTAATTTCAAATAAGTAATTATTTGCTCTTCAACATTTGCATTATTTGTTTGTATAACTGGATAACTGAGCACTATATTTCTAGTTGAGCAAAATAGTGCTCCCTCATAACCTTCAAGAACTAATGAAACATAGGAAATAGGTTTTTTTATTAATTTTTTGTATTCAGATTTTGTTATTGTCTCTTTATTGAGTGGTAACTCTTTTTCTCTTAGCTCACTTAATTCATTCCATTTATTATTATCGAAAAATTTCTCATCCAGGTTACCACTTTGTTGTGTTGACGTTTGAGGAGGAAAAGAGTCGTTGGTACAACCAGCTGTAAGGATAGTGACAATCAAAGTAATTAAAATACAAATTTTCTTCACTTTATTTAACTTCCCTTCGAATTATTTATTTTTTCACTAATTCTACTTTAAATGTATTAGTTACAACTATATTTCCTGCACCTGAGTTTACAATCGGAGGTACAAATGGTGCTGTTCTTTCAAGTTGAAGAAGTCCATTTTTTCTACTTAAGTGTCTTGTCATACCAGTCAAAAGGATACTTCCATAATCTCCCCAAGGCACTTCAGCATTATCCAAAATAAAAAAAATCACATTTAACCTCCAAAAGTTTATTGTTTATTATTTAAGCTTCCTAAGGCTTTCTCTAATAAATAGCCCATAATTTATTTATACAATTTCTCAACATTAAATATTCTTTGGTTTTGTATCAGAGAATTATTGGCTCCATATTGGTCTACTAAATTATTATATATCTGTATACATTCATCTTTTAGGTCATCTTCGTCACAAAACAAGTATGCCTTTATCATGTATAAATTCTCCAGAAACAAAGATAACACCTGAGTTATCTACTTTAAGAGTTGCTCCTGATTCAAAAACAGAATTCAATTATTATTGCAAATAAATTTTATACCAATTCTGTCTTTTTTTCTACTCCATAATTTATTTAATCATAAACTTGCCATGAATGTATAAAACTATTATAATATTTACATTATAGTTAATGCATAATTTTAATATAAAACAGTGATTATAAAAGCAATGGTTTATAAATTTCTTCAGAGAGCCGATGGGTGGTGTGAATCGGTGAAATAATAAATCTTTCCACTTTTGGAGCTGTCGGTGATAAGCCGAAAGGTTGGTAACCTTTATCAAACTAATGATGAGTGGCTGGTAATTTTTATTTAACCAGCAATTTGGGTGGCAACGCGGATTACTCCGTCCCATATTGATATCTAACAATTGAAAAAAGATATCTTATGCAGGATTGGGTTTTTTTGTTTTATGATTTCAAATAATAATATCTGATCAGGAGGAAGAACAATGCTGGATTTAAAATTTGTAAGAGAGAACCCTGAAATTGTTAAACAAAACATAAGGAATAAGTTTCAGGATAATAAGCTGGGCTTGGTGGATGAAGTTATAGCGCTTGATGCCGAACTCAGGAATGCAAAGCAAAAGGCAGATTCATTAAGAGCGGAAAGAAATAGGATTTCTAAGCAGGTTGGTGGATTAATGGCCCAAGGGAAAAAGGAAGAAGCAGAAGAGATGAAGAAACAGGTTACTGCGGATTCCGAGCAATTAGCAGAGTTGGAAATAAAAGAAGACGAATTGGAAAAGAACGTTAAAAATATTATGATGATCATCCCGAACATAATTGATCCTAGTGTACCTATCGGCAAAGATGACAGCGAAAATGTGGAATTAGAGCGTTTCGGAGAGCCCAAAGTTCCAGATTTTGAAATTCCATATCATACTGAAATTATGGAAAAACTAAACGGTATTGATTTGGATAGTGCCAGGAAGGTTGCTGGAAATGGTTTCTATTACTTAATGGGTAACATCGCCAGACTTCATTCCGCAGTAATTTCCTATGCAAGAGATTTCATGATAGATCGTGGCTTTACATATTGTATTCCGCCTTTTATGATTCGCAGCGAAGTGGTAACAGGGGTTATGAGTTTTGCTGAAATGGATGCAATGATGTACAAAATAGAAGGTGAAGATTTATATTTAATTGGAACGAGTGAGCATTCTATGATTGGTAAATTTATAGATACAATATTACCAGAATCCTCTTTACCTCAAACATTGACCAGTTATTCACCTTGTTTTAGAAAGGAAAAAGGTGCTCATGGTCTGGAAGAAAGAGGAGTATATAGAATTCACCAATTTGAAAAGCAAGAAATGATAGTTGTATGTAAACCAGAAGAAAGTATGATGTGGTACAATAAGTTATGGCAAAATACAGTAGATTTATTCCGCTCTTTGGATATACCAGTAAGAACTTTAGAGTGCTGTTCTGGTGACCTCGCAGATTTAAAGGTAAAATCAGTGGATATAGAAGCTTGGTCTCCAAGACAGAAAAAATACTTTGAAGTGGGAAGTTGTTCAAACTTGGGTGATGCTCAAGCTCGTCGCCTTAAAATCCGTGTAGATGGTGAAAATGGTAAGTACTTCGCACATACATTAAACAATACTGTTGTTGCTCCACCTAGAATGTTGATTGCTTTTTTAGAAAACAACTTAAATCAGGATGGTACTGTACGTATTCCAGCTGCATTAATGCCATATATGGGCGGTATGTCGTCGATTAAATAGAAAACTTTTGTACAAAAAAGACAAGGGCTGAAACCTTCAATCCCTTGTCTTTTTTAGTGGTCGGAGTGACCTGACTTGAACTGGCGACCTCTTGCACCCCAAGCAATGGATAAGAGATTGATTAAATTATTCTGTAACCTTCAATGCTTAGAGCTGCAAGCGTTACAAGATTTGGTAGCGAAGGGAAGAGAGAGTAAATATTACTCTAAGGAGAAAGAAATAATCGCATGATTGTGTTATTGTTATATGTTTTATTTTATTGATTAAACCTAAATATTTAATCTCGGCAAATATTCTTAATAAGACAAATGCGTTGAAAGAATGTATAAACTGTGAAACGAAACAAACGGAGCTGTTGCAAACCATTTGTAAGCAAAAGCTCCGTTTATATTGTAAAACAATTAATAAAACAAAAATCAGGAATGAAGCACTCATTTTCTATCGCTAGATTTTGAGTTCGTTTTCATTAAACGATATTTAAATCTAAAGGTTAAATGTATCATAATTTAGCCACATATCTGGGTTTTGGGGTTTGATTTAAAATCATACTCTTTCTGCTCCTTTGATGCTACATATCTCAGTGTATTGCGAATTTGATGAATAATACAGAGCTAGATGTTTGTTTTCGGGAAAACACTTCGTATTGCTTCAGGAAAACCAGATAATCCGTCAATACAAGCTATTAGGGTCCAACTCATGGATTTTGCAAATGTACTCAGCTGTGCAGTAAGCTGTTTCAATTCATAAATTTATATATTTTTCATAAAAAAAGTTGAAATAGTGAGATACTTTTATACTTAAATGTACAATAAAGATATCACAGTTAGGCAGCTATGCTGTGATGAATACAGCTGCAAGATTTTAATATAATTCTTTAAAAAGTTTGCTTTGCAAGAATTTTTGTAGAATTATACTCTCTCTGATATCGTACGAATCATATGAGGGATAATGGAAGTTGAAAACTGAATGTAAGTGGCTTATATAAAAATAATTATTATTTTTACATTTGGCAGTGCAAATTCCGAACGGTTCGACGGGATTTACGACAGACAAATGTAATAAATTAATTGATTATTATATAGGTTAATTGTTCAACCCATTTTTAAGGATTTATTGTCTATAAACCAACTATATAAAAAGGAGAAAAATATGAAAAAATTACTAAAAGCATTCTCGTTAATTATTGTTTTATCAGTATTGTGTACCAATCTATTTGTTAATAATGCCATTGCCGAATCAAATAATGATGCAGGTTCGCCTTTGCTTATAAAAAATAAAACTCAATGGATTGTTGATGAAAACATTGACTTTGATTCTTATAAATTTAAAGGCCGCGGTTGTGACCTAATTGAAAAATTTACCAAGGATGACTCCAAGTATAAGGAATATTTAATAACCTATACAGAAAAAACAAGCGAAAACAATACAGTTAAAAGCGATGAAGAAACTTTTGAAAATTTGCTCAATGTTATGGCGAATTATACTATAAATAATACAAATAAAAAGATCAATATAGTATACGAAACAATTGAGGTAAGACTTCTGGCAGAATACACCAGTGTGTCAGGTCCCGAAGGTACTTCTTTTGATTTGTCATTTACCACCAATCTTCCAACACTTTTTAATATAGATATTTGTAAAAATAAAGATAACAAAGGTAGTTCCTATTACCTTAACGAAATAGTTCCAGAAGGGTCAGCTGGAACTTATACTAAAAAAGTAAAATTGACTATACCCTATGTTGATGACCACTCAAGTAACTACTATATAAATTTTTCGTTATTCGGTGATCCCGAAAATTCACCAATTTCATATATCCCTCTTACGATAACCCAGAACGATGATGACAGGCCTTTTCATATTTATTTTGCAGGCGAGTGGGACCTGTTTCCAGAAGGATATGCTGACCGTTTATGTGAGCTATTCTATTCCACATACCCTCGTCTATACAAAAGATGGGCTCCTGAAACTGCTCCAAAAGATATTGTATTTCAGGCACTAAACAACGATGGAATATCATGGAATTCTGGTACTAACGTTACTGTATGCGTTCCCTTTGCAAAGGAAGACCTGAATTCAATTGGATATTTAAGTCATGAACTCACCCACGCAGTACAACAATATAAGTCTGAATGTCCTACTTTAGTTTATCCTGATGGGAGCAGCCTCCAATGGTGGGAGGAAAGCTTCGCATCGTATGGTGGTTTTAGGTATTTTCATTGGATGGATAAAAAGTATATACAGGAAATGAATTATGCAGATATGGCAAAAGTAAGTACCAATACTGATGATTCAATTAGCAGTTTTGATTGGTTGGGTAATACAAAAGACAATGCCGTTGATAAAATCCAATGGTTCTTTGCTTGGATGGATTACTATTACCCTACTTCAAAAGATAAAAACGGAAAAATCGTATACGGACTTATTGATACAGTCAACAATGCAATTAATGACGGAACCTATACGGATCAAATATTTAATAACTTGAGTTTCGCATCACTTAAATTGCTATTTAAAATATATATAAATCCCTATCAAACATCTTCACCTGAGGCAATAAGAACAAAATCCAATGTTGATGTCTTTCATGAGTTATTAAC
>Ga0209373_10001077_pt1 | contig 35364 bp, 25 predicted proteins | sample Higcelweek5metaG_FD_187173 | JGI IMG/M metagenome (GOLD analysis project Ga0209373, IMG submission 187173) | Freshwater pond sediment microbial communities from the University of Edinburgh, under environmental carbon perturbations - High... | ecosystem: Environmental > Aquatic > Freshwater >... | reverse complement strand
GTTCTTATTCATGAAAAAAACAAAGGCTATGGAGGAAACCAAAAAACTTGTTACAATCGGGCTTTAGAGTTAGGCGCCGATATTGTAATAATGTTACATCCTGATTATCAGTATACACCAAAATTAATCCATTCAATAGCTTATATAATAGCTAACGATTTATATCCGGTAGTTTTAGCTTCACGTATTTTGGGTAAAGGAGCTTTGAGAGGAGGGATGCCACCGGTTAAATATGTTGCAAACAGATTCTTGACTTTGGCTCAAAATATTTTATTGCGCCAAAAATTATCCGAATATCATTCCGGTTACCGGGCTTTTTCATCTGATGTATTACAAAAAATTAACTACAATGTCAATTCGGATGATTTTGTGTTCGACAACGAAATGTTAGCACAGATTTTCTATGCAGGTTTTGAAATTGCTGAAGTAACCTGTCCTACCAAGTATTTTGAAGAAGCTTCATCTATCAATTTCAGGCGAAGCGCTATATACGGATTAGGAGTGTTGAAGGTTTCATTTGTGTATCGGTTTTGTAAATGGGGGTTAATGAAGTCCAGGCTATATTCATAAACGATAAGATAATTCATTGAAAAATAAATACATGTTATGAAAAAGAAACCGCTGTTCCTGATCATTCTTACAATTCTTTATGTGATTGTATACATCTATTCGTTTGATTCCAAGCTGGACTTAAATGGTGATAATGCAAATTATATACGTTTTGCACGAAATATAGCCAACGGATTGGGTTATTCTAATGTAACTGCCGATGGTGTTATTCCTACTAATTTCTATCCACCCGGTTATCCGGCGTTATTGTCGGTTTTTATGAGCCTTGGTATTGATAATCTATTGTTTTTCAAAATATTAGATGGGATTTTCCTGCTTTTATCGATCATTGGGATGTTTTTTGTTGTCAAGAATATCACACGACAAAAGAATTTAGCATTTGTTATTGCTGTGCTCACCATTTTTTCACCTCTTTTGATGCATTTTTCAAACATGGTGATGTCCGAAATGTTTTATTTGTTTTGTACTACTGTTTGTTTTCTTAGTTTGTACAAATATTCCGTTCAGAATGACCCCAAGTTTTGGAAATCACCCTATTTTTATATTGCCATAGTCACAGCGGTGGCAGCATATCATATTCGTACCATTGGGTCGACGCTGATTTTTGCAGTTATCGTATTTTTCGCTTTCCGCAAAGAATGGAAGACTACTTTGGCAAGTATTGCAAGCATAGTGTTGCTAATGATTCCATGGTCGATACGCAATTCATCCCTCGGACTCGAATCGCGCTATTTAGGCACCATAATGACTGTAAATCCATGGAGACCCGAAGAAGGCAGTATAAGTAGTGTTAGTGAGCTAATTGCTAAGATGATAAAGAATTTCGACGAAATAGCCATCAAAGGAATTAAAGAAATTCTCTTTCCATTCATTACCGCTGATTACGAAGCATCTTCCGGCTTTTTTGCCATTATCATTAGTCTTTTAATTTTAGCAGTGCTTTTTTATGGCGCCTGGAATTTAGGTAAACTAAAATGGTTTTTTATCTCTTATCTGCTTGCAAATATCGGCTTATTGCTTTTGTGGCACGGAGGTAATGGCAACAGGTACCTGGTTACAATAGCTCCTCTGATTTTTGCCCTTTTTTATGTAGGTATTCACTCTTTGTTGGTTCATTTTCTAAAACTGAAAGAAAAAACCGCGCAGAATATTCCGTTTGTCTTTTTGCTTATGTTTTTCTTTATGTTTACCCCGCTTCAGTTGCAGGCGGGATATGCTAAAGAACCTTACAATCCGGCATTCGAAAATTATTTCACAATTGCCAAAACGATGAACGAAAAAGCGCCCAAAAGAACGATCGTTTGTTGTCGTAAGCCCGATTTGTTTATGTTTTATGCACCCAATATGTTTGCGGTAAATTACACCTATTCTACCGACCCGAAGACGCTGATTGTGGATCTGATCAATAAAAATGTGGAATATGTGGTACTAGAACAGCTAGGATTTGGCTCCACAGGGCGTTATTTGTTTCCGGCTATTCAGCAAAATTTTGAGTTATTTCCTGTTTATTGGCAATTGCCTAACCCGGATACTTATTTGTTGAAATTTGATCGTAAAAAGGCCATCGAAAAATTCTTGCCGAATGAGAAATAGTTTTTATAAACTGTTCAAAGTACCAACAAAGAATGCATATGTACAGTTGTTCAGGTATTGTTTTTCGGGTGGAATAGCTTTTGTAGTCGATTTTTGTATTCTTTTTTTATTGACCGAGTATTTTGCTGTTCATTATTTGTTAGCAGCCTCTCTTGGTTTTTTGGCCGGATTAATTATAACCTATCTGTTAAGTGTTTTTTGGATATTTGATGAACGTCGCGTTGAGAAAAAGACTTTGGAAATAACGATTTTTGTCACAATTGGTTTGGTTGGATTGTTGCTTACTTCGGCATTTATGTGGCTTTTCACCTCAGTGCTGTTATTACATTATTTGTTTTCTAAAATACTGACAACAGGTATTGTTATGGGTTGGAATTTTGTAGCAAAGAAATTTATTCTTTTCAGTAAATAACAGTAAGTCTGTTTGTGGATGTGTTAAAGTTGCGTTGATGAAAATGAAAAAGGTATTGATTATAACATATTACTGGATTCCAAGCGGTGGTGCCGGTGTGCAACGCTGGGTGAAATTCACAAAATATTTACGTGATTTTGGCTGGGAACCTGTGATTTACACCCCCGAAAATCCTGAATATCCATCCGTCGATACTTCTTTCGAACGTGATATTCCTCAAAGCATTGAAGTGATTAAAACACCGATTTGGGAACCTTATAATGTGTACAGAAGCCTTACCGGGAAAAAAAATGAAGCGATAAATGCCGGGTTTATTTCCGAAAACAAAAAACAGGGTTGGAAAGATAAGCTTTCGATATGGATCAGAGGAAATTTCCTGATTCCAGATCCACGCCGGTTTTGGATAAAACCTTCAGTGAAATATCTGACTGCATATCTGAAGAAAAACCCTGTTGATGCCATTATTACTACCGGTCCGCCTCATTCTATGCATCTGATAGGCCTTGGGTTAAAATCAGCTTTCCCGACAATTCCATGGGTAGCCGATTTTCGCGATCCATGGACGAATATCGATTTTTACAAAGATTTGAATCTTACGCCGATGGCTGATAAAATTCATCATTACTTTGAAAAAAAAGTCATCCGTAATGCCGACAGCGTAGTGGTGGTGTCGGGGGGAATGAAGGAAGAATACGAATTGACGCAACCAAAGCATATTCAGGTTATTTCTAACGGATATGATGCTGATGATGTGAAAGCAACGACAGTAAAATTAGACCTAAAATTCACGATATCGCACATTGGCACCCTTAATGCTGCCCGGAATCCGAAAGCAGTTTGGGAAGCGTTGAGCGAAATTTGTTCAGAATATCCTGAGTTCAAAACTGATATGCAAATTCAGTTAGTGGGCAAAGTTGATTTTTCGGTATTGGAAGATATAAATTCTTTTGGTTTGTCCGAAAATCTACTTAAAATTGACTATCTTTCGCATACCGAAGCGATTGCTAAACAGCAAACATCGCAGGTTCTGCTTTTACTGATCAATAATTCGGGAAATGCGAAGGGAATTCTGACCGGGAAATTTTATGAGTATCTGGCCGCGCAACGTCCGATATTGGCCATTGGGCCTACCGATGGAGATGTAGCAGCTGTTCTCTCCGAAACCGGTGCCGGCAAAATTATTGATTTTGAAGATGAAATCAATACAAAACAAGCTGTTTTAGAATATTACAAGCTATTTAAATCCGGATCGTTAAATGTGAAAACCGAATCGGTAGAGCGCTTTTCACGTCGTTCATTAACGGGAGAATTGGCAAAATTATTAAACACTTTATGAAAAAAATTATTACAGTAGTTGGTGCACGTCCTCAGTTTATTAAGGCTGCCACATTGAGTCGTCAGTTTAAATTGTTGGGAATCGAAGAAAAAATCATTCATACCGGGCAGCATTTCGATGCCAATATGTCCGAAATTTTTTTCGATGAAATGGAGATTCCGAAACCGGTTTACCAACTCGATATTCATGGCGTTTCGCATGGCGCTATGACCGGTAGGATGCTCGAAGGGATAGAAAAGATTCTGATGACCGAGAAGCCCGATGGCGTTTTGGTGTATGGCGATACCAACTCGACACTTGCCGGTGCGTTGGCAGCAGCAAAACTACACATTCCGGTCATTCATGTCGAAGCTGGTTTGCGCTCGTTCAATATGGAAATGCCGGAGGAAATAAACAGAATACTGACCGACCGGATTTCGAATGCTCTTTTTTGCCCCACCGATACGGCGGTGAACAACCTTATGCGCGAAGGGTTTGATAATATGCCGATTCAAATTATCAAAAATGGTGATGTGATGCAGGATGCTGCCATGTATTATGCCGATAAAGCACAACTGAAATCGGACATTATCCGCAAGGCCGGATTGAATAAGTTTGTGTTAGCCACCATTCATCGTCAGGAAAATACCGACAATCCTGAAAATTTGAAAGATATAATCGAAGGCTTGAACGCCATCCACAAAGAAATACCTGTAGTGGTGCCCATGCATCCCCGTACGCGAAATATACTGGCTCAGAACTATCAGTTGCCCGATTTCACAATTATCGATCCTGTTGGCTATTTTGACATGATTATGTTGCTGAAATCCTGCGAAATGGTAATCACCGACAGTGGTGGAGTGCAGAAGGAAGCTTTCTTTTTTGCGAAACATTGTATTACATTGCGTGAGCAAACAGAATGGGTTGAACTTATGGAAAATGGTTTCAATTTACTTGTGGGAAGCGATATTGATAAACTAAGAGATGCTTTTGATTTTTTCAGAACTAAAAAATCAGATTTTTCGATCAACTTATATGGTAACGGTAAAGCTGCTGAAATGGCTGCTGCCGAAATATTCAAAATGTAATTGAATAAAATAGCATAGTCGCAGAAACTACCTGCATTTTTGCTTTTGGATGACAGAAATCCGAAAACTGAGGATAGCTATGCATTTGGCCGACACAGGACGGTATTTCAATCTTTTTTTTGTACTTTTGTGATAACGGCCAATTAATTGTCGATTCAACCAATTTGAAATTAAATACTCTTAAAATGAACGAATTAGAAATATTATTCCAACAGTATACAGGCGAAAAACTATTGTCGAAAGAGGAACTTTCGGCTTCCGGATCCAACCGTCGCTATTTTCGGCTCGAGAGTAAAAAAACATCAATTATTGGTGTGGCCGGCACTTCGATTGACGAAAACAGAGCCTTCATTCAGATGGCAAAGCATTTCTATTCAAAAGGTTTGCCTGTTCCGCAATTTTTGAATCAAACAACCGATGGATTGTTCTATATTCAGGAAGATCTAGGCGATATCTTGCTTTTCGATTATATTGCTGAAGGTAGGAAAACGGGTGTTTTTTGTGAACCAGAGAAGGAAATGCTCCGAAAAACAATGCGAATATTGCCAATGGTGCAAGTGAAAGGCGCTGAAGATTTCGATTTCTCTGTTTGCTATCCACAACCCGAATTCAACGAACGTTCCATTCTTTGGGATTTAAATTATTTCAAATATTGTTTTCTGAAATCAACAGGACTTGAGTTTCAGGAGGACAGGCTTGAAGACGATTTTTCAAAACTATCGAAAATTTTACTTCGTTCAAAGACAAATACCTTTATGTATCGCGATTTTCAGAGTCGTAATGTGATGATAAAGGATGAAAAACCGTATTTTATTGATTTCCAGGGAGGTCGTAAAGGCCCTTTGTATTACGATGTAGCATCGTTTTTGTGGCAGGCCAAAGCCAAATACAGCGATGAACTTCGTGAAGAATTGTTGCAGGAATATCTGACTGCGTTACAGGAATTAATGCCTGTGGACGAAACTGATTTTCGAAATCAATTAAAACATTATGTGCTTTTCCGCACTTTGCAGGTACTTGGTGCTTATGGTTTCAGGGGTTATTTTGAAAAAAAACCTCATTTCCTGCAAAGTATTCCTTTTGCGCTCGAAAATCTTCGTATCATTCTGAGAGACGAAATAGAAGGCTATCCTTATTTGCTCAATATCCTGAAACAAATGACTGAATTGAAACAGTTTCGTGAAGTTTCGGTGCGTAAACCATTGGTAGTGAAAATCTATAGTTTTTCTTTCAAAAAGGGGATTCCGCATGATGATTCAGGCAACGGAGGCGGTTTTGTTTTCGATTGTCGTGCAGTGAATAATCCGGGTAAATATGAGCGCTATGCTCATTCAACCGGTCTTGACGAGTCGGTGATTCAGTTCCTCGAAGAAGATGGTGAAATTATAACTTTCCTCGAGAATGCCTATAGTCTGGTGGATGCTTCGGTGAAACGGTACAAGGATCGCGGGTTTACACATCTGATGGTTAGTTTTGGATGTACCGGAGGCCAGCATCGTTCGGTATATTCGGCTCAAAAAATGGCCGAACATATAAATGCTGTTTTTGGTGTAGAGGTTCAACTTATTCATCGTGAGCAAAATAAAGAACAAATTTTTGCAAGTAAATATTGATTGTCGCTAATGAAAGCATTAATTTTTGCTGCTGGTCTTGGCACCCGTCTCAAACCGCTGACCGATACAATGCCCAAGGCACTTGTGCCTATTGATGGAAAACCTTTGCTGGAACATGTTATTCTAAAACTTAAGGCTGCCGGATTCAGTCAACTTATTATCAATGTCCATCATTTCCCCGATCAGATCATTGAATTTTTGAAATCTAGAAATAATTTTGATCTACGGATTGAAATTTCGGACGAACGCGACAAATTGCTTGATACCGGAGGAGGAGTAAAAAAAGCAAAATGGTTTTTCGACGATGGAAAACCCTTTTTGGTCCACAATGTCGATATCCTTTCAAATATAGATTTACAGTCGCTTTATCAACAGCATTTGGAAACTTCGCCACTTGCCACTTTGGTGGTGAGTAAGCGTGATACTTTTCGCTATTTTCTTTTCGATGAAGAAGCCCGATTGAAGGGTTGGATAAACGAAAAAACCGGCGAAGTACGACCAGAAAATCTTGCGAATACAGAACTATTCAATAAACTTGCTTTTTCAGGTATTCAGGTGCTTTCGCCCGATGTGTTTAAATTGATGGATCATTTTTCGGATCATTTTTCGATCGTTGATTTTTATCTTCGAAATGCAGTTCAGCAGAAGATAAAAGCATATGTCCCCCATGGATTAAAGATGATCGATGTAGGAAAACTAAACGTGTTGACTGAAGCCGAACAGTTTGTAAAGAATGGCCAAAACAGCAAATAGTACTTTTGTCACAAAACGATAGTTTAATATTTTAATTACCCGTAGTGTATTTAGATCACAAGTAATTTTAGATAAAATTCTTTTTTTTGTAACTATCAAAAGTCTTAGCGTAATTTCGACGAATCAAGAACTGGTCGCAAAGCTGAGAAAAAAGTGTTTCAATACGTTTTCTTGTTTTTCTAAAGATATTTCAAATCCGTAGGGGTTCCGGTGGCTCGTCGACCGGTTGAATTACCAGAATTATTGAAAAAATTGATGCAAAATTAATTGTTTTCAAGAAATAAAAAAAGACTCGCTGTAGTATTACAGCGAGTCTTTTTTAATTAATCACCAATAGATAATTATGATTCAACAGATCCGGATTGGTCATCAGGTTGTTGATTGTTGAAAGGAGCCAGATAAGTTATCAGAAATGAAGGAATGGTAGCAACCAAAACCCAAATAAAAAATAGTTTATATCCGAGAAAGTCGCTGATATAACCACTCACCATTGACGGAATCATAAATCCAAGCGCCATAATTCCATCGGCAAAAGCGTAATGAGCCATTTTGTATTTTCCCGGTGCTATTTGCTGCATTATGTAAAGTATAAGGCCTACAAAACCGAAACCGTAACCAAAGTATTCAACAATTACCGCCGCGGCAACTATATATAGATTTTCGGGTTGAAAATAAGCCAAAAGAGCATACATTACAAAAGGAATATTAAACGAGGCACATAGAATCATCAAGGTTTTCTTCAAGCCTCGTTTTGAAGTAAAATAGCCCGCCAGAACAGAGCCCAAGACAAAAGCCGCTGCCCCAAAAATTCCGTAAATCATTCCAATTTCCGATGTCGACAAACCTAATCCACCTTGCTCATGCGTTGCCTTAAAAAATAATGGGGCAATTTTTATTGCAAATCCTTCAGCAAAACGGTATAAAATTACAAAACCAATACTTAATAAGATGTTTTTTTTCTGGAAAAAAGTTTTTGCCACGTCTTTCAACGTTTCAATGCCTTCCTTTAAAGATTTAACTTGAGTAGAAGAGCCGCCCGATGGCAACATTTTCATGTGATAAACTGACAGTGAAACCATAATAATCCCATAAATCCCCATCACAATCATCCACGCATGAACTACTCCTAACCTTTGTTCAAGTTCACCAGCCAAATACACTAAAGCACCACCCGATAAAATTTTAGCGACGTTATAAAAGGCTCCCTGCCAACCAACATATTTTGCCTGATCTGTAGGAGAAAGTTCATTTAGGTAAATACCAACAGTAGCAATATCATGTGTGGCACCGCTAAACGCAATAATTGCCATAAAGGCTATGGCGAAACTAAAAAAATGAGGTAATTGCAATGAAAATGCAACCAAAGCAAATGTTATTCCGGTAAGCATCTGCGTTGCCACTACGAAGTGTTTTTTTGTTTTGAACATTTCCAATAGCGGACTCCACAGCGGTTTTAATGTCCATGGAATCATGACCAAAGTCGTCCAAAAAGCAATTTTAGCATCGGAGATTCCTAAGTTTTTAAACATAAGTGAAGAGGCTGCTGCAATGGCAACAAATGGCAACCCCATGGCAAAATAAACGGAAGGCACCCAAGATGCTGGATGATGATTTTTAAAAATTTTGAACATTATCAGGTTATAAAAAAGTTTTGGGTTTTGAATTATTTACCTATTGCTAATCAAATTACCAATTATGAATTATAAATTACTAAATAAGTCCCAGCATTTTGCTTCGTGCCAACATACACGCTCCAACCACGCCGGCTCTGTCACCAAGCTTACTCAATTTTATGGCCGTGTCTTTGCTAACCAAATTCAAGGAGTACTTCTTAATCGCACTTTTTATCGGCAAAAGCAGATAATCGCCTGTCTGTGCAACCGCGCCACCAATAATTACCAATTCGGGATTAAAGAGATTAATGAGTCCTGCAATATGTTTCCCCAGCGTATTTCCTACTTCCTCAATCAATTCTATAGCAAGCATATCATCCTTCAGCGCAGCCTCCAATATATCTTCTTGAATAATCGTATCGCCTTTTTTTAATCTCTTATCCAAAATAGTAGAATTCCCATCGGCCACTTTTTCCATAAATTTTCGATAAATATAGGAGCCAGATGCCTCAGTTTCGAGACAACCTTTTTTACCACAATGACAGATTACTTCGTTGTCGAAAACGCCTAAATGACCAAACTCTCCCGAAAAACCAGATTTCCCATAATATAGTTTCCCATCGGTAATGATTCCTAATCCTAAACCCCAACTAATATTGACAAAAAGAATATCTTTTTCGCCTTTTACTACCCCATTCATAAATTCTCCATAAGCCATCGAACGTGAGTCATTATCAATAGTAACATGAATGCCTAATCGTTCCTGAAAAACTTCTGTTAGAGGGCGTTCATTGAAAAAGTAAGAACTGTAACTGTGACCAGTTTCAGTGTTTACTCGTCCGGAAATGTTAATGCCAATACTCAGTATTTTAGATTTTTGTACTGTAAGCTTGCTTACGAATTCGTTAATTATTTCGCATAACTTGTCAAAGCTATCCTGTGTGTTTTCGTAATTAAAAGGAATGCTGTATTTTGAATCAATAATTTCTCCTTTAAAGTTGATGAGAGCGATGTTAATACGAAATCGCTTCAAATCTACACCTAGAAAATATCCAGAATCAGGATTAAGACCATAAATATTGGGTCGTCGTCCCCCATTGGTCTCTTGCTTTCCAAAGTCTAATACAAAACCCTCTTCAATCAACTCACCCACAAGTTTCGTAATTGTTGGTACGCTCAATTCCATTTCTTTGCCAAGATCAGCCAAAGTATTTTCTCCATTGTTGATATAATATCGTATAATATTAATTTTTAATTGGGCATTCTTGGAACCTAATTCAATTTCTTCAATAAATGTGTGCTTCATTGCAAATAATTTTATTTAATTCACGTGCAAATATAGTCTTTTTTACAAAAACGACAATATATAAAAAATGACGAATGCTAAAATTATACTTTTGAAAACAAATGATAGTATTCAAGATTGAACATAATTATGACAAGCATTTTGTGTATGATTATCAAACTTTATGGAGAATATAATGGAGAAACAAAAATAAAGAATTAGATATAATTGATTGTAATAAAATGAGATAGATACTTCTGTAATCTTGGTAGTGTCATATTTATATTTGTATTCTCATAATCACTTATAGCTAACAGGAGATAATTTCTAAATTAAATAAAGAAACTAAATAAAAAAATAATGAATAAAATGTATCACAGTTTATAAAGTATAATAACAATATATATTTAATTATTAATATATTTTATTTATATTTGCGCAATCAAAAATGAACAATTGCTGAATTTAAAGAATACAACACTGATTTGCTGAAGCTATATTTTTTTTTCGATTAAAATGCTAATCAGTATTTCAAATATGATTCGTAGGACTTGAATATAAATAGATAATCATTGTTGTGATTTTATTGTCCTTAGGACATTGGTATTTTTTCTATATCTTTAATCTACTGATAGTTATCTTAGATGGAAATTGATTTATATTTAAATTTTACTATTGATATATATACCATACGGTAGATAGCCTAATGCTGATAAGTTAAAATTAGTTTTGACTCATGATTCGAATTACTAATTAAAAAATCTACAATACTTCATATATGAAAAAATCATCAATAAACTTGAGATATGTTATTTTTTTGTCAGCTGTTGCAGCCTTGGGTGGGTTTCTATTTGGCTATGATGCGGCGGTAATATCTGGCACAATTGCGCAAGTTAGCACTGTGTTTGATTTAAACTCATTACAACAAGGTTGGTATGTTGGCAGTGCACTTACAGGATCAATTCTGGGTGTATCGTTTGCAGGTATTCTGAGTGATAAAATTGGAAGAAAAAAAGCTATGATTTTTTCGGCTGTTTTATTCTCTGTTTCGGCCATTGGCTGTGCTGTTTGTAGCACTTACGATGAACTGATTGCTTATCGGATTATTGGTGGTATTGGTATTGGCGTAGCATCAATTGTATCACCACTTTACATTTCAGAAATTGCAATCACTTCCTATCGTGGTCGCCTAGTATCCTTATATCAACTGGCTATTACTGTTGGGTTTTTAGGTGCTTTTATAATAAATTACCTACTACTACATTATTCTAATGACGGAGCAAGTGAAATCACAAATCCATTTCTACGTAATATTTTTTTCACACACAGTTGGAAAGCTATGTTGGGAGCAGAGGCAATTCCAGCCATTGTTTTTTTCTTTGTAATATTTAGTATTCCAGAAAGTCCTCGCTGGTTAATTCTGAAAGAGCAATATCAGCCGGCACATAATATTTTACACAAAATATATCAAAATACATCCCAAGCAGCAGCAGAGCTAAATCAAATAAGACTATCAACCCTTCTCAATCCTGAGAAAGTTGATTTGAAATTACTTGCCAACCCGAGAAATTCAAAGCCTATTATAATCGGAGTTAGTATCGCCATTTTAGGTCAGTTTATGGGGGTAAATGCAGTTCTTTATTACGGTCCTACCATATTTCAGAGTAGCGGGCTATCGGGCAACGATTCCCTTTTTTATCAAGTACTTGTAGGATTGGTGAATGTAGTCACTACCATAATTGCACTCATCATCATCGACAAAGTGGGTCGAAAAAAATTAGTCTATTTTGGAGTAACTGGAATGATAGTTGCACTTTTGTTAATAGGAACCTTATTTGTTTCAAACATACATACTCCAACCTCTGAATTATTACTTCTAATAGGCTTTTTGTCCTATGTCTTTTTCTGTGCCATCTCCATCTGTGCAGTTATTTGGGTGTTGTTATCAGAAATGTATCCAACGAAAATACGTGGCGTTGCTATGTCAATTGCTGGTTTTTCACTTTGGGTAGGTACATTTCTAATTGGCCAGCTCACGCCTTGGATGCTTGAGAACCTTAGTCCAGGAGGTACTTTTTATCTTTTTGGAGTCATGTGCATTCCGTATTTACTAATCGTATGGAAACTTATACCAGAAACAGCTGGGAAATCGCTTGAAGAAATTGAACATATCTGGGATAATAATAAGAAAATATAATTCGAAATTTGCTATGAATAATCAGAGAAGAAATTTTTTAAAAGGAGCGTTGGTCGCTTCGGCTATGGTTGCAAGCGAAAAACTACTATCGGCAAAGCAATCCATACAAAAAGGTAAGTTAGCTTTTGAATCTTCATTAGAAAATGATTTTTCAACACCCGAAGTAATGAAAGGAATGCCTATTCACGCAACCTTTCTCGATGAGGTAAGTTGGGATATTCCACATCAAAACTGGGGCGTGAAAGATTGGGACAAAGATTTTCAAGCGATGAAAAGAATCGGCATTAATACTGTGGTAATGATTCGCTCAGGACTTGGACAATGGATTGCATCACCGTTTCAATCTATCTTAAGAACTGAAAATGTATATTATCCTCCGGTTGATTTGGTGGAGATGTTTTTAACCTTAGCGGATAAACACAGAATGGCATTCTATTTCGGAATGTATGATTCTGGGAAATACTGGATTGAAGGACAATTTCAGAAAGAAATTGATTTGAATTTGCGTTTGATTGATGAGGTTTGGTTAAAATATGGTCATCACAAATCATTCCAGGGCTGGTATTTATCGCAAGAAATAAGTCGACGAACTAAGAATATGTCTAAGATTTATGCACAGGTTGGCAAGCACGCAAAAGATGTTTCGGGTAATTTGACCACACTTATATCGCCATATATTCACGGAGTTAAAACCGATCAGGTAATGCTAAGTGGTGATAAAGCACTTTCGACTAAGGAACACGAAGAAGAATGGGATGAAATACTGAGCAATGTTCAAGGAGCTGTTGATATAATGGCTTTTCAGGATGGGCAAGTGGATTATCGTGAGCTTTATGATTACTTAGTTGTAAATAAAAAACTTGCCGATCGATACAATATGAAATGTTGGACTAATATTGAATCATTCGATAGGGACATGCCAATTCGATTTTTACCCATAAAATGGGAGAAACTTTTATTGAAACTTGAATCGGCACGTAGGGCAGGAATGGAAGACGCCATTACTTTTGAATTTTCACATTTCATGAGTCCTAATTCTACTTATCTGCAAGCAGGACATCTATATGAGCGTTATCGCGAACATTTCAAAATTAAGTAAAGGGAATTTTTTAAATATCTTCAACATGCATTTTAATAAGAGAAACTTATGTTTTACAAAAGATTTTTATATTGAAAGGCTAAATTGAAATAGTTGTGTATTGTGAAAATATATATGTTCTGTTATACTGCTCTACTATCTGTAAACTTTAATATGAATGTTTAAAACAAGTATGCTTATGTTATTAAACATATTCGTAAATTTTAATGGCTAATTGTGCTTAGTTATTAAATAATTTTATTTATATTTGCGTTGTTTTTAAACACAAGATATTATAACCGCTATTGTAATCAAATTATCTGCAGATTACACTGGCATACAAATAAAAGTATATGAAAATAAAAGCAACATTTCTCGACGAAATAAGCCACGACATACCACATCAAAATTGGGGTGAAAAAGAATGGGATGAAGATTTCGCTAATATGAAATCAGTAGGCATCGAAATGGTAGTGTTGATTAGATCAGGATATAAACGTTGGCAAACCTTACCCTCGAAAGTGTTAATTGAAAATGAAAGATGCTTCACTCCACCAATCGATTTAGTTGAATTGTTTTTGAAGCTTAGCGATAAGCATGGCATGAAGTTTTTTTTAGGATTATATGATTCAGGAAGGTATTGGACAGATGAGAACTTCTGGACTAACGGAAATTACCAACGAGAAGTTGAAGTAAATAAAGCATTGATTGATGAAGTATGGCAAAAATATGGTCATTTTAATTCATTTTCGGGCTGGTATCTTTCTCAAGAATGCAGCAGGAATAATGGGAAGATAATTGAAATGTTTGCTACGCTCGGACAGTATTGTAAAAAAGTATCGGGTGGATTGCCGACATTAATTTCGCCTTATATTGACGGAAAGAAAAATATTAGTCAATACACTACTGAAACAACAAAAGCTGATAGTATAACTTTACAAAGTCACGAAAGCGAATGGGATGAAATTTTCAAAGGAATAGCAGGTTCTGTAGATATTGTAGCATTTCAAGATGGCCATGTAGACTTGGACGAATTAGTTGATTTTTTGAGAATTAATAAGAAGCTATGTGATAGACACGGATTGGAATGTTGGACAAATTCTGAGACTTTCGACCGTGATATGCCGATTAAGTTTTTACCGATTAAATGGGAGAAATTAAAACTCAAATTAGAATTGGCTTCACAAGCAGGCATCGAGAATGCAATCACTTTTGAATTCTCGCATTTCATGAGTCCTCAATCAATGTATATTTCTGCGGGACATTTGTATAATAGGTATAAAGAGTATATAATGGCTCCCTAATCCCCTAAAGGGGGAATTTAAGACTCTTATACTTAAATATTGAAATTGATTTTTTAGATAATAATCATTAATCGCTTTCTTATTCCCCCTTTAAGGGGTTAGGGGGCAAGTTTTTTTACTTTATGGATTTCAAAAAATTAGCAGAACAATATAAAGGGGAATTATTCAATAATATAATCCCTTTTTGGCTCGAAAATTCTCAGGATAACGAATTCGGAGGATATTTCAGCTGCCTTGACAGAGAAGGCGAAGTATATGACACCGATAAATTTGTTTGGTTACAGGGTCGTGAAGTTTGGATGTTTGCCATGCTTTACAATAAGGTAGAAAAACGCCAAGAATGGCTGGATTGTGCCATACAGGGCGCTGAATTTCTAAAAAAACATGGACACGATGGCGATTACAACTGGTATTTTTCATTAACTCGTGACGGAAAACCATTGATCGACCCGTACAATATTTTTTCCTACACATTTGCCACAATGGCTTTTGGACAATTAAGTCTAGCTACCGGAAATAAGGAATATGAGCAGATTGCAAAAATTACATTTGATAAAGTATTATCAAAGATAGGAAATCCGAAAGGGAAATGGGAAAAATCGCATACAGGTACGCGTGAATTGAAGAATTTCGCTTTGCCGATGATTTTGTGCAATTTATCATTGGAGATAGAACATTTATTGGAGAAAGATTTTCTACAACAAACCATTGATAACTGTATTCACGAAGTAATGGAAGTTTTCTATCAGCCTGAATTAGGGATTATCGTCGAAAATGTTACTTTGAATGGAGCGCTTTCCGACACTTTTGATGGACGGCTTGTAAACCCAGGACATGCAATTGAGGCTATGTGGTTTATTATGGATCTGGGCGAAAGATTGAATCGTCCTGAATTGATACAAAAAGCAACAGAAATTGCCCTGAACATGCTAAAGTATGGTTGGGACGATAAACACGGTGGAATTTTCTACTTCTTAGATAGAAAGGGTTACCCTCCTCAGCAATTAGAATGGGATCAGAAACTCTGGTGGGTTCATATTGAAACTTTAATAACTCTAATAAAGGGCTATCAGTTAACTGGTTCGAAAGAATGCCTGACTTGGTTTAATAAAATACACGAATATACTTGGACACATTTTAAAGATAGTGAATATCCAGAATGGTTCGGATACCTCAATCGGCAGGGTGAGGTACTATTAAACTTAAAGGGCGGAAAATGGAAAGGATGTTTCCATGTACCAAGAGGAATGTATCAATGTTGGAAAACTTTGGAAAAAATAGCTAATAAATAGAATTCGATTTAATACGCGCAATGAAAAAAATTATACTTTCTGCATTTTGGTTTTTAGGGCTACAACTTTGTATTGCTACTGTAATTAAAACAGACGTTTTAATTATTGGTGGTGGTGCAAGTGGTACAACTGCTGGTATTCAGTCGGCACGTCAAGGAGTAAAAACCATAATTACAGAAGAAAGCAGTTGGTTAGGTGGCATGCTGACTTCGGCTGGTGTGAGTGCTATAGATGGAAACCACAAAATGCCGGGCGGACTATGGGGTGAATTTCGTGATAGTTTGGCTCTACATTACGGTGGATTAGAAAAATTAGCAACAGGCTGGGTAAGCAATACCCTTTTTGAACCATCAGTAGGTGCTAAGATATTTGCAAACATCTGTAGCAAGGAAAAAAATCTAAAAGTAGAAATGCAAACGAGCTTTGTTTCTGCAAAGCAAAGTTCTAAGGGGTGGACTGTTGTCTTGCGAAAAAAGAAGCATAAGATTATTGTCAAAGCAAAAGTATTAATTGATGCTACTGAACTTGGTGATGTGGCCAAAGCGTGTGGAGTAAAATACGATATAGGGATGGATGCACGGAGTTATAGTTGTGAAGATATTGCTGGCGAAAAATCCAATAATATTGTACAAGATTTGACTTATGTGATGATTTTAAAGGACTATGGTAAAAATGCTGATAAAACAATTGCAAAACCAGTCAGCTATGATCCAAGTCAATTTTATTGTACTTGTAAAACCGAGAAATGCATAGATCCCAAAGAAGATAAGCGCGTATGGGATTGCGATAAAATGCTGGCATACGGCAAATTGCCAAATAATAAATACATGATCAATTGGCCAATAGAAGGGAACGACTATTATATCAATTTGGTTGAAATGACAGACGTTGAACGCACAAAGGCTTTGCAAAAAGCCAAAGATTTCTCATTGTCATTTCTTTATTACATTCAGCAAGAGCTGGGTTACAAGCATCTGGGACTTGCAGACGATGAATTCCCAACAACCGATAAATTACCATTTATTCCATATCATCGTGAGTCGAGACGCATTCATGGAAAAGTACGTTTCACAGTTAACGATGTAGCAAAACCATACGATCAAGTTCAAAGCTTATACCGCACTGGTATTGCAGTTGGTGATTATCCAGTCGATCACCATCACACTCGTTATCCAAACTGGCAGGATCTTCCGGATTTACATTTCTATCCGGTTCCGTCTTATTCATTACCACTTGGCACACTCATTCCAGTGGGAGTTGAGAATTTAATTGTTGCTGAAAAGTCTATATCAGTAAGTAATTTAGTAAATGGAACGACTCGCCTTCAACCGGTAGTGTTGCAAATTGGTCAAGCTGCCGGTGCCTTAGCAGCATTGGCTGTAAAAGAAAAAGTGAAGGTTTCCGAAGTACAAGTGCGTGATGTACAGAAAGAAATACTAAATGCAAAAGGCTATATCATGCCTTATTTGGATTTAACAGTTTCAGACAGACACTTTAAAGCTATTCAACGGATAGGGGCAACAGGTATCTTGCGTGGTGAAGGAAAAAATGTCGGTTGGAGTAATCAAACTTGGTTTAATGCGGATAGTTTGGTATTGACAGATGAACTAACAATCGGAATTCAAGAATTTTGTGGAATGAACATTCAATTATCAGATAAAACACTGAATATAAAACAAAGTCGAGAGCTAATTAATAGTTTGGCGAATCATTTTAAAATAAATGAACTCACTACTGAGCAATTCAAATCCGATTGGGTAGAATTAGGATTAAACGATTTCGAATTAAATAGACCTATAACTCGAAAAGAGCTTTCGGTAATTATAGATAATTATATTCCGATTTTCAATTTAAAAGGGGTAGATGTCACAGGAAAGTTCATCAACTAAAATTTCTTATAATTATTAATACTAACAATAAAAAAATATTATTATGAAAAAGATTACTTTTTTAATGGCTTTATGCCTGAGTGCATTAACCTCGAATGCGGTAGAACCTGTACCCACTGTAACAACTTTATGGGAAAACAGTGCAGCAACATCAAAATTACCTGCTTGGTTTTTAACCACTACGAACAAAACTCGTGGTATCGGTGCTAGTAATGAGTACGTTTTTCTACCAACCAGAGAAGGTGTAGATGGGAAAAGCATCTTTGTGTTCAACGCAGCAACTGGCGAGGCTGTTTCTTCTATGAATACTGCTGCCCTGAGTGGTGGTACTTTTGTAATAAATGATTTAGGAGTTACTGATGATGGAAAAATAATTGCTGCAAGCTTAGGTGCAAACACAAATTTCAAAGTCTATATGTACAATGACAAAGATGCTGAACCAACAGTAGTATTACACATTGTAGAAGCTGCACCTGGTGGCCGCACGGGTGATTTAATTACTGTTACAGGTGATTATTCAAAAGGAACAGCTAAAATCTATACTGCAACTGCAACTGCCCCATCAGCAATATATGTTCTGGGAATGGAAAATGGCACATGGAAAACCGAAAGAGAGTTAATTACAACCATGACAGGTGTACCTGGTGCCGTGACTGCATCAGTAGCTCCAAAACCAAATGGTGAACTCTATTGGAAAGCAGCTGGTCAATCATTCAAGAGGATGAATCCAGATAAAACAGTAGATCCGCTTGGCGCAGGATTTTCAAGTTTATCGGGCTCAATAAAATACTTAGGATATAGTGCTACGAATGATTTAGATTATGTTGCACTGTTTACTTATGGGGCAGACAAAGAATGTGCAGAGATTCTAGCTCTAAAACCTGGCGATTTAACTACATGTAAAATTATAGGCCGTACAGCTACCTTGGGAGCTAATGCTAATGTTGGTGGTACTGGAGATTTAGCTGTTCGTTATGACGCAAATTTCAATCCAATTTTATATGTTGTTTCAACTAATAATGGTTTTGGAGCTTACAAAATTGAAGGTTTGGGCATCGAGCAACCTACAGGTGTTAATTTGACAAAGTACAACGACTTGCTATCAGTTTATCCAAATCCAGCAACTGATATTATAACAATTTCAGAACAAGCTAACTTAGTAAAAGTATTCAATACTACTGGTCAGTTAGTAAAAGAATTATACAACACTAATACCATTAATGTATCAGATTTACAAGGTATTTATATCATGAATATTGAAACAGTAAACGGCAATGCAACAAGACGCATTAGTGTTAAATAGATTATAATCAGCCATATGTAATTCTATGCCTCCTGAACATTTGTTTGGGAGGCATAATAAAACAAACAAACCAATAACCCTTATAATTAATAAAGTGAAAAGAGCAGTTGCATTAGATATGTTACGCGGGATATCCATTTTTGGGATGGTTCTATCGGGTAGTATTCCATTCGGAGTCTTGCCCGCATGGATGTATCATGCTCAGACACCACCTCCTACTCACGCTTTCAATCCTACAATTCCGGGAATCACTTGGGTCGATTTAGTCCTTCCCATTTTTATTTTCTGTATGGGTGCTGCTATCCCATTGGCTCTCAACAGAAAAATTGAATCCAGCGAAAGTAAGTTCAAACTTGGTTTAGGTATTGCTGAACGTTACGCTATGCTTGTTTTCTTTGCTGTTTTTATTGCTCATATTCAATCCTATGCCATAGGAACAGGATTTTTAAATTTCAACTTGGGCAGCTACGAGATTAAAGGCTATGATCTAAGTATTATCAGTATACTCGGATTTGCTATACTTTTTTCCATCTATGTGGTCATAAAAGACACAAAAAAGAAACACATTGTCAGAATAATAGGCTGGACTGCAGCTGTTGCTCTCCTAACAGGTTTACAATTAATTTACAACTTTGAATTTTCATTACAACGCCGAAATATTATCATTTTGTTATTGGCTAATGTTTATCTCTTTGGTACACTTACATGGCTATTGACAAGGAAGAATACTACAAATCGTTGGATTGCTTTTATTGTTTGGGGAGCCATTCAAATAACCTGTAAATACACACAATTCGATCAGCTATTGAATGAAAATTCCGCTATTTCTTGGATTTTCCTCTTCAGAATGACACATTATATGTTGTTGCTCATTCCCGCAACGATGATAGGCGACATTTTATATAAACGCTTGAATAGCAATTTGAACGAAGCTAAATTATCTTATCCTACATGGGAATCATTATTTTTTGGAACGTTAGCTCTGGTTGGAATTTGGATTTTAGTTGCCCTTTACAATCGTTGGCTTCCTGCATTGTACGTAACAATTCCTGTTATTTTGATTGCAGCTTTTATTGTTGTTAAGAAAAAATTACCAACTTATCTGAGTAGTTTCAATATTGCGGCTTTAATACTCATCTTAGGTTTGATATTGGAACCTGTGGAAGGGGGAATAAAGAAAGATCCTGTAACGGCATCATATCTTTTAATTTGTGGAAGCATCAGTATTTTTTGGTTGTTTTGGTTTGAAAGCATTTGTAGGCAACATGCAAATAGTTATCCAGTAAAATTATTTTCGGGTGCAGGCAGTAACCCACTCATGGCTTATGTTGCTACTACCTGGTTAGTAATTCCTGCCATGCAAATTACATTCGCATTTATTCCTTATAACTGGTTCTATCCTATAGGCTATCATTGGGTAGGAGTTTTTCGAGCCACTGTGTTAGTGTGGGCAGTAATGAGTTTGGTGGCTTGGGCTGGTAAAAAGAAGATTTACTGGAAAGCATAATTTTTAGAGATAAATTGAATCACTATTATGAATAGAAAATTTTTATATATAATCACAGCTTGCTTGTTAGTATTGTCGTGCGAAAGCAAGACAAAGGAATATGAGTTTCCTGATGCTAAACCAGTGGAAAAACCTGTGATTAGTAATTATCCTGTTGGATTGACCGTGGATACACTCAAAATTGACTTAGGAAGTAACCAAACAGCTTTTGTGGTTGTGGCAACAGTTGATTTTTCAAAAAATAACAAGCTTCGTTTTGTCCCTACTCATTCTTCAATAGCAAAAAAACCATCGGCATACTTGAAGGATATGACCGACAATACACAAAAAGTACATATTGTAACAAACGGTGGCTTTTTTTGGCAAGGAGCTTCTTTAAGTCTTTTAGTATCGAATAATGTTGTGAAAAGCATAGAAAATCAAACAGTAGTTCGTGATGGGAAAACAGTTTATCCTGTTCGTGCATCCTTTGGTCAAATGGTCGATGGAACATTCAAAACTTCATGGATTTACTGTGTTGCCGATGATGGCAATAAGCCATACGCATTTCCATCGGCTCTTGACAATAATGAGCAAACTAAAACCTATATGACTACAGCACCAACCAGCAAAACTACTGGAGCCCTAAAATGGACGGCAGTAAATTCAATTGGTGGTGGTCCGATGTTGATTAAAGATAGTATCAATGTGGCAGTAGATAACTATTGGAAAGAAGTTTTTGATGGCGGTGGTATTGCAGGAACGAGCCGTCAACCACGCACAGCCATTGGAGCTACTAAAAATGGAAAACTTATTCTGATGGTAGTTGATGGTCGTACAATGAATGGAAGTGCAGGTATGACTTTATCTGAAATGGCTAATTTAATGTTGAACCTAGGAGTAGTGCAAGCTATAAACCTCGATGGAGGCGGTTCATCTGTAATAGCCACTCCTTACGGATTGGCCAATAAGCCATCGGATAGTGGCAATGTAGAACGCTCAGTTCCCACAGTAGTAATGATAACAGAACAATTATAATAATTTCCTTAAATTAATATCAAATAAAATTTTATGAAGAACATGAACTTATCAAAGTTGCAGTTACGGGGCACAAGGCGCTTGGTACTGCTTTGGATGTTATGTTGTGCATTTATTGCTAATGCACAGATAAACATTCGTGGGAAAGTGGTTGATCTCAACAAAGAATCACTTGCCGGAGTCAGTATAGTGATCAAGGGTACAAATACTGGAACAATTACAAACCTGAATGGTGAATTCTCAATTAACGTTCCAACTCAGAAATCAGTCCTTCAGGTATCTTATATTGGATACAAAAAACTTGAAGTTGCTGTAGAAACAAATAGGTTAATGACTATAACCTTGGTGGAGGATAACGAATTACTAGATGAAGTAGTGGTAGTAGGTTATGGTACACAGAGACGTGGAAGTGTTACTGGTGCTGTTTCTTCAGTTTCCAATAAAGAGCTTTTAAAATCACCAACTATGAGTATCAGTAATATCATTGGTGCACGTGTGGCTGGTATCTCAGCGGTTCAATCAAGTGGACAACCGGGATCCGATAATGCAGCACTGAAGGTTCGTGGTCAAGATGGTGCTATTTTTGTTATTGATGGTGTTAAAAGAACATCCGCCGATTTCAACAATATAGATCCGAACGAGATTGAATCCGTGTCTGTATTAAAGGATGCTTCTGCGGTGGCTGTTTATGGGTTGGATGCAAGTGGGGCATTTATTGTTACCACCAAAAGAGGAGCTAACCAAAAAATGGCGATTTCATACTCAGGAACTATGGGTATAAGTCAAAGTGCAAACCAACAAAAATGGTTAGATGGACCAGGTTATGCTTATTGGTATAATAAAGCCCGTACTATGGATGGTGATGCTGAGGTTTTTAATGCAGATATGGTAGCAAATATGCGTAATGGTACCAATGGCTGGGGAAATACCAACTGGTATGATAAAGTTGTGGGAACTGGACAAAAACAAAATCATAACGTTTCAGCAACCGGTGGAAATGAAAAAGTAAATTTCTTTGCATCAATTGGCTATTTAAATGAAAAAGGGAATATTGCTAATTTCAATTATGATAGATTGAATTTACGCTCAAATGTTGATGCAAAACTGACTAAAAACCTTACTTTTTCTTTGGGTGTAGCTGGTCGTATCGAAATGCGTAAGGCTCCTCGTTATTCAGCCAATCCTAATGATTGGGCGAATGTGCCACAGCAAACAATCCGTGCGTTACCTTACGTTCCGGAAACAATGGAAAAAGATGGGAAATTATATTATGTTTCTACTCCAACAGCATCTTCTCCCGTAAATCCGATGGCTGCTATTAATGAATCAGGTTATTCAAATTCTGATCGTTCATACTTTCAGTCAACATTTAGTTTGAAATACGATGCCCCTTGGTTAACAGGATTAAGTTTCAAAGTACAGGGTGCTTATGACTTAACTTATGCTTTCGGTAAAGTATTGTCTACTCCTTTCAAAGCCATGGTAATGAACTTGCCAAATGCAAGTACAACTAACTTAACCTATTACTTAGGAAGTGATGCGGCAGGGAATAATATATCTTTAAGTGAGTCAGCATCAAGAGCTTCCGATTTTACAACTCAGTCAAGTGTAAATTATGACAGAAAGTTTGGCAAACACGCATTCAATGCAATAGTGTTAGCTGAAACTCGGGAAAATAAAAGTAATGCTCTTAGTGCAACTGGTTCTGGTTTAGATTTTATTGCCCTTGATGAGTTAAATATGATCACCAACCAAACAGGAGCTGGACAAAAGAAGGAACCATCCATAGGCGGTTATAGCGGCCAAGCACGTGCAGCAGGTTTTGTGGGACGTTTAAATTATTCTTTTGACGATCGTTATTTGTTGGAAGCCTCTATCCGTCACGACGGTAGTTATTTATTTGGTGGAATGAATCAACGTTGGATTACATTACCTGGCTTGTCATTAGGTTGGAGAATGAACAATGAAGAATGGTTCAATTTGGATTGGATCAACGGACTAAAAATTAGAGGAGGTGTTGGTAAAACTGCTTCAAGTCTTGGTCTTGGAAGATTTCAATGGCAAAATACCATGGGTATTACTAATAATGCAGTAGTTCTTGGAGGTGCAAGTCAGAGCATGGTTTTTGCGAGTGTATTAGGTAACCCTACACTAAAATGGGCTGAATGTTTGAATTATAATATTGGTTTTGATGCCACAGCATGGAATGGATTGTTAGGAATGGAATTTGATGCATTCTACAAATATGAATATGATAAGTTGTCAACTGTAACAGGTGCATATGCACCATCAGTTGGAGGATATTATTACACTTCAGCCAATGTAAACAAAGTAGATTATAGAGGTTTTGATATGACGTTTACACACAACAACCATTTTGGTAAATTCAATTATGGAGCAAAACTTATTTACTCATATTCTTATGGTAGATGGTTGAAGTATGTGGGTGATGCTGAGAATACTCCGGATTACAGAAAACTTACAGGTAAAGAGATTGGAGCCAAATTAGGTTTCATCGATCAAGGCTTATTCAAAAATGATGAAGATATCGCAAACTCTCCAACAATAACAGGTTCTAGAGTTCTTCCAGGTTACATAAAGTACAAAGATAGAAATGGAGATGGAGTAATTTCGTATGCTCAAGATATGGGATATGTAGGTAAAAGCTCAACCCCTCGACACATGGGATCATTGAACTTATATGGTAACTGGAATGGTTTTGATTTTGACATGTTGTTTTCAGGAGGTTTTGGACATGATGTGGCGCTCACAGGCGTTTATACTTCGTCTGGTTCAGAGGGTGTTATGGATAATACAGCCTATACCAAAATGTTCTATCATGGTGGTAATTCACCAGAATACTTAGCAGAAAATTCTTGGACACCAGAAAACCCAAATGCAGAATTCCCACGTTTGACTTTAGTAACTGTAAGTTCAAACAATGCATATTCATCAACTTTCTGGTACAGAAATGGTGCTTATTTGAGAATGAAAACAGCTCAAATTGGTTATAACCTTCCAAAAAAATGGCTCAATCCAGTTGGAGTGGATGCTTTCAGAATTTATGCAGAAGGATATAACTTATTTACATTGAGTGGACTTAGCAAATACAATATCGACCCTGAATCTCCAGCGGTTAACAATGGTTACTATCCACAACAAAGAACTCTTTCTCTTGGAGTAAAAATGTCATTTTAAATCAAATTAGTATGAAAAAAATATTTTATAATTCAGCCATCTTAATAGCCATGTTATTAACACTTGCCTCATGTAATGATTGGCTTGATGGTGTAGGACAAACCGACACAGTGAGTGACGAGATTATTTGGACGGATGAAGCAAGCGTAAATCTATATATAAATGGATTTTATACTTACTTACATAATTATGGACAATTTGGTACAAATCAATTTGGGGGAAGTTTGACGGAGAGTTTAACTGAAACCTTTAAATATGGTTCGTATGCATTGGGCGAAAGAGCAGGACATCCTAATAATTATGTAATGAACCCTGAAGCTATTACGCCAGCCGGATGCTTGTATGGTGTATGGAGCACAGCTTATACGAATATCCGTAGAATTAATCAATTTATGGATTTGCAAAAGAAATACTCTACATTTTCTCCAGACAAGAATAATTTATGGGAAGCACAAGCACGCTTTTTCAGGGCTTTTGTATATTTTCAATTGGCAAAAAGACATGGCGGTGTAATACTTTATACTGATTTGAATGTGAAGAATGATAAAGCTCGCAGCACTGCCGAAGAAACATGGAGCCTGATTGCTGACGATTTAGATTATGCTGCTAAATACTTGCCAGCTACCTGGAATGCTGCTAATAAAAACAGAATAAGCAAAGGAGCCGCTTTCGCACTGAAATCACGTGCAATGCTTTATGCTGAACGTTGGCAAGATGCTTACAATGCAGCTGATAGCGTAATTAAGCTAAATTTATACGGATTAGTTGACGATTATGGACAAGCTTGGAAAGGTAATAACAAGGAATCAATCTTGGAATTTAATTACACACAAACAGGACCGAACCATTCTTTCGACCAGTATTATGTGCCATTTAGCGATGGTTATGAATTTGGTGCGTTGGGTACACCCACTCAAGAAATGGTGGAATCGTATGAAAAAGCAGATGGAACAACTATTGATTGGACTCCTTGGCATACAAAAACTACAACTGCATTGCCTTACGATCAGTTAGAACCACGCTTTAAAGCTACAGTTATTTACAAAGGTTCTACTTGGAAAGGTAAAGTGATGGATTGTAGTGTAAATGGAAATAATGGTACGTTTATGCCTTACCGCGAACAACCTTATTCTTATGGAAAAACTACAACAGGATATTTCCTGAAAAAATTACTTGATGAAAAACTAATAGATGTTAAAGGGGTGAAAAGCACTCAACCTTGGGTCGAAATTCGTTATGCAGAAGTTTTGTTGAACAAAGCAGAAGCTGCTTATCGACTTAATAAAATTGGCGAAGCCCAATCGGCTATGAATCAGGTTCGTGCTCGTGCAGGCGTAAATTTGCCAGGAAAAACTTCGTCAGGTGATGCTTGGCTGAAAGATTATAGAAACGAACGAAAAGTGGAATTAGCCTACGAAGGCCATTTATTCTGGGATATGAGACGTTGGAAGTTGGCAGATACAGCCTATTCAAACTATCGCGTTCATGGTATCAAGATAACTGGTGATACGTACGAATACATTGATTGCGATTATCAAGATCGGAAATTTTTGAAGAAATTATATGTACTGCCAATACCTGATGATGAGTTGAAAAACAATTCACTGATTGAGCAATATGACGAATGGAAATAATTAAGAAAGGAGAAAACAATGAAAAATATTTTTAAATTTTCAATATTTGCAACCTTATGTGCCTTGTGCCTTGTTGCATGTCAAAGTCCAGAAGACTTGACTCCGTCAATTTCTCGGGAGGGGATTAATAGCATAACGGCTTCTTTTCCGGACGACAACAGTGACGACAATAAATTTTCTAGTGAAATTGACTTTGTCAATCATGTTATAACGATAGTAATTCCTTATAACTATCCTTTGACATCCACCAATGTAATGACATTGGACAAATTAACCAAAATGAGAGTAAAAGCTAATTTGGATGATAATGTTTCAATTGAACCTGCGTTATTATATTTAGATTTATCTAAGGAAAATAACATAATCCTGACAGATCAAAAAAGACAGAAAATTCCGTTCAAAATAGTAGCAGAAATTCGGAAAAGTAATGCATGTGCAATTACTAAATACGAAATTCCATCAATGGGCTTAGTCGGTATTATTGATGAAGCTACTAAGAAGATTTCATTAATTACTGCTGATGAGGTTGGTTCAGTCTTGGCTACAGTAGTTGTTTCACATGGTGCTACAATTTCGCCAGATCCAACTAAACAAGCTATAAACTATGATCAAATTTTCACTGTAACTGTAACAGCTCAAGATGGAAAAACTAAAGCTACTTATACAGTTAAAAAAGACGTTCCTCAAAAAACTGAGTTAGGTCTTCGTCCTGGAAGTTTCAAGTTATTGTGGGCTAAAAAGCTTGTTGATATAGGAATCACATCTAAAAATATGACGACAGGTATTGCTGCAATTGATAAATATTTAGTAATTAATACGCGTGCAGAAAATAGTGTCTATCTCGATGGTAAAACTGGTGCAGTAGCTGGAAGTATTGATCTTGGAGCTAACAAAGGTAGTTTGGTGAACTTCTACGCCACAGCCGATGCTGGAAATAATATATTGATTTCAAACTTAACTCCAAATGCAGGACCAACATTTATAATCAATAAAATATCTGGAGTTAATGGAACAGTTGAGCCATTTATTAATTACACAACTACCTTAGCTTTAGGACGTAAAATTTCTGTGGCTGGTAATATCAATACCAACGCTATTATTACTGCTCCGGTTTATGGTTCTGCGGGTAATTTTGCTCGTTGGCAAGTCGTGAATGGTACGCTTGTTTCACAAACACCAACCATGGCGAAGGCAGCTGGAATTACAAGTTTTGGTAACAATGCCGATATCGTTTATACAGATCCTAGCAATTTAAATAGCGATTATTTTGCTTCGTTCTATTCAGCACCATATAAGTTCTGCTGGTACAATGGTAGTACTAATGAAGTAAAACAAACAGGTGATCTTATCAGTTCTAACTGGATTATGAATGCTGCTGATTATGTAGTGTTTAATAAATCGCCTTATGCACTACACAATTCTGTGAATAGTTTTACTTGGGGAAGTGATGATAGTATATATATGTACGATTTGAATGGCAACACTTTAAGCAGTAAAATTAAAGTTTGTGATCCGGGATTATATGGGGCGAAAGCTTTAGGTGATGTGAATGCAAATGGAACAGGTGATGTGGCTTTCAGAGTTTCAAGCGATGGTTATTATTTATACGTGTACTTTATGTTTACAAACGGTTATGTAGTTTGTGCTCAGTTCGACTGTATAAGTATGTAAAATAATGAAAACACCCTGTGTGAAAAGCACAGGGTGTTTAAAAAATAAATTTCAAATTATATGAGTATTAAAACTAAATTCTTAAATATCTTTCTTTTTGGGTTGATGTCCTTGTTTGTTTTTTCGTGCGATAAAACGCCTACGGATTATTGGCCGGATGATAAAGATGACAATGGCACAACACCTACGAGTAATAAAGATAAACCAATTTATATCTGGATAGATGCCGCTGCTAATTTTCCGGATTTTGCGAACAGCAAAGAAAATATTGCTCGGGATTTGGCTTTGGCAAAGGATGCAGGATTTACTGATATTGTTGTCGATGTGCGGCCAACAACTGGAGATGTATTATTCAAATCCGATGTGGTTGATCAGGTGAAATATATGTATGCTTGGAATGCAGGTGTTTATGGTAAATACGATCGTACCGCTACTTGGGATTATCTGCAGGCATTTATTGATGAAGGGCATCGATTAGGATTAAAAGTGCATGCCGCGATTAATACTTTCTCCGGAGGTAACACTGTCAACGGTGGAACAGGGATATTGTATCGTGATAAGACTAAAGAGGCTTGGGCTACTCAAATGAATACTTCGTTAGGAATTGTTAGTGTAATGAATACTGGCGAATCAGCAAAGTTTTTTAATCCTGTAAACGAGGAAGTACAAACCTATCTTTGCAATATTCTGAAAGATTTAGCCAAATATGATATTGATGGTATTTTCTTAGATAGAGGCAGATTTTTAGGGTTACAAAGTGATTTCTCTAACTATACCCGTCAAAAGTTTGAAGAATATTTGGGTAATGTGAAAATAACAAATTATCCTGAAGATATTTTACCAGTCAATGCAACTGCCTTACCTACAACTTATCCAAAGTATATGCTAAAATGGTTAGAGTTTCGGGCAAAAGTTATGCACGACTTTATGGAAAAAGCGCGAAATACAGTTAAAAATGTCAATCCAAAAATAAAATTTGGTGTTTATGTTGGCGGTTGGTATTCAAGTTATTATGATGTAGGCGTGAATTGGGCCAGTCCAACATATGACACGTCGATAAAATACAAGTGGGCAACTAGCAATTATAAAAATTTTGGTTATGCAGATATGATGGATCATATGCTTATCGGAGCTTATGCCTCGCCATTAAATGTAAACGGATCGACAGAATGGACCATGCAAGGTTTCTGTGTGTTGGCCAAAGAAAAGATCAAAGGTGCTTGCCCAATTGTTGCGGGTGGCCCTGATGTTGGTAATTGGGACAGTGGCAATAAAGCTACACAAGAGCAAGAAAACCAAGCAATAGTTAATTCAGTAAAAGTTTGCATGGATGCAAGTGATGGATATTTTCTTTTTGACATGATACATTTAAAGATGGCTAACCAATGGCAATATGCCAAAGAAGGCATTAGTCTTGCTATAAAATAAAGATTAATCAACACAGTAAATAATTTATATTTTACTTATTTGTAATTCTTTGAGATATGCAAAGAATTACCAATTAAGTATTTATTTCTCAAATCAATTTCGAAAGTATGAATCATTCATTATTAAGGAAACTAAGTATATTTACGCTACTCCTTCTTTCGGCAAGCCTACTTGCACAAGTAAGTATAATTGCACATCGTGGAGCTTCGGCTTATGCCTTGGAAAATAGCTTGGCTGCTTTTAATAAAGCATATGAACTGAATGCTGATGCTGTTGAATTAGACATCTGGCGAACCACTGATGACTCATTAGTAGTTATGCACGATCGAACAACAGGACGAACAGCTACTAAAGATCTCGTTGTCCCTGAATCATCAGCCAGCCAATTACGTAAGATAAAACTCAATAACGGAGAAAGAATTCCTTATTTCCAAGAAGTGTTGAAAAATCTTCCAACAGGGAAAAAGATAGTTATAGAAATAAAATGCTGTTGGGAAAAAGGAAATGCAGGAAATGTATTCCCAATGTTAAAACGTATATTAATCAATAGTGGACGATTGAATGATGCAATTATCATTGCCTTTAATCCCGAAACATTGGCAGAAGCCAAAAAGCAACTTCCAAATAACAAATGCTATTGGCTTACTTATCAAAAGGATCAGGAAGATCAATTGATTGAAACTTGCAAAAAAAATAACTTTGATGGACTGAATGTTAACTGCGGAATTCTTACCGATAGCTTATCTATTAAATGTAAAAAGAATAATCTCGACTTATTGGCATGGACAGTAGATAAACCTGAATCTGCCTTGTTTGCACGATTAAACAACAAAGTAACAGGAATCACCACCAACAAACCCGATTTGATTCGCGATATATTATCTAAAAACAATTACGAATCAACTTATTACGGACAGAAACGATCCATACATGAAATGATTCCCACAGGAGTTGGCGAAACAATTTTCCTGGGTAACAGTATAACGGATATTGGCGAATGGTCAGATTTCTTTCAAACTATAAAAGTAAAAAATCGTGGTATCTCTGGTGATATTACCCTTGGAGTATTGGCTCGTTTAGATAAAATACTCAGTGCTAAACCAGCCAAAATATTTTTAATGATTGGTATCAACGACATTGCCAATAATATTCCTGACTCTATCATTTTGCAAAATTATCGAATGATAGTGGAGAAAATTCAAGTTCAAAGTGCAGGTACTAAATTATTTATTCAAAGCATATTACCTACAAACAGTATTTTTCCACACTTCGCTCGCCATCAAAATAAAACAGAACATATTTTATTTATTAACAATAAATTAAATGAACTCTGTATAGAGAAAAAGCTTACTTACATTGATGTTTTTTCAACTTTAGCCGATGATAACAATCATCTAAAACCAATTTACACCAATGATGGTTTGCATCTGATGGCCGAGGGTTACAAACAATGGATAGAAGTGCTAAAGCCATACATCAATGAGCCAGAAGCCCCAAAGTCAAAATACGAGGGAGCTTATTATCTGACTCGATTGAAAGCACATCGTGCCGAAACAATTGCTCCAAATAGTATTATATTCATTGGCAATAGTATCACTGAGCAAGGTTGGTGGAATCTGCTTTTCAAGAGCAAAAATATTGTCAATAGAGGAATTGGAGGTGATAATACTTACGGCATATTAAATCGCTTACCTGAAATTATGCAAACAAAACCTTCCAAAGTTTTTTTGATGGATGGTATAAATGATATCACTGCTGGACGTGGCGTGGAGGAAATTTCGGCTAATATTTTGAAAATGATAGAAATTTGTCGAACAATTAGTCCAGCAACAACCCTATATATCCAAAATGTGTTACCCCTCAACGATGATTGTCTGGCTTACGATGGATTGAAAGGAAAAAATACAGAAGTAGTCAAGCTAAATGCCAAATTGAAAGAAATATGTGCTGAAAATAGGATTACATATATCGACATTGCATCACTTGTTAGCGATAACTCAGGTCAGCTGAAAGCTACACTGACAAAAGATGGAATTCATTTACAACCCGAAGGTTACCAAATCTGGGCTGCTTATTTAAAAAAAATGAAATACATTAAATGAAACTATAAATTAAAAATAATCAACTAAAATATCAAAATATCATGAGAAAATTTCCCTTTTATCTGATAGTCGTACTAGCATTTTTGACTGCAGGAAGTACACTAGCGCAAAAAAAGAATATCAAGAAACCAGCTTTGATGTGGTTCGACGGAGAAGCTAACTTCCAAACATTAAGTCAGAAGGATTCTATCGATTATTATCTCGAAAAGATAAAGAAACTTGGTTTTACAATAGCCGTGTTAGATGTTCGTCCTATTACTGGTGAAGTAATGTATAAAAGTAAATATGCTCCACAAATGAATGAATGGGATGGTTATGTTCGTTCGGCCGATTTCGATATGGTAGCTTATTTTATTAAAAAAGCTCATTGCTTAGGGTTGGAAGTTCACGCTTCATTGAATGTATTTGTTGCGGGTCATAATTTCTTCGATCGCGGTGTTGCTTATACCGATCATCCTGAATGGGCGTCGATGGTTTACACACACGATAAAGGCATAGTTTCTATTATGGATCAGAAACATAAATATTCGGCTATGGTGAATCCCATCCTACCTGACTATCAAAAATACATGCTTAATATCTTGACTGAATTTGTTACAAAATATCCAAAAATTGATGGACTGATTCTTGATCGAGTTCGTTATGATGGTATAACAGCTGATTTCTCTAACTTCTCACGCACAAAATTCGAAGAATATATCAATCAGAAAATTGAAAAGTTCCCCGAAGATATATACGAATGGAAGCAAGACTCAAAAGGAAATTATTATCCTGAACGTGGTAAACATTTTCTGAAATGGATTGAGTGGAGAACAAAAAACATCTACGATTTCATGGCTTTGGCTCGCAAAACCGTTAAAGAGGCCAATAAGAAAGTCTCATTCGGTACCTATACTGGCGCTTGGTATCCAAGCTATTATGAAGTAGGTGTGAACTGGGCAAGTAAAAATTATGATCCAAGTAAAGACTATGATTGGGCAACTCCCGATTATAAAAATTACGGATATATGGAATTGCTTGACCTTTACACCACAGGTAATTATTACACCAATATTTCGATGGAAGACTATCTGAAAAACAACAACTTAGTTAAGAATGAAACTGATAGTAAAGCACATACAGGTACCTGGTATTGTGTGGAAGGTTCTTGCGAGAAAATACGTGGCATAGTTGATGGTAAACCATTCTATGGTGGTATTTTGGTAGATCAATTCTATAAAAACCCCGGAGATTTGACCCGAACCATCGAAATGAATCTGAAAAAGTCAGATGGCTTAATGGTATTCGATATTGTACACATCATACGTAAAAACCTATGGAAGGAAGTGGAAGAAGGAATGCGACTTGGTGGCAATCTATCTACAAAAAAGTAAAAAAAAATCTAAGTAAAAATAGATTGTGTTGTTAATTTTATGTTGTTAGTTAGGTAGTATAAGGAAACAAAACTCCATATACTACCTTTCATTGTAATGGATAATAATAATTGTATCAATGAAAAAACTTAGTATTATCATATTGCTTTGTTTGATTTTTAATCAGAATGTAATATTCGGTGCAAAACCCAGTTTAAAATTTAATTCTAATGGAGATTTCAAAATTGTTCAGTTTACAGATACGCATATCACTGATAAGATCGAAACTTCCCAGCCAGTATTCGAGTTAATTAGAATAGTCATAAAAGCAGAAAAGCCTGATCTGGTCGTTTTTACTGGCGATATAGTATTACAAGACAATGCAAAAGAGAAATGGGACTCGATAGATAATATACTGTCGAAACAGCAACTTCCATGGGTAGTTGTATATGGAAATCACGAAGAAGACTACGACACTAAACGACCACAACTTACTCAATTATTGATGCGATATCCAGGTTGCTTGAACTCCAGGACTAAGAATGTAGAGGGTGAATCAAATTTTATATTACCCATACTTGACAACAATAGAAAAGCTGCGGCCCTAATTTACGGTTTCGATACGCACAGTTATAGTAAAGTAAAAGGGATAAAAGGTTATGGTTGGGTTCAGCTTTCGCAATTGAATTGGTATCGCAATCAAAGTGCCAATTATACCCGCAAAAATAATCAAACATTGCTTCCTGCAATAGCCTTTATTCATATTCCACTCCCTGAGTATAGCGAAATGGCCAATGCGAAAAATGCGAAACTTATTGGTATAAAAAATGAAAAAGTAGCATCGGGAGCATTGAACTCAGGATTGTTTGCCCAATTAGTTGCTGGAGGTGATGTGATGGGAGTTTTTTGTGGACACGACCATAACAACGACTATATAGGCGAATTTCAAGGGATTGCGCTTGGTTATGGAAGGTTTGGACTCTCCACTCCTTGTTGGTATAAAAACATGACTGCGGGCGCACGAGTTATCGTTCTGAAACAAGGCAAACGCAGTTTTGTTAGCTGGATAAATACTTTTGGGAAACTTGAATTTAAATGTACTTTCCCTGATTCATTCACAACTGATAATTAAGCTATTTAAGTACTGATTATCAATTGGATTTGTATGCTTCTAATAATATAAAATTGGAAGTGCCAATGAGCGTTAATCAACACGATGATCAAAAGCGGCCTTATAGCTTTAGAAAAACAAGAAAACGTATTGAAACACTGTTTTCTCAGCTTTGCGACCAGTTCTTGATTCGTAGAAATTACGCTAAGTCTTTTTGACGGATACAAAAACAGAATTTTATCCAAAATCACAGCTTTGATAGTTATTTAAATGATAAACAGGCTTTGAGATAGAAATATAAACAATATTAAATCACTTGTAGTCTAAATTCACTACAGGTTAAAATAAAATCCAGAGAATCACCAATTGGTTTCTCTGGATTTTTTATCTAAAAGTAAATCTATCATCTCTACTTTTCATTCCATTCCACCAAAACGCAAAGCCGCAATATATTCATCTTCTGTAGTTTTGGTTGTAACAACCGAATTGCCGGGTTTTGGCAAATTCGACATATTGTAGTATATTAAATAGTTGAGCTATCATACCTAAATTTGTTATCTCATGGTTTCAGTCTTTATCCATTTGCACGTATTTATATATTTGAGTGAATATCTACAGTGAAAAAAGCAGGTAAATTCTGAACTTTGAAGATATGAAAACCAATTACCGCTTTTTTTCTTTAATTCAGCCCCAAAAATTCTTCTAACTCAACATAAAGTAGTAATTTTGTACCCGCTTAGAAATTTCGAAAACAAAAATATATTATGGCAGAAAAAAAATTAAATTTATTGGCTGATTTCCCAACTGTTAGCGCTCAGCAATGGATGGACAAAATCACCGCCGACCTGAAAGGAGCTGATTTCAACAAAAGGCTCGTTTGGAAAACAAATGAAGGTTTCAATGTAATGCCTTTTTATCGGGCCGAAGACATTGAGAACTTTAAATCCACAGAGGTTGTTCCCGGAAAATTTCCTTATGTGCGTGGTACAAAAGCTGACAATGTGTGGTTTATCCGTCAGGACATTGTAGTGACTGATGC
>Ga0209373_10001075_pt1 | contig 35437 bp, 30 predicted proteins | sample Higcelweek5metaG_FD_187173 | JGI IMG/M metagenome (GOLD analysis project Ga0209373, IMG submission 187173) | Freshwater pond sediment microbial communities from the University of Edinburgh, under environmental carbon perturbations - High... | ecosystem: Environmental > Aquatic > Freshwater >... | reverse complement strand
ATGGGCCGAGGAGCATATCCTTGCTTCTTCCCTTGATATAGATGTAACCGTCCTTGTCAATCACTCCGAGGTCTCCCGTGTGCATCCAGCCCTTCTCATCAATCACCTCTTTGGTGGCCTTTTCGTTCTTGTAGTATCCGAGCATCACATTGTCACCGCGCAGGATTATCTCGCCGACAGTGTTCTGCGGATCGGGAGAATCTATCTTCACCTCAAGGGTGTCAACGGCCTTGCCGCATGAAGCGAACCGTGCCGTTCTCCATCCGTCATAGGCAATCAGCGGACCGCACTCGGTCATTCCGTATCCTACGGCATAACGCATCCCGATTTTCCTGAAGAACTTCTCGGCATCGGCATTGAATGCTGCCCCGCCAATTACTATCTCCTTAAACCGTCCGCCAAAGCTTGTCTCCAGCTTCTCACGGACTTTCTTAAAGAGAATTTTATTAACACCCGGGATCTTAAGCAATACCTTCATCGTGGGCTTGCTGATAACCGGTAGCAGCTGTTTCTTGTAGACCTTCTCAATTACAAGCGGAACTGAAAGTATCAGTCGCGGCCTGATCTCCTTGAATGCCTGAATCAGTATCTGTGGCGAAGGGGTTTTTGTAAGAATTGTGATATGACAGCCGTATGTGAAGGGGAAGAGAAACTCGAAAGCACCGCCGTAGGTGTGCGCCAGGGGAAGAAATGAGACGACGGGGTCACCCGACTCGAGCGGCATGTTTTTCTGGGCATACCGGATGTTGGCGGCGAGGCTCCTGTGAGGGATCATGACACCCTTTGAGAAACCGGTGGTGCCTGAGGTATAGCTGAGGGCAGCCAGCTTTTCGTTGTCAATTGCGGAGAATCTGATGTCTTCCGGACTGAATGACGGATAGGCCTTCGCAAACTTCTCATCTATCACATTGTAAATTTCAGTGATCTTCTCAGACCGGCTCAGGAGCATGTCGAAGGAATCAAGGCTCTTGACGCACTTAATCTCCTTAATCTTCTCCGGATCAAGCGATTCCCAAAGCTTATCGTCCACAAACAGGAGCTTTGAGTCGGAGTGATTGATTATATTGTGCAGGTCATCCGGCTTGAAATCAGGCAGGATAGGCACCACCACGGCGCCATATGTCACCACCGCAAGGTACATTGCACACCAGTTGGCTGAGTTTCTCCCGAGAAGTGCAATCTTGTCACCCTCCTCGATTCCGTACTCCCGGAAGGCGATATGCTGCTTGACCATCAAAGTGGCGATCTCCTTGTAGGTGTAACCTTTCTCCCGGTAATTCGAAAGCGCCTCTTTGTTCCAGTTCTTCCTGATACTCTCCTCAACGTAGGAGATAAATCTTTCCTTGATCATGATTTTGGAGTTTTCTTTTTAGTTATGAAGCAAATATAAACGTTTTGAAATATCATGGAGCGTCAGAACCTGTAAAGCAGCAGTGCCGTGGCTGCCATAACAAGGTTCACCACAGTGAAGATGATGTTGTACCTGACCCTCTTTCCGCTGAAGCGTGCGATCTTGCGTGAGAATATCCCTGCCGTCGGCACGAAGAGCACCACCAGGAACACGAAGAATTCAGGCCCGTCGAAAACCTGGCTTACCCCTCCTCCCCTGAGGCTGGCGAGGTAGATCACCAGCAGCATCACAAGCAGGTAAAGAAGGTAGCTCCCCTTCATTGCAAGCGTTGACAGGGGACGGGCGTGATGCATCCTGTGTGGTTTGAGATAAGCATAAGCAATAGAGAAGACAATCACAATCAGGACAGCTCCAATGATATAGTTCATCATCTCAGGCAGGTTATACTTACTCATTAATCCTTTCAGATCAGGTTAACGCTCAGGCCATTTCAAGGGATGACCATACAAGTGAGCTGGCTCCCAGCACTGCCGCATTCTGCGTACTCAGTTCCGAGGGCAACAGCTTCACCTTGTCGCGATAAATGTAGAGCAGGTTATGCTCCATGTGTTTCTTTGCAGGTTCGAATATCAGCTCTTTTGCCAGTGCCAGCCCGCCAAACAGGAAGATCGCTTCAGGGTTCGTGTGGGCCACAACATCGGCGAGCTTGAATCCAAGCATCGCACCGGTGTGCTCGAACGCTTCGAGGGCAATCGGATCACCCCGTCGCGCCGCCTCATAAATCATCTTAGAATCAAGTTCATCAAAGCTGTGCTTGCGCAGTTCGCTGTCGTCAAGCCTGTCAGCCATTATCTTCAGCACCGTCCGCTTGATACCCTTGGCTGAAACATAAGTCTCGAGGCATCCCTTGCGCCCGCATCCGCAGTCGCGGTTGGAGTCACCGGGCCTGATGACGGTATGACCTATCTCTCCGGCAAAACCGTCATGCCCGTAGACAAGCTTGCCGTCAACGACAAACCCGCTGCCGAGGCCTGTGCCAAGGGTGATTACAACGAAGTTCTTCATTCCCCGGGCACCGCCGTATATCATCTCACCAACAGCTGCGGCATTTGCGTCATTCGTGACGATGACCGGCAGAGGGGTGTGCCTGGCGAAGATGTCAGCGAGGGGGATGATTCCCTTCCACGGCAGGTCAGCCGGGTACTCAATGGTTCCCTTGTTGATGTTGCCCATTGGCGCTCCGATGCCAAAACCGAGAATCTCAAGCTCCCTGCCGGCCTTCTGCGCCGTGATCATCATCTTCTCATAGAGGGCTGCAACAAAGACCTCAGGCTCATCATAGTGAGATGTCATGAGCTGGTCCTCGGCCAGGATATTTCCTGACCTGTCCACGAAACCAAAAACGGTGTTTGTGCCTCCTATGTCTATTCCGACTACTGTCCTGACCTTATCCATATTTAGAAACCGAATTAAACCAAATGTAAATATACATTTTAGCCGAAACCGGCGAAAATTATTTGCTGACCGGCCGGGGCCCGCAGGTCATTTCCCAGACATGGCCCGCACCTCATTTCCCCGCGGAAAGGCATGCCTGTCATTTCCCCGGCATGGCACGACCATCATTTCCCCGCCGGGACATACTCATTGCCTACTTTTCTCGCTCTCACGGGATGGTCAGGATCGATGCCGAGGGCGATGCCGGTCTCTACAAGTACGTTCCACCCTGCTGCCAGCTGCAGGTACTCGGCATAATCTCCGCCTTTCGGGATTACGATTGTCGGGAAAATTGTCTTGTCCTCAGCTATCGCGATTACATGAACCCCTGCCCCCTTCACGATGCACTCCATGAACTTGTCATGGTCATGCTCAAACGGTCCGACCCATATCAGCACCTCGTCCCTGTTCATCACCTCCTCTATCCCGTGCAGGGCGAAGGTGCCCTCGAGGAAGGCCGACTTCTTGCGGGTGATCTCGTTGGTCTTGAGAGCCAGCTCGGCCGCCACGCCGTTATCGCGTCCCGCGAAGTAAATCATGCCGGCATTGCGAACCATGTCGATTATCTTCCTGTCGACCTTTGCAGTAAGCACTTCTTCCATCTGTGTGGCGGCCTTGCGAAGCCCGGACATCTTCTCTCCCCTCAGGTTTCGCAGCAGCGAATCATAGAAGAGAGCCTGCTCCACAACCGACTTTGTGGCGGCAACGGCGTTCTCCTTGCCGCACCTCAGCACATGAGTCGCATGAGTAACCTTCTCAAGTCTTGTGCCGGGATTGGCCGTCATTCCGAAGACAGCGTCATGCTTTTTCTTCTTCAGCACATCCATGAGGCGTATGACCTCCTTCGTCTGGCCTGAGTTGGAGGCAGCAAAGACAACGAAGTCCTTCAGATTGTATTCAATTGCCTGAGTGCACCCCTCGGTCATGACCGGCAACAGAAACTCCTTCCTGAGGTTGGCGAAGATGGCCCTTTTGGCAGGGAAGAGCCTGCTGCTTCCTTCGCCGGTAAGGAAGAGACCCTTCTTCTTTTTAAATGCCGGTATAAATGGAATGGATGATTCGGGCCGGAACGATTTCACAATGCCGGGAGTCTCCATCATCTCGCGCACCAGAGCGTATTTATTGTATTTCTTCTCAGTCAGGTTCATGATCGGTTGTGTTATAGTTTTACAATGAATTCCTTAAGGTCGCGCTGCACCTGCGGATCTTTCTGAAATCCGCCGCCAAGATGCTGCCAGTATGGCTCGGCATACTGCACCCCGGCCATCTTGCCGTAATTTTTGTTTCCTTCCAGCACATAGCCGAAGAAGTCGTCGATCTTATGCATGTGCTTCATCAGATCGAGCTGAGAGACATGCCTGCCAAGCATATCTATCTTGGTCTGTACTGCGCTTGTTACGTCCACAAAGAAATGGGGCGGGGTGAGCTGCGATCCCAGCGGGTCACTCAGCGTCAGCGGCGAGGTGTGATAGAGGAGTGGCGTCACCTCCAGCGGTTTCTCCTTTACCGGTACCGGGTCAAGCGATGCCACCATTGCTGCTGCCTCCACGATGGCCGCTGTTGCCCGGTGGTCAGGGTGATAGTCGTTGGGCAGGTGCGTAAAGACTATGCCGGCGCGCACCTTACGCATCAGCGAGATCACTTTCAGGCGCATCTCAGGACTGTCAAACAGCGATCCGTCAATACCACCCATTGTGTAGTATTCTGCATCGAGAACCGCTGCGGCGGCCTTTGCCTCCTCAAAACGGACCCTGGCAGTCTCCTCCATCGTCATGTTGCATCCTCCCAGGTCGCCCCCGGTCATAGTGGCTATCACGATCCTGTAACCCCTGTCATGCAGCAGTTTGAGAACGCCGGCGTTCCACGCCTCGGCATCGTCGGGATGCGCGTTGATGGACAGTGCCACCCTGTTGAATTCAGTTGCCATTCTGCTTCGTTTTACTTTAATACCATTATCTTTTTTAGTCTCACAAACTCGGGAATTTCCCCGGTAAGCGGCTTCATGTATCTCAAAAATGCATCAGAGACGAAGTTGCCGGCAGCATTGAAATACTCTTTCGGCATTGGCCTGGCAGCGATGGCCACCTCGCTGAGCGGCACCCTGCCATACACTACCTCATACGGATCATCTGATTTTCTCTCAATTGTAACCATATACCCGGATTCACCCCTCTCTGCAAGGCGGACTGCCTCGATGCCGCACCGGTAGGCCTCCTCGAGGTCTGCAGGGATAGCCCTGACGAAGTCGCTCATTATCAATGACTCAGGTACCTGAAACTCACCCCTGTTGCCAAATTCAGAGGCAATCATCCTGTGAAGCGTTATGGCCACGCTGGCTCCGCCCATGGCTCCGAACTCGGTGTTGCTGAACTTGTCCTTCACAACCGATGCGCTTACAGGGGTGCCGTCTTCATACTTGATCCCCTCCCCGGCAACGACGGAGACCCATCCGTACCTCCTGATGCAGTGATCAACGTCAGCCAGGAATTTTTCCTTCACGAAATGATGTTCGGGCGCATAGATAAGGTGAGGCGCATCATCCTCGTCGCGTTTCGCCATTGCAGTGGCTGCGGCAAGCCATCCGGCATCGCGACCGATTGTCTGGTAGACCACAAACTGGTCGACCTTCTTCATGTCGCGCGCGAGGATGCCGGCCTGCATCACGTTAAGTATGTTCGACCATGCAGCTGAGGCAAATCCGGGGGTGTGGTCAGTGCCGAAGAGATCGTTGTCAACCGTCTTGGGGATGCCGATGCCGGTGAGCTCATAGCCCTTGCCGCGGCAGTATGTCTCAACCCTGTTGATTGTGTCCATTGTATCATTGCCGCCTATCAGGAAGAAATACCTGATGTCATATTTCTCAAGAACGCTGAGAATTTTAGGAAAATCTTCATCCTTCAGCTTGTGGCGTGACGATCCGAGCGCAGACGAGGGGGTGCGGCGAAGTCCGTGGATTATCTCCGGCGGCTGAGCCATGAGATCGAAGAGCCATTCGTTCATGAACCCCTCGATACCGTAGTTCATGCCGTAGACTTCAGTTATTATGTCTGACCTCCTGGCAGCGTCAATCACCCCTGCCAGGCTTGAGTTGATGACTGTTGTCGGGCCGCCCGACTGACCTATCACCGCATTTCCCTTAATCATATATTATTCGCTGATAATGTGTTATACAAATTTAAGTGTCCCGAAATATTCAGGTCTGTGGTAATCGGGTTTCTCCGTGTCTACAGGGTTCCATGTGACGAAGTGCGGGTTGCTGAGCTTGTCACCGCACTTGTAGAAATTGGCCCTGAAACTCTTCCCGGCGAGGTTTTCAACCTTATGGCGGAAGAAGGTCTCCAGGGGGATTGCAACGGTGAGCGACCATTTCACATCTCCGCTGATCTCAGCGAATGGCTCGTGGCCCATTGTTGTGAGGCGGCGGATGCCGTCAACCACTGCCGGGTCAGTGCGTGCGCTGTCATGCCGGCCATGTCCCGAGCCCATGAGGGCTGTACCGATAGGGTTAAACTCGAAGTTGTAATAGATGCCGTCCTCTTCAGGTGAGACGAAGAATTCGACGCATGAGTCCTCGCAGACCATTTCGTTTGTGTTGCTTTTCTCAGCCTTTACGTGGGCTTCGCGGACGTAATATTTAATGTATATCTCGCGTCCGCCCCATGCGATGTTGAACCGCACCTCAGGCCTGTATGTGTGACTCTGCCAGTTCACAGTGCCTATTTCGTGACCCTCGCCCAGCTCATCGAGACGTGCTGATACCTCTGCCATCGGCGGTACGGGTTTGTCTGTCTTTAGCCTTGTGACCTCAATTATACGCATTTTTATTGTTTTATGTATGATTTATTGCCTGAGAAAAGAAACGGTGTGTTAGGTCTGTCATTTACAATTCTTAATGCCCTACGGGCAAAGTATAATATGCCATCTTCTATCCTGCAACTCTTTATGCCTCCGCCAGCCTGACGGCCATCGGGGCAGGCTCCACTGGCAATCCCTACCAGCCACCCCTGCTATCCTCCTTCGCTAAAATGACCCACTACTGCCCATTGCCTGTTGCCTATTACCTCAATTGACTGCCGACTGCTGACTGCCAACTGCCTACTCACTCAATTGACTGCCGACTGCCAACTGCCTATTGCCTATTGCCTCCTATTTCGCCTCTTTCCAGATCAGCGCCGAAGCACCAAGTATTGCCGCCTGTGCCTCGGGCAGGCCCGAAGGCTCCACCCTGAACGTACCGCGGAAGACAGGCTGTACAAGCTCGTCGGCATACTTGCGGACCGGCACGAAGATGGCATCGCCCGCCTGTGCGAGGCCGCCGAAGAGGTATATCACCTCCGGGCTCGAGAATATTACCGAGTTGGCTATCCCGAGTGCGATCATCCGGGCTGTCTGATCAAGAGCCTCCTGTGCGATTATGTCGCCGGCCGCCGCGGCTTCAGCGATCCGCCGTGACGTTATCTCACTCCCTTTAAGCTCGCGCAGCAGACTCTCGTCACGGCGGTCGCTGAGTAATGCAAGAACAGTGCGGACCAGGCCTGTTGCCGAAGCATATGTCTCGAGGCAGCCGCGGCGCCCGCAGCCGCAAACCCGGCCGCCCTCTGCCACGGTCATGTGACCCAGCTCACCGGCAAAACCGGTGTGGCCGTAGACAACCTCGCCGTCAACGACAATACCGCTGCCAAGACCAGTGCCCAGAGTCAGTATGATGAAATGCTTCACATTCTTCGCCGCACCGAAGATCATCTCTCCCAGTGCCGCTGCATTGGCGTCATTGGTGATCCTGGTCCTGAGTCCCGTGCGCCGCTCGGTGATCTTCACAAGGGGTATGATTCCCTTCCACCTCAGGTTCGGGGCAAGCTCTATCGTGCCGCTGTTGAAGTTTGCGTTAGGAGCGCCAATACCGATACCAATGAGCTTCAAATCAGGATACCCGGCCAGCATCTCCTTAAGCTTCGTATCAAGACCGATGACGAAATCATCAGCAAAGGCGTAATCGGGGGTAGAGAGCCTCCCCTCTGCATGAATCACTCCATCCGCATCAACAAACCCGATCATTGTGTTTGTTCCGCCAATGTCAACTCCGGCAACAACTTCTTTCATATGTTTTAGGTTTTATACTTCCTTAAGCAGATCAGGCTTCGCCCTGAATGTCTCCAGCACCAGCTCCCCGAAGAGGGTGTTGGCCCATGCAAACCACTTGCGGGTGAACTTCGAGGGGTCGTCCTTCATGAACGACTCATGCATGAAGCCGGTTGCGGCATGTGTATTCTTAAGCATCCTGAGAGATGTGATAATATCGTTATCATTGCCTGTTAGCCCCTTCATTGTAATGGCTATCGGCCATATACGGTTAAGGCCGGTATGCGGGCTGCCGACGCCGTGCCCGCTGATACCCGAGAAATAATATGGGTTGCTGTCGCTCAGCACGAACTTGCGCGTGCGAAGATAAAGCGGGTCATTGCGGTCAATTGTCCCAAGGTATGGCATGCTCAGAAGACTGGGCACATTGGCGTCATCCATGAAATTGTAGTTGTAGTAACCGTCGGTCTCGTATGGGATGATCTCCCCATGGACAGGATGGATCGCACGGGCATATTTAACAAGCGCTGCCTCAACCTCCCCGGCAAGCGCAGAAGCGTCAGCTGCCAGGGCTGCATCGCCGGTCACTGAGGTGGCTATCTCAGCCATCTGGCGGAGCGATTTCACCGCGAAGTAGTTTGACGGAATGAGGAAGGGCCAGATCGTGGCATCATCCGATGGCCTGAATATCGAAACAATCAGTCCTACGGGGTTGACAGGATTGCCGTATCCGGCCCCTGCCACGGTGTCGGTCTGCCATCCGGTGACCCTCTGAAACTTGTAGGGCCCGGGGTTTTCCTTGCGCTGCTGCTCCCGGAATGTCTTTATGATGAGCCTCATCGCAGAGGACCATGAAGCATCGAAAACAGAGGTGTCTCCCGTTGTTTTCCAGTAACCGTGCGCCAGCCTGACAGGATAACAAAGTGAGTCTATCTCCCACTTGCGTTCATGCAGCTCAGGTTTCATGTCAGTCAGGTCACTCATCCACTCACTCTGGCCCGGACCGTCATTGAAAGCGTTGGCGTATGGGTCGATGTGAATGCATTTCACCTGCCTGTTGATGACTCCGGCTATGAGTTCCTTCAGCTGCGGGTCTCCTCCTGTGAGCGTCACGTAGGGCCATACCTGGGCGGTGGAATCGCGGAGCCACATGGCGTTGATATCTCCTGTGATGACAAAGGTGTCAGGCCTCCCCTCCTTTGTTGAGAAGTTGACAGTGGTGTCAAGGGTGTTTGGGAAACAGTTGGAGAAAAGCCACGCCAGCTCGCTGTCTGCACCAAGGAATGACTCTATCTCCTTTATCGTCTCCTCAACGGCTTTGCTCCTGAATTTACGAAGGCGCGGTGCCGGCCTTACGGAGGGCCATTTGCCCATGCTGCCTGTAGGAATAAGCGGCATGCCGGCCATGCCTGAGGCGGAAGCCGGTGAGCCGGAAGCGGATGAGGTTACTGCCGGGTTGCCGGCAGTGCCTGATGCAAAAGCGGAAATACCGGAAGTGACTGCCGCTCCTGCCACAATACTGTTCCTGATGAACTTTCTGCGCGTCGACATAATAATTATCTCTTGATTACCGGTTTGCCCCTGATAGAGACATCCTTGACATATACCTGCCCGAGATCCCAGTCCTGCTCCAACGCCCAGTTGATTTTGACCTCCAGCTCCGAAGAGTAATAGGTCACCGGCTCCGGTTGCCTGGCAAGGTTATAGTCGCCCGTAGTCCACTTACCGTCTGAATTGAGATCATAAACAGCCTTGAGCCTGTACTTCCCCTTGTCGAGCAGAGGGAAATCAACAACGCCCGGACTTGTTGTGATCAATTCCCTGATAACCTTGTCCTTGTCGGCCGTAAGCTGGATGATTACATCCCCCTCATAACCAGTCAGTGTCACCTTAAGGCTGCCGTAATCTTCTTCGGTTGCGACAGAGAAACGGTACATGGCGGAGTCGCTGGCCAGACCGAAAATATCCCTGAATGTACCTTTGTTGCAGAGAAGTGAGTATGTTCCTCCGGGCTCCAGGGGGACTTTCATTGTGAAACGGTGTAATGATGTTGTGTCTCTCACAAATTCAAACGGAACCTCAACCTGAAGCGAGTCCACCGTGCGTGTCAGGGTCACCAGGGAAGTATCCGGTTCCGTAAGGGGTGTTGCTGTACGGAAAAAAGGCACTGTTCCGGGCCTGATCCTGCCGTTGACATTGGTGGTGACTCCCAGTCCCTGGACCCTTCCCAACCCTCCTCTCGGAGTCGCAGGCTTAGTATACCTGAAGCTGACTGTGTCTGTCCGGGCAATTATGGTTTCCGTACTGTCGGTGAAAGGGTAGGTGAGCAGGGCTTCGATAAGATCAAGGTCATACACCTTCGGATCAGTTATCCAGAGCATGAACGAGTCACGGGCAACGTTGTGCTCCATAAACCATGAGGCGCTGTCGGCGCCTGTAATTGTAACTGACACCTGTCCGCTGTCCGATGGAATGGCCAGTCCGAAGCCGATGGCAGACGAACTCTTCCTCTCGGTGAACTTCAGGTACTGCTTTTTCGGTGCCTGCTGGAAGGCATAGATCCTGTGAAGGCCGTAAACGAACTTGTCGGGCTTCGTGGTCTCGGTGGCGCCGGCCGGTTTGAAACTGAGTGTGTCAGGCATGAGGCCGTAATATTCCTCAGGGGTGATTGAAATCACTGAATCGCCAAATGCGAAGATCTCATCATCGAGATCAAAGCGTGTATTGCCGTTGAGATCCTTCAGGGCGAACAATCGATAGTTGCCCGGCCGTATGTTCCTGATCATGAATCCGCCCGAGGGATCAGGGCGGGATATGTATGCCGGCAATATTGTGCGGGGTGCAGTGTCAGTGAGATTGGAATACATCAGTACGGTCACATCCTCCACTATCTCGAGATCGGAGGCATTAAACACGTTTCCGGTCAGCGAGAGGGAGTCAAGGACGGGACCTGTTGAGAAGACATACTGATAATTGGGGATGGGATTGTTTTCGTTGTTGTCACGTATGGCGTCCTGAAAATAGAAAGTATAGGTTGTACTGTCGGCCAGATCATCCTCCCAGTTCACAATGAGTGCTTTACCCTTCAGTTTAATCTCAGGTTTAGTGGCCAGCGGAGGAGATACCATGAATTTCTCTGCAATCCTGTCAAGTAGAACATACTCGTCGAATGTGACGGTAAAGGACTTGCCCGTGAACATCACGGTGCTGTTTTCCGGAAGGCTTTTAAGTATCACCGGCGGGTCGTTATCCTTGGGGCCGCCGGAGGGGGCGCTTATCTTGGCACACGAAAGTATAAAAAGCGTAACGAGGGCGGTTATGCCCAGCCTGCCTGATATGTATCTCCCGTGAACCACCACATGCAAACTTACATCAAATTTTGTTAAATATTCATTGAATGAGCTAAGCCTCTGCCACACCTTTTATTGAGTATTTTCCCTTCTGTTCCATTTTTGCTTAAATTTGCATTCCAAACACCAGAACTATGGAGCTTCAGATAATTCCGTGGAATGTTGATCCGGAGATTTTCCGCATCGGTAATTTTGCAGTGAGATGGTACGGCCTTCTCTTCGCATCAGGATTCGTCTTCGGTTATTACATCATGAGGAAGATCTTCATAAATGAAGGGTATGGAGATGCCACTCTCGACAGGCTTACCGTTTATGTTGCAATAGGCACTATCGTCGGTGCCAGGCTCGGACACTGCTTCTTCTATGAACCGGCTTACTACCTTGCGAATCCTGTAGAGATTCTGAAGGTATGGCATGGAGGACTGGCCAGTCACGGGGCAGCTATCGGTATCCCTCTGGCATTGTGGCTTTTTGTCAGGAAGGAGAAGAAGCCTTACCTATGGGCCATAGACCGTGTGGTCATAGTAGTTGCACTTGCTGGAATGCTGATAAGACTGGGAAACCTTATGAACTCTGAGATTTACGGAGTGGAGACTACTCTTCCGTGGGGATTCGTGTTCCTCCGCAACGGCGAGACGGCTCCGAAGCACCCGACACAGATCTATGAGGCGTTGGCTTATCTTACCACCTTCGGCATACTGATGTGGATCTACTGGAAGAACCTGGGGAAACAGAAGCCCGGACTACTCTTCGGTGTGTTCCTTATAATGGTGTTCGGGTTCAGGTTCTTCGTTGAATATGTGAAGGAAGACCAGGTGGCCTTCGAGGCCGGAATGAAGCTGAATATGGGCCAGTGGCTCAGTATTCCATTGGTTATTTTAGGAATAGCGCTCCTTGTCTGGGCGTTCACGCATAAACCGGCACCGGTACCGTCAACTGCTTCCGGCCCGGTGAAACAAGGTGCCCCGAAAAAGTTTTGAAAGGCCTACGCCGGCGGCGGGAAAAGTCGCTGCTGAATATAAAATAGAGCAATTGCACCCCTGCTCCGGAAAGGAATTAGCTTACTGTTTCTTCAGAATACCATTGAAGATGAGGCTCAGAATAGCCTCGAGGCGGTCATTTATGTCCATTTCGCGCTTGCGCCAGAAGAGCGGAACTTCCATACCCTTAAGCATTGTCTGAATCGCCATCGCAGTATACTCGCTGTTCTCCACAGTAAAGACCCCCCTGTTATTGCCTACATAAACAAGGAGGCGAAGAATTGCGAGCTCCTCGCGGTCATACCTCGACCTTATCTTTTCGATGAACTCAAAATGGTCGAGATTCTTGTCGAAGACGGCATTGTAGTAGTTAGATAGCTTCGCGAACTCCTTCATTCTCACATAAATATAATTGCGAAGCTTCTCAACCGGGGAGTCCACCTCCTTGATCGCTTTGGTGAGCCGGGAGCGAAGCTGATTCGCCTCGTGCAGCACCACCGCCTCAAAAATCTCCTCCTTGCTTCCGAAGTAGTAGTAGATGGAGCTTTTACCCTTCTTCAGACCGGCGGATATCTCCTCCATCGTTGTCTTCCTGAAGCCGTAATGACTGAAAATAGTGCTGGCAGTCAGGATTATCTTCTCTCTGTATTCCTCTTTATCTACCATAAGTTTTACTCTTATGCAAAGATAATCAATTAATTCTAAACAAGTGGAACGAACGGGTCGGAAATTCGAAAATCAAAATCGTTGAATTATGTAAAGTCGCTGATAATCATAATACATCTAATTATTCTTAATTTTACGGATTAATTCAGGGGGGGACAGATATTGATGAAAGTTGGGGATAAGTACTACAGGAGCGTCTGGCAGGATGAGGGAGACCCGGGGTCGGTTCATGTTATTGATCAGCGGAAGCTTCCCTTTTCTTTTGAAGTGATGACTCTGAGGAGTGTTGCGGAGGTGTATGATGCGATACGCGACATGGCGGTGAGGGGTGCTCCTCTCATAGGCGCAGTGGCCGCCTGGGGTGTTTATCTCTCCTTTGTGGAACACATCGGCGCACCTGGCCGGAAGGGCAGTAATGAACACGGCAGCGGCCGGGATGTTTATACTTCAGTTATGAATGACGCAGAGCGACTGAGGTCGGCACGGCCCACCGCGGTCAACCTGGCATGGGCAGTGGATTATATGACCACCGTTTTGAAGAACTACCCTGATGTGACGGTTCTGCGCAGGGCGGCAGAGGGTTTGTGCGATGAGGAGGCGGAACGGAGCCGGCTGATTGGCGAACACGGACTGCCTCTGATCGAAGCCATAAGCAGCAAAAAGGGAGGCGATGCCGTCAATATACTAACGCACTGCAATGCCGGGTGGCTGGCGTGCGTCGATTTTGGCACGGCTCTTGCGCCGGTATACCTTGCTCATGAAAAAGGAATCAAAGTGCACGTATGGGTTGATGAGACCCGTCCCCGCAACCAGGGGAGCCGGCTCACCGCATGGGAGCTGGTCAACCATGGAGTGCCGTGCACTCTCATCACCGACAATGCAGGAGGGCACCTTATGCAGAACGGGATGGTTGATATAGTGCTGGTGGGGTGCGACAGGGCGACAGCATCGGGGGATGTGGCCAATAAAACGGGGACCTATCTCAAGGCTCTGGCGGCACATGATAACGGGGTGCCTTTTTATTCTGCACTGCCGGTGTCTACTTTTGACCTGTCAATTGACAGGCCTGAGCAGATCGAGATTGAGGAGCGCGATGCTGATGAGGTAAGGACAATCGAAGGAGTCAGCGTTGCCCCGGAAGGGATCAGGGTTTCGAATTACGGATTCGACGTTACGCCCGCACGTCTTGTCACCGGTCTCATTACAGACCGCGGAGTATGCCGGGCGGATAGGGAATCAATAATAAAAATGGTATCATAATCATATGGAAGGTTTTGTAAAGTTCAACTGCTACTGGAGCCAGTCGGGTTCCGTCATCACCGATGAGCAGTATGAGATCATAAATCACTGGAGGGAGATACTCTTCAATCTCGATCTGATAGGCGCGTTTGAGAACGGCGTGGGATTCGGGAACATCAGCATACGGATAGGGAGGTCGTCACAGTTCGTCATCACCGGTTCGTCTACCGGGGATATGCCCGAGCTGGAGCCGGGGCATTACGTGAAGGTGTCGTCATTCAACATAGACGACAATGCAGTGATGTGCAGCGGTCCGCTGAAGGCTTCATCGGAGTCGCTGACTCATGCGGCTATCTATACTGCTGATCCGGGTACCAATGCGATCATTCATGTTCACTCCATGAGGCTCTGGGAGGAGCTGATGGACAAGGTTCCAACCACTGACAAGACCGTTGAGTATGGCACGCCCGGGATGGCCCGTGAGATGATCCGCATTTTCAGTGAGCCTGAGGTTTTTGAGAAGAGGATTATTGTGATGGGTGGTGACCGCGGAGGATTGATCACTTTCGGGTATGATCTGGATGAGGCAGGGAGTGTTCTGTTTGATTATATAAACAGGCAATAGGCAGTAGGCAATAGGCAATTGTGACCTTGGCCGTAGGCCATCCAGCATTGTAGTTGGCATGGCATTAACCTGCATTTCGCCGTAGGCGATTAAGCATTGTAGACAGCATGGGCAACCCCAATTCTTCGCCGGAGGCGATCAAGCATTGTAGACAGCATGGGCAACCCCAATTCTTCGCCGTAGGCGATCAAGCATTGTAGTTGGCATGGCATAAACCTGCCTTTCGCCGTAGGCAATCAAGCATTGCAGACAACATGGGCAGCCCCAATTCTTCGCCGTAGGCGATTAAGCATTGTAAAAGGTTTGCAGATATTTCAATTTGATATTATATTTGCACCCTGTTATTTCGGGCCCATAGCTCAGATGGTTAGCAGCATCCCGACACTTGTGTCGGGAGGGTCGCTGGCCGGATCAGTAGGATGGCCTGGCAGATTTGAAATATTTTCGGGCCCATAGCTCAGATGGTTAGCAGCACCTGACTCATAATCAGGGGGTCGCTGGTTCGATCCCAGCTGGGCCCACCCCAAGGCAGTTTTCCGACTGCCTTTTTTCATACCTGCCCGGGATCGAGCCCCCCTGCAAACCGGCCCCTTCGCTATCCCGACATACAATGTCGGGACTTAACGCTCGGTCCTGATCCCAGCTGGACCCACAGAACTTCAGACACTTACAATACCAATTGCATGTGTCTTTTTTATGGTGTCAGCAAGGTGCCTGCATTCACCATAAAATTGGATATTAAAAGCGAAATTTACTCGAAAGTACTTTTCCTCTGATAAGGACATCATCCGAGCGTGTTTGATGTTGATTTACTGATTTGAAATAGATTACCAGTCCTTCTTTTAAGTGGCCACCCAAGGACGGATTTCAGGAATATCAGACGGCAAAAACGAATAGAAATAATTCGATTTGCTTAACTTTATGGTATCACAAATTGTGATACCATTTAAATATGAGCAAATTACCTATTCTTAAGGAAACAAATCTGGCGAGTATAATCTACTTCATAAGAGGTGAAAAAATTATTCTTGATACTGATCTCGCTAAGCTATATGATGTAGAAACCAGAGTACTAAAACAAGCTGTCCGAAGAAATCCTGACAGATTTCCGAAAGACTTTATGTTTGAACTCACGGAGGAAGAAATAGATGGTTTGGTATCACAAGATGTGATACCTTCAAAACAAATATTTGGCGGTGCCAGACCCTTTGCATTTACAGAACAGGGAATAGCAATGCTTTCAAGCGTATTAAACAGTCCGATAGCTATTCAGGTAAATATTGCGATCCTTAGAACTTTCTTGAAACTAAGACAACTATTAATAGACCATAAGGACCTTGCTGAAAAAATAGAAAAACTTGAACAAAGGTATGATGAACAATTCAGAATCATATTTACCGCTCTGCAACAAATGCTCCAGGAAGAGAGCCAACCAAGACCAAAAATTGGCTTCAAACAAAAAGAAAAATAATAGCCTGCTTTTATAACTGACAGTTAAATAAGAATTTATCATCAGTTGTGTCGACCTCCAGTTATTTAGAATCAATACAAATAAACACAATTAAGTTATATAACGCATTTATGCGTTGTAAAAAACAAAATTGCGTTATACCTTTGACTCAAATAAATTTTCAAAACATGAAAAGGCTAACAAAACGGGAGGAGGAAGTAATGTCTGTGATCTGGGACATGGGAAGGGCACTGGTCAATGATATCACACCCAGGTTACCGATACCGGATTTACCGTATACTACCGTATCATCAATCGTCAGAATTCTGGAAATGAAAGGTTTTGTAGATCATAAATCATATGGAAGGACACATGAATACTTCCCTGTCATATCTAAAGAGGAGTATAGGAATTTTCAGATGAAAAGTTTCGTCAAAAAGTATTTTGACTCATCCTATCAGAATGTAGTTTCTTATTTCGTGAATGAGCAGAAGTTAACTACGGATGATTTGAAATCACTTATTGAGATAATCGAAAAAAAACAAGACAATGAATGACCTTTTTATTTACCTGCTCAAAGTATCTTTAGGTACATCTGTTCTTTATCTGGTGTTTCTTTTATTATTCAGGAAAGACACATTCTATATTAGAAACAGAATTTTTCTGATTCTGATTTTAATCCTTCCTTTTATCATCCCCGCTTTAAGGTTTTCAGTTGTAAATGAGATAGAGTTAACTGGAACAGAGATTCTGACAGCAGGGGGTGCTTTAACTGCAGAACCCGTTGGAGATCCAATAATACCAGTCGTCAGTAACTCTCTGAATTATGAAAGGATACTGATTTCAGGTTACTTTTCGGTTACAATACTATTACTCCTTAGGCTGATAGTCAGGGTGATAAGTACACACCGGGTAATTAAAAAAGGGATTGTAAAACGAAATAAGTTTCCCAAAGTAATTGAGATAAATTCTGACCTTCCGCCGTTTTCATTTTTTCCTTATGCCGTAATACCTTCAGCTGTAATTCAGAGCGAGAACTATTCGGACCTTCTTGATCATGAGTGTGCGCATATAAGACAGGGACACACATTTGATCTTCTTTTATGTGAACTGATAATTGCATTTCAGTGGTATAACCCGATAACCTGGTTAATGAAAAGATCTGTGATTCTGAATAATGAATATCTCGCAGACCAGGAGTCAATCAGGGCTAACGGAAGCGTCAGGGAATACCAATACAGGCTTCTGAACTTTCAGTCGAAAATGAGATCTTATTCTCTGGCTCATAACTTCAACAGGTCTATCAAGGACAGGATCATTATGATAAATAAAATACCAACCTCAAGGAGAGCATTGCTGAAGAATATCCTCATCCTTCCTGTTATTGCCGGCCTTATGTTCGCCTGTGCAACAAAAATGAATTCCAGAACCATTATTAATAACCCATCATACAAATCCAGCTCAACCCCTTATGTCAAAATCAGCAAGATTGACATAAGTGAAGCATCAACAATTCTTCATTTTCATGTCACCTTTACACCAGGTTGGTGGATCGAAATTCAGCCCGATACATATATCGAAGCTAATAATTCTGGTGAAAAATTGTTAATCGAAAGAACAGATGGCATTCCTCTTGGAGAAAGGCATTACATGCCCGAATCGGGAGAGATGGATTATAAACTGATTTTCCCGGGAATCACTGAAAAGGTTGATGAAATTGACTTTATTGAATCGGATTGGATTATCCGGGGCATTCAATTGAAAGCGAATTCGATTAGCCCATCAGTGCCTGAGTCATTTGCGGGTAACTGGTTTAATTGCTCAACAGGAAATTGGGATTTGAGTTTACTGGGCGACCAGATCGCTTACAAGGAAGAATTATGGAGTTATGGCAATGCTGATTTCAAAAACAGGAAGGGTTCGATTATCCTAAAGAATAGTGAATCAGCTGTTTATTTGTACCTGAAGAAGAAAGGGAGAAGGTTACTTGTTGGTGAATCGCCTGAAGAGTTAGTCTTATATTCTAAAGACAAGCCGTCAATGACGAAAACCGATATAAATAAAGACACTCCTTTCAGTGATCCGGAATTTCATGAGGACACGACAATATACAGTGGATTCTTTGCGGGTTATAATCCGCATAAATTCAGCGGGGCTTTTTATCTTACTTTTAAAGATATAATCAGCGGAAAAGATTACAGTTACAGAATTGAAATTTCTAAAAATGGTGGCTTCTCCCGGAAGATACCGCTGTTATATCCTCAGATCGCCCATATAAATTCAAGTGGTTACCGGGGCTCAGTATTTCTGGAGCCGGGGAAGAAGATGTTCCAGATGATTGATCTGGTGACACATGAATCTGAGTACAGGGGAGAGTCTGCCCTGGTCAATTACGATCTGGATAAGCTTAAGGACATTAACAGCTTTAATTACAATGAAATGCGGCAGACCATAAACAATATGTCGCCGGAACAGTATAAAACTTACTGCCTGATTAACCTTGAAAAGGATATTAATTCACTCGATTCAATTAGAAAGGAGCTTCATTTATGTACAAAGGCTTACCAGATGGCAAAGATGAACATGGAGTACATTTACTCATCCCATATTCTGGATTATGACTGGTACTACAGAAGTGCCTATAAAGAACAGCACAATCTCAGCACACCTGTTATGGAGATACCATTGGAGGTAGAATCGCTTGCAGCCGGATATTTCAATTTTCTGACGAACGACCTTCTAAATAATCCCATTGGGATCTATAGCGACAGTTATAATGCCTTTATCCACAGTTTTAAGAATATAACCCTGGTACAACCAGAAGGTGATTACATTATTCAGCCCGGGAATCACCCTTTTATTGATCTTGTTTTCAAGCTTATTATTGCAGATTACCCCTTCACTGAAGAAGACCTGGTGCTTGTCAAAGGTCTTGATCGAACAGAACTTACAGAGATAACAAAAGCATATTCAAGATTTTTTAATGAACATGAGAACCAGACTTTTCAATTTCTTGATAAACATCCCGACATTATCCGGAAAGTAAGCATGGGTAAAGGAGAGCTGAACAGTTTGGTATCAGATGTGATTGACTATATGAAAGAAAACGGGATTGACTTTGCAGAGGAAGAAAAGGCATTTATTAATGAATATCATGACTTCGAGAATTCAGAAATTGAAGCGATACAAAGAGTGTTTAACAAAAAATGGGGAAGTACGGTTGAGAGATTCTCCCGGGATTATGAGGATACATATAATATTAACTATTATGCCTTCGGGGCACTGAAAAGGAAGGACAATTTTCAGAATCTGCTTGGGGTTGGTCCATGCATGGCAATTGATGTAATGCTTGCTCAGAGTCTTTATGAGCCGATATCTCTGGATACTCAATTTCCTGGCACCGAAAACCAGAAAAATATTATTCTGAAATATTTTTCGACTCAGTATATCGCTGACTATTTCAGTCGTTTTCTGGAAGACAGATCTTTCAATTCAGGCATAAAATGAGAATGATTAAGGCTGGATGTGCCAGTTTTGGCGCCAGTATCCATTACAAATGGGTATTAATCCGTAAAATATGGTCAGCTTCTCTGGTAGATGAACCTTAATTAAAAACATTGGTTCTGCTTGCCGCAATGCCGTCCTCTTTAATTATTTTTGATCTATGATTAATATAAGAAAACCAGTATTCGAAAAACGCATTTTTTGGGATGTAAACTTTGAGCATATTGACTATGATGCCAAAGCCAACTTTGTTATCGAGCGGGTTTTTGAACGTGGAGATGTTGAGGATATTCGTCAGTGCCGCAGGTATTATGGCGATGAAAAAGTGGCTTACGCTCTTTTAAATGCAAAGTTTTTGCCACTTCAAACCATCCATTTTGCCAGCGCAATAATTGATAAGCCAATTACTGAATTCAGATGCTACATTTTGAGACAATTGAATCCGGGGCTCTTTCCTTACTAAAGGAATTAATGGCGTTGCCCACACTCAAATCTTTTTCATTAGTGGGGGGAACAGCACTGGCGCTGCGATATGGTCATCGCAGTTCAGTTGACCTGGATCTGTTCTCGCACGAAATTCTGAATTATCCCCAAATAATTGATGAGCTTGAGGCAAGTTTCCGTCACAGATTTGAATACAAGCAACAACAAATACAGTCTGGAATTTTTTGCTTCATCGATGATATAAAAGTTGATATCGTTCAATTTCCCCATCGGCTCATTGCTCCTATTGAGGAACGTGACTCAATAAGAATGTACAGCAGTGCTGATATTTCCGCAATGAAGATCCAGGCAATACTTGGGAGAGCACAGAAAAAGGACTTTTGGGATTTGTATGAATTGCTCCGGCATTATCCGCTGCAGCAATTGATTGACTGGCACAAACAAAAATACCCGGGCCAGATGCTTGCAATAAGTATCCCACATGCCGTGACATATTTTGTTGATGCTGAGGAAAGTGAGTCCCCGGTGAGTTTTAATAATCAAACCTGGGAAAGCATAAAATATGGCATATCGCGGGCAGTAAGTGATTATCTTAAATAAACCCGGTTTATTTAAAGAGCCATTAGTTTTCAGGGTAATCGCGAGTTTCTCTTTATCAGAATATGATGTGACTCTGGAAGGAAGTGAAAGCTCAGAATAAGTTTTAAATAAAAATAGGATAACCTGTCCGAAAAACTGTAATGGAAACATTTCAGGGAGGGCAGGTTGGTCATCTTATTTTGGCTCTTAATCAAAAACATGTCCGGTTTTTAAGGGACGGAGACATTTATGGCATATTCAAACGAACCTTTTCACTTATTTTGCTTAATAACCTAAAACCATCCTTATGAACAGACTTTTATTTATTGCACTATCACTTCTATTATTGGGGTGTGAAAAGACGCCGAAATCTGATCCTGAATCGAAAATTAGTTTTGGGGTTTCAGAAGCATACATGATAACTAACGAATCAAGAGCGTTCGTGGTTGTGTTCGATAATAGTATAACAGATCAAACGGTTACCTGGTCTGTAGATCCGGCGAATGGGGGAACTATCTCTGAAGACCCGACATATAATAATGTTGGGATTTATAAGGCGTCAACTACTCCTGGAACATACAAACTTATAGCAACTTTAGTTTCAGATAACACTCAAAAGGCTTCTGTAGAAATAACCGTATCAGATGTTGCAATTGACGATGAACTGATTTTTAATAACGGAAATATTGGTGGTGTACAAAATGGTCCAACTAACCCAACTGTCTTTACAATAGATCATGAACGACTTATTACGTATATAAATAACTATCACTATTTTAACGGCGGAACCCTGCCAGGAACTATTTCACTAAGACATTCCGATGGAACAGTTTATGGACCCTGGCAAACCTGGGGCACTGTTGGTCAGGGCGGAGTATCCAATGCGTATTGGGTATTTTATCCACTTGTAAAGATTAAGGCAGGTACTTATACAGTTATAGATTCTGATCCGACTACATGGTCACATAATGGTGAATCAAACTATTGTGGTTTCACATATATTCGTGCCATGAAACTCTAGTAAACCACAAATGAAGATTGTGCGCAATCTCAACTGAGCCCACAACAAGGCAGCCAAAATTTGGCTGCCTTTGTTTATTTCTGCATGGGATCGATCCGATCCTGCAGACTGGCCCCGTAGCTGCCAGGACCTGATTCCGAACTGGTACTCAATTTAGATTATTTATATTTTAGCGTCAGAAAACGCACTTACCATTATTTGAACCAGTTGTTTCAGGCAAACGATTTTAACAGAACATACCCTATGAAAATCAACAAAATGATCATAATAGCAGGAGGAGGAATAAGCGGTCTGGCGACAGCAACTTCCTTAGCCAAAAAAGGGGTGAACGTACTGTTGATTGAAAAGAATGACAAGACAGGAGGATTGGTAAACTCTTTCATTAAGGACGGATTCCTGTTTGACGGTGGCGTGAGAGCCGTGGAGAATGCCGGAATGATCAAACCAATGCTCGAAGAACTTGAAATAGACTTACCTCTCTACAAAAGTGATGTTTCCGTGGGAGTTGAAAATCAAGTAATAGGTGCGGAGAAAAAGGAGAGCGTGGATGACTACGAAGAAATGCTGAAAAAGCTCTACCCGGAGAGTGAAAAAGAGGTAGAACGTGTAATCAACGTCATAAGGAAATATGATAAATACATGAATGTGCTCTTCGGAAATGACAGCCCATTCTTTAAAGATGCAAAAAGGAACCGGTCGTATTATTTTACAACATTCATAGTCTGGATCTTCAGGTTGATAGCAACGACTATAGCCGTATTGAAAATGAGAATGCCTGTAGAGACCTTTTTACACAGGATCATTAAAAACGAGTCTCTCATAGATATTATTGATCAGCATTTCTTCAGAGGAACTCCGGCCTTTTTTGCCATGAGCTATTTTTCCCTTTACACAGACTATTATTATCCAAGGGGAGGAGTTGGAAAGATCCCGGAAAAACTAGAGGAGAAGCTTGTCAGTATGGGAGGAGAGATCCTCAAGAACACTCAAATTACCCATGTAAATCTGAAGGAGAAAAGAATTACAGATGCAAACGGCACAAAATACACATATGATAAATTGATATGGACTGCCGATCTGAAGCACCTGTACAGGATTATCGAGACACAGGGATTATCCCGAAAAATATTATCTGAAATAGAGAAGGAACAGGCAAGATTTCTTTCAAAAAAGGGCGCTGAATCTGTATTTACGGTGTTCATGGGCATAGACCAGTCGCCGGAAATATTCAAGGCTATTTCTCACGGTCACTTCTTTTACACACCTTCAAAAAAGGGTCTCGGCAGGTTACACAGAGAGGACCTTAAAAACATGCTCGGGAATTGGGAACGTATTTCAAAAGAGGAAATCCTGGATTGGCTTGAACGATTCTGCAGATTGAATACATACGAAATCTCCATCCCTGTACTGAACGATCCGGATGCTGCACCAGCCGGAAAAACAGGTATCATCGCCAGTTTCCTGTTTGATTATGAGCTCATAAATAGAATCGAAAAAGATGGCTGGTATGAAGAATTCAAGTTTGCCGTAGAGGAAAAAATCCCAACCGTATTAAGCGAATCGATCTATCCCGATTTAAAGAAGCATATCATTTTCAAATTCTCTGCCAGTCCCCTGACATTGCAAAAGTGGTCCGGGAGCTCGGAAGGGGCAATAGTGGGTTGGTCATTCGAAGAACCTATTCCGCTGACTTCCGGTATGCTCAATATGAAGGATTCCGTAAAAACGACCCTGCCGGATATCTATAAGGCAGGACAGTGGGCGGCCAGCCCGGCGGGTATTCCTACATGTATCCTTACATCGAAACTAGCCGCAGATCTGGTTTACAAGGAGATCTCCAAAGCCGGAAAGAAATGATTTACAGACCTTTTTGGCAACGCTTCAATTTTACTAATTTTGCGCCTTCTGTTTTTCACATAAATATTGATCGTGAGCTTAAATGACGAAATAAAAAGAAGACGGACATTTGCAATCATTTCGCATCCGGATGCCGGTAAGACAACCCTTACCGAAAAGCTGCTACTCTTTGGCGGAGCCATACATGTTGCAGGTGCCGTAAGAAGCAATAAGATCAGAAAAACGGCTACGTCCGATTTCCTTGAGATAGAGAAACAGAGGGGTATTTCTGTTGCCACCTCAGTAATGAGCTTTGATTATAAGGGGACGAAAATAAACATACTGGATACTCCGGGACATAAAGACTTTGCAGAAGATACGTATCGTACACTTACGGCTGTCGACAGCGTAATCCTTGTGATTGACAGCGCCAAGGGGGTGGAGGAACAAACCCGCAGGCTGATGGAGGTATGCCGGATGAGAGCCACCCCGGTAATGATCTTTATCAATAAGATGGACAGGGAGGGTAAAGACCCATTCGAACTTCTGGAAGAACTGGGAGAGGAGTTAAATATTTCAGTAACACCGTTTACCTGGCCGGCCGGAAGGGGCAGTAATTTCAAGGGTGTTTACAATATTTTCAAGAACAACATACAGCTGTACACTACCGAAAAGAGTAATCTTTCGGAGATTCTCATGGAAACAGGAGATATTTCAGATCCGCTGCTTAAAGAATATGTAGGACCGGAAATATTAAGCCAACTCCTGGAAGAGACAGAGCTGACAACAGACCTGTTCGAGGCATTTCAAAAGAACCTTTATCTCGAGGGATACCTTGCCCCTGTTTTCTTCGGCAGTGCGCTTAACAATACCGGGGTTCTTGAGCTGCTTGAAACATTTATTGAAATAGCTCCGTCACCAACCCCGTCAGAATCATATGAACGTGAAGTCAGCCCTGATGAGACTGATTTTTCGGGATACATATTCAAGATCCATGCAAATCTTGATCCAAGGCACCGTAACCGTATGGCATTTATGAGAGTATGCTCCGGAGTGTTCGAAAGAAACAAACTATTTTATCACACCCGGCTAAAAAGAAAAATGCGGTTTTCCTCCTCTGCGGAATTTATCGCCAATGCAAGAAGCACTGTTGATGAGGCATACCCGGGTGATGTAATCGGTCTGTATGACACGGGTTCACTGAAAATAGGGGATACGCTTACCGAGGGGGAGGCGCTGCATTTCAAGGGAGTCCCCAATTTCGCCCCGGAATTACTGAGGGAAGTGATAAACCGGGATCCCTCAAAAAGCAAACAGCTTGAAAAGGGAGTCAGACAACTGACCGATGAGGGCCTGGCCCAATTATTTCTTCAGCAACCGGGAAACCGGAAAATTATCGGAACAGTGGGAGAGCTCCAGTTTGATGTTATAAAATTCAGGCTTGAACATGAATACGGTGCCCTGTGCGATCTGCGGCCCCTTCCTTATGTAAAAGCTCTCTGGTTTACATCCGATAAGCCCTCTGAGATAAACGAATTTCTTAACCGGAAAGCATCATTTATAGCGTATGACAAAGATAATGCTCCTGTCTTTTTTGCAGAAAATGAATGGATCATTAAAATAATGCAGGATGCATTTCCTTCAATCAGGTTTCACAAAACCGCTGAAAGTTTCAGGATCACCTGAACCAGGTTTAATAATCGCTCTTCATTAAAACATGTTCAATAAGAGCGAGAAGGAAAAAAGACAGTATCCCGAAAAAATCAGGGAGTCAATGAATCGGTCCTGATCTCAATTAAAGTTGGCGGCACTATCACCGTCTTCATCAATGCGGCGGTGTCGCCGTTAAATGTTTTGGTGACAGGATTGCCGTCGCGGGTGAGGCCGTCAAAGATGCCGGCATCAACCAGATCCCACAATGCATATTTCGCCTGTGCCTTGATATTAATAAGACCGAAATGGCTTTCTGAACCAAGAGGGTTTGCTGCACTCTTCCACGGTTCATCAAACGCTTCAAACCAGAAACAGCTTATACCGTTGGCGTTGGTCCAGTCCCTCATCATACGGTAAAATGATGCCGATTTGTATTCATCGGTAGCCCTTGACCCTGTATCACCGTAGTGTTCATTTGAAACGGTGGCCCAGCCGGTTTCACCTATATGAATGGGTTTGTCAACACCAAGGCTTTTAACGTAGGCTGCCACACTTTCATACTGGGCAATTGAATAATCCATTGCCCTTGACATGGCTGAATCAATTTTCTCCATGTCTGACAGATCTTCCTGCCCTTCGGGGATTCCCCAGAAGTCGGGACTGTAATGCGTCTCATGCATCGGGTAGGTATGCATCGAAATAAAATCAACCGCCCTGATGAGTTCGTTGAGGTCTTCCAGGTGGTACTCGCTTCCGCCACCACCCCACGAGGCATAATTGTCAGAACTGGTTATCCACAGAGTCTCCGGCAATTCGCCTTTCTTCTTCAGGTTCTGAAGATGATTAACCCATTTCAGGATGATGGCGGGCTCAACATAATAATCCCATGCCCAGTGCACCATTGCTTCGTTACCCACTGCAATAATTTTTACAATATCAGGGTATTGCTGTGTCAGCTCCACGGCGCGTTTGATCTCAACAGCATTCCTGGGGCTCTCTTCGTTCCTTATCCTGTCAGGGAGGGCAGTCCAGGCATTCCTGCAGTCTATCCAGGCACCGAGCATCACATACATCTCAAACGCCTGGTCCTCATTCTTAATCTGTCTTATGGCCTCAAGCAGGTTGGCTGCCTCATCGAGGTGGACATTGTAGGTGCGAAGCAGTTTAATTCCCATAGCCGAGAGTATTTTCATATCTTCCTTCAGCTGGGGAATAGTAGGCTGAATATCTCTCGTTGTATCGCGATAACCGCCGTATGAGATGGCCGGATAATCAGGAGATCCCAGGATGTCAGCTGCGGTTTTGCCTGTGGCGGCCGGTCTCTGGTTGCATGACAGAGCCAAAACGGCTGCCATGGCAATAATCAGGATTGGAAGGAACTTTCTCATGAAGCCGATTATATTTTCATTTTTGAATGTGCATACAGGAGCCTCTTTAGCTCACTTCTGTTTCTTCCCTTCTCTTTTCCAGTTCTTCCTGCATCAGGAGGCAGGTTTTATGATCAATTGCATAGAAATACAACAGAATGGCGCATGACATATACAGAATCCCGGGAAAGACGGAGATCATAAGTTTGATTCCGTTAAGGGTGGTTTCAGACTGGTCAGTATTGGGAACGAAGTGAAAAAGGGCAAGCATCCAGCCTGCCAGTGCGCCACCGATTCCCCATCCGGCCTTCTGAGCAAATGTAGCTGCCGAAAATACCAGTCCGGTTGCACGCCGGCCAAATTTCCATTCGGAGTAATCTGCTGTGTCGGCAAGCATTGTCCAGAGCAGGGGAACTGCAGGTGCGTATGTAAATTTGGCAAGGATATTCAGAATATAAACGGCTGTCATATTCTCACTGCCCGGGAAATATAAAAGAATGAAAAACAGGCCGGAGAGCAATGAACTGGCAATAAATACATTTCGTTTCCCAAACCTTTTTGCCAGCGGCTTTGAGAACGGGATGCCCGCAATCAGCGCAACGGTACCGATAACATTAAAAAGCTGGACGGTCTTTTCATGACCTATATAATATTTGAAGTAATAGGCAATTGAAAGGTTCTGCAGGGCAAACATAATGAATGAGACAATGCCCACGAAGAAAAGAATGACCCAGGGCCGGTTCCTGAACAGGTTTTTGATATCCTGTTTAAGATTGTGCTGTTGCGTGGCAGGAGGTTTTACCCTCTCCCTGGTAGTCCTGAATGTTATCAGGAAGAGTATGAAACTTATTACTGCAAACAACAACAGGGTTAACTGGTAGCCTTTTGCATTGTCGCCCTTCCCGAACCAGTTTGCCAGGTATAGTGCGGTACCCGTGACTATGAACTGCCCGGCAAAGGCAAAGATGAAACGGTATGAATTCAACCCGGCCCTCTCGTAGGAGTCTGAAGTCATAACGGCACCCAGCGACGAATAGGGAAGGTTGATAGCAGTAAATACGGTCATCAGCAACAGGTATGTGACCCCGGCATATATCACTTTTCCCGTGGGGCCGATGTCTGGAGTGGAAAAGGTAAGTACTGCCAGAACGCTGTAGGGAAGAGCCATCCACAGAAGGTAGGGACGGAATTTGCCCCATCGGGTGTTGGTGCGGTCAGCAATAATGCCCATGATCGGATCACTGACCATATCCCAGAAGCGGGCGATCAGCATTATGGTCCCGGCTGCAGCCGCAGATATCCCGAATGTATCTGTATAAAAAATCAGGATCCAGAAACCAACCATGTCCCATACAAAGTGCGAAGCAGTGTCGCCAAGGCCATAGCCGATTTTTTCCTTGATGGATAGTTTTGTGGTATTTGTGCTCATAGGGCTGTAAGAATTGAATGTCTTAATGTAAGAGGTTCCAATTGGCAGAATGAAAAATTTACCCAAGACAAACTTGGGTAAATTTTTTCAGTCCTTCAAATGAAGTGTTTTCTTTTTTTGCCCTGATGCCGGCCCCCCGAAGGAGGAATGTCCGTCATTTCACAAGCGCCCCGCCCTTGCTGTCACTCTCTACCTCAACCTTGCGGTCCAGCTTCTTGACATTCCTCCCTTTGTTGAATTTGTATGAATATGAGAACTGGAAGAAATTCGAGGCATTAAATCCAATCACATTTGTAGATGTGTATCCGGGAGTATCGGTCTCAGTCCTGTTCAGCTTGACATTTGTCGAGAACGGCAGCACCCACACCAACCCGAGGCTGTGATTCTTGATCTGCGTCTGGAAACCCGGCCCGTAGAAGGGATGATTGTAGGTCCTGGACCTGGCATTCACATCAACACCGTTATAATTCATGAAAGCAAATATGGTGGTTTTCTTGTTTTTACCAAGGCTGTGATAGGCTGCACCGGTCATGCTCCAGGAGAAGTAATCCCTGCCAGGTATTGTAAATGTCGGACCCGTGTACTCGTTAATATGCCCGTTATATACCCTTGCATTGAAGTTGACATACCATAGCGTGGCGTTTATCCCTCCCCCAAGTTCATACCCGTTAAGGAGGTTATAAGGCTTGGTGAATGTGATCAGGGAGTTGTCAACAGAAGACTGGGTGACCTTGTACTCATTCCCGACCCTGTTTGAGAAATACTCATTATAGATGTAAGGTGAGAAATAGTTGCTCCCGAAATTCCAGGTATATGTTAACTGGAGACGATCACGGTAATCCGGCTTCAGATCGGGGTTTCCCTGGGTAATGTTATAGTTCTGATCCGTTCTGAAATATGGATTCATGTCATAAATCCCAGGGCGGTTTATCCTTCTGTTATAGGTGAACTTCAAGTTGTGCGAAGCAGACAGCTTGTATTGAACATTAACCGATGGGAGGATACAGGTGTAGTCCGGTTCAGAGACGGAATCAGCCATTATGTGACTGTTTTCAAGCCTGAGTATTCCCTGCAGACCGATCTTCTTCACATTATATGTAACACCTGCATACAGCGAGTTTCTCAATTCGGAATACTCAAAAAGATTGTCCGCCTCAACATCGTTTATTGTGAAATCATAACTCATCTGCTGGTAATAGAACTGATAGCCCGATTCAAGCTTCCCGTACATACCGAGCGGATGGACATAATTCACTTTAGTGGAATAATAACCTCTCCGGTTAAGATTCTCTTCATGCCTGGAGTAAGTATCCAGCACCGTCTCTGAATTATATGGGTACCGGGTATTATCGAAGCTGTTATCTTCAACTGACCGGAAACTATAAAATGTGTTCTCAACCGTTAGTTCCTGGACGGGATTTTTAAACGCTTTTTTATAGAACAGCGATGCCGATGACTCACCGCTTGTATACCCGTTAAAGGTCAGCGTTGTAATCCTGTTCAGCGGAGTTTCAGCTTTGTACAGGAAGGTCTCTCCCAGTATGTCTATATCCTGGTTTATTGGTTTAAAACTCACATTCAGACTAAGGCTGTTCTTGTCATTGATGTAATAATCAAACCCGCTGTTGATTGTCGACATTGTTACCTTAATGCCACCTTCGCCCGAAAGATTTACTGTAGAATCATTTGCCGTGAAAACGCCCTTGTTCGACTGACTTATATCAAGACCCTGATAAATATTAAGTGCTGTCAGGTAGAACGTTACCTTCCCCATAGAGTAGTCAACACTTCCCGTTACCTGGCTGGTGACCTTGTTAAATGGTTTTACGTTGGCTCCGACATTGCCATTTACCCCGTACCTGGCCTCTTTCTTCAGTATCACGCTTATCACACCGTCGATATTGCCTTCATACTTTCCTGACGGGTTGGTTATGATCTCGATTGTTTCGATATCAGAAGGAAGTATCCTGGCAAGGTATTCCTTGTCGCGCTGTCTCCCGTCAACCTGGATGATGAAGTTGCTGCTGCCGTTGAGCGTTACGTTATTCTGATAATCGACATTGACCTGCGGGATCTTTTTGAGAAGATCATATCCGTTTGTGGCAGTCTGTGAGACTACCGCCGGAATGGCATAGCTGGTTCTGTCAACCATCTCCTTGCCCTTGAGGCGCTCTCCGATAACCATTATTTCATCTATGCTTGCGGTGGTCTCGGCTAAAAAGATTGTATCGACGGCAACCCCGGTGTCACCCGGTTCCACCACAATACTTTTCCCTGTGGTTTTCAAGCCAACGAAGCTTACCCTGACGTAGTAATTTCCGGGCTTAACCTTTTCAAGAACATAACCACCGTCAGTCAGTGTAATAACACCCGTGATCATTGACGAATCAGGCAACTGCATCAGCCCGACCGTGGCGTAGGGCACCGGAGACCTGTCACTCTCCAGGCACACTTTACCGCTTACATTTTGAGCCTGCGCGGTAACAGAGGCTGCCAAAAGCAATCCAAACAAATAACTTTTCATTTTCTGTCCAAAATCAATTTATTGTATTCTGTAAACCTTCGTTTCCCCATTTATGTCCATAGGCATCTGCATGCTGAAACCAGGTGCGCTTATGCCCAGATTTCCCGCGAGATGTGTTTTGCCGCTCTGATCAACCAGCAGACCTGTGCGGACATCTATTTTCATTGTGGTCTTGCTCAATCCTTTCAGGTCGCTGTATGTTACAGTTGCGCCGCCGGATTGGAGCGGTACTGCGTTTTCTGCTGCCTTAATAGAAGACTCTGAGGTAATGAGAGCATTGTCTCCTTCCAGTCCGGTCAGCTTGAATGTTGTTGAAATGTCCAGCTTCATTCCCCCTGAATTCACCTGTTGCGAGAGGGTCCATGAGTCGCCTGAAGAAACCTCCCTGCCTGGCAGGTACCATGTAAACATTTCGATCATTGTTTTCAGTTCTCCGTCACTTATCATTGCCAGAACCTGCTTTTTAACCGCATCGGCCGTCGGGCCGGTCAGGGAAATGTCAGCAGTATCCTTCAGTATTATTTCGGACAGCATCCGGGAATTCAAAATTTCAATCGGCTTGCCTGAAAAATCCAGCTTAGCATAGATGGCGTTTTTGCTGAGCCGATTCATTATGCATGACACCACATCGGCCATTTCTGATGATTTGATGTTTCCCTCGTTCGCCGAGCTCATGTTTACAACCTTCCCCATTGTATTGGTTCTGGTGGCCATAGTGTCATATCGCACCTCTGTGATCATAAAATCCGGAGTCGCATCAAGCATCTTCAATGACACCGTATAGCTGGTGTGAGATTCTGTTGTCTGCTGAACTCCGTTTATGGTTTGCGCAATTGTCTGTTCCGCCACCGACCCGAGACGGTAAACCTTGTTTTTCTCAAGGTTCAGCCTGAGGTTGACAGGATTTTGAGCCTGGGCAGCAATGCATAGGAAAATAATGGAGCAGGAAAAAAGGATCTTTTTCATCTGAGCAGGATTAAGGTTTAATGATTCACGGTCAAAATTAGCCATGCCACTGCCACAAAACCACACTATGTCGGTGAACGGATGTTTTCAGCAGGTGAGAAACGAATTTGCCGGGTTGGGATTACGGCTGCTTTAAAGGAAATGAGTCTGTACAAAGAGGGTTTGGGGGTTTTGTCAATAACCTTTTTATTAGTAAAATTACAGGACAATCAATGCACTATAAACATGGCAACAAGGAAACTGACACAGGTGGTAAGGGGCCAGCATGCTGTTGACGGCGCCGGAGTTCGTTTGCGCAGGGTGCTGGGATACAGGACAATCAGGGATTTTGATCCTTTCCTGATGCTTGACGGATTCGACTCAAAGGATCCGCAGGATTATATTAAAGGCTTTCCCTGGCACCCTCACCGGGGCATCGAGACGGTAACCTACCTGCTGAAAGGGGAAATTGAGCATGGTGACAGCCTGGGAAACAAGGGCATAATAGGTGATCTTCAATGCCAGTGGATGACTGCCGGATCAGGCATTATTCACCAGGAGATGCCCCTGGCCGCAGAGCGAATGCTGGGTTGCCAGCTGTGGGTCAACCTGCCGAAGAAGGACAAGATGACCCAGCCGGCCTACCGTGATATTAGACAACAGGATGTAGCTGTTGTAAATGAAGAAAATGCTACAGTAAGAGTGCTTTCAGGCAACTATAAAAACAACTCTGGCGCTGTCAAGGGCGAATATGTAAGAGTGCAGTACCTCGATGTTGATCTTATGCCTGACAATGTCTGGAGCTACCGGGAAACCCCCAACGACCAGACCCTGTTTCTCTATCTTATTGACGGTACGCTTGCCGCAGATGAGGCACTGGCAAGTTTTGAGGAGAAAGCCTGCGCGATGCTGCTGACCGCGTTGTCCCCGGCCAACAATGAATCTGACGAGGTCATTGTCAAGTCCGGACCGGAGGGAGCAAGATTCTTACTGATTGCTGCAAAGCCGATTCAGGAACCGGTTGCCTGGGGTGGGCCCATCGTCATGAATACACAGGAAGAATTGAACCTCGCTTTCAGTGAGCTTGAAAACAGGACATTCATTAAGCACGATAAGCCACTTGAATTATAGGCAGAGATTTTACTGGTACTTGATAACCTCGACAGGACAGGATTCTGCTGCCTCCTTTATCTGCGGCTCATAATCGTCGAAGTTAACTCCCTCGATAATCCTGGACTGGTCAGTAACAACAAAAACCTCGGGACAAATCTGCTCGCATGAACCGCATGCTATGCAACCCTCCTCAATCCAGACTTTTTTAATGCTCATAATTGTACTTTTATTTAATCTATGTTTTCGTATTTTTAGGATGACTAATCTAACACTTTATCATGACCCGGATGAGATTTTCATATGTACTCCTGACTCTGGCACTGCTAATATCCTTCCAGTCGGTTCAGGCCCAGGGGCGGTTTGAAATCAGCACCGGGGCAGGACTTTTTGACGGAATTTTCCTGAAGGCAAAATATGGGCAAATAGTACAGGTTGGGCTGAGCCAGGACCTGGTCAGCCAGTTGCATACAACAGGCCTGGAGGTTTATTACAGGCTGCCGCGCAGAGGTGCGCCAGGCACCGCAGGTCCTTTTTATGTCATGTGCGGTTTAAGCACCACGCTCTTCGGCAAGGGTTATGACACATTCGAACAAAGTTTCCTGTATCCCAGGTTAGGGCGGTCTTTTCTCATTCCGGGCAGGGCCAGCAGATTCGGGGTAAATGCCGATCTGGGAGTGGCAATTCACCGGCACACCAATCCTCCCGAGGGCTATATTACCGAGCTCTTTCCAATATCAGGCAGCCTGGGGGTATTTTACAGGTTCTGAAAGAAATCACGTCATTTAATGGTTCTATATAGAGACTAACATTTCAAGAGATGGCAAATCTTTTTTCTCCGCTAACCATAAGAAGCATCGCCCTCAAAAACCGCATTGTGATGTCACCCATGTGCCAGTATTCGGCAAAGGACGGATTTGCAAACGACTGGCATCTTGTGCATTATGGTACGAGAGCCTGCGGTGGTGCGGGTCTGATAATTACAGAGGCCACGGCAGTATGGCCTGAGGGCCGCATCTCTCCCGGCGACCTTGGGTTATGGAGCGACGAACACATCCCCGGACTACGAAGAATTACCGACTTCATCAACAGTCACGGATCAGTTGCCGGGATACAGCTTGCACACGCAGGGCGAAAGGCATCATGTGCCCTGCCGGCTGAAGGAGGGAAACAGCTTGACCTGAATAACGGGGGATGGGAGACAGTGGCGCCATCATCCATCCCCTTCAGTACCGGAGAGAGACCGCCTGTGATGGCTGACAACATATGTATCGATAGAATCATTGACGGGTTCCGCGATGCTGCCGTTCGGGCAATGAAGGCGGGTTTCATTGTGGCGGAGATCCATGCGGCCCACGGATACCTGCTTCAGGAATTCCTTTCACCTCTCAGCAACAGACGAACTGACGGTTACGGCGGATCATTTGAAAACAGGATAAGACTGCTGCTGAATGTGACTGAAGCTGTAAGATCAGTGTGGCCTGAAGAAAACCCTCTATTCGTAAGGATATCCTCAACCGACTGGACGGATGGGGGATGGACTCCGGAAGAGAGCGCAAGGCTGGCTCCACTGCTGCAAAAAGCTGGCGTTGACCTTATTGACTGCTCCTCCGGGGGCAATGTTCCCGGTGCGAAGATCCCTGTCGGACCCGGATACCAGGTCCCATTCGCAGAGCTGGTCAGAAAGACTGGAATAATGACAGCTGCCGTGGGGATGATCACAGAGGCAACACAGGCTGAGGAGATACTGGCTGCCGGCCGGGCCGACCTGGTTATGCTTGGCAGGGAGCTCCTTCGCAACCCATATTTCCCCCTGCAGGCAGCCCGGGATCTGAATGCAGAGATTGAGTGGCCTTTACAATATCTGAGGGCAAAACATTAATGAACAGAAAAACCGATCACTGTTGGTTGTAAGAGTGGATTTTCAGAATCCAGGCAGAAACGGACTATTTCTGCAGTGAGTAAAGATACTTTATCTCCTCTGCCCAGAGGGTTTCGTCGGGCGTCTCAAGGATAAGGGGAATACCGTCGAACCGCGGATCATTCATTATCAGGCTGAAGACCTCATCACCAAGCTCGCCCTTACCAAGGCTGTCATGCCTGTCAACCCTCGAACCGAATGCCTTCTTTGACTCATTCAGGTGCATCCCTTTCAGGTAACTGAAGCCTACAATCCTTTCAAACTCCTCAAAAACCTTTTTAAAGCCGTCAGCCGAGGCCAGATCATACCCGGAGGTGTAGGCATGGCATGTGTCAATGCATACTCCCACCCTGCTCTTGTCATCAACTCCGTCTATTATATGCCTGAGGTGTTCAAACCGATAACCCAGGTTTGTTCCCTGACCGGCAGTGTTCTCAATTACTGCAATCACCCCGCTGGTCTTTTCAAGGGCGATATTGACCGACTCTGCAATCAGGTCCAGGCACTGTGCCTCGGTAATCTTCCCGAGGTGGCTTCCCGGGTGGAAGTTGAGCCTGTCGAGGCCCAGTTGTTCGCATCTCTTCATCTCATCGATGAATGAATAGCGTGATCTCCCAAGCCCTTCAGGATCGGGACTGCCAAGGTTGATCAGGTAACTGTCGTGCGGCAGTATCTGGTGAGGCTTGAAATCAAATTCCTCGCACCGTTTGCGAAAGGCCTCGATGCTCTTGGTGGTGAGAGGTGGAGCAACCCACTGCTTCTGGTTTTTGGTGAAGAAGGCAAATGCCTTCGCTCCTATCTCATGTGCATTCAGCGGTGCGTTCTCCGCACCTCCTGATGCACTGATATGTGCTCCGACGTATTTCATTG
>Ga0209373_10001074_pt1 | contig 35480 bp, 29 predicted proteins | sample Higcelweek5metaG_FD_187173 | JGI IMG/M metagenome (GOLD analysis project Ga0209373, IMG submission 187173) | Freshwater pond sediment microbial communities from the University of Edinburgh, under environmental carbon perturbations - High... | ecosystem: Environmental > Aquatic > Freshwater >... | reverse complement strand
CTCTTCGCGTCTCCGCGACTCCGCGTGCGACTGCTTTTTCTAGGAGTCTGTCGGACTTAGGAAATCGTAGTGAAAATGTGACAGGACGAGGGCAGATTTTGACGTTTTTGAAGGTTAATAGTTATTCTATTGACCGAGAAAACGGCGAAATATGAACCGTTCAGGCACATTTGCAGCAGATTTTTTCTAAGTCCGACAGACTCCTAGATTCAACAGAAAGTAGGAGATACCATGAAAATTGCTCTGTTTTTAACACTGCTTGCCCTGGTCGCCGTTGGTCTGAACGCACGACTGACGCAGGCTGACACCGGACTACCGCCTTTACAGACCGTGCAGCAGGTTGACCTGAAACGCTATCTTGGGCAGTGGTATGAGATAGCCCGCTACCCCAACCGTTTTCAAAAAAACTGCCAGGAGAGCAGCGCCAGCTATGCTTTACGGGATGACGGCGATATTGAGGTACTAAACCGCTGCAAGGATAGCGGGGATGGCAAGCAGCGCCAGTCAAAGGGGCATGCCTGGGTGGTGGACAGTGCCAGCAATGCAAAGTTGAAGGTTTCTTTTTTCTGGCCGTTCCGGGGGGACTACTGGATTATTGAGCTTGGCAGAGAGTACGAATATGCCGTAATCGGTACTCCCAACCGCAAATACTTCTGGATTCTCAGCAGAACCCGCACCATGGACGATACCCTTTATGCCGCCATTCTGCAGCGGGCCAAACAGCAGGGGTTTGATCCGGGCCTGGTGGTCAGGCAGAAGCCCGCCAGCTAACAGCGGGCTTCCATTTTAATCCCTTCCGCCTGCAGCTCAGCCTGGAGCATGCCTGCAAGTTCCGGCAGACGCACAGCCAGCTCCGGCGAAAGCTCAATCCCCGCCTCATAGCTCTTGGGCACGACCCCGAACAGGGTGACCTGATCCGGGCAGCGGCCCCGGATCTCGGACAGCAGCAGCATCTCCTGAATCCCCAGCTGGTGGGGTGACATCTTGATCGGGATGGTACGGCCGATAAAGGCATCCTTTTCAAAGCGGTAAAGCGCCCCCGGTTCACCGGGGGTGGTGATCACATCAACCATGTAAACGCGACCGGCCTCTTCAAGCTTGTGGGAGGCCATGAAACCCAGGGTACCGCCATCGTACAGCTCCACATCGTCGTCAAAGCTGTAGTTGTCAGCCAGATACTTGACCAGATGGACCCCGAACCCTTCGTCGGACAGCAGCAGATTACCTGCACCAAAAATCAGAACTTTCATACGTACCTGCTTTCATGTAATGGCCGCAAAAGAACGCAGAGAACTCAAAGAAACATATTTACCGCAGAGGTCGCAGAGGTTCTCAGAGGAAAATCATAAGAATTTGGTTTTGAATCCAAACCCAAAGAGGGTTTTTCCTGCCTTTCTCTGCGTCCCTCTGTGTACTCTGCGGTGAGTTGCTCTTGTGTGTCAATTTTGCGATCTTTGTGTTCTTTCGCGGCAATCAGGCCCTTGCTTATACCACTTTCACTTTCGTGATCTCTTTCCCTTCCGGGTCAATGGTATGCACCGCACAGGCGATGCAGGGGTCAAAGGAGTGTACGGTGCGCAGTACCTCCAATGGCTGATCCGGCTTGGCCACCGGGTTACCCAGCAGGGAGGCCTCGTAGGGACCGGCATTGCCTTCGGCATCCCGTGGTGAGGCGTTCCAGGTGGAGGGGACCACGGCCTGATAGTTCTTGATCTTTCTGTTCTTGATCACCATCCAGTGGGACAACACGCCGCGGGGTGCCTCGTGGAAACCAACCCCGCGATGCTCGCCGGAGGGGATCTCGGTGTGGTTGGCATAGGCCTTGTCACCCTTGCCCACGTTGTCAACCAGCTTGTCCAGATACTCCAGGGAGAGGTCAGACAGCAGGTGGGCCCGGATACCACGGGCAGCCAGACGGCCCATGGTGGAGTGCAGATCAGCCACGCCAACCCCGGCTGCGTTACAGGTGCTGTCCACCAGCTTCCGCACCCGCTGGTTACCGGCTGCATAGCCTGCCAGCAACTGAGCAATCGGCCCCACCTGGATCGGCTTGCCGTCAATCCGGGGCGCCTTGCACCAAGAGTATTTGCCGTTTTCCTGGAAGTCGGTGTAGTCAGGCTTGGTTTCTCCATCCCAGGGATGCAGCACCGATTTGCCTTCGTACCAGGCGCAGGCCACTGATTCCTTGATGCTGCCGATCAGCTGCTGATCCTGATGGGTGCTGATCACGCGGGCCTTGGCAACATCCCCTCCCATGATCAGGCCGCCCGGCAGGGCAAAGCTGGTATTCTTGGTATCTTCCGGGAACTCCGGTACGGCCAGGTAGTTAACCACCCCTTTGCCATACTTGAACCAGTCTTTATAGGCCTTGCCGATCACCAGCAGGTCGGGATAGTAAACTTTTTTGACAAACTCACGGGTCTCGGTCATCAGCGCCTTCAGGTAGGCGATCCGTTCCATGTTGATGGTGGCCAGGTTGTCCATGTTCAGGGCAGTCGCCACACCACCCACGCAGAGATTCTGGATATGGGGGTTCTTACCCCCCAGAATGGCCACGGCCTGGGCAGCCTTCTGCTGGTAGTCCAGCGCCTTAAGGTAGTGGGCTGTGGCGATCAGGTTGATCTCAGGCGGCAGGATCATGGCCGGGTGCCCCCAGTAGCCGGAGGCAAAGATCCCCAGCTTGCCGGAATCCACAAACGCCTTCAGCCGTTTCTGCACATCACTGAATTCCTTCTCGCTGTTGCCGGGCCAGTCTGAGACCGACTGGGCTATGGAGGCCGCCTTCTTGGGGTCTGCTTTCAATGCCGAGACAATGTCCACCCAGTCCAGGGCCGAGAGGTGGTAGAAGTGGACGATATGGTCCTGCACGGAATGCTGGGCCATAATGATGTTGCGGATGTACTGGGCGTTGAGCGGCACCTCAACCTTGAGGGCATGCTCCACGGAGCGGATCGAGGAGATGGCATGCACCGTGGTGCAGACCCCGCAGAAGCGCTGTGCATAGATCCATGCATCCTGGGGGGGACGATCCTTGAGAATGGTCTCAATACCGCGCCACATCTGGGCTGATGACCAGGCCTTGCTGACCTGTCCGCCGTTAACTTCAACATCGATCCGCAGGTGTCCTTCAATGCGGGTAATCGGGTCAATTGTAATTCGTGCCATGTATGTTCTCCTTAATTATATGCAGTTTTATTTTTTACCGCAGAGGAACTCTTTAAAGGGTTTAAACCTTAAAACGGCAGTTACTCACGCGGAGCAGCGAAGCTCGCGGAGAAAATCAAGTGGTTACCTAAAATCAAGGATCAACCCTGCAGGTGAAACAATAACATGCCGTAACCACATGACTTTGCTCTTCGCGTCTCCGCGCCTCCGCGTGTAACTGCTTTTTCTAGGTTAAAACCTCTGTGAACCTCTGCGTCCTCTGCGGTGAACAGCTTTACGCCTTTACCGCTGTCGGTTCTTCATGGCCATGCAGCCTTGGCAGAACCGGGAACAGCTTGACCAACACCTGATAGCCCAGGATCTCGAACGCCACGATCCCGACGGTGATCAGCAGCTCTGCCAGTGAGGGAAAGTAACGCCAGCCCTGGCCTGGATTGAAGCCGATCAGGTAGACGTTGAAGCGGTACAGGGCACCGCCCAGTACGATCAGGACTGCAGTAATGAATAACCAGCGGGGCGATTGACGCCGCTTCTTTGAGAACAGCAGCAGTGAGCCGCTGGCCACCAGCCCGAACTCCAGCAGGAAGAATGCGGAATAGAAATCAAACCGCAGGGCATTGGCCACCTGACCGCGCCAGACCAGATCTCCCACCACCACGCAGAGCCAGATACTGGTCAGGTAGGGGGTGATGGAGGCCAGCCCGGAGAGCTGTTCGATCTCAAAGGGGCGCTTGAAGCCGTAGGATGAGATGACCGATTCCAGAATGGCGATGGAGTAGCCAATGAACATACAGTTGATCAGGAACAGCAGCGGCAGAAAGCCGGTGTGCCAGAGCGGATGCAGTTTGGTGGAGGCGATCAGCAGCAGCGACCCCAGCGAAGACTGGTGCATGGTGGGCAGGGTAATCCCCAGCACGATCACAAAGATCAGCACCTTGTCCAGTTTGGGTTGCAGCCAGACAGCCCGCTGACGCAGCCTTTCCAGCTTCTCCAGCACCACCGGCGTATCCAGGCCAAACTTGCCGTGGTACTTCTCCAGAAAGCCACGGGCCCGGCTCCAGTTGGTCTCCTGCAGCCGGGTCAGTACCGCTGGCAGAAACTCGATCGCCAGCACGGTGGTGTAGGCCATGACGCACAACGCCACCTCAAACATGGCCGAGTTGGCCTGCCACTGTGACGGTACGAAGAAGTTGTAGGCGTTCCAGGGGCGCCCCACATCCACCATAACCGAGAATCCGGCCAGGCCGTAGCCGAACAGCGAGGTCAGCACCGCCGAGCGGATCAGCGGGTGGTAGTGCATCTTGTTGCGGATATAGACCAGGATCGCCACGGCATAACCGCCGCAGGCGATGGCGGTGCCGGTGGCCACGTCATAGGTGATCCAGAGCCCCCAGGGATAGCCGTCGCTCATGTTGGAGACGGCGCCGATGCCCCAGATAAAGCGAACCGCGATCAGGGCAAAGCCGATCACCGCCAGGGTCAGCAGCACCCAGAAAGAGGGGGTCAGGATTTTAGCCCGGTGAATTTGATACTCATCGTGACTCATTATTTTTCCCCCTCTTCAGGTTTGTGGTCTTCAGCATGACCGTTTCCCCTCTTCATATTCTTGATAGCAATGAAACAAAGTGTGCCGTACAGGGCTACCGGTGCGATGAACCCTTTGTAAATGGTATGCTGGATCTTTTCTGAAAACTCGGCCGGGGCCTCCCGTTTCAGTTCAGGCAGGCCCAGCTTTTTGATCGGCATGGCTGCCAGATAGAGATGGTTGGTGCCACCCAGTTCATATTCACCGTAGATATGGTTGACGTACTGCTTTGGATGGTCTGCCAGCCGCTTCCTGGCCTCGGCCAGCAGCTCCTTGCGCTTGCCAAACAGGATCGCACCGGTGGGACAAACCTCGGCGCAGGCGCTGGTCCCCTTCTGCTTCAGATTGGTGTTCTTGCAGAGGTCGCACTTCACTATCTGGGGGATCGCTTTTTCCCACTGAAACTTGGGGATATTGAAGGCACAGGCCACCTGGCAGTAGCGGCAACCGATACAGGCATCTTTTTTGTAATCCACAATGCCGGTAATCTTGTCCTTGACCATGGCAGCCACCGGACAGACCGAAACGCAGGACGGTTTCTGGCAGTGCATGCAGGAATACTTTACATAGGACCACTCCTTGGGCGACTCCTTGACCAGTTTGATCAGGGTACGGGTGGAACCGGTCAGATCCTCCGGTGCGTCCCAAAGCTTGTCAGGATCAAATTTGGCCTGCTCATAGGAGAGAGCTCCATAATCACCATTTACCCGCTTGCAGGCCGACATGCAGGCCTTGCAGCCAACACATTTGGTGGCATCATACAGCATACCCAGTTCTTCATCATTGGGCCCTGCAGCCGGGTGGCTGGCCAGCGTCACTGCAGGCGCCGCCACCAGTCCTGCCCCGGCCAGACCTGCCAGTTTCAGGAACTCGCGCCTACTCTTAGTGCTCATGGTTATCCCCCTGCTTCTCCTGCTGGTCAGGCTGCACCTGGTCTGGCAGCTTGCGGGCCATCATGGCGCCAGCCCCCAGGGCGGCACCGGCAGCCAGGCCCAGGATACCGGTGGTAACCGGACTGGCCCCTTTGCCCTTCTCCTTCAGATCCACCGGTGCATAGCTGTCAAACGGTGTCGGTTCATGGATCTGGACCTTGTCGGCAATGGCGGTGCGGAACAGGATATCCGGCTCGGTACAGCCGATACAGGGGTGCCCCACTGAAACCGGCCAGACCCCGGCATCGTTAAAACGCTGCACTGAACAGTTGGCATAGGTGGCTGGCCCCTTGCAGCCCAGCTTGTAAAGGCAGTACCCCTCAGCATGGGTGGCGTGACCATAGGCCTTGGCAAAACGACCGGCATCAAAGTGAGGCCGACGCTCGCAATGCTCGTGAATCCGGCGACCATAGGCAAACTTGGGACGGCCCATCTGATCCAGTTCCGGCAGTTTTTTAAAGGTCAGGTAGTACAACACGGTGGACAACAGGTTATAGGGTGAAGGAGGACAGCCGGGGATATTGATGATCGGCTTGTCCTTGATGATATCCTTGACGCCGACCGCGCCGGTGGGATTGGGCGGGGCAGCCTGGATGCCGCCGTAGCTGGCACAGGTACCGACCGAGATGATGGCGGCTGCCCCCTCGGCGGCCTTGCGCAGGGACTCCAGGGCTGTCTTGCCACCCACCTTGCAGTAGATGCCGTTCTCCTTGGTGGGGATCGCCCCTTCCACAATCAGGATATATTTGCCATGGTTGGCCTTCATGGAATCATGCAGCGATTTTTCGGCCTGGTGCCCTGATCCGGCCATCAGTGTCTCGTGATAATCCAGCGAGATCATCTCCAGCAGCAAGGTGGCCGGGGCCGGATGGTTGGCACGCAGCAGTGATTCAGAGCAGCCGGTACACTCCTGAAAATGCAGCCAGATCACCGGCGGTCGATCCGGTGCCTGGGCAGCTTCCGCCACCTTGGCCGCCATGCTGAAAGGCAGTCCCATGACTGCCGTTGTTGCCACACAGGTCTTGATAAAATCCCGGCGACTGATGCCGTTGCCGAAAAAATGCCCTAACTGACTCATTCGTACCTCCGCAGAAATTTGCAGGTTTGTCCTGTATACATATCGTATCGAGCTGCAAAGAAAGCAGAAGCCGTGCCAATTCTGAAAAGCATGTAAATCAAGGTGGTTACAGTTTAGTTACGAGCCATTTACGGCACAGGCGGACATTTTTTCTGTATACAATTGTCCCGAGTTGTATCATTTTGTCTGAAATTTCCATGTATAGTCCCAAAGGAATCAAGTTTATGCCCCTTATCCTGATCTGCGATGACGAAGAAGGCATCCTGCGTTATCTGTCCAAACTGTTTAAGACACAGGGATATGCCGTGGAAGCCTTCAGCAGCGGCACCGCATTGCTGGCCCGGCTACAAGCGCCTGCCTTGGTACCGGCAGATCTGCTGCTGCAGGATGTACGACTGCCTGACATCAACGGTATTGATATCCTGAAGCAGGCCCACCAGTTGCGTCCGAACATGCCGGTGGTGGTGATGACCGCCCACGGCACCGTTGATGATGCGGTACATGCTATCCGGCTGGGTGCCTATGATTATGTGATGAAGCCGTTCCCCAAGGAAAAGATACTGGGGGTATTGTCCAAGGCGTTGGAACACCATCGTCTGGCTGATGAGAACCGCCGCCTGCGGGAAGAGTTGCAACGTGGAGGAAATGACAGCTCGATTGTCTTTAGCTCCCCCCGTTTCCGCGAGGTGTATGACCTGACCCTGCAGGTTGCCTCAAGCGAAGCAAATATCTTGATTTTAGGGGAGTCTGGCACCGGCAAGGAGCTGATTGCCCGCACCGTACATACCAATTCAAGCCGTCGCGAACGGCCCTTTATTTCGCTCAATTGCGCTGCCCTGTCAGACACTTTGCTGGAAAGCCAGCTCTTTGGTCACCTGCGTGGCGCCTTTACCGGCGCCATTATGAACCAGAAGGGACTGTTGGAAGAAGCGGATGGAGGCACCCTGTTTCTGGATGAGATCGGTGATGTCTCGCCTACGGTGCAGGCCAAGCTGTTACGGGTGATTCAGGAAAAGGAGTTCATGCCGATCGGCTCCACCAAGCCAAGCACCGTAGATGTACGTTTTGTGGCAGCCACCAACCGCGACCTGCAGCTGGAGGTTGCTGAAGGCCGTTTCCGGGAAGATCTCTACTACCGCCTGAATGTCATCTCCCTGACCCTGCCACCTCTGCGGGAACGGCCTGAAGATATTGAGCCGCTGGCCCGCCACTTTGTAAACCGTTTTGCTGCACGGATGAAAAAGGAACTGCATGGCATTGACCCTGATGCCCTGACCTGCATGTCCCGCTACCACTGGCCGGGCAATGTGCGGGAGCTGGAAAATGTGATCGAGCGGGCCGTGATCCTGGCCCAGGGCAACATGCTCACCTCAGATCTGCTACCGGTCTGCAGCCGGACCACATCGCTACGTTGCGATGAGGTCACACCACTGATCTCTCTGGACCAGCTGGAACGGCAGCATATTCTGGGGGTGTACAAGCAGACCGGCTTTCACAAGAGCAAGACCGCCGAGATCCTGGGAGTATCCCGTAAGACCCTTGATCGCAAGCTGATGGAATACAAGGCGGAATAGCCGCAAAAGAACGCAAGGAACGCAAAGATGAACAGCCCCCGCGTGCATATCCGGCGACGCCTGCTGCTGACCACCCTGCTGCCGCTGCTGGTGGCGCTGCTGGTCAGCTGGCTGATCGGTGATCGTCTGATTGCCGCCCGTGTAGCCGGGCAGGCTCAGGAAGAGGCCCGCAGTGACCTTGGTACGGCCAGAGAGCTGTACCAGGGGGAGCTGAACCGGCTTGCTGAAGGGGTACAGCTGATCAGCCGCAGCCCGGAGTTATCCCGCAGCTTGCAAGGCAAAACAGCAGATGAACTGGCCCGTCTGCTGGCCCTGCTGTCCGGCAGCCGTAGCTTCAGCTTTCTAACGGTGGTGGATCGTTACGGTCAGGTGCGTTACCGTGCCGCCAATCCTGAACGGGCCGGTGATACGCTGCAACATCTCAAGCCGGTGGCCGAGGCCCTTGCCGGACGCCCCAGCCAGGGAAGCATGCTGCTGTCCAGCCTGCAGGCCAGCCAGGAAAACCCTCTGCTGCCGGACCAGATGCTGGTTCCGTTACTCCCTTCACAACATGCCGTTCCAACCACGCGGACCGCTGAACAGCGGGGACTGTTTCTGGTTGCCGCTGCTCCGATTACCGCTGCTGATGGAGAGATCAACGGTGCCCTGCTGGCCGGGCAGCTGCTCAATAATGACGAACAGCTGGCAGACCGGATAACCCGTGTTATTGCCCCACAGCAGCAGGATGCTACGCTACGGGAAACCGCCACCATCTTTCTGGATGATGTCAGGATCGCCACCACGGTGGTTGACGAAAATGGGCAGCGGGCCACCGGCACCCGGCTCTCCGGCGAGGTAGCAAAACAGGTGTTACAGCGTGGTGAGCGCTGGATCGCACCGGCCTTTGTCCTGCATGAGCGCTACTTTGCCGCCTATGAGCCGCTGCGTGACCCGGATGGCACGGTGGTGGGGGCGCTGTATGTCGGCCTGCCGGAACGCCCTTATCTCTATTTACGCACTAACCTCAACCTGACCTTTGCCGCGCTACTGTTGGCGCTTACCGCTCTTGCGCTGTTGCTTACCACCAGCCTGGGCAGGCAGCTTGCTAAACGTGAAACAGAGATCGGCAGCCTGAACCGCACCCTTGAGCAGAAGGTGCAACAACGAACCACAGAGCTGGAGGAAAAAAGCAGACAACTACTGGAGACGGAAAAGGAACTGGCCCGTAATGAACGGCTGGCAGAACTGGGGATGCTCTCGGCGGGAGTGGCCCATGAGATCAACAACCCGCTGGCCATTATCCGGGGCAATGCCGAGTTGCTGCAGATGTCGATCCCCGCAGAGGCTGAGGATCAGGAAGAGGTCTCTGAGATCCTGACCCAGGCCGGACGAATCAGCCGGATCACCTCCAGCCTGCTGACCCTGGCCCGCCAGGACAAACGTCATATCAGCCGTTTTCCCCTGACAGGGCTTCTGGATGAGATCCTTGACCAGATCGGTCACCAGGTGCCACTGGCAGGCTACACTGTTGAGCGCAGCTACCAACAGACAGCAATCCACCTGGAGGCTGACCGCGAACAGCTGCGCCAGGTCTTTACCAACCTGATTCTGAACGGTCTGCAGGCCATGGAAGGGGAAGGTCGGCTTACCATCAGCACTGATGCCGATCCTGACGGTACCTGTTCGATCACGGTCGCCGACACCGGCCCCGGCATTGACCAGGAACAGCAGGAACGGCTGTTTTCTCCCTTCTTCAGTACCAAGCAGAATGGAACCGGCCTGGGGCTGGCGGTTTCCTGGGGGATTGTCCGTAATCACGGTGGCACCATTACGGTGCACAGTGCACCCGGTGCTGGAGCCCGGTTTGTGGTGACCTTGCCATTGACCTAGGCTTCTATCGGATTTAGAATATTGAATAGAAATGGACGACACAACCAAGTGGTGAGTCTCGAAACACAACTTTCAACCTAAAAAAGCAGTTTACCGCAGAGGGCGCAGAGGTTCGCAGAGTAATAACACGAAGTTACTAAGCCATACCCTTTAACCAAAAGGGTTAAAACAAGTTTAGCTTTATTTATTTGTTATTCCTCTGTTTTTCTCTGCGTCCTCTGCGGTAAAAGCCGTTTTTAAGATTATTTATTCTGTAGTTTTGCTCCGTTACTCTGTTGCTCCGTGTTTCAAATGCTTTTTACAGGATACTACTGCCGGAGTACAGGCGAGCCCATAATGTCAATCCAACCTCTGTCCTCATCATTCAATACGCTTCGCTGGCGTCTGTTTTTCACGCTGGCACTGATCTACATCCTGGTTTACTTCTACCGGGTCTCTCTTGCAGTGGTGTCTGATGATATCAGTCGTGATCTTGCCCTGACGCCGGAGCAACTGGGTACCCTGGCCGGGGTGCTGTTCTATGTCTATGCCGTAGCCCAAATTCCCCTCGGGCCTCTGATAGATCGCGTTGGTCCACGTCTGGTCATCTCTGGCTGCGGCTTTTTAACCACCCTTGGCGGTCTGCTGTTCGCCCGGGCTGAAGGCCTGGCAACCGCCATGGCAGGGAGGGTATTGATCGGCATCGGCACTGCCGCTGTGTTAATGGCCACCTTTACGATCTTTAGCCGCTGGTACACCAGACAGGAGTTTGGCAGGATTACCGGACTGATGGTGGCAGCCGGAAATCTGGGCAACCTGGCAGGAACCGCACCACTGGCGTTTGCCGTGGGGGCAGTTGGCTGGCGCTCATCCTTTTTGTGGATTGCTGTTTTACAGGGGCTGGCGACATTTCTGGTTTTTGTAAAGGTGCAGGATCGCCCGGATCACCCCCTGGAACCTGATGCAGCTGAACAGCAGAAAAAACCTGGCATGCTGGAGGCCTGGGGAGTTATCGCCCGTCAGCGTTCCTTCTGGTTGCTGGCAGCCATCGCTTTTTGCTGGTATGGCAATTATCTGGCCGTACAGGGGTTGTGGGGTGGCCCTTACCTGATGCATCTGATCGGATTATCACGGGAAGGAGCAGGCCAGATGCTGATGTGGACCTCAGTGGGATTTATTATCGGTTCTCTGGTAACCGATCTGGTCGCCCGGAAGGTCTTTCATTCCTACAGCCGTACCCTGCTGGCCGGACAATGTTGCCTGGCCGGACTGATGACCGGTTTCCTCGGCTGGTTACCGCTGATCCCCTCCTGGAGCCTGACCCTCTATTTTCTGGGGATCGGTTTAACCGTCTCAAGCGGGGTGATGATCTACCCGATTATCCGGGCCATGGTGCCGGTCAGCATGGTGGGAACAGGATTAACCTCACTTAATTTTTTTGTGCTGATGGGCTCTGCCGTTGCCCAGCAGGGGATGGGGATCATCATTGCCCATGCCGGTGGCTATACCACAGAAGGGTTTCGGGCTGCCTTCAGTGTACCGGTTGCCGGGCTGTTGCTGGCCAGCCTGTTCTTCAGCTTTGCCCGCAACTGCCCGGCAGGTGAATAGTCTTGGCGTATGAAGGAAGGTTACGTTTCCTTCAACACCGTTCAGAAAATGGAGCATTAGCTGAACAGTGTCGAAGGAGCGCTCTGTTATCTGTCAAACACCTGCTTCAGGATCTCCTCAGTAGACTTCAAACTCGTCATCAATTTTGTCACGCTTTGACGGAGCCAGATCGATATAAACACCACCTGCCTTTGCCGATTTGGTTGGTGCAGCATGGGCAACCGTGGCGCGTTGCTGCGGTGCTGCCTGGTTTGCTGCCGGTTTGTGTGCAATGGTACGCTGATTACGATGGGTATCCAGACTGAAGAAGGCGATGGTTCCCTTCAGTTGTTCAGCCTGACCGGCCAGTTCTTCGGTGGTGGAGGCCATCTCTTCAGCGGCTGATGCATTCTGCTGGATGACTTGGTCAAGCTGCTGGATGGCGCGGTTGATCTGATCTGCACCGGCATCCTGTTCTTTGCTTGCAGCGCTGATCTCCTGCACCAGTTCGGCGGTGCGCTGGATGTCAGGCAAAATTGCGGTCAGCATCTGACCGGCAGCTTCTGCAATCTGAACACTGCGCCCGGAAAGTTCACTGATTTCACCTGCTGCGGTTTGGCTGCGCTCTGCCAACTTTCGGACTTCTGAGGCTACCACGGCGAACCCCTTTCCATGCTCTCCGGCCCGGGCCGCTTCAATTGCGGCGTTAAGGGCGAGCAGGTTGGTCTGCCGTGCGATCTCTTCAATAATGCTGATCTTGGTGGCGATCTCTTTCATGGCAGCGACGGTCTGGTTAACCGCTTTACCACCTTCGCGGGCATCGGTTGCAGATTTGTTGGAGATTTTTTCAGTCTGACTAGCATTGTCTGCGTTCTGTTTGATGCTGGAGGACATCTCTTCCATGCTGGATGAAATCTCTTCTGCAGATGCTGCCTGTTCAGTTGCACCCTGGGACAGTGTCTGTGCCGTTGCAGAAAGTTGCTGCCCACCGGTGGCTACGCCGTCGGCAGCTGCCTGTATCTCGTGAACGATCTCTTTCAGTTTTTCTACCATGTTGTAGAGCGATTCCATCAGGAAGTCGTTTTCACTGCGCTTTTTCAGTTCTACCATCAGGTTGCCCTGGGCCACCTGCCTGGCATTGGCAGTAATACCGTTGGTGGCATCAATCAGTGCGTTCAGATTCTGCTTGATAACGTTATATTCACCTTTGTATTCAGCGGTTATGATGGCAGGCATATCACCTTTACTGATTCGGTCTACGTAGTTTGCAGTAACCCGCAGAGGGTTGACTATGTTGACGACCGTTTCGTTTACCCCGTTGACCAGTTGGTTCCAGCCACCTACAAACAGGTCTGCGTTGGCCCGCTTGTCCAGATCGCCGTCAGCTGCGCCTTTAATCAGGATGTCAGTCTGGGACAAGAGGTCGTTCATCATCTTGACCATGGCGTTCAGGTTGCCTTTGATGACATTGTATTCACCTTTGTAGTCATCAACGATAGTTGGGGGGATAACTCCTTTGGAAACCTTGTCAACATAGTCAGCAGTGACCATCAGCGGATTGACAATGTTGATTACAATAGCGTTGACACCGTTTACCAGTTCTTTCCAGCCACCAACAAAGAGAGCTGCGTTGGCCCGCTGGTTCAGTTCGCCATTGGCTGCAGCCCGGATGACGGTAGTAGCTTCAGCCAGCAGATTGGTCATTATGTCGATGCAGTTATTGAGATTATTTTTGATTTCGTTGAAGTCACCGTTGTAGCTGTCGGTAATGCGGGGCGGGATGTCGCCCTTGCTGATCCGGTCCACATATTCGGCAGCTACATTCAAGGGGCCGATCACAGAGTCAAGGCAGTTGTTCACGCCGGAAACGATGACCCGGAAGTCGCCCCGGTGCCTGCTTGCATCGGCACGGGTGGCAAGCTTACCTTCCACGGCTGCATCAGCAAGTGTCCTGGCATCCACTACCAAGGCGTTAACCGCATCAATACAGCCATTTAAGTTGTTTTTGATTTCGTTGAAATCGCCGTTGTAGCTGTCGGTAATACGGGGCGGGATGTCGCCCTTGCTGATCCGGTCTACGTATTCGGCAGCTACATTCAAGGGGCCGATCACGGCATCAAGGGTTTCGTTGACGCCAACCACGATCTTCTGGAAATCACCCTGGTGTCTGGAGGCATCGGCTCGGGTGGCAAGCTTGCCGGCTATAGCTGCGTCAGACAGCAGGTTGGCGTCTTTGATCAGGGCTTGAATTGACTCAACCATTTTCTTCATGGCCATCATGACACTATCATCGCGCAAGCCAGCAGCATTAATCTCCATTGAGCAGTTGCCCGCCCCGACTTTGACCGCAATATCTGCAACCTCTGATGGATCGCCACCCAGCTGGGCAAGAACAATCTTGCTGATGAAGAGACCGAGCCCGATAGCCAGAAGGGCACCGACAACGGCCAGAATAGTCATGACTTTTGAGGCGTGATTGGCAGTAACCGTGTTTTCATCAGCGGTCAGCTTTGCTTGCTTAAGCTTGGATTCCATCAGCTTTTCAATGGCATTTTGTTCTTCTCGTGATGCCTTGCCTGCTTCTCCTTGCAAAACTGCCGTTGCTTCGGCGTTTTTGTTCTCCATGGCCAGAGCAATCACTTTTTCAAGCAATGGACCATAGACTCCTCGGGTACGCTTGAATTCATCAAACAGTTTGCGGCCTTCCTCAGTCAGGATAGTTTTCTCAAATGATACAGAAGCTTTGTTTATGTCGTCCCGGAGCTCCTTGATGCGATTATGGAATTTCTTTTTATCTTCCATGCTGCTGGCCGCAATAATGTCCCGGGCATTGACACGAATCCGCTGAAAGGCGATAGAAATATCTGCCATATCTCCCAGTGGCACGGTAACTTTTTCGTACAGCCTGGTATCAGCTGTATCAATCTCATGGATTTTTTTAATGCCGAACCAGCCGATGATACCGGCAATGACCGCCACAAGAATAAATCCGGTTAAAAGTTTTGCCTTGAGCTTCATGTTATAAAACCACTGCATGGTGAACCTCCTCATTTGTATAAAACTCGTCTGTGATCAGGCCACTTCGCCAAGATGTGCAGGGGCTGCTTCAGCTGCCTCAGCCTGCAAAATGACGCCCATTGCTTCATTTCCAAAGACCCGATCAATATTCAGCAGCATCAGAAATTGATCGTTCCGTTTGCCCATTCCCTTGATGAAGTCAGTGTTAAGGTGTGCACCAAGGCGTGGGGGTGCCTCAATCTCCTGCGGCTCAAGTTCCAGAACCTCACGAACTGAATCTGCCAGGGCACCTGCTATGACTGTCTCATCGCCAACCCTGACCTCAAGTACAATCACACAGGTGTTTATGGTTTTCTGGGTTTCAGAAAGCCCGAACAGAAGGCGCAAGTCGATCACCGGAACCACACTGCCACGCAGATTGATAACACCTCGCATGTACTGGGGCACCTGCGGAATTCGGTTGGCTCCCCTGAATTCCAGAATTTCACGTACTCTTGCGACATCCACAGCAAAAATCTCATCATCCAGCATGAACGAAAGGTACTGCGTAATCTGAAGATGTTCGGCGTCAGCCATAGTGGTTCCTCCTTGGTTTTACGCACGATGTTTGTTGCCAAGTAAACAACTCTCGTGCCAAGTAGATCCAGATGGTTCTGACAGTCCTAAAGCAATGGGGTTATGACTTTGGAGGAGGATTGATTTGTGGTACTGCGGACAAGGAGGGTTACACTTGGTGTGCCATGAAGTGTGCCTTGTCACAAAAAGCGTGACATAGTGTCACACAAGTGTGTCAAGCGTCAGATAGGTTAACCTTGTGACGGTAGATGGTACGGCGGCTGATACCCAGCAGCTGGGCGGCTTTTGATTTGTTGCCACCACTTTTGACAAGGGCTTCCTCAATCCTGCGGGTGAGCGAAGAATGTGGCGATTCCGGGGCGACAGCAGAAGGTGTAATGATCAGGGGGGGCAAAACAGCGCTGGCAAGATTAAGGTCAAGGGGTAAACTATCACTTTCAATGATATCTGAACGGGTCAAGACACAGGCATGCTCCAGTACGTGCTGCAGTTCTCTGACATTACCAGGCCAGCTATGCCCCTGCAGCACTGACAAGGCGGCATCGCTGAGTCCGCTGATCGGCTTTCTGAACGACGTGGCAAAACGCTCAAGAAAGTGCTCTATCAGCATCGGCAGGTCTTCCATCCGTTCTCGCAGTGGTGGCAATGATAGTTTGACGACATTCAGGCGGTAGTAAAGGTCTTCACGAAATTTACCCAAACGGACCCGCTCGGCCAAATCCTGATTCGTTGCAGCTATTACACGTACATCCACCTTGATGGTTGTGGAATCTCCCACCCTCTCAAATTCCCGCTCCTGCAGAACACGCAGAAGACGCATCTGCATCGCAGGCGAGATATCCCCGATCTCGTCAAGGAAGATAGTACCTCCATCTGCCTTCTGAAATCTCCCCATTTTATTGGCTATAGCGCCGGTAAAGGCACCCTTTATATGGCCGAAAAGCTCGCTTTCAAGCAAGGTATCCGACAAAGCAGAGCAGTTAACCTTGACAAAGGCTTTGCCGCATCGATTGCCACTGCTATGCAGGGCATCGGCCACCAGCTCCTTGCCGGTACCGCTTTCTCCCTGAATCAGCACGGTACTGGGGACATCAGCCAGGACTTCAATTTTGGTGTAAAGCCGCTGCATCAGGCTGCTTGCCCCAATCATCCTGCCAAATGCCTTGCGGCTGTTCAGTTGTCCCTCCAGCTCAACAATTCGTGTTTCATCACGCAGTACAACCACAATGCCGGTACAGCTGTCAGCGTGGTTCTGAATGGGGCATGTGGTTATGGTGATGACCTGCTGTTGCTTCTGTGGCCTCTGGCAACGGATGCGCTCACGTTTGGCTGGAATACCGTTTTCAAGCGATTCATGGATAAGCTGGCGGCAGGCACCATCGCAATGCAGGTGCGTATAGGTTTCAGGGTCTTGCAGATGCTGCGAAAGGCAGCTGCAGATCCGTGCGGCAGCTGCATTGGATTGAATCAGCTTGCCGGCTCTGTCGAGCATCATAATGCCGTCCGACAATGATCTGAAGATCGCTTCAAGATCAGCACGGTGACATTCTGCCTCTTCAGCCAGCAACCGGGCGTTTAAAGCACTGCGGGCAGCATGTATCAGTTCGTTTGGATGAATCGGCTTTGCCAGATAGTCGAAAGCCCCCAGCCGTACGGCTTCCGAGGCGGTTTCCACCTCTGGCCAACCAGTGATCAGCACCACCTGAAGTAAGGGATTGTGCAGTCGTAAAAGCTTCAGCAGATCAACACCGGTGGTTGCGCCAAGCTGGATATCAACAAATGCAATATCGCAGGGGTACTCATCCTGCATGCGTAGCGCCGTGGCACTGGATGATGCACGACGAACCAGATAACCTTCATGCCCTAGAATCATGGAGAAGGTATCCACAATGGTTGGTTCATCATCAACAATCAGCACCGTGGGCTGTTTTGCCTGTTTCACTTCCGGCTCCCCTGAGGATCCAATCCAGCGCGAATGGTCTTCAGTAGTTGAACATTGGTGTATGGTTTATACAGGAGCAGGAATAATGCCGGACTACAGTGGCAATAGCATCTTATGTTGATCCCGAAGCAGAAGGCCAATAGATTCGTCCTGACTCAGGAATGTCGGATTACTGATGAGCTGTATGGACAACGGTGCTTCAGGGGTCAGACAAGGTTATGTTTCTGCAGCAGCTCGATGAGCGTTTTGTGCATCACCGGCTTGGTCAGATAGTCATCACAGGAACCGGACAGGAGCGCCTCCATCATATCGTCGGGGGAGCTGCTGGCTGTGATCATGAATACTGTTGCCCGAGTATCTGATCCAAGCTGCTCCTCCAGCGTCCTGATTCCCCGCAACGTTTCATGTCCGCCCATGCCGGGCATATTCAGATCAAGGCAGATCAGATCATACGGCTCGGATTGTCCCAGGGCCTGTTCCAGCATCTGGAGCGCCTGTTCACCATTTTCTGCCTGATCAATAGTAGCGTATCTCTCGACCGCTACCGCCAGTAGCTCCCGTGCAATCATGCAATCATCAACTATCAGTGCCTTCATTGGTTGTCTCCCCTAGCGCTTCGCTGCATCATTTGCTGCTGCTGTATGAAGGCCTGCTCGATATCTTGCGCCTTCACTGACAGGCTGGTTAATCCAAGGTAGCGAATGCCCCCTTCCAGCGTGTTTTCAATCATACTGAACGGGCCGTCACGACCCTCTCTGACATCTTCTGTCAGCTGACCGAGGGTCAGTGTCACTCCTTCATACAAACGCTTCTTGACATTTATTTTTGCATTTCGGGCAGGATATTGACGCTCACGGACCTCCTGCACCCGAGCCGTGATATCTGCTCTGAGAGCGGCGAACTCTTTTGCATCTATCGTCTTGACAGGTGCACTGAAGCGGGCCACCAGCTCTTTCAGTTCATTGAACAGCTGATTCAATTCAGTAAGATCGCGATGGCAGATTCCGGCAATCAGTCGAGTCCGTTGCGAGGTTTTTGTGCCGATAATGCTTGACTCTATTCCACCAACGGCTATGCACTCTCCGCCAGCCAGAATCCCTTTATTTATCTTGATACAGCCGTTTGAGTGGACAAAGCTGCTGCGAATCTCGGTTTCAACCAGCACATCACCTTCAGCATCCACATACGCATCAGCAATAAAGTTGGCACGCACATTCCCCCCGCAGGTGATCGTACCTTTACTCATACCGTTCATACCGCAAAAAGAGATATCACCTTCGGAAGTGATCTCGCAGACACCGATATTACCTTGAATCTTGATCCCCTTGGTAGCTTTTACCGTAAACCCGTCCAGCACATCTCCCTTAACCTCAAGAAAACCGCTATACACAATATTTCCGACTTTAAAATCAACATCACCTTTAATGAGATAGATATCTTCAACAGACAGTTCTTTACCATGCCAGCAGAGGCGTCCGTCCGCCTCTGCATAGAGGGAGACACCATCATCGTCGAGTCGAATATTTTTTACCAGCTCCAGCTCCAGGGGAAGTCCGGGTTGGGCTGGGATGGCGCGACCACGCACACTTATGCCGGCTGTTCCGTCTCCCGGCATGAGCACCGTGCCGATCAGCTGACCGGTTAATACGTTGAAAAAGCTTTGTACCCGCCGCAGGTCAACCCGCTTGTCATCCGGTACATCGTCTTCCTCCTGCTCTTCCGGTTCAGTCTCCAATGAATCACTGACAGCCAGTTTAATCGTGCCATTATCACCGGGCACCATGGCTATACCACGCGCAATGATGCAGTTTTCAAGCGGCTTCCCTTCGGCAGCGCTTACTAACAGCTCTGCGAGCCCATCGTCAACAAGGCCTTCCACGATCTTTGCCTGGGTCAGAAAGGTCTGCAGTTCAGTCTGGGTCATGGGGGTGCCGTTACCTGACGGTGTGTATGTGGCGGTACAGGTGAGAAGATCTGCCGAAATCAGTAGTTCGAGACGGAATCCAAGTCGTTTGAACTCAATCTTTTCCTCTTTGGCAGCTGCAGGAATCGTGGTGGTCGGGGCTACAGCCATTGTTCTCCCTCCAAAAAATAAGACGTCATGATGACAGGGCTCATTTCAATTCCGTTGCAAAGTGCTCCCTTTGCAGTCCTTCGACTTCATTCAGGACCGGCTCAACGTACTGCGTGTATCCTGCACTGTTTTACTAACATCTTTTAACTGTAATCTGAATAATCTTGTCAACAAAATATGTTACAGGCGTTGGCGATTTCTGCCAGCTATGCCGCTGCGCCAGTTAAATGCTTCCAGTTGAGCCTCAATCAATTGATCAAGACTGATGGACAGAGTGGTGAGAATAATCTGTACCGCTTCGAATTCGGATCTTTCCAGTTTTGTTGCCAACAATAGCAGCTGCCCAAGGTAACCTTCATGTCGTAGCAGGGCTTCGCTCACCCGTTCAGAAAGATTCAGACTGGCAACAATCTGATCCATTGAGGTTTCATACAGGGCATCGAGTAACGAAAGAATACCGGTTAGAAATGCTGATTCAGAAAGATCGTTGGTATGGTTCAGACCGGATTGCTGCAATACCAGCAGCTCCATCAGCCGTCCGCGTACTGCCGCCATCTCCAGCAGGGGAGAATTCGAACCGTTTGCATCCTTACCGGCAAACAGGGTTAACTGCATCCAGCGACGTAACTGGATAATCCCCAGCATCATGATTGCGTGGCGCAGACTCTTGATCTTGTCCCGCATACCAACCATAACCGAGTTGACCAGCTTCAGCAGCTGAAAGGTAAGCCCTGGATTTTCACGAAAAATTTCCTCAATGGCGTCAATATCGGCGTCTTCACGCAGTTCCTGTAACAACTTCATCATGGCCATGTCAGAGGGATCTATCCGCTTGAGACTGATAACAGCAGGTCGTTCAAAAAAGTACCCCTGAAACAGTTCAAAACCACAGTCACGGCACAGCTCAAACATTTCAATCGTTTCAACCCGTTCAGCCAGAAGCTGTACCGGAAATTTACGCAGATTGGCGGCTATTTCTGGCAATGTGGCAGGATCTGTAGCCAGGATATCAACCTTGATAATATCAACCATAGTATAAAAACTGGCATGTTCAGGATGGTAAACATGATCATCAAGTGCGATATGGAAGCCGAGCTTTTTGAGAGCATAACATCGTGCCAACGCGGAAGCATCAAGTTCGATATTCTCCAGCAGCTCCAGAATCGACTGTCCGACTGGTAACAGCTCAAGAATCTCTGAATTCAGCATTGCCGCAGTGATATTCAGAAATCCGAACTTGTCGCCAAGCACATCCCGCAGGCCAAAATCAGAGAGTGCACTGGCAATGACTGATGCCGACGCCTGGGACTGGTTCTCATAAAGCGCCGTCTGGTGGTCACCGGCAGCCCTGAAAAGCAGCTCAAAGCCGACAATCTCCTGTTGACAGTTCAGGATTGGTTGACGGCCAATAAAATAGTTAAGACTGTTTTTCTGTTCCATACGACTCCAGTGAAATGCATGATCTGCACCAACGATGGAGGCTCCTGATGGTGTCAGGTCACGGTCATCGGGATCTCAATCCTGAACTGGGCGCCATCACCACCGTTACAAACGGTCAGGCTTCCGCCCATATGTTGCTCAATGATGTTTTTTGACATAAACAGTCCGATACCGCTTCCTTTGCCCTGCTCCTTGGTGGAGAAGGAGGGATTGAAGATATGCGCTATTACTTCCGGCGAAATGCCACCGCCATTATCGCTAACCGTCACGACGGTTTGTCCATTACAGAAGAAAACACGAATAGTAATAACCGGTGCCTGTATGGCACGCTCCAGAAACACATCTCTGGCGTTCCCCAGCAGATTCAGGAGGACCTGGGAAAACTCATTGGGGCATCCTGTTACCTGTAGTTCTTCACCATCTTCAACAACAATCTGTATGTCATGCTTTTGAAGGCTTGCTGACAGAAGGCGTATTGATCGATCAATGCTCTGGCGGATGGCAAAGGACACCTTCTGCTTGTCGATGCGGAAGAAACTTCGAAAGTCATCAATGGTGTGAGACATAAATGTTATGAGTTCCATACATTTAGCAGTGTCTGCACCCATTTCTTGCGGAGTCAGCAAACCAGCTTCATAGTCATATGCCATCGCCTGGATGGTGAGCGAGAGGTTATTGAGCGGCTGCTTCCACTGATGCGCAATATTATTGATCATTTCTCCCATGGCTGCCTGGCGGTTTTGCTGAATCAACAGCTGATCCTTGACCCTCAGTTCAGCTACCGCAGTATCAATTCGTTGCTCAAGAGTCTTGTTAAGCTCTTCAAGCTGCTGGTGTTTGCAGGATAGTGCTTCCTGCGCACGCTGTCGCTCTCCGATTTCCTGTTCCAGCTGCAGGGTCTTTTCATGGAGCATGGTCTCTGCCCGTTTTCGTTCTGCGATATCCCAGGCAAGATCAGCCAGCAAGGTAACCACATCCAGATCCCGCTGGTCATAATCTGTTGATTTGTTACCGACTCCGAGTATCGCAACAATAAGGTCTCCTCGTAGCACCGGTACGACAAGTTCCCGCACTACTATTGCATGACCTTTTGGCATACCCTTGCGATCTGGCAGAGATTGGTAGTCGTTGTGAATCACCGGATGACGCTTTCGTACGCAATCAGCCCAGACTCCGGCCTGAGAGATTGGATAATGCTTACCCGAACCTTCTGCCTTGCAGAAGCAGGTGACAGTTTGGCTGGACCAGGCTTGAAGCGTCAGCGTCTGCTGATCGATATTCAGGAAGTGGCAGAAACCGACACAACTACCTGTTAATGTTTCAGCTTCGTCCAATGTCTCGCGTAACAGCTCACCTAGAGAGTGTGTGAAAGAATATTCTAACAACCGTAAACGTGCGGCCAGAATCTGTTCATTTTTCATAATTCACTCTTTCTGGAGACCCCAGACAAGGCCACTGATGAAAAAAAAACCTGCTCTTTCATTCGAAAAGGCAGGTAAAGTTGATGCTGATGCTGCTGCATCCTGCTAACCGCTTCGATAACCCCTCTTCCCGTTCCGGGTAGGTGGCTTTGCGTCATCCGGTCCCCCGGATTTTGCCTTTTCGGTGAAAGCTATCTATTTATATACTCTATGTATTAATACTATCGGCCAGATTGAACGGTTCTGTCAACAAGGAAAAAATCCGCACCAAACAAGAGCAATGTCAGGCTCCAGGGGCCTGGCTTGCTGATGGCTTTGACGCTTATTTCCTGTCAAGGTTACGGTACTGAATCGCCTCAGCAAGATGCTGGTCCCGGATACCGTCGGACTCTGACAAATCAGCAATCGTTCGAGCCACTTTAAGTATTCTGGAATAGCTGCGGGCAGAGAATCCCAGCTTTTCGCCAGCCAGTTCCAGCAATCGGTGTCCTGCCGAGTCCAGATCACAATATTTTTTAATCAGCCGGGCATTCATCTGGGCATTACAGTGGACCTTGCTCCCTTTGAAGCGCTCCTGTTGCAGTTGACGGGCACGCATCACCCGGTCTGCAATGACAGCAGAACCTTCGGTTTCCCGGCTGTCAGACAGGTCGCGATAAGCCACAGCCGGTACTTCAACATGCAGGTCTATCCGGTCAAGGAGCGGACCGGACAGGCGAGAGCGGTAACGTTTGACGGCGATTGGTGTACAGGAACAGGCGTGGGCAGGATCTCCCAGATAGCCGCAAGGGCAGGGGTTCATAGCTGCAACCAACATGAAACGGGATGGATAGGTGATTGACTGCAGTGAACGGGAGATGGTCACCTTGCCATCTTCAAGCGGCTGTCGTAGCACCTCAAGGGCATTTTTCTTGAATTCGGGTAACTCATCCAAAAAGAGCAGGCCGTGATTTGCCAGTGATACCTCGCCTGGCCTGGGTGAGGAGCCACCGCCGATTAAACCAACGTCTGAAATAGTGTGATGCGGACTGCGGAAAGGACGGCTGGTAACCAACGAATGGCCCGCTTCCAATAAGCCGCTGACACTGAATACTGCAGTCGTTTCTATTGCTTCATCAAAACCAAGCCCTGGTAAAATAGAAGGAATCCGGCGAGCCAGCATGGTTTTACCGGAACCGGGCGGACCGATCATCAGAAGATTATGACCGCCGGCAGCAGCAACTTCAATGGCCCGTTTGGCGTGATCTTGTCCCCGCACCTCGCAAAAGTCTTCATATCGTTCATCCTCGCGGCTGAAAAGCAACTGCAGATCAATCCGCTTGGGAGCGATCTCTGTTTCACCCCGCAAAAACTGGACGACATCAGCCAGTGTGGCGGCGGGAAGGACATCTACCCCCTCAACAACGGCTGCCTCGGCAGCATTTTCAATGGGCAAAATGAGGCCGGAGAGGCCCGCTTTTCTGGCAGCCACTGCTACCGGTAACGCACCTCTGACCGGCTTAAGACTGCCATCAAGAGAGAGCTCACCCAACAGGATGTAGCGGCTCAGCCGCTCTCCTGTAATGACGCCGGTGGCGGCTAAAATGCCGATTGAGATCGGCAGGTCAAAGGCAGCCCCTTCTTTTTTCAGATCTGCCGGTGCCAGGTTAGCGGTAATCCGGCGGGCAGGAAAATCATAGCCACTGTTTTTAAGTGCCGCCTTAACCCTGTCCTTGCTCTCTTTTACCGCGCCATCCGGCAATCCTACCGTAGCAAACTGGGGCAGTCCCTGGGCAATGTCCACCTCAACATCCACCAGGATTGCCTCAATACCGACGAGGGTTGCACCAAGCACCTTGGACAGCATTTCAGGCAGCCTTCAGCATGATGAATCCCATCTGGCGACCGGTTTCACCGGCATCGCGACGGTGGGAAAAGAACAGCTCCTTCTGGCAGGAAACACAGTTACCGGAGGTTTGGATTGAACCGGTTAGCAGTCCGGCGTCTTCCAACTGCATCCGGTTTGCCAGAGCAAGGTCAAGGCGCCATTTCCCTGTGCCGACAGGTACGGTTATGGCGTTCCAGATATCAGACTGGCTCTTGAAGGCGTCCTTGACCGGCTGATCTACCTCGTAGCAGCAGGGATTTATACAGGGGCCGATGGCCGCCTTGATATTTTTAGCGTGACAGTCAAAGATCTTGACCATTCCCTGAATAGCCAGGGCGCTAATCCGGGCGGCGGTGCCCTGCCAGCCTGCATGAACTACGGCAATGACCTTTTTAACCGGATCAAACAGCAGAATCGGCACACAATCGGCCACCGTTACACCGATCATAACCCCTGGCTGGTTTGTCATGATCGCATCAGCTTCAATGCCCTGGAAATGCGACAAATCATCGTTGGGCTCATTAATTGCCAGTATGTCACTCCCGTGATTTTGGCGTACGGTAACCAGTTGTTCCTGGGTAATCCCAAACGTGCGGGCAAGCAGGCTCCGGTTCCCTTCCACATTGTGGGGTGAGTCATCGGTATTTGCCCCCAGATTAAGTGAATTGTAAGGCGGGCGTGATATACCTTCATGACGTGTTGTAAAACCTTGAATAGTTGACGGAGTGCTGCTTTCAAAGCAGGGCGCTATATAATGAATGCGTCCTGTACGCGTGGTTTCCATGGGGTTTTCCTTTGCCTTTCAAGGCTTATTGCGGTTTAATGCCTTCAGCTCTGCGGTGCCACCAGATATAGCAGGCAATAACTCCGCAGCTGGCCAGAAGTACCCAGACCAGGGCACGGTTTGACCAGGTCATGACCAGCTCCTGATTCTGGCCGATGGTATAGCCGATCCAGGTCAGAATGCTGCACCAGATTCCGGCCCCAAACAGGGTATAGAGTGAGAATTTCAGGTGGTTCATACCTGCCACACCGGCTGGAATCGAGATCAAATGCCTGATTACCGGTAACAAACGACCGATAAAGGTCGAGATTTCACCATGCCGTAGAAAAAACGTCTCTACCCGCTGAAATTTATCAGGTGGAATCAATACATAACGTCCATATTTAAGGATCAGGGGACGGCCCAGATAGCGGGCGGCAAAATAGTTGGCATATGCTCCTGCAAGGCTGCCCAGGGTTCCGGCCAGAATAGAAGGGAGCCAGTCCATCTTTCCCTGGTAAATCAGAAAGCCTGCCGGGGGCATAACCAGCTCACTGGGGACAGGGATGATGGAGCTTTCCATGGCCATGAGCAGAAAAATGCCAGGATATCCCATAGCCCCTATGGTTTCGAGCAGCCAGTGTATCAAATTATGGAGCATGACAATCCTTTGCAGATGAAAACGTTTCCCCTTATACCCCAAAAAATCGGGCGATACAACCGCCCCTGAGAAAGGAACTGTTTCTATGCGTATCCCGGTTATCCTTATACTTGTCTTGACGCCGTTGCTACTGAATGGGTGTGCTACTTACAAAAGAATCAACCGAAACGAAGAATGCGAGAAAGTCATTAAGAATTACAACCGGATGATTCGCTGGCAGGAAGCAGAAAAAGCCTCCATCGCTTTTGTAGATAAAAAGCTTCGCCCTGTCTATGACAAGACAGCAGAAAGTATCCGGCGGCGTGGCGTCACTGTGGCAGATTACCGTGTTCTTGCGCAGGAATGTCTTCCTGACAAGTTGAAAGCAGAGTCCACGGTTCAGTTTGACTATTTTGTTATGCCCGACAATCGGATGAAAACAGTAACGGATCATCAAAACTGGATTTTTCAGGAAGAAAACCCTACCGATCCTGACCGCGCTGAAGGCTGGAAACTGATTTCACCACTGCCCGAGTTTAAATAGCTCGCGTATGCCTTGTCTGACAGTACAATTGACGCAGTTTTTGGAATTTCTTGCGACTCAACGCAATGTTTCACCACACACCATTGCTGCGTACCGGAATGACCTGTCCGGGATGGATAGGTTTGTCCGGCAAGAGCGGGGTGAGGGAGTAGATGCAGCAGCGGTTGATCATCTGCTGTTGCGTCTCTATCTCGCTCGTTTGAATGGTGGGCGCCAGCATCATACCGCAAAGCAAACAGGCTACGCCAAAAGCAGTATCGGTCGAAAACTGGCAGCTATCAGGTCTTTTTTTTCCTGGATGGTACGGACCAAACAGCTTGAGATCAATCCTGCAGAACTGATTGCAACACCCAAACGCGAGCAGAAACTTCCCTTTCACCTGAATATTGATCAGACTGTCGCACTCGTTGAAGGGCCGCCCCATGCTGCGGAAGGGGTGCCTTGTAAAACACGGGACGCAGCTATTCTTGAGTTGCTCTATTCAAGCGGCTTGAGGGTTTCAGAACTGACAGGACTGTCGCTGGGGGATCTTGATCGATCTGCAGGCATGCTGCGTGTGCTGGGCAAGGGCGGCAAGGAACGAATAGTGCCGGTTGGAACTGCAGCACTGGAGGCGATAGAACGATATCTGACCGAACGGATTATTCTTTCTGAAGATGAACCGATGTTTCTAGGCAGCAGAGGTGCCAGGATTAATCGCCGCACAGTCGCAAGCCTGGTAACACGCTGGTCTTCTTCAATTGCTACCTTTCGATCCGTTAGTCCCCATACCTTGCGCCATACCTTTGCCACGCACCTTCTGGAAGGTGGGGCTGACCTGCGCTCTATTCAGGAGCTGCTTGGCCATGCTTCCCTTTCCACTACGCAAAAGTACACCCATGTCGGCCTAGATCGTCTGCTTGAGGTGTATGACAAGACTCACCCCCGGGCACATGAACAAAAAGGGGAGAACAACTAGGTTGCTCTCCCCCGGGTGAGTTACGTGATTATCTGATTTACCCCAATAGTATTGAAACCTTTGTCCCTTCGGCTGCTTTAAGTTTTCGTTCGATTCCGGGACCCACCACCAGTGCGTTATCATATTGCATTTCAACGTCATTTATAACCATGACAGGAAAGGTACCACCTTCGCCTGACTCGGTAGTTACTTTAAATTTCTTGCTGGTCTTGCCAAAAAAATCGCTGATATGTTTTGCCGTTGCCTGGCTGACCGCCACCATGCCCAGCTGGTCAAAACTGCTACCAACATCACCTTTCTGAATATGAGCGATTCTCAACTCCATACCGTCTTCAGCAGCATGTACACTGTGAGCGGCTGTTACAGGGGTTTCTCCCGGCTTTGGCAACATCTGCTCAAGCTTGCGCAAGGCAAGGTTCAATGTAATGGTAACCATGGATGTATTTACGTTTTTTGAACAAAGTACGCTTATAAAGGCACCAGCCAAAGGTTTGACAATCAGCCGTCCTTCTGAAAAACGGAGTTCCATGAAAGCCAGAGTCTGGGATATCTGAAGCGCATGCAGACAGTCCAGAACGGTCCCTGCTGCAATGCCCAGTTGTTTGTCGTCAAGTATCAGAGGACATGCGGCGGCAAGAATCTTACCCTGCTCATTGTACAGGCTGCAGCCGATGACTCCATCAATAGCGGTTATTTGTTGCAAAATCGTCTGCATAGATCATCTACCTCCCCGGTACCAGAGCGGTTCTGATTTCATTTTCGACAGCATCAAGTTTATTACCACTGGCTACTGCTATCCCCAGATAATGCTGTTTAGAATCATACATCAGCAGGTCAAAATGCTGTGTCTGAACTGCAGCCGATTTTAAATCGCCAAGTCCAAGAAAATCACCCAGAGTATTGCCGGATTGGGCCAGGAAGAGCGCCTTGGCTGCCAGCGATTCAGCCTCCATACTTTCGTCCTGAACCGGGTGGCCCTGTTTGTCAAGCAGCACGGCATAGGTAACCGCTTCAATCTGCATCACTCTGGCAGCAGCGGCACTCATGGTTCTCTGGGGGGTTTCCGGGTCGGGTGGTCGGGGCTCTTTACGGCGTTCGCTGCTCTCGATTACATCAGCAAATGATTCTTCCTGGTGCGCATTATTCTCTTCATCCATCCGGCGGTGCGCCTCAAGCAGCAAAAAGTTGAGGCTGCAATGGATGGTGCAGACATTGGTGGTCATCTCAGGTGCCAGACTAAAGTTGCCGCCAGGCCATTTGATAATCTGATAGATTGCGTCTTCACCGCTGTAGGAAGCCTGTTCAGCGTGAATAATCTCACCATCTACAAAATAGATTGCACCACGGTGATGCTGATACTCCACCGTGATACAACCAGAATATCTGTTATGCCCTTTAAGCTGGATGACGTCGGCAAGCGAAAGACCGGCAATCTCACCCTGGAAGCCGCTGATTGCTTCTGCCATGAATGAACTCCCGTGTGGAATGTGCTCTATGATGAAGAGCCGTTGTTACGAATGCGAAATCTTACGCACTTTATAGGGCAAGTGCAAGGACCAAATTGCTTGTTAATATGTCAGAGCACCATAAAAAAACCCCGCCGGATTACCGGCGGGGTTATTCTTTCAGGTATCCACTGCTGCTATTCGCAGAGGTCGATCTTCACATCCCAGTTCTTGAGCTTCATGGTGCCATTCTTCTCAAGGTTGAGGTGCATCTTGAAAGCGCGATCCCAGAGTTGCGGCTCATGGCCAACCTTACGCTTGAGACAATCAGCCTCGGCAATGTTCAGGTACTCGGTCAGTTGGTCCTTGTAGTCAGGGTGAGCGCATTTCTCAATAATCCGGCGTGCACGCTCTTTCGGTGCCATGCCGCGCAGGTCAGCCAAGCCCTGCTCGGTGATGACGCAGTCAAGGTCGTGCTCGGTGTGGTCGATGTGTGAGCAGTGTGGTACCACACAGGAGATACCGGTTGGGTCGGTCTTGCTTGGACGGCTTGAAGGGGTGTGCATCATCTTCAGGTAGCCGTTACGCAGGAAGTCGCCGGAACCACCCAGGCCGTTGATCATCCGGGTACCACCAACCAGGGTGGAGTTGGCATGTGCAAAGATGTCAATCTCAACCGGGGTGTTCATGGCGATACAACCCAGACGGCGGATCGGCTCAGGTGCGTTGGAGATGGAGAGCGGACGCAGGGTAATCTTGTCGAAATACTTGTCCATGTTGGCAAAGAATTTCGGGAAGCCTGGGTCTGCAGACAGAGACAGTGAACAGGATGATGCGCAATCCAGCTTGCCGGAGTCAAACAGGTCCAGCATGGTGTCCTGCAGAACTTCAGTAAACACGGTCAGGTTCTGGAAGGGGCCTTTTGCCAGACCACCGATAACGGCGTTGGCGATGGAACCGACGCCAGACTGAATCGGCAGCAGATTCTTGGGCAGACGGCCAGCCTTCACTTCATGGGTGAAGAAGTCGATGATGTGGTTTGCAATCGCTTCAGAGGTATCGTCCTGCTCAGCAAAGGCACGGCCCTGGTCACGCAGCTTGGACTCAACAACCGCAATCACCTTGCCAGGATCGCAGGCAATGGAGGTTGAACCGATGCGGGAATCAGCTCTGGTGATGTTGAAAACCTGACGGTTAGGCGGAGTCAGGGGGGTCAGCAGGTCGTGAATACCTTTAAAAGAAGGCTGTCCGGTGTTTACCTCGATAATGATCTTGTCGCAGATCATCAGGATTTCAGGAATAACGCCGCAGGAAGAGGTTGGTACCAGGCTGCCATCTTCCAGAATTTCAGAAACCTCAATGATGGCCAGATCCAGTTTACCGGTTGGAGAATCCTTGGTGTAGAAACCATAGCCCAGATCTTGGGCAAACAGGGACAGGTGCTTGTCGCCCATCCGGATACGGCCCTGGTTGATACCGGCAGCAATGTCCTTACCGGTTTGATACGGCCAACGACGGTCGATCATATCATTGATTGCCCAGCGGTTTTCAGTTTCTGCACCGACAGAAGCACCGATAAACAAGTTAAACTTCAGTTTGCCCTGAAGATTGTTTTTTTCAACATGCTCAGCCAATGCAATCGGCACCACTTTAGGGTAACCAGCAGGGGTAAAGCCAGACCAGCCCAAGTTCATACCATTTTGAAAGTACTCAATGCACTGCTCGGGTGTTTTTACCTTGTCCAGCAGCGATTTGCACTGAACGCGGTCTTGCAAAGTTCCGTACTCTGACATCTTACTACCTCCTGTTTTGTTTTTGTGTCTACACAGCATCGCCGCAGTTTTGTAACGATGCATTAAATCAATAAAACATTAGTTGAAACAGCAACATGAGAAAAAAATAACCGGCTTACAATAAAGTAGAACCGGATTTTACTTAAGCGTGTTGTCATAGTCAAGGCAAATTATTCGGTTTTACTCATACACTGTTTTTCATGCTGGTAACACACCTGAAGCAGACAAAGACCTTGAGGTGGTGCAGTAACTCCACTGTTCTGCCGGTCAGGATTGGTCAGCAGGCAGACAATATGGTCAGGAATAAAGCGTCCTCTTCCGATATCTACAAGCGTGCCAGCCATAATACGCACCATGTACTTTAAAAAACCGCCGCCGGTCACATCTATGGTAATGAGTGCCCCCTGTTGCTTGATCTCAATGGCATCAATCCTGCGATGGCTGGTAACCGCGCTGCAGTTAGCCCCTCGAAAGGCGGCAAAATCATGTTCTCCAATAAAATAGGTTGCAGCCTTCTGCATTGCCGTCAGGTCAAGGGGTTCTCGTACATGCCAGGAGGTGCGATGATTGAGGGGGCTTCGAATCTGAGCATTGTAGATCGTATAGCGATAGGTTTTTGCCCTGGCGCCGCCAATGGCCCGAAAATCTTCGGCAACCTCTTCGGCTGACTGAATCGCAATATCATAGGGTAGATGGCTGTTAAGGCCATGCACAAAGGCCTTGAGAGGAATGGTGGATTCTGTTCTGAAAACAGCTGGCATGGCAACTGCGTGAACCCCGGCATCGGTACGGCCTGACGACTGTACCCGCACCCGCTGCCCAAGTATCCTGGCCAGGGCTCGCTCAACGGTTTCCTGTATTGAAATGCCGTTGGTCTGTTCCTGCCAGCCACAGTAGTTGGTGCCATCGTATTGGATGATTAACTTAATTGTTCGCATGAAAAGCTTTTGCCACAGAGGGCACAGAGTTCACAGAGAAAAATGATAGTGATGAGTAGCAAAGCCCCCGACCGGGTTCGGTACGGGGGCTCGCACATGCCTGTATCAGCAGTAAAAAGAACGTTTCTATTTTTCCAGTAGTATGCGTAACATCCGACGTAACGGCTCCGCCGCACCCCACAACAGCTGGTCACCACAGGTAAAGGCCTGTACGTATTCTGGTCCCATCTTCATCTTGCGTACCCGGCCAACCGGCACGGTCAGGGTACCGGATACGGCAGCCGGTGTCAGACCGGCCAGGGAGTCGGCTTTGGTATTGGGAATCAGTTTGACCCACTGGTTGTCATTGGCGATCAAAGACTCAATCTCTGCCAACGGCAGATCCTTGTTCAGCTTGATGGTGATGGCCTGACTATGGCAGCGCATGGCGCCGACCCGCACACAAATACCGTCTACAGGAATCGGGCTGCTGGTACCCAGGATTTTGTTGGTCTCCTGGAAGCCTTTCAGCTCTTCACGGCTCTGACCATCCTCAACCTCCCGGTCGATCCAGGGCAGCACGTTGCCTGCCAGCGGGAAACCAAACTCCTTGGTGGGCATGGAGCCGTCCCGCAGGGTCTCGGTCACTTTCTTGTCAATCTCAAGGATAGCTGAACCGGCATCTTTCAGCTCTTCAGCCACCACGCCCTGCAGCACACCCATTTGGGAAAGCAGCTCACGCATATTGGGGGCACCGGCACCGGAGGCTGCCTGATAGGTCATGGATGAAATCCACTCCACCAGACCGGCACGGAACAGACCGCCCAGACCCATCAGCATCAGGCTGACGGTACAGTTGCCACCGATAAAGTCTTTCTGACCATTGGCCAGGGCCTTATCGATCACGTTACGATTAACCGGATCAAGGATGATTACGGCATTGTCTTCCATCCGCAGGGTGGAGGCCGCATCAATCCAGTAACCGCCCCAACCCTGTTTACGCAGTTCCGGATGGACCGCCTTGGTGTAATCGCCACCCTGGCAGGTGATGATCACGTCCAGCTTTTTCAGTTCTTCAATATCATCAGCCTTTTTCAGGGTGCCAGCCCCCATCGGGGCAGGCTGACCTGCCTGTGAGGTGGTGAAAAAGACCGGCTCAAAACCGAGGGCAAAGTCGTTCTCCTCCTGCATCCGCTGCATAAGGACCGAGCCGACCATACCACGCCATCCAACGATACCTACTTTCATGGTAAATACTCCTTTATGAAAAATGAATCTGCATTATGCCGCCAATTTCAATTCCTGTTGAACAACCATCGGCAAGGATATCCGAGCGAAACAGTCCTTCGGATAGAGATAATCATCACCGGATTCATCGATAATCCGTACCATACCCAACTGTTCAGCAGTGCGGTCCGGAATCCCTCGATAAATTTTACGCAGATCCAGAGACGCTGCGTAGCTGTCGTTATGAATACAGACGTAGAGTTTGCTTCTCATAGTTGTACCTCCGTCATTTCCCGGAGCAGTTGTTTAATCTTGAACTCCTTCTTGCCGATCCCGGTAGCCTCGTACCAATGGACTTCAGCCAGATACTGCCGACCTGTTGCCAGACGGATAACGGTAATCCCCTTGCGTCTTCTCCATCAGCCTTTGCCGTAAACCTTTTGCAGGCGTGCCAGTTCTCTGATTCCTGACCCGGCAGCAAAGGTTTCAGCCTGCTGAATCTCGCCGATGACCTCAAAGAGCATGCTGACTCAGTCTATAGTGCCGCAATAATGGCGTCGCCCATTTCCTTGGTGTTAACCAGCTTTTCGCCCGGTTTATTCTGGAAGATATCACGGGTGCGGTAGCCTTGGTCAAGCACCGCCTTTACAGCGTTGTCAACCGCATCTGCCGCCTCCAGCATACCACAGGAAAATTTCAACATCATACCTGCAGACAGGATCTGGGCGATCGGGTTGGCAATCCCCTGACCGGCAATGTCAGGTGCAGATCCACCGGATGGCTCGTACATACCGAAGGTTCCCTCTGCCAGCGAGGCGGAGGGAAGCATCCCCAGTGAGCCGGTCAGCATGGCAGCCTCATCGGAGAGGATATCGCCGAACATGTTCTCGCACAGAATGACATCAAACTGTTTGGGCCACTTGACCAGCTGCATGGCTGCATTATCTACATACATGTGGGAAAGTTCAACATCAGGATACTGCTTGGCAATATCAATCACCACCTCGCGCCAGAGCACGGAAGAGGAAAGCACGTTGGCCTTGTCAATGGAGCAGACCTTCTTGCCACGCTTCTGGGCAGCCTGAAATGCAACATGGGTGATCCGCTCGATCTCCGGCACGCTGTACTTCATGGTGTCGATGCCGATCCGGTTACGGCCTTCCCCTTCAATCCCCTTGGGCTGGGAGAAATAGATCCCGCCGGTCAGCTCGCGGATCACCAGCACATTGAAGCCGCCGCCAATCACTTCCTCTTTCAACGAAGAAGCGCCGGTCAGGGAAGGGAAGATAATGGCCGGGCGCAGGTTGGCATAGAGCCCGAAGATCTTGCGCAGCGGCAGCAGGGCGCCCCGCTCAGGCTGCTCGTCGGGAGGCAGTGTCTCCCACTTGGGGCCGCCAACGGAGCCAAACAGGATCGCATCAGCTGCCTTACAGATGTCAATGGTGGTCTGGGGCAGTGCCTTGCCTTCCTTGTCAATCCCGGCGCCACCAACATTGGCGAAGGTGCCATCAAAGGTCACATCATACTTTTTACCGATCACATCCAGTACCCTGGTTGCCTCAGCCATCACCTCTGGGCCGATACCGTCGCCCGGCAGGACTGCAATCTTGAATGTCTTTGCCATGTAATTTATCCCCCTGAAAAAAGTGCATTATCTTACTGTATACGCTGAATAATTGTCAATCTTCACGAAAAAGGGGCGATCTCTTTGGAGGCCACCCCTTTGGAATACAAAGAAATGCAGGCTCCCGTTACAGGCCAGCCTTCTGTTTCAGCAGCTCTGCCTTGTCAGTCCGCTCCCAGGTAAACTCAGGCAGTTCACGGCCAAAGTGGCCGTAAGCAGCAGTCTTTTGATAGATCGGACGCAGCAGATCAAGCTGCTCGGTGATGGCGCGGGGACGCATGTCAAAGACTTCCCGTACCAGCTCTGACAAACGGTGCTCAGAAACCACACCGGTACCAAAGGCATTGACCATAATCGAAACCGGCTCTGCCACGCCGATGGCATAGGCCACCTGGACTTCGCAGCGCTCGCACAGGCCAGCGGCCACCAGGTTCTTGGCAACATAACGGCCCATGTAGGCAGCAGAACGGTCAACCTTGGAAGGATCTTTGCCGGAGAAGGCACCGCCGCCATGACGACCCATACCGCCGTAGGTATCCACGATGATTTTACGGCCGGTCAGACCGCAGTCGCCCATCGGCCCACCCACCACAAAACGACCGGTGGGGTTGATAAAGAAACGGGTCTCGCTGTCCATCAGAGCTGCAGGGATTACTTTTTTAATTACCTCATCCATGACCCCTTCAACAATGGTTTCATGGGTAACATCCGGGGTGTGCTGGGTGGAGATAACCACGGTGTTGACCCGTACCGGCTTGCCGTTGTCATACTCAACCGAGACCTGGGATTTTGCATCAGGACGTAGGAATTTCAGCAGACCGGACTTGCGGACATCGGCCAGACGCTTGACCAGCTGATGGGAAAGCTGGATCGGCATCGGCATCAGTTCCGGGGTTTCATTGCAGGCATAGCCGAACATCAGGCCTTGGTCACCAGCTCCCTGCTCCTTGAACATCCCCTCCCCCTCGGTGACACCCTGGGAGATGTCCGGGGACTGGCGGTCAAGGGAGACCAGCACTGAGCAGGTCTCATAGTCAAATCCGGTCTCTGAACCGCAGTAACCGATCTCCTTGATGGTGTTACGGACGATCTCGGCATAGTTCACCACAGCGCTGGTGGTGATTTCACCGGCAATCACCGCCATACCGGTGGTTACCATGGTCTCGCAGGCCACGCGGGCCTTGGGGTCCTGTGCCAGGATCGCATCCAGGATGCTGTCAGAGATCTGGTCAGCCATTTTGTCAGGGTGACCTTCGGATACGGATTCAGAGGTGAAGATAAATTTTTCAGCCATACGTTAAGACTCCTTTGGTAATGATAGTGTGTACAGACGTGCGCAACAAGACATAACTGAAATTATGAATGATCCTGCATATCATCATGTTGTCTGGATCTGTGACGGACATACAGCTGCCCACCAAGATCCAGCAGTATCAGGGCGGTTACAATCAGCAGCAACGGG
>Ga0209373_10001072_pt1 | contig 35630 bp, 30 predicted proteins | sample Higcelweek5metaG_FD_187173 | JGI IMG/M metagenome (GOLD analysis project Ga0209373, IMG submission 187173) | Freshwater pond sediment microbial communities from the University of Edinburgh, under environmental carbon perturbations - High... | ecosystem: Environmental > Aquatic > Freshwater >... | reverse complement strand
GCCACCTGATGCTTGAGCAGTTCCAGGGAGAGAAGATTCGCTGGGATGATGTAGCATTGCATATCTACGCATATAACGAGCTCTGTAAATAGAATATTGAGCTGAATGCTTTCACTGTCCCTGCCCGGGGACAAAAACTTATATTTCAATCATCACCGTACGGCTGAAGTGATCTTATCGCTGTCAGAGCAGGTGTCTTTTGTCTCCGGGAAGTGGTTTATCCCGGGTCAGATAAGAGGTATGTCATTTTTCATCCCACGTGCCATATATATTTGGTGCTGTCAGTGCATTATATGTCAGGCAATTACATCTATGACTAAAAAAATAGTTAAAATTTATGCAAAAATAGTTGCATGACTAAGAAGATAGTCATATATTTGCATTGAAGGATTGACAGAACAGATATGAAAACAATGCAACTGACAAGGGCGGAGGAGCAGGTGATGCAAATCCTGTGGGATCTGGGAGAAGGACTGGTCAAGGACATCCGCGACCGGTTTGATGAACCCAGGCCGGCACGAAACACTGTGTCAACAGTGGTGAGAATCCTGGAAAAGAAGGGATTTGTGGATCACAAGTCCTACGGGAATGTATATCTCTATTTCCCGATCGTTTCAAGGGAGAACTATTCGCGCCACCAGCTCTTCGGACTCCTTGAAGGTTATTTCGACAACTCGTTCCCTGCCATGGCATCATTTTTTGCACGTGAAAAGGATCTTACCGTGGCTGAGATGGAAGAGCTGATAAATGAGACGAGAAAGGAATTATCGACCCATAAAGAAAGCAAGTGATGGAAACGATAGGCTTTTATCTGCTCAGATCGGCAGTATGGATTACCGGTTTTACACTGGTTTATCTTCTCTTTTTAAGGAATGAGAGGTTTTTTCTTCTGAACAGGATTTACCTTATAGCTGGTATCTTTGCTTCGGTCATCCTTCCGTTGGTTACAATCCGGTATGTTGTTGAAGTGCCTGTTTTGCAGGCCGGTGCAACTGCCGGTCCTGTCACTGCAGCCCTGAGTCAGGGTGGCTCCTGGGTACCTATTCTGGGAGTGGCCCTGAGTGCAGTCTGGATGACAGGAGTTGTGGCAATCCTGACACGTTTCGTAGCCCAGGTTATTCCTGTGCTGCGGGTAGCGGGAAAGGTGGACCTGAAACCGGGTTATCCTGTTAAGGTTATCCGGTCATCTGAATTTCCCGGCTCATTTTCATTATTCACCTTTGTCGTTGTCAATCCTTCAGTTTCAGAGACCGAGACAAGGGAGATTCTGAATCATGAGTTGGTGCATATCAAGCAGATGCACTGGTTTGACCTGGTCCTTTCATCAATGCTGTGTGCAGTCCAGTGGTTCAACCCTGCCGCCTGGATATACTTCAGGCTCATCAGGCAGAATCACGAGTACCTGGCCGACGAGGAGGCGCTGCAGCGCACTTCGGATCCGGCAGTCTACAAAGCTGTTCTTCTCAACCAGATCGCCGGCTCGCCGGTAATTAACCTGGGTAACTTTTTCAGTTATTCTCTAAACAAAAAACGATTTACAATGATGAAAAATACAATCAGTTCACCATTCAGGAAGCTCAGGCTTCTACTGATTCTGCCCGTCGCAGCTCTGGTACTGTATGCTTTTGCGAAACCGGAGTACAGGGTAATATCAGATCCGGTTAACACAGCAACGGCTGCCGCAGTCACAGGCGAGGTTACAAAAAGTGTCACCGGGGTTGTCAAAAGTGACAACGGTACACCCCTCGAAGGCGCCGTGGTAGTTGTCAAAGGCACGACAGTTGGTACTGTCACTGATGCTTCAGGCCGCTTTGCCCTGAAGGATATACCGGATGATGCAGTCCTTGTTGTCTCTTATGTCGGATTCGTTTCAAAGGCTGTTAAAGTGAGTGCTGCAGGAAACGACATTACTTTTTCACTGCAAAAAAGCACTGTAGTCACTGATACGGTACGCGTTGGCCCTGTGCCTCCGCCTCCGCCACCTCCACCACCACCACCACCGGCAGGTCTCCCGTCAAAAGCACTTGTAGTGCTCGACGGAGTTGTGACCAGCAGGCCGATTTCGGAGATTGATCCGGAAGAGATAGCTGAAATGAAAGTGTTAAAAGGAGAGATGGCTGTCACGAAGTATGGAGAAAAGGCCCGTGACGGTGTAATTGAGATTACATCACGAAAGGTTGCTGCTAACTCCACTGGCAAAATGGAAGATGTACAGGTAACAGGGTACGGAAAGCAAAAAAGCGAAGATGTCTTTGTTGTTGTCGAGGAGATGCCGCTGTTCCCGGGAGGGGAAGAGGCAATGCTTTTATGGGTTTCCCGCCACGTAAATTATCCTGTTGAGGCAGCCAGGGAAGGGATCTACGGGTTTGTCGCAGTCAGTTTTGTCGTGAGCAAGACAGGCAAGGTGGGCGATGTAAAGGTTGAGAAATCGGTACATCCTCTCCTTGACGCAGAGGCAGTCAGGGTTGTAGGGGAGATGCCCGACTGGAAGCCGGGAAGCCAGAAAGGCAAGCCAGTAGATGTGAGATTCGTCATCCCGGTGAAGTTTGCACTCAAGAACGATCTCAAAGTCGAGAAACTATAAAGGGTTTAGGATCAATTATTAAGAAAAGGTCGGCACCATATCGCCGGCCTTTTCTGCTTTCATCTCAGAGGCCGTCATAATCGCCGGTCTTTTTCATTGCACTCCGCCTGCAGTTGGAATTTCTGTTATGCTCTACGGCATAAGAAGGGCATTTTATGACTTTTTTAGTCGTGACCGGCCGGAGCCTTACTGATTAATGGTTAAATTTGGATTTCACTGTAATATCTCAGAATACCAGACAAGATATGATTCTTCTGAATGGCGAAGTCGGCAACTACATTCTAAGCAACGGAAAAAAGTACTCCTACTTCGCGGGAAACAATTACCTGGGGCTGGCAGCCCATCCACGGGTCAAGGAGGCCGTTATCCATGCCGTGGAGAAGTACGGAGTCAATTTCGCTGCATCGAGGCATACCACCGGGACTTCAGACCTTCATCTGGAGCTCGAGAGCGCACTGGCTTCGTTCAAGGGAAAGGAGGACGCAGTTGTCTTCGCCTCGGGATACCAGGGCAACAGCATCCTGCTCGAGATCCTGAAAGGGAGCTATTCCACAATCTTCATTGACCAGTCAGCTCATGCAAGCATAATTGCAGCCATCCCTGCTGACGTGGTCAAGGTCATGTTCTACGATCACTGTGATGCAGGTCACCTGGACTATCTGCTCGATTATAACAGGGGTTCAAGTCCCCTTGTGATCACTGACGGCATCTTTGCCCTGACGGGCGAAATAGCGCCGTTGAACCAGATTTACGAGGTGGCCGTGAAGCATAACGCGATTCTTGTTGTTGATGACGCGCATGCAACCGGCGTGTTAGGTGCGACGGGCAAAGGCACACCTGAACACTTTAACCTCCCTGCGGATGCAAATGTCCATCAGACCGAGACAATGAGCAAGGCTCTGGGAGGGTACGGTGGATTCATATCCGGTAACCGGTTGGTGACGGAGTTGATACGAGAGGGATCTGCAACCTACCAGGCATCGACGGCCTTGCCGCCTCCGATAGCGGCTGCAGGGATTGCTTCCCTTGCTATAATCATGGAGAATCCTGATCTGCGCATCAGGTTGCTCGACAATGCCTGGCGGATAAGAGAGGCGGTAACGGAGATGGATTTTCAGACTACCCATTTCAGGACCCCGATCGTTCCCATCATAATGGATGCCCCGGAGAAGGCACAGGGTTTGTCCCGTTTCCTTGAGGAAAACGGTGTTATAGCTCCGTTCATGAACTATCCTGTCAGAAAGGCGATGCACCAGATCAGGATAGCCGTATCTGCCTCTCATACAGATGATCAGATCACCCAGTTACTTGGACTATTAAAACAATGGAAGGATAAACATGAAAGCAATTAAGATCAAAAAGGTAATCATTGAGCCGCTGAATCTTGACCTCGAGGAGCCGTTCAGGATTGCAATCGGCACGAAGTACAACATCGAAAACGTACTGATCACAGTTGTGCTTGAGAATGGAATTGAGGGGTATGGTGAGGCTGCACCGCTTGAACCGATCAACGGCGAGAACCAGGCCACAGCCCTCGCAACTCTGAAGAGCTGTGTTGAATTCATTAAGGGAAAGAATGTAACTGATTACCGGGCCATATCCGCTACCCTTCGCGGAGTTTTCCATGCACAGGTGACAGCCCGCTGTGCCATTGAGATGGCGCTCATTGATGCATATGCCAAGGTTCTGGGTATCCCGCTCTACGAGTTCTTCGGGGGCGTCGGAAATAAGGCAGAGACAGATTATACAATTGATATAGTACCTCCTGATGTCGCGAAAAAGAATGCTGCCAAACTGGCGAAGGCGGGGTATACAGTCCTGAAGACGAAGGTAGGCAAGAAACTGACTGACGACATCGACCGGCTGCTTGCCATAAGGGATGGAGCTCCGAAATGCGGTATAACAATTGATGCAAACCAGGGGTATTCGCCTTGCGAGGCCGTCCATTTCATCGAGGAGATGGGAAAGAACGGGATAAGGCCCATACTGTTCGAGCAGCCCGTCTCGAGGTTTGACCTGCAGGGGATGAGGTTCGTGAAGGATCACACATCTATCCCGATAGCTGCGGACGAGTCAGTCTTCACAAGCGCTGACGCAATAAATGTGGTTCGGACAGGGTGTGCTGACTATATCAACATCAAGCTGATGAAGTCTGGCATCATTGAGGCGATGGACATTGCAGCCATCGCGCGGAGCGCAAACATCAAGCTGATGGTAGGATGCATGCTTGAGTCGAAACTTGCCCTGGGTTGTGCAGTGCATATGGTGACAGGGATGGGCTGTTTCAGCCATGTGGATCTTGACCCCCATATCGCACCGGAAAAGGAGCCTTTTACCGGTGGGCCTGACTATAAGGCGCCGTTTTATACTCTCTCGCCGGATCTGCCGGGGATAGGGTGCAAAAAACGGTAGGAGCAGTTGTTTCTGCCGGGGATAGGGTGCAAGAAGAGATAGAATGCACGGCTGTATCAGCAACAGGCACTGAAGCCGCAACAGCCGGACCGGGACAAGGAGCTGCAGCAAGAGTTGGAAAAGAAGCTGCGGCAGATACAGGAGCTAATCAATATCGGGTTTCTCCGGGGAGTTTATAATGTCAGTTGATTCGCTCAAGCAAAACCTGGTCGAGCAGGAATTCATTGACCTGACCGTCCATGTTTCTGTTGAAGTCCTCGTATCTGATTACCAGGATGTTTTCTCCATCCCTTAGCTCTACTGTCTCCGGGTATGTATATCCCCAGTCTGACCACTCATCCTTGCCTCGCTGTGGAAAAACAAGGGAACAGGTGAACATGCCGTTGATGCAGAGCGACCTTATTCCGCAGTTGTTGTCAGTGTTCACCGGGCCTGTGCCGTTGGCGTAACGGGTCCTGAGGAGATACCTTCCGGAATCAGCATTTACTCTGACAGTCAGTTCTTCTGGGTCAGAAAGGCTGAACTTTACATAGCCCTCTCCTGAATATCCCGGAAATTTTCTTTCACCTGGCTGATTGAAATCCTCAGCCTCAAGTTTTATCATAGCATTTGGCGGGGTGACCGTTACCGGATTGCTCAGAAAGGATTCAATTCCTGAATTGTCGACTGCCAGTACCTGGTACTCGTCGGGCATCTCTCTGACGGTTATCGTATGGGTGGTATCAGTTCCGGATGAGATCATCTCACCGTCTCTGAAGACACTGTAAGAAGTTGCTCCATTGACGCTGTTCCATGAGATTGTGTTGTTGCCTGCCTCAAGGAGCGGGGTTTCCGGCGCTGTGAAATTGTCTGACTTATTATAACCCTGACTGACTGTTTTTCCGTTCATAATTATCTCAACAGAGTGGTTCCCGGTCATTGTGGCAGGGATGAAGTGATCCGGTGATTTGGCTCCGTCAATTTTGAATGAGGCAATACTATCACCCCAGCCTGTGACTGAGATGTTGTATGTGCCGTTACGGTATCTGATATTTTTAAGGGAATGTGTCCCCCTGAAACTCTCCGGGATAACCGGACTGAACTCCATTCTCCCGTTTTCGAAACTGATGCCAATCAGCACGCGGTGGTGCATGGCAAGCATCGCAGCCACACTCCATAACTGCCTGTCTGAGTTGACCTCGGTTCCTGCAAAATCACCGGTTTCCGCAACGAAATTTTCCTTGTTTGTAAGAAAGAGTGCTGCCGGGCGAATGATTGATGCAAGTCCTGCTTCGACCGCGTCTGTATGTTTGTTCTCTGCGTTTGCAAGGGTCCAGAATGCCTGTACGAACGGCCATATACCGTTGTTGTGATATGGCTGAATGCCCGGTATCTGGGGATATATGCAGGTAATGCCGAATGGGGTGACAGGTGTGTTCATCAGCACTTTTTTCTTTCGATCATCATCCGCAATGTCAAAAAGAACTGTAAAAGCCTCACCAAGGGCCTCAGCCCTGGGGGATAGGGACCGGTTTCTGCTTCCGTAGAGGTATTGTCCATAATAACCCCTGTCCTCCAGCCAGAGCCGGTTGTTTATATTTTCGCGCAGCAATTCTGCCCTCTCTGACCAGTGATCTTCCAGGTCAAGTTCCCGGGCCATCAGTCCGGCAACCTTCAGTGCCTGAGAATATGCAGCATTGGTGCCAAGGTTAAGCGAACCAAAGATATCGGCAGGTTCCATCCACAGAGGATAGGTTTGTTTGCGCCAGTCGAGGAATGATGATTCACCTCTTATCAGTCCCGTGGAAGGATCGATGATGGTTTTGCTGTCATCATGCAGGCTGTTTCTGACTATCTCGAAGGCTTTTTCAAGCCACTCTTTGTCGCCCGTATAATTGTATATTTCCCAGGCTGCCAATGCCCAGACCACCCTGTCGGATGAGACCGGCCATGCTCCTCCGGTGCCTGTGTCCTGTATTATCCTGTTATTTGACACCTTGGTCATCAGGCTTTTGATGCATCGGTCCGGATCAAGGTAAGCCAGGGAGAGCGTTGCTGCATAGCTCAGATCGCGGGTCCAGACTCCAGGCCACGCCTCTCCTGTCCGGAACGTGCCATCCTCCTCCATGAGCATGACCATCTCATCAAGTGCCATATTATGGAGGGCATTCAGAAGAAGGTAGGGACTCTCATATACCGGGTACTTTGAAATATCGTTGGTTAGCTTCCATGCTGATGAGGTGTGGGCTGAAGGATCGTATACGTTGAAAATCAGTTCTTTTTCGAAGATCCCGTCTCCGTCAGGGTCTTCCATCTTCAGGAGTGGGTTTGAGGGTATGTTTTCGAAATCCCAGTTAAGCGGGTGAGTGTCGCCGGCAAGGTAAAGCCCCTTGAAATCAGCAGCAAAGATTCGGTTGCCAAGCAGATCGTCATAGAATCCATTTTCCCTGAAGGATTTAATAACCGGGTTGAAATCGACCCTGAACCTGACGCTGGTGTTTGGCGGCAGTGGCCTGTTGGCATCTTTCCCTGAACCAAGGTCTGATCGCTGTCCGAAAGTCATTTCGAGGAGTGTGGCATCGTCTCCTGATGGAAGGATGTTGGCCTGGTGGTTCACCCCGAAGGCCAGTTCGTTGTCGCGGCCATTTATGCTGAACTTGTATTGGATGACAGGGTCAATGCTTGCACTGAGGCTCTTGTAGTCAGACGTCATTTCGAAAGGGCCCGAAGCGAGAGCAGTGAATTCGCCCTGCTCTACGCGGTCGGTATAAATGGTGTATTTGTCAGATTTGTAAATGATTGAATCCTTCCGGGTGCAGGACGAAATAGCTGCAAGGGAAAGGATCAGAATACTTAGAAATGCGGTCCGTTTCAACGTCATATCTTTGGTTCAGTTAAATGTCTGGTTTTCAAAGTTACGCAAAGACAGGAAACTAATTCAGCTGTAAGGGGACTTCTCAAATGTCCCTTGCGTGGGGACTTTGGTTTCAGGTTTTACAGTGACATATATAAATTATTGAAAATAAATAAAATATCCCGATAAAAAAGCGTACATTGCGAAATATTAATAAAATCAAATAATGAGTAAAGGAACAGTAAAATTCTACAATGAATTCAAAGGATTCGGATTCATCAAGGAGGAAAATTCACCAAAAGAGTATTTTGTACATTCATCTGGTTTAAAGGACAATATCAAGGAAAATGATGTTGTGACATTTGACCTGGAGCAGGGGAAAAAAGGATTAAATGCGGTAAATGTTAAACGTGTATAGTTTTAATATAAACATTTAAGATTTTGGGTCCCGCCGGTGACGGCGGGACTTTTTATTAAAATTAATGAAATCATGATTGAAAAGAAACCTGTTGTTCACAGCTCGCCGGATCTTTCCAAGATGCAGGAAATAATAATCGACCACCGGACAAAAATTTACATCGCCCCAGGTGCTGATGCCGGTGAGGCTAAGTCACGCTACCTGACCAATCTCAAGAACAGGAAAAGGTAGATTTACTGTTTGTTTAGTTGTTTGTTTTCCCGATCCATCCGCCCTCAGTCTGCGGATGATATCCACTGATTTTTCTTCCAGGCACTCCTGGTAATAAATTTAATCATTTCATTTCTGACGTTTGTCAAAATTTAGATTTTGATGCTGTCTCTGTTTGTGCATTGTTAAAGTGCATATTAACAAACGATTAGAATGAGCTGGTCTCTCTTAATGAAGATCCTTCCCCAAACACCTGTAAAAAGCTCCTCGTTTTTGACGAATGTCCGTTTCCCCGGTGCAGACGGCATGAATGAGTCAGTGGATACCCCTATTTGCTTGATTAAGGTTTTTTAACATTAACGCAAAAGCCCATTATATGGGCATTGGAGACTTGCATTGCGTTTGTTTGAGACCTAGCTTTGCCATGACTAAAGGACCAAAAATGAAAGTCATGTTTCAAATAACATCCAAGGAGACCGGCAAGGTTGTTATCAGGCGCCGGAAGATCGCCAAGGCTTTGCGCTGGTGGCTTCGTGAACGGGGCATAGTGTATGATTACACATATTTCCTGATTTAGAAATTTAGAGTAATTGTAAAACTGAAGACATGGATAGAGAACCCGCAGGTAATAATTCATATGCATACGCAGATAAGCAGTACACGGTTAACAATATGAGAGCTCCTTCTGCTGCAAAGGCCCGGCTCAACAGCCTCTTTTCCGAACTTACGGTTGCCGTGAGGCAGGATCTTATAAGTTACCTCGACGAAAAGGGACTTGTCAATGATCCATCGATACTTGTCATCCCCTCAACCAGGCACTATTTTTATGAAGCAGATGACATGAAGGGGGTGAAGACAATTGTCAACCTGAAGCCTCTCAACCACGTAAGGGAGATCAGGGATTTCCTCCGTAAGGTGTCCGAGTTGCTGCCTCATGAAAGCAGTTTCGTCGGTTGCTTCACTGACAACAGTCTGCAGAATGGTTTCTCAGACAAATACGGCAACCTGCCCAGGGACCTGTCAGAGAAGGCTGAGGCATACGAGAATGGTATCGAATCACGGATTCCATTTATTAACAGGATGTACAGCTTTATCGACCTCAAAACCAACCGGTATCTTACAAAGAGGACAGTGACGAATCTTATAGAGGAAAGCGGTCTTCAGATCGTCGGGATGACCGAACTGAACGGACTGACATATTTCCATGCAAGGAAGCGGTCCGCACAGGTAGGACTGATTGCATAGTAAATCAAACAGTAATTACTAATCTTATTTATATGGTTAAATTCTTACAAATAATTGGAATAAAGGCTGAGATGAAAGAATTAAGTTACCTTTTTGCAGCGATCATAATGATTGCGGCGCTTGGATCCTGCGAGCAGGACGAAAGCGAGATCTTACTCAAAAAAGCAGGCGCGACCTCACAAACGACAATCTCGACTTCAACTGCGGGCATTGCCCCGGTTATTATTGCCGGTGACAATAACGGTGGAAATGTGACATGTGCTGATGTGGCAGAAACGTTTGATCTTCCTGAAGGATCATTACGTTGTGGTGAGAAGATTGATTTTGTCAATGGCATGTTTGCAGGTGAATTCCCCGATGGCCTCGATGTTGTTGTAACAGAGGGAAAATATGTCTCCTTCAGCATGGAGGCTCCTCTGATGATTGACGGTAAGCATTACCTTGTCGCAGCGGTCATTGTCAAGGGTGGTAACAAAGCCAACGTCTACTACTACCCTGAAGGCATAATGTCTGATAGCGGTCTGGCATCGCCAGCCAATAACTCAGGAAAGCCGGCCGGGCTTAGCAACCTTACTTTCTGTCTTGTGGAACAGCTTCCAGAGCTGGTGATTGGTCTCAAGACATATCTGGCCAAACCAGTACAGGGTGAGGTTGTTACTTACATCAGGAAGAGTGCTTGGGCTGTCAGTGACGGTCTCGGAGTTGTCGGAAACTCATTGTTCATGGGTTACAATTTCTATAATTACAATGATGAGAATGAGTGGGACCTGATGAGGTCAACTCTTTCAGGAGTTGTCGGAAAGATAGGTTCCATTTCTGCTGACGATTTCTGGGAGGAAGGTGTGCACTATCTTGAAGTTATAATCGATCTTGACACTGAGGAACTTGTGTTCGACGAATCATACCTTTATGTTGGATCATTGAAAGGTTATCAGGGTAGGTATTATACCTCATTCCCGTTCAAGGCTCTCGATGTAATGGCGGGTCAGAGGATCTTCAGGATTCCCTTCAGCAGTATAACACTGTAGCTTAACCTGAAACAGGATAAATGCAGAAAGGTCGGCCGGTATGGCCGGCCTTTTTTTATGTTGTCCTTTTTCTGGCCAGGTAAAATGACAGCAGCCCTCACTTTTCCGCTCTCCTCTCCGGGGAGCATTTTGGATTTGTGAGGGCTGCCTTTCAAAATTAAAAAGGACCTTCGGAAGCATAAAGTAAGTAAACAAAAAGGACGTGACAATGAGTTAATTAGCTGGTTTTGATCAATATATGGTATTATGTGATGAACGTGTGCCGGGGTTTGACAGACGAGTTACCTGCATGTTTTCATATCCTGAACAGCCCGGAATGCTTACATTTTTTTAAAAACAATTCCTGAAACTGCTTATATAATCAGAATGATTTTATAATTTTGGTTTAAGGCAGTTCTACACGTACACTAGTCGGACAATTTTTTCATCTTTACCATTCAATAAAGAAGTACGTGGGGGGAGGAACTGCCTTTTTTCATTTCCAGGCATGCTTGAATCTGAACCTTGCCCAATCATGATGCATTTTCTTATCAGGACAGGCCTGAAGTATAAAATAAAAAAAGCCCCGTTGCAGCGGAGCTTTTTCTTCCTGTGGGCGATGTAGGAATCGAACCTACGACCCCCTGCTTGTAAGGCAGGTGCTCTGAACCAACTGAGCTAATCGCCCGAAAAGAGAGTGCAAATATAAATTCTATTTTTTATTCCGCAATAGCGCTTTCGAAATTAAAAACAGCCTGCCGGAACAAAATAAATTTCCCTTCGTAAAACCATCCGGCCACATTGTGAATCATTTTATTAACTCTGTTAATTATACGCAATACAGTGATGATTTCGTTTATAGGAATATATTTATATTAGCTTTCGGTACTTTTTGACTTTGAAAGAATTACAATTTGAAGCAAATAACTTTCAAATTGTTAATTCAAATGGTTGATAAATAGTGTGATATGTTTCCCGAACTCTGAACCTGCCTGTCATGAAACAAATACGCCTGTTAACGTTTGCGCTTACCCTGCTGCTCGCCCTGCCTCCACGCCCAGCGGATGCCCAGGTTGGTCCCGGCGGTGTGGGTAACCTCATCAATACGCAGCTCTGGCTCAAGTCAGACAGCCTCATTGCAATACAGCCACTATATTTTGTGACTAGCTGGTTTGACCTTTCCGGTCACATGCGCGACTTCTCTGCGGTGGTCACAGGACAGACTGTCCCTTCTGTTACACTGAATGCCATCAACGGCTACCCTGCAGTGACTTTCACTGATCAGGGAGGTGTGGGTGGCGACTTCCTCGGGTACAACGGATCGGTTGGCATATCAGGGTCCGATGCGGCAACCGTTGTGATTGTTGCAAGGAACACAACTATGGCTGATGAGCAGAACGGAGGCCTTTACATGGGGCAGAAGAATGCCGGCGGGGTCAATGCAGTAAGGAGTTACGGTCTCGAGTACTCAGACGCAGTCAGATTCAACGGACAAAGCCAGGTGTTCAACGGCGGGCACGCTGCGGGCGACTGGAAGATAATCTATTACACCAACCCGGCCGGAGCCTCTGTCTCTGCCTATCGCGCCAGGCTCAACGGCAATCCGCTGACAGGTAGCTCTGCCTCCGCATTTGTGCCATCGCTGGTGTCAAACTACGCATTGGTCGGAGCCACCCAGATGAATGGCACTTACAATCCGGCAGGTTTTTTCAACGGGGACATAACTGAAATTGTTGTTTTCTCAGGGCAGCTCAACGATGCTCGCCGGGTGGTGCTTCAGAATAACCTCGGGGCGAAATACCTGCTGCCCATAGCAGACGATCATTATGTCTATGAGGTGACTCATTCGCATGATGTGTCGGGTATTGCGGCATTCAACGGGACAACCTTTACTAACGCCTGGTCAACAGGAATGCTGTCAGTTACATCACCGACAGGTCTCAGCGAGGGTGAATATCTTTTTTTCGGACATAACAAGGCAGGGGCTAAAACATGGACCACCGACGAGGTGCCGGCTCCCGGAACATTCCGTCTTCCGAGGGAGTGGCGATTTGACGAGACTTCCGACGTGGGAACCGTTACAATCAATATCCCTTCATCATCCCTCCCGGCTCTGCCTCCCGGATATCCCACAGTCGGAATACTGATTGACGATGACGGTGATTTCACCACTGGAGCCACAATGTACCGGCCAACACTTTCGGGCGGGGTATATACCCTTAACCGGAACATCACGGATGGGCAGTGTATGACAATTATCGCATTCCGTCCGGAAGTGAATTATACCGTACCGTCGGGTTCCGGTCCTGAAAGCACCACAAGCGCTGGCGTACAGGTTTCTCTGAACTACCCCCATACGAGTAACATCTCGTTCAGTTATGCAGCAACAGGAGGTACAGCAACTGCAGGAACTGATTACAATCTTATTCCCGGCACCGTTACAATTCCGGCTGGATCCGTAACCGGTTCATTCAACATAAACGTGATCAATGATGCTCTGGTAGAGCCATCTGAGACTGTCATAACCTCTATTTCAAATCCTTCTCCGGGACTCTCTATCGGCACTCAGAGCAGCCATACCTATACAATCCTGAATGAAGATTACGTCCGGGCATCGTTCTCTTCGGCCACAGCCTCAGGCCCGGAAGGCAATGCGGCCGCACCTGTTTCATCACTTCAGATAGTTGTCAGCGGAGGTATCATAAGCCAACCCGGCAGCCTGATCCTGATGGTTGCCAACGGCACAGCCTCCTCGGCAGACTGGTCACAGACAGGAAACCTGATTTCAATCCCGGCAGGAGACTATACCGTGCCGGTATCAATACCCATACCTGCATCAGTCCTGACAATACTTGGTGACCTCACTGTAGAACCGGATGAAACCATCAGCTTAAGCATGAATACATTCGTTACGGTGATTGCAGGACCGACAGTCAACTCTGTTTACACGATCCTAAATGACGACAGCTCTACAGCCAGCGTTTCCGCAACAACTCCGGTAATTGCCGAGGGAGGTCCGGGGGCGGCAGGCACGGGCACATTCGCATTTGCATTCAGCAATCCTGTATCAACAGCAAGGACTGTCTCATATACAGTTGCCGGCACAGCCACATCAGGGACAGACTTCGTTGCTCTTTCAGGCTCGTTTGTAATGCCAGCAGGGGCGCTAACATACAACCTTGCACTTTCCTCCGTCGCTGATCTCATTGTCGAGGTCGACGAAACTGTACGGGTGACGATCACAGCTGTTTCAGGCTCACCGGTCGTCTCAGTGAACTCCACACCTGCCGTGATCACAATCGATGACGATGATATTCCGGGCATACTCTATTCACCTGCGGCGGTGAGCATGGCCGAGGGATCCACAGCCACCATCGAGGTCTGGCTGTCAAACGCACCTGCAGGTCCCGTTACAATAAACGTATCAACACTGATGGCGGGACTGCTCAATATCAGCCCGGTAACACTCACATTTAATTCATCAAACTTTTCAACGCACCAGGTAATCACACTTCAATCGGTCGAGAATGTTGTTCTGGGCAATCAGACGGATAATGTTATTCTTTCTGTGAATGATGCACTGTCATTTGATCCTTTCGATCCTATGCCGGACATCAATATCCCCGTCACAATCGTGAACAATGACGTTGCTTCAATTGTGGTCAACCCTGTCAACGTAACTGTTGCCGAGAACGGTACTGCTCTCTTTACAGTGGCGCTGTCAGCAGCACCTTCATCAGGCAGTGTTGTGGTGGACCTTGTCAGCAACAATATTGCTGTGGCCACGATAAACATACCGCAACTGACCTTTACAACGGCCAATTACAACGTTCCGCAGACAATTACAGTAACCGGAGTCAACAACAACACGGTTCCAGATGTATCGACGACAATCTCACTTGCTGTCAATAATGCGTTGTCTGACGACGGTTATGACGGTGTCACCGCAACCGTTAATGTCAATGTCACAAGTGATGACCTGGCTGGTTTTGTTGTAGCTCCTCTTTCCCTTACAATCAACGAAGGCGGACCGGCAGGTCAGTTCACAATTACGCTCACTTCGCAGCCTCTTACGGATGTTGTATTTAATCTTGTAAATGCAGCACCTGTAAATACAGCTCATCCTGCGCAGGTAACAATCACTCCTGCCAACTGGTCGGTGCCTGTTGTGGTTCCTGTCACTGCCGTAGATGATGCACTTGATGCAGACCGCACTGATATGATTGCCGTGTCTGTAAACCAGGCACTGTCGGACAACAGCTTTGATGCTCTGCCCGGTCAGAATGTCACTATCAATATCGAAGACAATGATCCTCCTGTAATAACTGGTTGTCCGTCAAATATCACTGTCAGCACGGCTCCAGGTACATGCTCGGCAATCGCAACCTGGACAGCACCAGTGTCGACGGCGCCGATGGTTTCGACCCATCTTCCCGGAGCAACCTTTTCAGCAGGGGTAACAACTGTAGTTTACACCTCCACCGATGCTGACGGAATGATTTCGACCTGCACCTTCACTGTAACAGTTAATGACGCCGAACAGCCTGTTGTCAGTTGCAGGGATTTGACAGTCGTCCTGGATGCCTCAGGCAATGCAACCATCATCGTCGCAGACCTGCTGGCAGCTGCACCAACGGATAACTGTGCCGTAGCTTCAGTCGCCCTGAGCAGAAATGCTTTTACATGTGCAGATCTGGGAAATGTAACGGTTACTGTTACAGCCACAGATGCAAGTGGCAATACAGCAATATGCAATTCAACCGTAACTGTAACCGAGCCTGCTCCGTCACCTTTTGATGCCGGACCTGATGCTGCAGTATGCGGCTCGGAAACAGGATTTCAGGTAGCCGGAGCATTCCACACAACCGGTACAGCCAGCTGGAGCAGCAGCGGCACAGGCACATTTGATGACAGCACGGCTGATAATCCATATTACACTTTTGGCACTGCCGACTATACAGCAGGATCAGTTATTCTGACAATGACAGTCACCGGAGCCGGAACCTGCAGCCAGGCAACCTCAACCGCCACGGTTACAATTAACGCCCTGCCCGTTATCAATGTCGCTGAACATAGCCAGATAACCTGCAACGGTGTTACTGACGGTGTGATACGTCTTGGTGTCACAGGAGGTCTGGCACCATACATATTCAGCGTTGACGGAGCACCATTCCAGCCGTCAGGCGATTTCACCGGGCTGGCTGCAGGGACCTACCTGTTTGAAGTAAGAGATGACAACGGCTGTGGCTCCGATACGACCCTGGAGATCACTGAACCGCTGCCGTTCATTGCTGTGATTGACGGAACCAGCAACGTCACCTGCAACGGCGCCTCGGACGGTTCAATCAACGCCACCCTTACCGGCGGCACTCAGCCCTATAGCATCAGCTGGACCGGTCCAGGCGGATGGACATCATCTCTGGCAACAATTACGGGTCTCTCTCCGGGCACCTATACTCTGACCGTCACTGACCTTAACGCCTGCACCAGTTACAGCTTCATTGAGGTTATCACGGAGCCTGATCCGATAGTGATCACCGGTGCTGTTCTTTCAGATTACGGTGGTTACGGAGTCACATGCTCTGAGTCAACAGACGGATCAATAGCAGTCACAGCACAGGGTGGAACACCTCCGCTTGACTTCAGCTGGACCGGACCCGGTGGATTTATTTCCGATGAGTCAACTCTTACCGGCCTGAGTGCAGGTATTTTTAACCTGACGGTGACAGATGCCGTACTCTGTACCAAAACTGTTACTTACACCCTTACAGCCCCTGAACCTGTTTTAATTACGGCAACCATTACGGAGGCTTCCTGCCCGGATACACCTGACGGCAGTATTGATCTCACAGTAACCGGAGGCTCGGGTACGCTGACATACCTGTGGAATGACGGAACGGCTACGGCCGACCGTATTGCGATTCTTCCCGGTGACTATTCAGTCACTGTGACGGACGGTAACGGGTGTGAGCAGACCTATGAGGTAACCCTTGGCGTGGAAGGTTACGACTGCCTGCGGGTCTATGAAATCATAACACCCAACGGGGACGGCCGGAATGATACATGGCATCTTCGCAACGCAGAACTGTATCCTGATGCAGAGATTTTTGTCTACACACGCTGGGGAAAGCTTGTATACAACACCAGGAATGCCACTGATCAATGGGACGGAACCTTTAACGGTAAGTTACTGCCCAACGACTCGTATCATTATGTAATTCACCTGAATGACGGATCAGAACCGCGTACGGGGATAATCTCTATTATCAGCAAATAACCAGATAACCGGAAGGAGATATGAAACCATTGAAAATAATAGCAGTTCTTGGCCTTCTGGCGGTTATGCCTGTTTTGCCGGCACAGCAATTTCCGCTGTACAGTCAGTACATAATGAACGGGTTCCTTATCAATCCTTCATATGCCGGCAGCGACTACTATACCACCTTTGGGCTGACTGTCCGCGAACAGTGGCTGAATCTGCCTGAGGCACCCAGTACATATGCTGCCGCTTTCCAGACCAGGATTCTGAATGACAGTTACATAACTAAATCAACTGCTGTAAGGAAGAAGATTGACAGACCTACAAAGGGAGGCAGGGTAGGAGTAGGCGGTTACCTCTTCTCAGATCATAACGGCATCATGCACCGGACCGGTATGCAACTGGCCTATGCCTATCATCTGCCCATCGGCATTGATCAGCAACTGTCTTTCGGTATTTCGCTCAGCGCATACCAGTACTATGTTGACATAAACGGAGCGGTGATGCCGGAAGATGTTCAGGATGATCTGCTTAATAACTATGATCAGGTGGTTTACATCCCCGATGCCAACTTCGGTGTAAGCTACATGACAAGGAATTATTATGCCGGATTTGCAATGACAAACCTCTTCAGGGGATCCTTCATGATAGGCAACGGAGGTGACAACGGCCGCTCGCAATTGGGTCATTATTTCCTCACGGGAGGAATAAGACTCTACCCGGGGGTGGACTGGATCATTGAGCCGTCTGTAATGATCAAATCATCTGACATGGTTTTCAAGTCGTTCCAGGTTGACCTGACGGGAAGGGTTTATTACAAGGATGACTACTGGCTTGGCCTGTCATACCGTACAGGCGATGCCGTTATTCTGCTTGCCGGAGTCAAGGTGGACAGGTTTTATCTCGGCTATGCATTTGATTTCACCATGTCAGAGATCCGCAGCTACACTTACGGGACACACGAGCTGACGGTTATGGCGCGCTTTGGCGACAACCCGAGGCGATACAGGTGGATCAATAAATACTGATGAGGGCCATCATAATATTTGTCCTGGTTGCTGCGGCCTGCCTGGGCTGTGATCCTCTTGCCGGTCCGGTCAGCGGACGCCTCGGTTTCTCATCGGATACAATTTCATTTGATACGGTTTTTTCGGGCTTCGGATCGACTACCCTGGAGTTCAGTGTAATAAACCTTGAAGATGAACCGCTTCTGATTGACCGCATCTGGCTGGGCGGAGCCGGAACATCGCCATTCATGCTGAATATTGACGGCGATGCTGTTACAGAGGCCAATGATGTTATTTTGGCCAAAGGCGACAGCATATTCATCTTTGTCGAGGTGTTGATTGATCCCACAGGAGGCGATCAGCCGGTATCCGTTCTTGATTCAGTGAACTTCCTTTCGGGAAGCGTTTCGCGAAGGGTAATTCTGGAGGCATGGGGTCAGGATATAACCCTTGTTGACGGAGATGTACTCAGTAATACCGTCTGGACGGAGGGTAAGCCTTATGTGATCAATGACGCTCTCCTGATTGATACACTTGTTACCCTAACTCTCAATCCCGGCACCAGGGTTTATATGCATCACGGAGCCTCTGTCATAATAGCAGGAACGATCCATGCCAACGGTACGCCGGACAAGCGGATCATCTTTGCAACGGACCGGCTGGAAAAGGATTACGAGGATGTGCCCGGACGATGGAAGGGGCTTGAATTTCTCAGCTGCAGTCGAAACAACGTGCTGAATAACACTGACATAAGAAATGCTGAAATAGCCGTTATTATCGAAGGTGAGATAGCCTCCGTTCCAGACCTCAGTATTAACGGGTCTATGCTCATTCATAACTCGGTTTCATCCCTGGCTGCTCGCTATGCTGAGATTTTTGCCGTCAACTCAGTCTTTGGCCACTCAGGTTTCAGCACGGTGTCATTACGGGAAGGAGGCAGTTATGAGTTCATTCACTGTACTCTGAACAACAGGTGGGAATACAGCCACCGGACTGAGCCGTCACTCTTTATTTCGCCTGGCGACGGTGTGATGCCGTCAGTCTCGGTAGTCAATACAGTCATCAGCGGCAACCTCAGCAATGAGATGGTGATTGATGCTTCTGTCGCAGATGCTTCATTGAGGTTCCGTGCAGACAGCTCCCTGATCAAGGTAGACACAATGGCTGCCAGCTGGTACTCAACCACCCTGTTCCGCAATGTAATCACCACTCCATTGCCACGGTTCATTGATGAGTCAGCCTGGGACTTCAGGCCTGATTCACTATCACCCCTTCTTGACCGTGCTGGCAAGTCCGAGATGGCAACCTGGCACACGGATATCAGGAACAAGCCCCGTCCCACTGGTGCCGGACCCGACATTGGGGCATTTGAAAGGCAGGACGGAGAGAAGAGGAAGGAGAAGGAAGAGTGACAGAATAATCCGGTCATGAAAGCCGCCATCATAATAGCCCTTTTATTTCTGTTGTATGTCAAACATGCACCTGCCCAGGAGTTTAGTGTGATGTTCTATAATGTTGAAAACCTGTTTGACACGTTTAATGATACGGTTAAGAACGATGAGGAGTTCCTGCCAGGAGGTGAGAGACGATGGACCGCCTCCAGGTATTATAAGAAGCTGAACGCTATCGCCCGAGCTATTACCGCTGCCGGGGAGTGGGAGCTTCCGGCCCTTATCGGGCTGTGCGAGGTCGAAAACGAAGAGGTGTTGAAGGATCTGATCTTCGGTACAATTCTCTCAGCTGGCAACTACGGCATCGTGCACCGGGAGTCACCTGATCCCAGGGGTATTGACGTCGCACTGCTTTACAGACGCGACCGATTCCGGGTTGCCGATTCGAGGGCATGGCTCCCTGATACTCCAGACAGTATACCTGTTTCGACGCGAAACCTGCTATATGTCAAGGTTACCGAAGGTGCTGACACTTTTCACCTTGTCCTCTGTCACCTGCCATCGCGAAGAGGCGGGGTGCTTGCTGCTGAGGACCTGAGGAACTGGATGATAAGGCTGGCAGGGAGCAGGGTTGATTCAATCATGAGTGCATCAGGCGGAAGCGCTGCAGTTATAGTTATGGGCGACTTCAACGCCACACCGGAAGATGACCTGATGACCATACTGACAGGCAACGGTAACCTGGTTAACCTCTCCGCCGCTCTTTCCCGGGAGGGAAAAGGATCATATAAATATCAGGGCAAATGGGAGATGATAGACCAGGTACTGGTTTCACCCTTCATAGCAGATTCCGCAGGAGTCTGGCATACGGCACCAGGCAGTTTCCGGGTGGTTGATGCTCCATTTCTTTTAACCCAGGATGAAACCTACCCTGGTGTAAAGCCATTCCCTGCTTACGGAGGTTACAGGTGGTCAGGGGGATATTCTGATCATCTCCCCGTAATAATCAGGGTGGTACGCAGATAAGTATTAAACTGGTGTAAGCCCCAGTTCCATCCCTTTCCTGATCATGAATTCCCGTGCTGCTGAATATTCATTTGGAATCACACCGTCGAGTATGGCCTCTTTGATGGCGGTTTTAATTACACCCACAACAGGGCTGGGGGGGATGCCAAATGTTGCTATTATCTCCTCTCCGTGAACCGGTGGCTGGAATGTCCTGACAGCATCCTTTTCCTCTATCTCCGCCAGCTTACGCCGCACCATCGCGAAGTTTTCCCGGTGTTTATGCACCTTCATCCGGTTGCCTGAGGTGATGTCCGCCTCGCAAAGCAGCATCAGGTCGTCAACATCTTCACCTGCTTCGAAGAGGAGCCTGCGGACGGCCGAGTCTGTCACCTCGTCCTGAACAAGGGAGATGGGTCTCAGGTGAAGTCCCACGAGCTTTTGGACGTACTTCATCCTGTCGCTGAGCGGGAGTTTGAGCCGCTTGAATATTTCCGGCACCATTTTGGCACCCAGGAACTCATGTCCGTGAAATGTCCATCCCGTGCCGGGCACGAATTTCTTTGTTGCCGGCTTGGCCACGTCATGCAGGAGTGCCGCCCAGCGCAGCCAGAGGTCATCACTCTTTGCCGCCAGGTTATCAAGCACCTTGATCGTGTGATGGAAATTATCCTTGTGCCCTTTCCCTTCCTTGTCCTCAACCCCTTTGAGCCTGGCAATCTCAGGCAGGATCAGGTTGAGGAGCCCGGTCTGCTCCAGCAGGATAAACCCCGAGGAGGGAGTGTCAGTAGCCATGATCTTGTTTAGCTCTGTTGTAATCCTCTCGGCTGAAACGATTTTTATCCTCTCCGCATTTCGGCTGATTGAATCAAGAGTATCTTCAGCTATTGTGAACCTGAGCTGGGAGGCAAAGCGTACAGCCCTCATCATACGCAGCGGATCGTCGCTGAAGGTGGTGTCAGGATCCAGAGGTGTGCGTATCACGCCATTATGTATATCATCAATCCCGCCGAAGGGATCAAGCACCTCCCCCGGGTTGTCCCTGTTCAGGCTGATTGCAAGGGCATTGATTGTAAAGTCGCGCCTGTTCTGGTCGTCCGCAAGGGATCCGGGTTTGACTGACGGCTTGCGCGAATCTTCCGAATATGACTCCTTGCGTGCACCTACGAACTCGATATCATAGTTCTGGTACCTGAACATTGCAGTCCCGAAAGTCTTGAATACGGTGACCTTGATATCCCGGCTGATTTCACGGGCAACGGCACGAGCCATCGCCGGGCCGTCTCCCATCACAACGATGTCTATATCCTTGTCAGGGTTGACCCTGCCAAGGATATGGTCACGTACATAACCGCCGATGACATACGCCTCCACGTTCTCTCTGTCAGCCACCCGGGCCACTATCTCAAAAATCCTGTCATCAGGGAAAATCTTCATTATCAGTATGACATTTTAGCCGAAACCGGTGACAAAATTACAATTATTAGCCTAACTTGAAGAAAGTTTGATCTCTTCAGCCCCACGGCACACCTCTTGCTAAGGATGAACATAACCCGTAAAAATCTGTTAAACAATTAAAACAATAAATATGGCAGAACATTTGACAAAAGATACTTTTCTGGAGAAAGTATTCAATTATGAACAAAATAAAGAGTGGAAGTACAGCGGCGACAAGCCATGTATAATTGATTTTTATGCCGACTGGTGCGGCCCATGCAAAATGGTTGCGCCAATCCTCGAGGAGCTTTCAACAGAGTACGATGGGAAATTGTATGTATATAAAATTGATACTGAGGCTGAGCAGGAGCTTGCTTCGGTATTCGGAATAAAGAGTATTCCGTCACTGCTGTTCGTTCCCATGGAGGGTCAGCCTCAGATGGCGATGGGGGCATTGCCTAAGGAAGTGTTTGAAAAAGCCTTCAAGGATATATTTGGAATAGAAAAAAACTGAATTGTTGAAAAATAATTAACTTTTTTAGCGTTTTCACGAAACAATAGTGTACCTTAAGCGTTATATTTCTTGAAGGTAGTTTTCAAACAGAAGAGTTAGTTTTCTGGAATTTAGGTTAGGGTTTCGAGTAGAAGGCTGTTTCGCAAGAGACAGCCTTCCTTGATTTCTGCAAGTGTTGTTTAGTGGGTCTTTCCCGGTTAAGGGATTTGTTCACCCGGTCACTTCAGTTCCTCCATTATCCCGTCAATCTTTTCCCCGGTTTCGCGAAGGCGACGCCTGCATATCCTTATCAGTTCCGCAGCTTTCCTTACATCCTCTGAAAGCCTGTCGATATCAGGTTCGCCATCCTCGATATTCTTAAGTATCTCCTCGATGCCCTTAAGCGCTTCATTGAATCCTATTTCCTTCTTTGCCATTCTTATTTTTTTAAGTTGACATGTTCTACTTTGCTGCTTGCTGTTCCCTCTGCAAAATGGGTTTTTATTGTATCTCCGGCTTCAACTTCTTTGGCTGACCGAATGATGATCCCGTCTCTTGAGGTGAGTGTAAAGCCTCTCTTGAGCACCCCGGCAGGATCGAGGTGGCGCAGTGAGTCTTCGGCTCTGTCAGTTACCTCTTTCGCCTTGCGTATGACGCTTACAGCTGCCCGCCGGAGGTTTTCAGTATGATATCCAAGCTTCTCCTCTTTGATTCTTACGATCAGCCTTGCAGTTGCTGCTGTCCGGTTCTGAAGAGAGGCGATTTGTTCACCCGCCGCGTCCAGCGCATCGGTCACTGCCGATGCCAGTGTTTCCGCCATGCCAATGATCCGGTTCTCGCACTCCATTGTTCTCTCTACGATGAAACCCGCAACAGCCGTGGGTGTTTTAAGGGCCTTCCATGCCACCATGTCAGTCACCGACTGGTCCTTCTCATGACCTATCCCTGTCAGGACTGGCAGGGGGAACTGCGTAACATGGTATGCGATCTCATAGCTGTCGAACCAGCTCAGGTCAGTTGTTGAACCTCCTCCGCGGATTATTACAACCACATCAAAATTCACTGTCTCTTCCGATATCAGGTCAAGCGCATCGGTTACCGACTCAGCGGTAGTCTCGCCCTGCATGACTGCCTCGAAGAGTACCGGTCTAAAGACATACCCGTAAGGGTTGTTTACCAGGTGATCAATGAAGTCCTGATAGCCAGCGGCTTTTGACGAGGAGACTATTGCAATGTTTCTTGGGTAGGGGTTGAGGGGTAATCCGGAGTTCATTGAGATTACTCCTTCGGCAGTCAGTTTCCTGATTATTGCCTCGCGGCGAAGGGCCATATCGCCGGCCGTGTATGCCGGATCGATGTCGGAAATATTGAGGCTGAGACCATACAACTCGTGATACTCGACGGTTGCCTTGAACAGGATGGTGATTCCGGCCCTCAGAGGGATACCGGTGCTGGCGTTGAAAAAGATGCTGAGGGAGCGGTATTTTGAGGCCCAGATTGTTGCCCTGGCCCGGGCAGTCACACGGCCGCCGGGAGTGTCACTGCCGGTGAGCTCAAGGTAACAGTGGCCTGCCGTCTGCACTTTCATCTCGGCAATCTCGGCAATCACCCAGAATGAGCCAGGCAGGGCTTCATAAATCCTGTCGCGGATCAGCCCCTGAAGCTCGGTCAGTGTTACCTTATCTTCCACGTTCATTTGCTGACGCGAATCATTTTGAACACTCTCTCTCCAGGTTCTGTGGTTACTTTTACCAGGTAAACTCCCTGTCCAAGCATGTCCAGTCCTTCAATCCTGAATGACCGTGCCACGAAAACCGGGTAGTTCATCTCCATTACTTTTGTGCCGTTGGCTCCGGTCACTGTTATCCTGAGACTGCCGGGCGATTCACGAAACCAGAACAATAGCTCATTGGTGAAGGGGTTTGGTCCGGCTGTCACCTTTTCAGAAGGTATGGCTGTGTGTATCTCCTCAAGGAGCCTCAGGGCCTTTAGAAAGTCCGGAATCCCGTAGCCGTAAAGTGAGTCGGGCTGACTGTATCTGTCGCTGCTCCGGTGCAGGACATCTATTATCTCAGCCGGTGATGCATCAGGCACGGACTGCATCAATGATGCGCAGAGCCCGCTGATGACCGGGCATGAGAAAGAGGTGCCGCTGCCGCTGTACCATAATCCCGGTTCAGGTTGGATTGGCACTGCCACTCCCGGGGCGACCACGTCGGGCTTGACCTGGCCGTCAGACGAGTAGCCTGCTGAAGAAAAGTCTGAGATGGAGAGGTCGAATCTGATGGCCCCGATGCACAGCACACTGTCGCCGTCGGAAGGGGCAATGATGCGTTTCCACTCCTTGTTGCGCTCATTCCCGGCGCTGTTGACCACAAGGATGCCTTTGGAAGCGGCCTTATCCGCTCCCCTGGTAATGAACGGCACGTCTCCGTTCATATCGCTGAAGGAGTAATTCAGGGCCGGGTCATCGAATGTGAAGTAACCCAGAGATGAAGTTATAATATCAGCGCCTGCACTGTCAGCATATTCCGCGGCCGCTACCCAATAATCCTCTTCCACAGGAAACTCTGACTCGTCGTCTTCGGTGCGGAGGAGAAGATAATTGGCTCCGGGTGCCGTCCCGTTTAGGATGCCCGGCAGTGAGCCTGCAAGTATCGACAGAACTGAGGTGCCGTGTGTATGGTAATCATAAACGTGGCTTGCGCGATTCACGAAATCACGGGTTGCGATTATTCCTCCTCTTTGCCTCAGTGGCTGAAGTGACTCAATTTCATCTGCATTGGCAAACCCGGCATCAAGCACGGCTATGATCACATTTTTTCCTGTCAGTCCTGACTGGTGCAGAACTGTTCCGTTCAGAGGCACCCGGGGGTCAGAAGGAACGGGTCCGGCAAAAGGTTCGGTGATGCCGTATTTATTATAACTCTTCTTTGTCGGATCAGACGGATGCCTGACCAGTTGAATGCTGTCAATGAAATAAAATTCTTCGAGGGCTTCGATGTCCTTTGGTGAGGCGGCTGAAAAAAGCGCGGTATTCAGCCACTTCGAAGTGCACCTGAGCCCGAGACCCAGCCGTGACAATGTGATTATATGCTGTCTGCTGACAGGGATGTCACTTTCATCTAAAAGCGGGATGTCATACTTCTCTCTTCTGGCGATGGCGGCAGGGGAGAGGATATCTTCCGGGAAGTAATCCTCAGGGCCGCCGCCCTTTTCATTTAGCCATACCCTGTAAAACCAGAGCTGATCGTCCCCCGGGAGTGTCTGTGCATGTGACGGGCTGAGGCCGGCGAGCAGCAGCAGAAATGCCGTCAATATGTACTGAATGTTCTTCATTTGATAACTTCGCCGGTGATATCAGTCACCTGTACCCTGCCCTTATTTTTTTCAAGCTCATCGAGGAACCGTGTCTCCTTGTCAGCCAGTTTCGGGTCAGCAGGAACGCCGTCCTTGTATGCGATAATCTGTTTCAGGGAACCATCCTCATTGAATATCATCCAGTCGCCTGTCCTGTGGTCCTCTTTGTATCTGCCCTCGTACTGTAGTCTGCCGTTGGGGTGATAGTATGAGAAGGGACCTTCGAGTTTTCCGGCCATATATTCGGCTCTCAGGCAAACAGAGCCGTCAGGGTAGTACTGGAGCCATTCTCCGCTCCGGTTTCCCATATCCCATGCAACCTTATCTGCAAGAGTACTGTCCGGATAGTATTTCTGCGATAGTCCGTGCCTTTTATCCAGGTGGTAATACTCTTCACTGATGAGGTAGGGTGGTTGAGTCGCCGACCAGAACCGCCAGAGGCCTTCTTTGCCGCGTGCAACGTATTTACCTTCGGCAGCCTTTGTGCCGTCGGCGTAATAGAATACTGCCACGGCTTCATCCTTCCCGTTAATGTATGTCAGTTCCGAGAAGAGGATGCCCTCTTCTGTATATCTTTTAAATTGACCGACAGGTTTATCATCCTTGAAGGTGCCCTCGTACATGATCTTGCCGTTAGGGTAGTTTTTTACCCAGGGGCCCTGTTTTTTACCCGCTGCGTCTGTCACATTCTGTGCGAAAGTGATTCCTGAGAGGATGAACAATGTAAGGAGAATGACAAGCCGGGTTTTCATGATTTTCAACTTTAGTGCAAAGATATAACCAAATAATTGGTAGTGTTCGTATAAGTTACAGAGGAAAAGAAAGCCGCAGCAGCTTGCGCTGCCACGGCTTCTGGTTGTGGAATATATATAGTGATTACTTGACCTCCTCGAAGTCGACGTCGGTCACCTGCTCGTCTCCGCCCTTGCTGCCGGTCTGACCGCCTGCGGGATCTGCCTGGGGACCTGCCTGCTGGCCTGCCTCCTGCCCGGGGCTTCCCTGAGCCTGTTTGTACATGTCTTCAGAGGCTGCCTGCCATGCTGCGTTGATCTCTGCAAGGGCACGGTCGATACCTGTTATGTCCTTGTTCTTGTGAGCTTCGCGAAGCTGACCGAGCGCATTCTCGATGCGTCCCTTTTTGTCTGCCGGGATCTTGTCGCCATACTCCTTCAGCTGTTTCTCTGTCTGGAAGATCATGCTGTCGGCGGAGTTTACCTTATCGGCCATCTCCCTGGCAGCCTTGTCGGCAGCTTCGTTGGCCCTTGCCTCGTCGCGCATGCGGCGGATCTCATCCTCACTCAGGCCTGATGATGCCTCGATGCGGATCCTCTGTTCCCTTCCGGTGCCTTTGTCTTTTGCCGAGACATTAAGTATGCCGTTGGCGTCGATATCAAAGGTGACCTCGATCTGCGGAATCCCTCTCGGGGCCGGCGGTATGCCGTCGAGGTGGAACCGTCCGATTGTCTTGTTTCCCTGTGCCATTGGTCTTTCGCCCTGCAGAACGTGTATCTCAACAGACGGCTGGCTGTCGCTGGCAGTTGTGAATGTTTCCGTCTTGCGTGTCGGTATGGTGGTGTTTGATTCGATCAGTCTCGTCATCACGCCGCCCATTGTCTCGATTCCGAGGGAGAGGGGAGTGACGTCGAGCAGAAGTACATCCTTGACCTCACCGGTGAGCACACCACCCTGTATTGCAGCGCCGACGGCGACTACCTCGTCAGGGTTGACACCCTTTGAGGGTACTTTACCGAAGAACTTCTCCACAATCTGCTGTATGGCCGGGATACGTGTTGAGCCGCCTACGAGCAGCACCTCGTCGATGTCCGATGTCTTCATTCCTGCATCATCAAGAGCCTTCTGGCAGGGTCCGAGGACCGAGTGGAGGAGCTTGTCGGTCAGCTTCTCAAACTGTGCACGAGTCAGTGTCTTGACAAGGTGTTTGGGGATACCGTTGACCGGCATAATATAAGGAAGATTAACCTCAGTGCTTGTAGTGCTTGAAAGCTCAATTTTGGCCTTCTCGGCTGCTTCCTTGAGTCTCTGAAGTGCCATCGGGTCCTTGCGAAGATCGATGCCTTCCTCCCTCTGGAACTCGTCGGCAAGCCAGTCGATGATCAGGTTGTCAAAGTCGTCGCCACCAAGGTGAGTGTCGCCGTTGGTCGATTTGACTTCGAAGACGCCGTCACCCAGCTCAAGGATTGAGATATCAAATGTTCCGCCGCCAAGGTCGAAGACAGCGATCTTGAGGTCCTGGGCCTTTTTGTCGAGGCCGTATGCAAGTGATGCGGCAGTAGGCTCGTTGATGATTCTCTTAACCTTTAATCCTGCTATCTCACCTGCCTCCTTTGTGGCCTGGCGTTGTGAGTCGTTGAAGTATGCCGGAACGGTAATGACAGCCTCAGTGACTTCCTGACCAAGATAATCCTCTGCAGTCTTCTTCATCTTCTGCAGCACTATTGCCGAGATTTCCTGGGGTGAATAGTTCCTGTCATCGATCTTCACCCTGGGTGTGTTGTTGTCACCGCGGATGAGCTGATAGGTCAGTTTCTTCATCTCATTTGTCACCTCGTCGAAGTTCCTGCCCATGAAACGCTTGATCGATGAGACGGTCTTGGTCGGGTTGGTGATAGCCTGCCTTTTTGCAGGGTCGCCTACCTTACGTTCGCCGTTCTCAAGAAATGCAACCACCGAGGGGGTGGTGCGTTTGCCTTCACTGTTGGGGATGACCACGGGCTCATTGCCTTCCATCACTGAAACGCATGAGTTGGTGGTTCCCAGGTCAATACCGATAATTTTTCCCATTTTTATTCTGATTTATATTTTATTTTTCAATCTTATACTTCCCTGAGTGACAATGTTTGTGCCACAGCGCTCTACCAGGCATTATTATGAAATTATGTCATGGTAACACGAAACCACCGCCGGGCATCTGTTACAGGATTATGACAAAACGGCAGACCCTGGCAAAAGAATGGACATAAATGTTATTCCACATTCTTATTTTGTAGCTTTGCGGTTGATAATAAAATGAGCAGGAATGTCAGTACAGAAGACAGTTAAGCTGGTCACCACCCACGTGCTTTACGAGATGAAGCTCAAGGGTGAGAAGATATCGATGTTAACCGGATATGATTATTCGATGGCGAGGATCCTTGACGAGGCCGGCATTGATATAATACTTGTGGGGGATTCGGCATCGAACGTGATGGCGGGATTTGACACCACTCTTCCCATTACCCTTGATAACATGATTTATCATGCAGCTTCGGTTGTCAGGGGAGTTAAGAGGGCGCTTGTTGTTGTTGATATGCCCTTCGGCACCTACCAGGGCAACTCAACCGAGGCCCTTGCCTCTGCAATCCGTATTATGAAGGAGACCGGGGCCAGCGCAGTGAAGCTGGAAGGAGGAAGAGAGGTAGTTGAATCAATTGAGCGTATCCTGTCGGCAGGTATTCCTGTGATGGGTCACCTTGGTCTGACACCCCAGTCAATCCATAAGTTCGGCACCTATGTTGTTCGTGCCCGGGATGAGGACGAGGCAAGGAAACTAAAGGAGGATGCCAAGATAATTGAGAAGGCCGGCGTCTTCGCCATAGTGCTGGAAAAGATACCTGCCGCACTTGCAGGAGAGGTGGCAGAGTCTGTCAAGGTGCCGGTGATCGGCATTGGCGCAGGGCAGCAGGTCGACGGGCAGGTGCTGGTGCTGCATGACATGCTTGGCATAAACATGGAGTTCTCACCGCGTTTCCTCAGGAGGTACCATAACCTGTATGACGAGATAAAGGGTGCGGTGCATCATTATATCGCTGATGTAAGGTCAGGCGAATTTCCCAACGAAAAGGAGCAGTACTAGGGGAGGGTCTGAGGGCCCCGACACTTCGTGTGCGGGGTTTCGGCCCTGCGGGCCTCAATCTGAGGGTCTGAGGGTCTGAAAGTCTGAGGGTCTGAAGAGAAATATTAAATCGAATACTAAGAAGAGAGAAATAGTTTATGAGTAATGACCTGCCGGAAATTCTTTACGAGGACAACCATATCATTATAGTCAACAAGCGGTCATCTGACCTGGTTCAGGGCGACGGCACCGGGGATGAGTCGCTGGATAATATTGTAAGGGATTATATAAAAGAGAAATACAAAAAACCGGGAGATGTATTTCTGGGTGTTGTGCACCGGCTTGACAGACCTGTGAGCGGATGCGTGGTCTATGCCCGCACATCGAAAGCCCTGAGCCGCCTGAGCGAGCTCTTCAGAACGCGCGAGGTGAAGAAGTTTTACTGGGCCATAGTCACCAGCCGGCCACCGGCAGAGGAGGGAGTTATTTCCAGCTATCTGAAAAAGAATGAGCCACAGAATAAGTCCTATGTCTATGACAAGGAGGTGAAGGGATCTAAGTTGGCTGAACTCTCTTACCGTTTGCTGGCACGTTCTGAAAAGTATTACCTGCTGGAGATCGATCTGCAAACCGGCAGGCATCACCAGATAAGGGCCCAGCTGGCCTCAGTGGGTTGCCCGATAAAGGGCGACCTGAAATACGGCGCTCCGCGGTCGAATGAGGGAGGAGGCGTCTCACTGCATTCACGGAGAATTACTTTTATCCACCCTGTTAAAAACGAGGAGATCACTGCTGTGGCTCCGCTTCCTGTCGATAAGATATGGAAGCTGTTCTCGAATGTCTGAACCGCGGCTTCTTAATTATCCTTGTAACCATCCTGGTCACTGACATGATCACCGGCCTGATCACTGTCTTGATTGCCGGTCTGATTCACAGCCGGGACTCCGGTCCGGATCATTTAAATTGAAAAAGAAAGAGGAGATGCCTCTGCCGCATCCCCTCTCAAGCTAACCCAAAACTAACCTAAATCAACCACCTGATGATATCCGCTCCCGGACGGGAGCGTCAGAAACTATTTCTGTTATTTCTTCATCAGTATCTTTTTAACCTCACTGAGGATCTGGTCTGCCTCCTTTGTTTTCTCTTTCGGAGCTCTGATATTCACAACCACCCCGTCAACCGAAATGTGGTAGTTTACACCTTCTGTCTCTTCCTGCATGTGGTTCAGTGCCCTGCCCGGATATACTCCGGGAGCCACTTCCCGGCCCTGGAATTCACCCGGTCTTGCGGTCCAGACCATGCGACTGCCTGCTCCGGGTTTACGGATTATCCTTTTACCTTCTTTTGTGTCAAGGATCAGATTCCCTCCCTCGAAGTTGAGAGTATCGACCTCAATAATTGTTGTATCCGTAGTTTTGCCGTCATTCTCTACGGTGACGATAACCATCTTCTTTTCGACATTCTGCTTCTCCTGTGCCGAGACAGTAACAGAGGCCAAAAGAAGAGCTGTCAGTGACAGTGTTGATGCTATGAGTGATTTTCCCATTCTTTGCTTTTAATGCCTCTCTGGCAAGACAAAATTAATCCATAATTACCGGCAGGGGGTTAAAGTGAGGTTAAATCTGGTTAACAAAAAGTTAAAACGGATTTCTTCTTTATTTATATGTATAATTTTACGCCATGAACAAGCGGAAATTCACGGGTCTGATAACATTGATGGTGGTCTCCATACTGGCCATCGTCCTGGTTCAGATTACGTGGATAAGCAATTCCGTCAGGGCTCAGAACGAGCAGTTCGATTTCTTCGTGATAAACAGCCTGCGCAACACTGTTCACTCAATGGAGACCAACCGCAGGATGAACTTCCTCAACGAGATGTTTATACGGGGATATTCTGCACTTCCTCAGGCAATAAATCGCTCGGCCTCTCCGGATATCTCAACTGAGCGGGTCAGCATCCAGAGTAAATCCAGCTCGGACTCTGATTCAGTTGAAATAATCGTTTCCACCAATGACAAGCCTCCTGTCAGGATGAAGGTGACGCGTGCAGAAGCCATGAACAACAGCGGAAACAGTGTGGTGGTCGGTTCCGATGAGTACATGAGGTGGATGCAACAACAGGCAGTGGAGTTCCAGTCGATGAGCAACCAGCTGGTTTCCGAAATGTTTGTATGGGAGAGAAACATGGCTGTAAACAAGGAGGAACTGCTTCACACACTTCAGGGAGAACTGTCAGCTTCAGGCATAGAGACGCCATTTGAGTTTGCACTTATCAGGGGCGATTCAATTATTGATGGTGTATGGTCCAGGGTGAAGAAAAAGGATTTCCTTGATAGTCCTTACCAGGTAAGCCTCTTCGCTCAGGGTCTGCTCAGGAAGGGTGAGACTGTCTCTGTTGTCTTTCCCCGCAAGACCAATTATGTTCTCGGAACAATGGGACTGATGCTGGGAGGTTTCGGTCTGTTTCTGCTGATCATCGTTTCAACCTTTGCGTTGAGCCTGTGGTTTATTATCAGGCAGAAGAAGACCTCGGAGATGCAGGCCGACTTCATCAATAACATGACTCACGAGTTCAAGACACCCATTGCAACTATCTCACTGGCAGCTGACACAATTGCCAACAGCCGTGTGATAACGGACGAAGACAAGGTGCGCCATTTCGTCGGAATGATAAAGAAGGAGAACTCCCGCATGAACAGGCAGGTGGAGAGCATTCTGCAGATCGCCACTCTCGATAAGCACGAGATGGATTTTTCATTCGCAGAAACAGATATGCATGAGGTGACAAGGCATGCTATAGACACAATTGAGATACAGGTTACTGACAGGGGCGGTTTGATACACCGCCACCTGAATGCAGAGAGGAGCCTGATTTTTGGCGACAGTGAGCACCTGCGAAACCTGGTCCACAACCTGCTTGACAATGCGAATAAATATTCCGACGCTGCTCCTCAAATTACTGTCAGTACCCGCAGCAACGACAGCGGAATCTTCCTTGAGGTAGCCGACAGGGGCATAGGTATGAGCAAGGCGGTTCAGAATCGTGTCTTTGAACGCTTCTACCGGGAGACTACAGGCAACATACATAATGTCAAGGGATTCGGACTGGGGCTCAATTATGTCAAGGCAATTACCGATGCTCATGGCGGAACCGTGACAGTAGAGAGTGAACCGGGGAAAGGGAGCATTTTTACAGTATTTTTACCTTACAAGAACGAATCAAGGGCATGAGCAAAAAGAGCGCAAGGATTTTCCTGGTTGAGGATGACGTAAGCTTCGGGTCGGTCCTCAAGTCGTACCTCGAGATCAATGATTTCGACGTAGACCTTGTGGACGACGGGAAGGCGGCAATTGAGACTTTTCGAAAGGGGGCATATGATCTGTGCATCCTCGATGTGATGCTCCCTCATGTTGACGGATTTACGATTGCTTCTGAGATCAGGATCATGAACTCTGTCATCCCTATCATCTTTCTTACGGCCAGGAAGCTGAAGGAGGATTTACTGAAGGGGTACGGTGTCGGTGCTGATGATTACATAACAAAACCGTTTGACACTGACATCCTGCTCTGCAAAATCAAGGCAATTATTGCAAGGAGGGATACGCAGGAGGGAACGCGCGACATTTATGAGATAGGGAAGTATATTTTTAATGCAAGACTGAGGAACCTGACCCTGGGCGACCAGGAGAGGCAGCTCTCACCCAAGGAGGGACAGTTGCTTGAGATGCTTGCCCTGTCACCCAATGCGCTGGTGAGCCGCGAGGCCGCATTAAAGAAGATATGGGGCACTGATGACTATTTTACCGCCCGAAGCATGGATGTCTATGTTACCAAGCTGAGGAAATACCTGAGTGATGACCCGCAGATCATTCTGAAGAACATCCATGGCAGCGGGTTCCAGCTGGTTGTGGGGGGCCAGGGTGGAGAATAGGTGGGTAGCGCCTGGTTACAATGCTGAATCGCCTACGGCGAAGGATTGCGATACGACATGGCATCTACAATGCTTAATCGCCTACGGCGAAGGATTGCGATACGACATGGCATCTACAATGCTTAATCGCCTACGGCGAAGGATTGCCCGTAGGGCATAAAGCATTGCAGATAACGGAAGCACCCGCCAGATTTTGCCCGTAGGGCATAAAGCATTGCAGATGTCGAACGCAACCAACCCATTTTTGCCCGCAGGGCAGGAATTATTGTAGATTGCGGAAGCACCCCGCCAGATTTTGCCCGTAGGGCATAAAGCATTGTAGATTTCGAACGCAACCAACCCATTTTTGCCCGTAGGGCATAAAGCATTGCAGATATTATTTCCTGAGATTGCTCCCCGTGAAACTTAACGGCATCAATGCCTGGCTGCTGTCAAGGACAAGTACAGCTGAGTTGCCGGCGAGGATCACCTTTATATGACTGCCGCTCCTCTGTTCTTCTTCGATCAGCATCTGCCTGCAGTTACCGCATGGCGGAACGGGTTCTTCAGTCAGGTTCTCGTCGCTCATCGCTGCTATTGCTATCGCGAGTGCTTTTCTTTCACCATGGTTTGCAACCATGTATGAAAGGGCTGTCTTTTCCGCGCAGCTTCCTGACGGGAAGGCGGCATTCTCAACATTTGCGCCCCTGATAACAGTACCATCATCCAGCAGCAGGGCAGCCCCTACCATGAAATGCGAATAGGGTGCGTAGGCTCCGCCCGCTGCAGTAACAGCCTCTTCCACAAGATGCTTTTCCGCAACCGGCAGGTCATCCCTGTTCTCATATTCCAGGTAGGAAATACTCACTTCTCTCTTCTTCATAAGCGATTGCAGTGATTTATAGAGCGATAAAAGTAATAATATTTTTACCTCCGGTGTCAGGTTTTGCTGAGGGTAACTACATTTTTATATTTTTGTCAAAAGCCTTTTAATGAAGAAACTTGCGCCATATACAATTCTTATCATCATTATGTTGCTCAATTCATGCAGTCCGGCACGAAGGGCTGCAAGGAGCACAGCGCCCTCCGGCTCTGCTTCTGAATATGCCCTGGGGTACCTTAACAGATACAGTGCACTGGCTGTAAATGAGATGAACAGGACCGGCATCCCGGCCAGCATCACCCTTGCACAGGGTATGCTTGAATCGAACTACGGACGCAGCAGGCTGGCTACACAGGGCAATAATCATTTCGGCATAAAGTGTCACAGCAGCTGGACCGGGAGGAAGATTTATCACGATGATAACCGCAGGGGTGAGTGTTTCCGGGCCTACGGATCAGCGGATGAATCCTTCCGGGATCACTCCGATTTCCTTGTGAACGGTTCCAGGTACAGGGAGTTGTTCAGTCTGAGCAGTACCGATTACAAGGGGTGGGCACGCGGACTGAAGAAGGCAGGTTATGCCACAGATCCGAAATATGCCGATCTGCTGATCCGCAAGATCGAGGAATACAGGCTCTGGGCCTATGATACCGGTACTACGGGACAGGTTGTCGCTGCCCAGCCGGCAAGGAGTGTTTCCGTGCCATCACCAGGCACAGTGGTATCCGCGCCTCCGGTAACCGGGAAAACACAACCTGCATTGAAGGATACGGCGCAGGTGCAACCGGTAACCGGACAGCCTTCAGTTAAGGACCCGGTTACAGTGCAAACGCAAACGGTTCCGGCCAGGACAGTTGATACCAGGGTGGAAGAGGAGCCTATAAAGGTGATCAGCCTGGGTACCGGGAGAAAGGTAATGGAGAATAATAATGTCGAGTATATCATTGTAGAAGAGGGAGATACATTCGAATCGCTGGCTGACCGGCATCAGCTTCTCTCGTGGGAGATCACCCGCTACAATGATCTTGCTCCCGGCGCAACGCTGAAACCGGGACAGGTAATTTACCTTCAGCCCAAGCGGTCGAAGGCTGCACAGGACTTTTCATTGCATACTGTGGAAGCCGGTGAAACGATGAACAGCATATCGCAGAAGTACGCTGTCAAGCTCTCATCCCTGTACAAGATGAACCTGATGGATGAGGGCACTGAATGCCGTCCCGGTCAGAAACTCAGGTTAAGGTAAAGAATAGATCAAGAGTTACAGCAGGAGAAATTACAACTTGAAGCCAGGCATCAGGCCAGTTCCCAGCCTGAGGGATCAAAACCACGAAGAAATTCGGAGG
>Ga0209373_10001069_pt1 | contig 35705 bp, 39 predicted proteins | sample Higcelweek5metaG_FD_187173 | JGI IMG/M metagenome (GOLD analysis project Ga0209373, IMG submission 187173) | Freshwater pond sediment microbial communities from the University of Edinburgh, under environmental carbon perturbations - High... | ecosystem: Environmental > Aquatic > Freshwater >... | reverse complement strand
AGACCGGGGGCGGAACGACCGACGCGAGGTCTCCATGCTGAGAGTCACGCGCGGGGCGAAGCGCACAGCCGCGCAGAACGTCCTGCTGGCGCTCATCTGGCTCTACCAGAGACTGTTGTCCCCACTCTCCGCGGGCTCCTGCCGCTTTGAGCCCTCCTGCTCGCAGTATGCGCGGCAGGCGGTGATTCTGCACGGCCCCTTGCGGGGCAGCCTTCTGGCCCTTTGGCGCGTTCTGCGCTGCCAGCCCCTGTGCCGGGGCGGGTACGATCCCGTCCCCGTCTGTTTTTCCCCAAACATCCCAGACACCCACGCGAGCTGATACATGGATACCAAACGCCTTATTGCAGCCCTGGCCCTTTCCCTTGTCGTCCTTTTCGGCTGGAGCTACTTCTTCCCCGCCGCCGAAGAAATCAAAACGCCTCCGCCCGCCGCCCAGCCCGCAGCCAAGATCGAACAAAGCGCCAAGCCCGCCGCCGTTGATGGCGCAGCTCCGGCGCTGGCCCAAGGCCGCCCCCTCACCATCACGACGCCGCTGTTCACCGCCCGGTTCAATACCCAGGGCGGCGTGCTGGAAAGCTTTGTGCTGAAAAATTTCCGCGAAGCCGTGGCGAGCGACTCCCCACTCATCGACATCGTGGGCGAGGCCGCGCGCGACAAAGCCGCCCTGGGTCTGGTCCTCCAGCCCGCGGGAGCCGAGGTGCACACCTGGAACGCGCCGGGCTGGACCTCTGATGGCGGCGACGCCACCCTTTCCGGCGCCGAGAAGAAGACCCTGGTCTTCACGGGCGAGGCCGCCGGGCTCAAGTTCGAACGCCGCCTCACCGTCAGCGCCGACTCCTACCTCGTCACCGAGGAAACCACCGTCACCAACCTGGGCACCGCGCCGGTCACCGGCCGCCTGGCCTTCACCACCGCCACCTCCGGCCTTTCCCCCAAGGGTGAGGACAAGTACAACCCCACCCGCGTGGCCTTCGGCACCGTCAAAAGCGGCTTCGAGGAGCACACCGACCACGGCGACCTGGAGAAGAAGGGCGCCAAGGCCGAAACGGCCATCAACTGGGCCGCGGTGGAGAGCAACTACTTCCTCTCCGCCATCATGCCCGCCGCCACCGATTCCCTGGCCAACGGCGTGCTGAAGAACGGCGTCTTCCACTTGGCCGCCAGCCATTCCGTCACCTTCGAGCCCGGCCAGGCGCAGACCATCAAGTGCTCGTACTACATGGGCCCCGCCGACCGCGCCATGCTGGCGGCCATGCCGAACAAGCTGGCCCAGGCCGTCGATTTCGGCTGGTTCCACCTCATCGCCGTGCCGCTGTTGCAGCTGCTGAACTGGTTCTACCAGTACGTGCACAACTACGGCGTGGCCATCATCCTCCTGACGATCCTCATCAAGCTCATCTTCTGGCCGCTCTCGCACAAGAGCTACAAGAGCATGGAGCAGATGAAGAAGATCCAGCCCATGATCCAGAAACTGCGCGAGAAGTACGCCGACGACAAGGAGCGCATGAACCAGGAGATCATGGCGCTTTACAAGACGTACAAGGTGAACCCCGCGGGCGGCTGCCTGCCCATGGTCGTGCAGATCCCCGTGTTCTTCGGCCTGTACAAGGCGCTTTTGGGAAGCATCGAGCTCCGGCACGCACCGTTCATCACCCACGTGCCCTTCACCGATCTCGCCTGGATTGCCGACCTTTCGGCCAAGGACCCCTACTATGTCACCCCCCTCATCATGGGGGCCACCATGTTCATCCAGCAGAAGATGACCCCCACCGGAGGCGACCCCACCCAGGCCAAGATCATGCTGCTCATGCCGGTGGTGTTCACCTTCCTGTTCCTGAACTTCCCCGCGGGTCTCGTGGTCTACTGGTTGGTGAACAACGTCCTCTCCATCGCCCAGCAGTGGTGGATGATGCGCAAGGCGTAACGGACGACGTGGCGTAACAGCTCTGCTGGGAGGATACTCGTGAGCGATACCAAAGATTTCCAGGGCAAGAACCTGGACGAGGCCATTGAGGCCGCATGCAAGCATTATGATCTGAAACGCGACAAACTGGAGATCGAAATCGTCTCCGGCGGATCGTCGGGCATCTTCGGACTGGTGGGCGTGAAAAAGGCCGTGGTGCGCGCCAAGCCGCGCGGCAGCTTCAAGTCCGTGGGCGCCGAGCCAGAGGCCGCACCGGCCGCCGAACGCCAGGAACGCAGGCCCGAACGCCAGGAACGTCAGGAACGCCAGCCCCGCCGCGAGGCCGAGGGCGCCGCCGCTCCTGCCGCGCCCGCCGCTGCCGCCACCTCGGGGCAGCCTGCGGCCCAACCCCAGGGCGAAGGCCAGAGCCCCCAGGACACCCAGCCCCGCCGCTCCGAGCGCAGCCGCCGCGGCCGTGGCCGCGGACGTGGCGAAAGAAGCGGCGAGGCCCAGCCGGAGCGCGAACGCAACGGCAACCGCCCGCCCGAAGCCGAAACCAACCGCCCGCCCGACAAGGACGGCAACCGTCCGCCCGAGGCCGAAACCAACCGCCCGCCTGACAAGGACGGCAACCGCGTGGGACAACCCCGCCGCCGCGAGCGTCCCCGCCGCGACGACCAGCGCCCGCCCCGCCGCGAGGCCCAGCCCGCACGGCTGCCCGACGATGAAGAAAACGGCGCGCCCCAGGGCATCGGCCACCTGGACCAGGCCAAGCTTGAGGAAGTCACCCGCGAGGTGACGCAGAAGCTGCTCATCCCCCTGGTGGAAAACACCAAGGTGAGCGTGGAGCTTTTGGCCGACCGCGTGTGCGTGCGCATAGAGGACCCGGAAAACTCCGGCCTGCTCATCGGACGCGAGGGCCAGACCCTGGCCTCCATCCAGTATCTGGTGAACCGCCTGGTCTCCAAGCGCATGGACGCCTCGGTGCGGGTGCAGATCGACGCCGGCGACTACCGCGAAAACCAGGACGAGCGCCTGCGCCAGATCGCCCGCCACCTGGCGGACAAAGCCCAGGCCACGGGCCGCACCCAGAGCACCCGGCCCATGAGCAGCTACCACCGCCGCGTGGTGCACCTGACCCTGCAGGAGGATGAGTTCGTCTTTACCCGCAGCAAGGGCGAGGGCTCCATGAAGCGCGTGCTCATCATGACCAAGCGCAAGGGCAAGAACGGCGAGCTCCTTGAGGACGCCGCCACCGACGCGCCGCAGGAATACAACGATACCGCCGGGGAATAAGCCCCGGCTCGACACCGCCGCTGCCGCCGGGGCCGGGGATTCGCGTCCCTGCCCCGGCGGCGCTGTTTTGAGGGAGGCCCGCATGCCGCACAGCCCGTCCGGCACCATCGCCGCCATCGCCACCGCCCAGGGGGCCGGCGCGGTGGGCATCGTGCGCGTCAGCGGGGCGCGGGCCCGCGCCCTGGCCCAGGCGCTGTTCCGCTCCTCATGTTCCGGCTTCGTGGAATTCAGGCCCTACCGCCTGCACCACGGCCTCTTGGTCGATGCCTCCGGCCAGACGCTGGACGAGGTGCTCGTGGCCTTCATGCCCGGTCCAGGCTCGTTCACCGGCGAGGACGTGGTGGAGTTCAACTGCCACGGCGGCCCGGCGGTGCTGCGCGCCGTGCTGGAGGAGCTTCTGGCGCGCGGGTGCAGGCTGGCCGCTCCGGGCGAATTTTCCTTGCGCGCCTTCAAGAACGGCAAGCTGGACCTGGCCCAGGCCGAAGCCATCGCCGAAACCATCGCCGCGCCCACGCGCGCCGCCCTGCACTTGGCCCAAATGAAGCTCTCCGGCGCGCTCTCGCGGCGCATCCAGACCCTGCGCGGACGGCTGGAGAACCTGCGCGCCCAGCTTTGCCTGGCCGTTGATTTTCCGGAAGAAGACGTGGAGTGCCTGCCCCTGCCCGCCTTGCGGACCGAAGCCCTGGACGTGGCTGAATCCCTGGCCGCGCTGCTGGACGGAGTGGAGCGCGCGCGCGCCTGGCGCGAGGGCGTGCTGGCCGTGCTGGCCGGACGCGTCAATGCGGGCAAGTCCAGCCTCATGAACGCCCTGGTGGGCCGCAGGCGGGCCCTCGTGTCCGATGCGCCGGGCACCACACGCGACTATCTGGAAGAGCAGTTGGAACTCTCCGGCCTTTTGGTGCGGCTGGTGGACACCGCCGGGCTGCGCGACGCGGCCCAGGCGGACGCCGTGGAGGCCCAGGGGCAGGACCTGAGCCGGGAATTCATGGCCCGCGCCGAGGTGGTGCTGTATGTGCTCGACGCCACGCGGCCCCTGGACGGCGCGGAACGCGAGGCCCTGGCCGGACTTGACCCGGCGCGCGCCCTGGTGGTGCTGAACAAGGTGGATTTGCCCCAGGCGGAAGCAGTCGCCGCCGCCACGATTGAAGCCGCGCAAAGCCTTGGCTTGGCCTGCGCGCGGGTTTCGGCCAAAACCGGCGCGGGGCTGGAGGACTTGTGCGCCTTGCTGCGCCAGCGGTTGCTGGGCGGCGCGCGCGAACCGGACCCGGACGAGGCCGCGCCCAATGCGCGGCAGGCCGTGGCCATCAGCCAGGCCCGGGCGGAGCTCCTGGCACTGGCCGAAGAGACCGGAGCCGGGCTGCCCTACGACATTCTGGCCCTGCGCCTGGACGCCGCCTGCCGCGCGCTGGCGCAAATCACCGGCGAAATAGCCCCGGACGAGGTGCTGGAAGCCATCTTCGCCAAATTCTGCATCGGAAAATAACGCAAAAAAGGCCTGGGATCGCTCCCAGGCCTTGCCGTTTCAACGCCGTTTGATTCTAGCGGCCATCGTGGTCGCGACCGGGTCCATCGTCGCGGTCATGCCCGCGGCTCTTGCTGCCCTTGTCGTGGCCGTAGGCGTTGCCCCGGCCGTGGTTGCCGGGGCCGTCGCGGTCGTCGCGGTCATCGCGGTACGGTTCCCAGCGGCCCGGCTCGTAGTGATGCCTGCCGCCGCGGTCTTCCCAGCGCGCAGGCACCCAGCGGTGGCCGGGGCGCTCCTTTTCCCAGTGCCCCTTGGCCCAGCGGTGCTTGTGCCCGTCCCAGTACCAGAAGCCTTGAATCCACATGTATCCCGGGCGCCCCTCGTGCACCACCTCCACACGCGGCGGCGGCGGGGCCGAGCCGATGTCGATGCTGATGTTGATCTGCGCCAGTGCGGGCGAAGCCAACGCGCCAAGGCAGAGAACGGTTGCGAACAGGATCTTGGCGACCTTGCGGTTCATTTCGAAGTCTCCTTGCCTGCCCAGGCCCACGGCCGGGGCTCGGGTTGCGGGCGTTGTGGTCTGGAGCCGCGCTGGCCTGGCCGCGGTCTCCGTTGTCTCCGCACTCAAAGCATGTACCGTGCCACAAGATAACACACTGGAATAAAACTTTATTTAATTCAGTGCCGCAGCCTGTCGCGCAAAATCTGCACAGGGTGCGCGAAAAATGGCGCCCCAGCCGGGGGGCAAAAAAAGGGGGCAGCCAGGCTGCCCCCTTCAAGTAGCGGCAAAACGGGCTATTCGCCCTTGAGCTCGCGGGTCATGAGGTCGCGCACGGCCTGGGCCGGGTCTTTGTCCTCGTAGAGGATGCGGTAGACCTGCTCGGTGAGCGGCAGCTCCACGCCCAGCTTGTGCGCCAGCTGGTACACGCTCTGGGTGGTGCGCACGCCCTCGGCCACGGTCTTGGTCTCGGCCAGGATGGCGGAAAGCTTCATGCCCTGGCCGAGCTTCATGCCCACGGTGCGGTTGCGCGAGAGGTCGCCGGTGCAGGTGAGCACCAGGTCGCCCATGCCGGAAAGGCCCATGAAGGTTTTGGGCTTGGCGCCCATGACCTTGCCCAGGCGGCTCATTTCGGCCAGGCCGCGGGTGATGAGCGCGGCGCGGGCGTCGTGGCCGAAGCCCAGCCCGTCGGAAATGCCCGCCCCGATGGCCATGACGTTCTTCAACGCCCCGCCAAGCTCCACGCCGAGGAAGTCCTCATTGGTGTACACGCGGAAGGTCTCGGTGGAGAACAGGGCCTGCAGCTCGCGGCCAAGCTTCTTGTCCGCGCAGCCCAGACTCACGGTGGTGGGCAGGCCCAGGCCCACCTCCTTGGCGAAGCTGGGGCCGGAGAGCACGGCGTAGCGCGGGGCCAAGGACTCCAGCGCCTCGGCCACCACCTGCGACATGGGCGCCAGGGTGCCGTTCTCTATGCCCTTGCTGGCGCAAACCATGATGGGCTTCTTGGGCAGAATGTCGCGGAAGCTCGTGAGCGAGCTGCGCAAAAACTGGCTGGGCACAACCAGCAAGAACACCTTGGCCCCGGCAAAGGCGCGCGCCGGGTTGGCGTGCAGCTGTAGTTCCGGCGAAAGCTCAAGATCGGGCAAAAACCAGGTGTTGCGGCCCTTCTCTTTCATCTCGGCCAAAAGCTCCGGCTCGCGGACCCAAAGCGTGGTGGAAACGCCCTTGCGGGCAAGGAGGTTGGCCAGGGTGGTTCCCCAGCTCCCCGCGCCGATGACGGCGATCTTCATATGGACTGTGCTCCTTTGAGGGGGGTTGCCGCGGATGATTGAAACGGCGGCGGCCCCCTTCATACTCCCAGCCGACCAGCGAGGCAAGCCCAAGCTGGCCCAGGCTCCGCGCGGGCCTTTTCGGCCTGTGGCGAGTTGCCAGCGGGCGCGCCCTCGGATACAAGAACCCGTCCCGCACCCCTCCCGGCTTGGGCGGGGCAAGCACACAACAAGAGAGCAGCCCATGAGCAAAGCATCCGCAGCGCCCGTGTTCACCGAAACGCAAAAGCGCGTCCTGGCCCTGGCCGGCGCCGATCTGCCGGACTCGCCCACGCCTTACGCCGACATCGCGGCCCAGGCCGGCTGCACCGAGGCCGAAGTGCTCGAGCTCATCGCCGGGCTCAAAGCCGACGGCGTCATCCGCCGCTTTGGCGCCACCCTGCGCCACCAGAAGGCGGGCTATGGCCACAACGCCATGGTGGCCTGGCGCGTGGACGACCCCGAAGAGGCCCTGCGCGTGGGCGAAATCATGGCCGCCAGGCCGGAGATCAGCCATTGCTACATCCGCCGCACCTACCCGCAGTGGAAGTACAACCTCTACACCATGATCCACGGCAAAAACCCCGGCGACACAGCTCGCGTGGTTGAGGAGCTTGCGCGCGGGACGGGCGTCTCGGACACCCAGACCCTGGCCAGCGTGCGCGAGCTGAAAAAAACCTCCATGCGCTATTTTTGAACACGACAAGGAGACCAAGCCATGCCCAGCCAGTCTGAAGCCTTATTCCAGCGCGCCGCGCAGATTTTGCCCGGCGGCGTCAACAGCCCGGTGCGCGCCTGCAAAAGCGTGGGCTGCGACCCCCTGTTCATCCACCGCGCCAACGGCAGCAGCATGTGGACCGTGGACGGCGACGAGCTGCTTGATTTCGTCATGAGCTGGGGGCCCATGCTCCTAGGCCACGCCAACCCCGAGGTGGAGGAGGCGGCCATTTGGGCGCTTAAGAACGGCGCCAGCTTCGGCGCGCCCTGCCCCGCCGAGGTGGAGCTGGGCGAACTGATCCGCGAGATCATGCCGGGCATGGAGATGGTGCGCATGGTCAGCTCCGGCACGGAGGCCACCATGAGCGCCGTGCGCCTGGCGCGCGGCTACACCAACCGCGCCAAGGTGCTGAAGTTCGACGGCTGCTACCACGGCCACAGCGACGGCTTTCTGGTGAGCGCGGGCAGCGGCGTGGCTACCCTGTGCATTCCCGGCACGCCCGGTGTTCCAGACGCCATTGCCAACCTGACCCTTCTGGCCCCGTACAACGACCTGAACGGCGTGGAGGCCCAGTTCGCGGCCCACGGCGATGACATCGCCTGCGTCATCGTGGAGCCCGTGGCGGGCAACGTGGGGCTCATCGCCCCCGCGCCCGGCTTTTTGGCAGGCCTGCGCGAGATCTGCACCAAACACGGCGCCCTGCTCATCTTCGACGAGGTCATCACCGGCTTCCGCGTGGCCCTGGGCGGCGCGCAGCAGCGCTTCGGCGTCACCCCGGACCTGACCACCCTGGGCAAGATCATCGGCGGGGGTTTCCCGGTCGGCTGCTACGGCGGCAAGCGCGAAATAATGCAGCACATAGCGCCCAGCGGGCCGGTGTACCAGGCGGGCACGCTCTCCGGAAACCCGGTGGCCATGGCCGCGGGCATCGTCACCCTGAAGGAGCTGGCGAAATGCGACTACGCCGGACTGGAGGCGCGCACCAAGGCCTTTGCCGAGGAGATGGCCGCCATTCTGCGTTCCAAGGGCCAGGACATCACCCTGAACCAGCTGGCCAGCATGTTCACGCTGTTCTTCACCAAAACGCCCGTGACCGACTACGCCACGGCCAAGACCTCCAACAGCACGGCCTACGGCTCGTTCTACCGCCAGATGCGCGGATTCGGCGTGAACCTCGCGCCCTCGGGCTTCGAATGCGCGTTCACGTCCTTTGCCCACACCAAGGCGGACTTGGACAAGGCCCTGGCCGCCGCGCGGCGGGTGAGCTTCTAGACGCGCCCCGGCAGGCGCAAGCGCCAAAGAATGCTGTCGCGCACATAGGACAGCAGATGACAAAGCCCGTCGGAGCACTCTCCGACGGGCTTTGCCGCGCCTGCACCGTCCCCGGCGCGCTGTTCGCCGATGATGGTGCGGGAAAACTCCGAGCACATGCCCCGCTGCAGGTCCTGCCGCATCTGATCGGTGATGTCGGCGCAGTAGCCCTCGCAGCAGTCGATGCGCCCCTTCGCGTCGCGCAGGGCGCGCACGTTCATGGAAAGCCAGACGCTTTCACCGCTTTTGCCACGCATCTCCAGGGCATAGCGCTGGAGAGCCCCTTGGGTTTCCAGCATCCGCACCAGGCACGCCAGCTCCTCCGGGTGCATGCAGCCCTGCCCGGGCAGAGTGTTGGCCACCGCCATGAACTCCTCGACCGAGCCATAGCCCAAGAGCCTTGCGTACCCGGCGTTGACGCTTAGGTACCGGCCTTGGGCCGTGGTGCGGAACACGCCCAGGAGTCCGAGGTCGCACACTGCGCGCAGCTCGCCCCAGGAGTTTTTTTCGGCGGTGATGTCGGCAAGCACGCCGTAGCCCACGGCGTTGCCCGTGTCGTCGCGGTGGGGCACAAGGCAGGAGCGCAGCCAGCGTTGCTCCCCGTGCGGCTGCGGCAGTATGCGGTATTCGTGGAGCCAGGGGTCCTGGGTCCGGGCGGCAAAGGCAATGCTGTCGACCACCCGGTCAAAGTCCTGCGTGTGGATCCGCAGGAACAGCGGCGTGCTGTCCGCGCGCGCCTCCTGCGGCGAAACGCCGTAAATGTCCTTCAGGTTCGCGGTGGCGAAGGGCACCTGGGAACTGCCATCCGGCTGCAGCAGAAAACGCAGAAGCACCATGGGCACGGAGGGATGCAGGTTTTGCAGGCACAAGGCGAGCCGGGGACAGCTCTCGCCAAGGCTCTCGCTTTCGGCGAAATGGCGGCATGTGTGCGGCAGCAGCCGGGTCCCGCTGGCCCATAGAATCTGCCGCCGAGTGTCGCTCATCGCCGCTCCAGAAGCTGCGCTGATTGTTGGTGCCGGGCCGGGCGCAAGACGGTCACGTTGCGCGCTGCCTGTCGCCGGTCGCCAAGGCAAGCCAGCCTCATCCTAACGAGGCATGCGGTGCGCGATCACTCCGCCGGCACCATCTTGGCGGCAGCCGAAATGCGCAAAAATGACAAAAAATACGTAGGCATGCCGGAGTGAAACCTCTTGGCGAAAGCCGGAAGGCAATGTAAGCAGTCACTAGTATTCGCACATACCCTGCGGAAATATAGACATATTATTGACGGGGGGTCAACGTAATTTGAACTCAAGTACGTGTTCTTTTTCTTCCGAGGCCTTCGCGGTCCGGTTGCGCGAGATGCGTCGAGCCACTGGGCGCACGGGCGCGGACATCGCCGTGCAGGGCTGCATCACCAAGCAGACCTTCTCGGGCTATTTGCACACCGGAAGGCTGCCTTCCGCAGCCGTGCTCGCCAACTGGGTGTTCCGCCTGGGCATAAACGCCAACTGGCTGCTCACGGGCGAAGGCCCCATGCTCTTGACGCAAACCACCTACACCGCCGACCCCGTGGTGCAGCGCGTGTCCGTGGTGGTTCGCGCCATGCGCGAGGCCGGTGCGGGGGAAAGCGAGATTCTTCTTTCAGTGCGGGCCATGCTGGAGGGCGAGCTCGCCAAGTTGGAGCGCACGCGCAACGCCGCTGCGGATGCGGCCGAGACCGACCTGCCCCCGGAGACGGAGGCGGCGCCACATCCCATCGTCACGGACTTACCCAATCCCGCCTGAAGGCACCCGGATCCGGCGGGCCACCGCAGGCCCATGCTCCGCATTGATGTTTTTGGCTTTTGAGCCAGGCCGACCAGCCCTTTCCGCCCCCGCGCCGGTCTCACCCTTGCTTGAAACGCAAGAGCCGGGCGAACGCCGCAACTCCGCCGCGCCACTGGGGACACAAACACGCCTGAGCGCACAGTCCGCGCGGTCCGCCTGCGGGGTTCCGCTCTCCTCTAGGCTGCGGCCAAGCGTTCAAGCGCCAGGAACAGCGCCTGGGTGCCGTCGCGGCCGTGTCCGGCTCGGGCGGCCTCGGCATACAGGCCCTGCACCAGCTCCAGGCCGGGCAGCTTGAGCCCCATGCGCCGGGCTTCCTCAAGGGCTATGCCCATGTCCTTCACGAAGTGCTCGATCATGAACCCCGGCGCGAAATCACCCTTCAGGATGCGCGGGGCCAGGTTTTCCAGACTCCAGCAACCCGCCGCGCCCTTGGAGATGGCCCCCAGCATGGCCTGTGGGTCCAGCCCGGCGCGCGTGGCGTAGAGCAGGCTTTCGCACACGCCGATCATGCTCCCGGCGATGACGATCTGGTTGCACATCTTGGTGTGCTGCCCGGCCCCTGCCCCGCCCTGGAGCGCGATGATGCGGCCCATGCGCTCGAACAACGGGCGCACGGCCTCGAACACGTCCGCCTCGCCGCCGGCCATGATGGACAGGGTGGCGTTCCTGGCGCCCACGTCGCCGCCGGAAACCGGGGCGTCCAGCGCGTGCGCGCCATTCTTGCGCGCGGCCTCGAAAATCTCCACCGACAGGCTGGGGCTGGTGGTGGTCATGTCCACCGCGATCTTGCCCGCGCCAAGCCCGGCCAGAACGCCGTCCTCGGCCAGGTACACGCGGCGCACGTCTTCCGGATAGCCCACGATGCTGAACACGATGTCCGAGGCCTCGGCCACGGCGCGCGGGCTTGCGCCCCAGGCCGCGCCCCGGTCCAGCAGGGGCCGGGCCTTCTCCCGCGTGCGGTTGAACACGGTGACCGGCCTGCCCGCGTCCATGAGGTGGCCGCACATGGACAGGCCCATGACTCCGGTGCCTATCCAGCCGATGCGGGTGTCCTTGTGCACGATGATTGACGCGGTCATGTTGGCGCTCCTTGTCTGACGTTCAGGGGGCGTCGCTAGGCCTGCCCGCCCTGCGCGAAAATCCTTTCAATGATCTTCAGCACCTCAAGCCCGTCCTCGCCGCTGATGGGCGTGGGCCGCTTTTCGCGCACGGCGGAGAGGAACTGCGTCAGTTCCTCGCGCATCTGCTCGCGCTGCATCACCGGCAGTTCCTTCACTGTGTAGGTCTTGGCGACGGGGTCGAAGGGGCCGTACTCGCGCACCTGCTGGGCGATCAAGTCCGCCTCGATGAAACGGTTCGCGCAGGCCGCGCGGATCTTGCGCGAGCGCGCCGGGGTCAGCCAGTTGGTCTTGATGTGCCCGAGCACGCCGTTCTGCATGCGCGCGCCGATGAAGGCGCTGTCCTCGTGCTTGGCCAGGGTGGTGGAGAACACGGCGTTCACGCTCTCGAACTCCGAACCGGAAATGTAGCGCAGCAGGTCGATGTCGTGGGAGCCCAGATCGCGGATGACGCCCACGTCTTGAATGCGCGCCGGGAACGGCCCCACACGCTCGATGTCAATGGACACGAGGCCCTCGGCCACAAGCTCCTTGAGCTTCTGGATGGCCGGGTTGAAGCGCTCGATGTGGCCCACCATGAGCGGCACGCCCTTGGCCGCGGCGGCGGCCACAAGCTCCTGCCCCTGCGCCGCCGTGGCGGCCAGCGGCTTCTCCATCAGCAGCGCCACCCCGCGCGCGATGACCTGCATGCCCACCTCGTGGTGCAGCACCGTGGGCACGCTGATGCTCACTGCGTCCAGGTCCAGTTCGAGCAGGTCGTCCAGGCGGGTGAACCCGGCCACGCCAAAGCGCGCCTTGACCTCGTCCAGATTGGCCTGGGACACATCCATGACGCCCACGACCTGGACATCGGGCATTTCGCAATAGTTGCGCAGGTGGATCTTGCCCATGGAGCCAAGACCGATGACGCCGACTTTCTGCATGGAGCTCTCCGAGTAGGGTTTGCGCCCGTCCTGCGACCCGGATTCAAGGGCCGGACGGGCAGCCACTGCTTACATCCTCCGCGCTGGCAATGCAACTTCGCCCGCGCTGATCCAGAGGGGGCCCGCGCCGCCGCCTTGCGCGGGCCTTGGAATAACGGTATCCAGGCGGACATGAGCACCACCCCCGACTTCCCTTCCCCCCCGGGCGCCGGCCCCCTCTGGATCAGCGCGGGCGAGGCCTCCGGCGACATCCACGCGGCCTCGCTTCTGGGCGCCCTGCGCGAGGTCGAACCCGGCCTCGAGGCCCTGGGCATGGGCGGCCCGGCCCTCATCAAGGCCGGCTGCGACGTGCGCTTCCCCATGCGCCTCATCTCGCTGGTGGGCCTCACCGAGGTTCTTTCCGGCCTGCCGCGCATTCTGAAGCTCTTGGGCGAGGTGAAGCGCGCCCTCAGCGCCGCCCGGCCCCGCGCTCTCATCCTCATCGACTGCCCGGACTTTCACTTCCGCGTGGCCCGCATGGCCAAGAAACTCGGCATCCCGGTGTATTATTACGTCAGCCCCCAGGTGTGGGCTTGGCGCTCTGGCCGGGTGGAGTTCCTGCGCCGGTTCACGCGCCGGGTGCTGTGCATTCTGCCGTTTGAAAAAGATTTTTACGCCGCGCGCGGCATGGACGTGGACTACGTGGGCCACCCGCTGATGGACCAGATGCCCTTGCTGGAGCTGGACGCCATGTCGCCCGACCCGAACCTGCTGGGGCTTTTGCCCGGCAGCCGCCGCAAGGAGATCGCCTCGCTGCTGCCGGAGTTCGCCGGTGCGGCCCTGCGCCTCAAGGCCGGGCTGCCGGACCTCAACGTGGCCCTGGCCCGCGCGCCGGGCGTGGACGAGTCCTTCCTGCGCCAGTTTTTGCCGCCGGAGCTGCCCGTGACGCTCTACGCGCCGGAGGACCGCTACCGCATGATGCGCACCAGCAGGGCGCTTTTGGCCGCCAGCGGCACGGTGACGCTGGAGGCGGCGCTGCTGGGCACGCCCACGGTGGTGGCGTACAAGCTTTCGCCTTTAAGCTTCGCCATCGGCAAGGCCGTGGTGCAGGTGCAATACGCCAGCCTGGCCAACCTCATCATGGGCCGCGAGATCTTTCCGGAAATGCTGCAAAACAAGGCCAGCGCGCCCCTGCTGGCCGAGAAGCTGCGGCCCTGGCTGGCGGACGACGAGGCCCTGGCCGCGGCGCGGGCCGATCTGGCCGGGTTGCGGGCCACGGTGGGCGGGCCGGGCGCGGCGCACCGCGCGGCCGCAATCATTCTGGACGACCTGCGAACACTGGCGCAGCAGCGCTTGGAGAAATAATGGAAGCAGTGCGCGTGTATGCGGACATCCACGGGCTCTCGCCCGAGGCCTTTGAAGAGATCCGCCACTCCATGCCCTTTGACCAAGTGGTGTACAAGAACCGCATTCTGGCCGTGGACTTCGAGGGGCAGTACATTGATGTGGAGCCGTTCCTGGAGGACATTGCGCGGCTTATAGACGCCGATGGCTGGGGCAAGCTCGATTACATCGATCAGATCGACTATGCCCTGACGCGCTACGTCATCAAACAAGGCGAGTGGAAGTCCAAGAGCGTCATGCTGGACAACGTGGTGGAGAAGGTGCACCTGGAATCGGGGGTGTAGCGGCGGGCGGCACAACGAAGGAGCGGCGCATGACTTTGCTCGGCAACCTCATCTGGTTCATTTTCGGCGGCCTGGTCATGGGCGTCGGCTGGTATCTGCTCGGCCTGCTCATGTTCGTTTCCATCATCGGCATCCCGTGGGGCCGGGCCTGCTTCATGCTGGGGAGCTTCTGCCTGTGGCCCTTCGGACGCGAGGTGGTGAGCCGCAGGTCCGTTACGGGCAAGGACGACATCGGCACCGGGCCGCTGGGCTTTCTGGGCAACGCCGTGTGGTTCCTCGTGGCCGGGGTGTGGCTGGCCATCGGGCACCTTTTCGCCGCCCTGTGCTGCTTCCTCACCATCATCGGCATCCCCTTCGGCATGCAGCACCTCAAGCTCGTCGAGGCCACGCTCGCGCCCATCGGGAAAACGGTGGTGGAGAAGAGGTGAGGGAGGAGCGTCAGCCCGTTTCGAACTTTCACGAAAAAAGGGGCCGTAAGGCCCCTTCGTCATTGCATCATTCTAAGCGCAGCCCTCTACGGCCGCCGCACCCCGGCCTTGGCCTTGGGCACCTCGACATTGACCGCCCGCAAAGCGTTGCCGCCCTCGGCAAGGTCGAAGAGCACCTGCTCGCCCGGCGCAAGGGTCTGGAAGCCGTCGCGCTGGATTTCCGCATAGTGCACGAACACGTCGCGCCCGGCCTCGTCGGTAAGAAACCCGAAGCCCTTGCGCTCGTCGAAATAGCTCACAACGCCCTTGTGTCGCTGCATGGCGGCCTCCTGCCTGTGGGCGCGACCATACCCCACTCGGCCCGCTGCGGCAACGGGTCGCATGGAACGCAAAAAGCCCGCCAGAGGCGGGCTCGTCACGCGTGCTGTGGCAGGGGGATTAACGCAGCCGGAAGGTGATGCGGCCGCGCGTCAGGTCGTACGGTGAAAGTTCCACCTTGACCTTGTCGCCGGGCAGAATGCGGATGTAGTGCTTGCGCATTTTGCCGGAAATGTGGCCCAGAATGCTGTGGCCGTTTTGCAGTTCCACACGGAACATTGCGTTGGGCAGGGCTTCCTGGATGACGCCCTCGACCTCAATAGCTTCTTCTTTGGACATGCAGTCTCCTCGATTGCGACCCCTGCGCTGGCTGTTGTTCGCAACAGTCCGGCCGCCGGGGCTCTTGAAAGGTGCCGCTTTCTACGCCGAATCACAATCTTTGGCAACCCCCGCCCCGCCAAGCGCCGCAAAGGCCCGCCGGGCCTCGGTCACGAAGCGCCGCACCAGCGTCTCGTCCTTCCTGCCGCGCGCGTCCTCCAGCCCGGTATGGGCGTCCACGCCCGCCGGGCGCACGGCCCCGATGGCCTGGGCGACATTTGCGGCGGTGAGCCCGCCCGCAAGGATGAGCGGACGCGGCAGGGCACAGGCCAGCCGCCGGCTCACCGCCCAGTCGTGGGCCTTGCCCGTGGCCCCGGTGGCCCCGCTGGCGGGGTCGAAGGTGTCGGTCAGATAGGCGTCCACAAAGGGCGCGTGGCGCTGTGCCTGAGCCAAGATTTCAGCCTCCGGCGCGGCGCCCACCACCAGGCTCTTGATGACGAACAGCCCCGGCGCGGCCTGACGCAGCATCCGCACCTGCTCCAGGGGCATGGCCCCGTGCAGCTGCACCCCGCCAACGCCGAGGAAACGGCAAAGAGACAAAGTCTCCGCTGCATCCGTCTGATAGGTGATGAGCACAGTTTCGGCCCGGCCCGCCAGCGCGGCCACGATGTCCCTGGCCTCGTCCTCGCTGACGTCCGGCTTGTGCACGGCCAGCCGCAGGGGCAGGCCCACGTGGGTCACGCCGCAGCCGGCCAGCATCTGCGCCTCCGCCCCGGAATACACGCCGGCCACCTGGATGAATTGTGCTAAATTAGACATAACGAACCCCTGGATTTCCTACAGCATAAGCGGTATGAATTGATGGCAGCAAACTTCCAACACCCCGGAGTTGCCCGTGGAGTGCATAGACAGACAGCCCTTTGACATAGTGCGAGATATTCTGAAAGTCATTGAGGAACTGAACACCCTCAAGGATGTTGACGCCATTCTGGACAAGGTGCTGGCCGAAGCGCGCGACATGACCCACTGCGATGCAGGCTCGATCTACCTCATCGAGGGCGACCATCTGCGCTTCAGCTACGTGCATAACGACACCCTCTTCAAGGGGCCGGATGCAAGCAAGCACCTGTACACCGACGTCACCGTGCCCGTGAACGAAAAGTCCATCGTGGGCTACGTGGCAATGAGCGGGGAAACCCTCGCCATTCCGGACGTGTACCATCTTTCCGGGAACGAGCCATACTCGTTCAACAAAAAGTTCGACCAGGACACCGGCTACCGCACCAGCTCCATGCTCACCATCGCCCTCAAGACCTTCCAGGGCAGAATCGTGGGCGTGATGCAGCTCATCAACGCCAAGAACTGCGATGGCGCGGTGCAGCCCTTCACGGAGTATAACATCCAGTACGCGCCGCTGTTCGCCAACTCCGCCTCGGTAACCATCGAACGCGGCATAATGACCCGCGAGACCATGCTGCGCATGATGAAGATGGCCGAGATGCGCGACCCCAAGGAAACCGGGGCCCACGTGCAGCGCGTGGGCGCCTATTCCGCGGAGATCTACCAGCAGTGGGCGCGCAAGAAAGGCGTCGACGAGTTCGCCATCAAGCGCAAAAAGGATATGCTGCGCCTGGCGGCCATGTTGCACGACGTGGGCAAGGTCGGCATCTCCGACGCGATTTTGAAGAAGCCGGGCCGGTTCGAGCCCCACGAGGCGGCCATCATGCGCTGGCACTCGGTTTACGGCGCGGCGCTGTTCGCCAACACCACCTCGGAATTGGACCAGCTCTGCCAGGAGGTGGCCCAAAGCCACCATGAGCGCTGGGACGGCAAGGGGTATCCGGGCAAATTGCCCGAAAACTTCGTCAAGGTGCGGGAGCTGTGCAGCGTCCCCATGACCGGGGAGGAAATTCCCGTGGCCGCGCGCATAACCGCCCTGGCCGACGTGTACGACGCGCTCATCTCCAGCCGCGTGTACAAGGAGGCCTGGCCGGAGGACAAGGTCATCGAGGAGATAGTGAAGGGCCGGGGCACGCAATTCGATCCGGATGTGGTGGACGCCTTCATGGACATCCAGAACGTCATCCAGGCCATTCGGCACAAGTACCAGGGATAGCTACAGAGTCACCGTCTCAAAACTCATGGCCCCCAGGTCGAAAACGAGCATTTTTCCGGCCAGCTTGGGCCCACGGCCCGCCAAGATGTTGAGGGCCTCGCCCGCCATGAGGGACGCGGCCACGGCCACCGCCGGGGCCGGGGTGCCTTGGGTGTCCTCCGCGCCGGCGCCAGCGCCGAAATAGTCCGCCGGGCCTTTCTCGCCGGGCGGCACCGTGGCCACATAGCCGCTTTGGCCCGACACCGCCGCCGTCACCAGCAGAACGCCCGCCCGAGCCGCCTGGCGCAGCAGCGCCGCGCGGTCCTTCAGCCCGCCCAGGGCGTCCAGACACAGGTGCGCGCCCGCGAGAAAGCAGCCCATGTCCGCTTCATCCAAAAACGCCGCCACGGGCTCAAAGGCCACCGCCGGGTTCACCTGTTTGACCCGCGCCGCGGCGGCCGCCGCCTTGTAGCCGCCCATGGTGCGCCGGGTGGCGTACAGCTGCCGGTTCAGGTTCGAGGGCACGAATTCATCACCATCGGCCGCGCGGATTTTGCCCACCCCCGCGCGGGCCAGCAGCTCCAACGCATAGCCGCCCAGGCCGCCCAGGCCCACCAGGGCCACATCGGCGGCAAGCAGGCGCAGTTGCTCCTCCAGGCTGTAGGCGTCGAAATTGCGCAGGTAGCGCTCCGGGCAAACGCCCAGCTCCAGGGCCGTGCGCTCCACAAGCGCCACGGCGTGGCCGCGCAGCTGGGGCTGATGCCCGGGGTTGCGGCTGCGGCCCAGGCCCCGGGCCAGCTCCAAAGAGAGCGGACCCGGCAGCATGGGCAGCTCGCGGCCATCGGCCAAGCGGGTGCCTTGCGCCAGTTCGAGGATGCGCTCCTTGAGGTGCGCCTGTGCGGAAGCTGTTTTCGCGGGCATGCTCTAGCCACCTCCCACTGCGGGAAAAAGGCCGACGCGGTCGCCATCGGCCAAAGGGGTTGCAAGCGGCGCGTGGGCGCCGTTGACGAACACCAGCTTCAGTTCATCGGGGGGAATGCCCAGGCGGGCGACCACATCGGCGACGGTCTCCCCCGGCGCCACGGAAAAGGCCTCGGCCTCGGCGGGCGCAAAGCGCGACAAGGTCGCGAAGCATTTGATAACGATATTCATAATAAATCCGTACATGCATGCAACGTGCTGGTCAATACGTACCACGGCGTCAAATAAAACAGGGCCGAAGGCGCGCTGTACGCCCCCGGCCCCGCAGAGGGAAGACGGTCGGTCGGGGCTAGTAGGCCCAGTACATGGTCATGATGGCGCACACGGTGGTGATGAGCATGGACACCACGAAGGCCGGGCGGATGGCCGTGCTGGCCTCGCGGATTTTGTCGATGCTGGATGCGGCGTTTTGCAGCTTGGCCGGAGAGATGACGCTGGCCAGGCCGCCGCCGATGGCGCTGCCCGCCGCCACCACGATGCCGGAGGCGCCGATCTTGTCCGAGGTGGACAGGTGCAGCTTGGTCAGCATGGCGATGGACGAGGTTTCCGAACCGGAGATGAAGCCGCCGAGCAGGCCCAGAAACGGGGCCATGGCCGCGTAGAACTTGCCGAACAGCCCGGCCGAGGCGTCGGCCATGACGTAGATCATGTTATGGGCGGGCTCGGCGAGGGTCCAGTCGCTGCCCTTGCCGGAATGGTTCATGACATAGGCGATGGCGAAGAACACCGAGGCGGACATGATGGGGCGCAGGGCGCGCTTGCCCGAGGTCTTGAGCCCGCGCCGCACCTGCTCGCCCGTGGCCCGCATGATGGGCAGAGCCAGGAAGGTGCACACCACGACCCAGAAGTAGGCCTGCCAGAACAGGCGCAGCATTTCTGGACTGCCGGGGATGATGTTCAGCGGCATGGCCCAGTCCACGAAGGTGATCTTGAAAAAGGGCAAGAACGGCGCGTTCAGAATCAGCGAGAAGATGGTCAGCAAAATCCAGGGGGAGCAGGCGCGCGGCAGCGAGAGGCGCGCCTCGGCGGCCAGGTCCTTCTCGTTCAGCAGGCTGCGGTCCTGAATCTGCTTGCCCGTCAGCTTCACGTAAACCACCAGCGTCATGATGACGCCGAGGCCCGCGGCGATGCCGGTGATGGTCACCAGCCCGACGTTGGCCATGAGGATGGCGATGCCGCCCGCGGTGAGACCGGCGATGAGCGCGGGCACCAGTCCCTTTCTGACCATGGCCGCGCCGCCCGTGAGCTGGAGCATGCCGAGCGCGATGCAGGTGCTGATGACCGGCATGTAGTAGGCGAAATACATGCCCACTTCGCTCACCGGCTTGCCCACGAACTTGGCGAAGACAACCGCCGGAATGCCCAGCAGCGCATAGGTGCACAGGGCGTCGTAACCAATGGCCGGCAGCAGGATGGCCGCGAAGGTGGAGTAGCCCAGGGCGAGCATGATGGGGGGCAGGATGGACACGGTGACCGCGCCCAGGCTGGTCAGCAAGATGCCGAAGCCCACATTGATGATCATGATCTGCACGGCGTGCTGGCCAGGCGCGATGGTCTTCATCAGCGCCACCACGCGGGCCACGGCCCCGGTTTCCTGCATCAGGGTGATCTGCATGATGCTGGCGGCCATGACCAGCGCAATGGGCAGCGAGGCCACGATGCCCGCCACCGAGGCGGTCAGCACCACCTCAAGCGGGGTTTGGAAATACAGCCAGGCCACCAGGGCGGCCACGCCCCAGCCGATGTAGCCTGCGGTGTCGGCTGCAACACGGTACACCAGCAGCAGAAAAAAAATGGCGATGACCGGAAAAAACGCCAGCAGTACGGAAACCATGTCCATGAAGTCCTCTCCCTTCCTCGAAAAATGATGTGCCGTTTGTGCAACGGACACGCGTCCGCACGAGAGGCCCACCCCCTCCTGACGTCACGCAAGTGAGTACCCGCGTCCAAGCGCTTTTTCAAGCCCAACGCAGGCAGGTTTGCCCTGCGTCCTGGCTCCGCGCCCGGAAGGCGGCGCGCAAATTGGCTCGGAATGCAACGGGAAGGCAGTGCCCAGGTGGCGCAAAACGCACCGGTCGGCCACTGACTTGTGTGGCATATGCGTTCCTTTCACGCAATGCAAGCCCCTGCGCGAAAAATGCAAAGTCCGGCGCATTGCATTCGGGGCCGGGCTGTGCCAGGGTGCCCCATGCTTCTACGATGCGTACTTTTGTCCTTCCTGTTCGCCTGCCTGGCGCTGGCCTGCGGCTGCTCCGGCCCTGTGGACACTGTCCGCGAGGCGCACATTGCGCCCGATGAACGCGTCAGCGTGGCCCAGGCCCTGGAACGCTACCCCTACTTCAAGTCCATTTGCTGGGACACGTATGAAGACAAGGACGGCAGGCGCATCGTCGAAGCCCTGTGCGACATCGACGTGGCCGCCAACTGCCGGGAGGTGAACGAGGCCGGGCTCAAGCTGGCCCAGCGCGATGTGGTGAAGGACTATTTCCTGGCCCGCTTCGTGGTGGAGGGCCTGCCCGCCAAGGTGCGCGCCCTGGAGGCCCAGCACGTCACCCAATGCTCCAACGGCGCGCGCCTGGGCATGGGCGACCCCAAGTACCTGCGCGCCATCTACAACCGCGAGCAGGTGCGCTTCTTCTGCCTGGACGGGCTGAACTGCCCCGGCCAGGCCCAGGTGGCTAGCCTGCCGCTTCCGCCGCCGCCCGCGGCTCCGTAACCAGCCCGCGCCCAAAGTCCCCGGCCTGGTCCAGGGCGCCCTGCCGCGCCGCCGCATCACCAAGATGATAGACCTTGCAAAACCGCAAGAGGCGGCTGTCGGTGAAGCCCAGCCAATTGAAGAAATAGGCGTAGCGCGGAAAGATGTCCGTGAACAGATCCTCGCGCGGGTGGCCCTGGGCGATGACGAAGGCCAGAGTCTTGCCCGTTTCCAGCCGCGTGCGGCGCTGTTTGTTGAAGGCGTAGTCCGGCGTCAAAAAGCTGTAGGTGCGGTCGATGAAGGCCTTGAGCTGGGCGCTGACCTCGCCGAAGTACACCGGCGTGGCCAGAACGAGCACATCGCAGGCGCGCACGGCCTCAAGCACCGGGGTCAGGCCGTCTTTCAGCACGCAGGCCTCGGTCTTGGTCTTGCACAGCAGGCAGCCCTGGCAGCCGCGGTAAGACAGCGTGTTCAGGGCGAAGGTCGTCACCTCGGCCCCGGCCAGGGTTGCGGCTTCGCACACGGCTTTAGCCAAGACCGCGCTGTTGCCCTTTGGCCTGGGGCTGCCCAAAAGACAGACGACGCGCTTCATGCCCCGCCCTCCCCAGCCGCCAGCTTTTCCTCCACCGCCGCAACCTTGGAGGCGAGCCCGCCGCTGCGGCCCCGCCTCCAGTCGGCCTTCAGGGTCATGTAGACCCGGTCGCTGTCCGCGGCCATGGCCGCAAAGCAGGCGTCCACCACGTCCCGCACCTCGTCCCATTCCCCCTCGATACAGGTGCCCATGGGTGTCAACACATGGGGAAGTCCGCTTTGGCGGATGATGCCCACGGCGCGGGCCACATGCCCGCTCACGCCCTGTCCCTTATCCAGCGGAAAGAGTGATAGTTCGATGATAACACTCACAAATTGCTCCTTCGTATGGCGCTGATCCTCAGCTTGACACAAAAGCCGCTGCCCCAGAAAGTATGACCCAGGTCTTGGAATTCCGTCAACGCACCTCCGTCATAATAATTAAATACACAAAATCAGCGCATTACAAAATCGTACCGCAAAACATAAACGCATACCTCTCCAGTTTTTTTCATGCAGCCCCTTGCCATTGTTGCAAATGGCGTGTAGGGAGTTCACAGCTAACCCGCTGATTTGGTTGTATATTTTTTTAGAAATCGTATGACATACGTGCCACTTCACACAGTTTCGTGGCACGGGGTCTGCGTAAACGGGTTTAAGAGGCGTATCCGTCACGTTTTACCATAATCTGGAGGTGTTGTATGAAGGTTTCCGTAGGACATGGCTTGAGCGGCGCCGAAAAACGCCTTGAAGAACGCGGCATTTCCCGTCGCGACTTCATGAAATTCTGCGGCACCATTGCTGCGGCCATGGGCATGGGCCCGGCCTTTGCTCCCAAAATCGCCGCTGCGCTCACTGCCGACAACCGTCCTTCCGTGATCTGGCTGCACAACGCCGAGTGCACGGGCTGCTCCGAGTCCATCCTGCGCACGGCGGCCCCGTACATCGACGCCCTGATCCTGGACGTCATCTCGCTGGAGTACCAGGAGACCATCATGGCCGCCGCTGGTGAAATGGCCGAGAAGACCCTGCACGACGCCATGAAGAAGCCCTACCTGTGCGTGGTTGAAGGCGGCATCCCCATGAAGGATGGCGGCATCTACGGCATGGTCGGCGGCCACACCATGATCGACATCTGCAAAAAGGTCATCCCCGGCGCCCTGGCCACCATCGCCTACGGCACCTGCGCCACCTACGGCGGCGTGCAGGCCGCCAAACCGAATCCCACCGGCGCCATGGGCGTTGACGAAGTGTTCCCCAAGGCCACCGTCATCAACGTGCCCGGCTGCCCGCCCAACCCGGCCAACCTGGTCGGCACCATCGTGGCCGCCATCGAGACCGTGGTGAACAAGAAGCCCCTGCCCAAGCTGGACGACCTGAAGCGCCCCCTGGCGTTCTTCGGCGAGACCGTGCACGACAAGTGCGAGCGCCTGCCCTTCTTCGAGAAGGACCAGTTCGCCAAGTCGTTCGATTCCCCTGAGGCCAAAAAGGGTTGGTGCCTGTACAAGCTCGGCTGCAAGGGCCCCTACACCTACAACAACTGCCCCACGAAGAAGTTCAATCCTCTGGACAAGGGCGTCGGCGTGTCCTGGCCCGTTCAGGCCGGCCACCCCTGCATCGGCTGCAGCGAGCCCAAGTTCTGGGATACCATGAGCCCCTTCTACGAAGAGCAGAAGTAGGCCCACCGGACATATGCCGGCTGTTTTTAGGTAGTATAAAGCGACTTTAACTCCCCATAGGAGGACAGAATATGTCTGGTTCCAAACCTCAGGCCATCCCGGTCACCCCCAAGAGCAACTACTCCGGCCCGGTCATTGTCGACCCGGTCACCCGCATTGAAGGCCACCTGCGCATCGACGCCACCGTTGAAAACGGCAAAATCGTCGATGTGCGCAGCAGCTCCCAGCTGTTCCGCGGCCTGGAGATCATCCTCAAGGGCCGCGACCCCCGCGACGCCCAGCACTTCACCCAGCGTTCCTGCGGCGTCTGCACCTACGTGCACGCCCTGGCCAGCACCCGCGCGGTCGACAATGCCGTGAAGGTGAAGATCCCGAAGAACGCCATCATCATGCGCAACCTGGTCATGGCTTCCCAGTACCTGCATGACCACCTGGTGCACTTCTATCACCTGCACGCCCTTGACTGGGTCAACGTGGCCAACGCGCTGAAGGCCGACCCCGCCAAGACCGCCGCGCTGTCCAACAGCCTCTCCCCCAACCGCAAAGAGACCGCTGCGCAGTTCAAAGCCGTGCAGGACAAGGTCGGCGCGCTCATCGCCTCCGGCAAGCTCGGCATCTTCACCAACGCCTACTTCCTGGGCGAGAAGAAGAACGAGGCCTACTACCTGCCCGCCGAGGCCGACCTCATGGCCACCAAGCACTACCTTGACGCCCTGCACATGCAGGTCAAGGCCGCCCGCGCCATGGCCATCTTCGGCGCCAAGAACCCCCACACCCAGTTCACGGTTGTGGGCGGCGTCACCAACTACGACGCCCTGAAGCCCGAGCGCATCGCCGAGTACAAGGCCCTGACCGACGAAGTCACCGCCTTCATCAAAGACTTCTACATCCCCGACCTGCTGGCCGTTGCCGGGTTCTACAAGGACTGGGCGGCCATCGGCGGCACCACCAACTTCATCAGCTTCGGCGAGTTCCCCACTGACGAGTACAACCTGGAGTCCCGCTTCTTCGCTCCCGGCGTCATCTTCAAGAAAGACATCGCCAAGCCCCAGGCCTTTGACCAGAACCAGATCAAAGAGCACGTGAAGCACAGCTGGTACGTCGGCGATGCCGCCCTGCACCCCTACAGCGGCGTCACCGATCCCAAGTACACCAACCTCCAGGACAAGGACCGCTACTCCTGGATGAAGGCTCCCCGCTACATGGGCGAAGCCTGCGAAACCGGCCCCCTGGCCACCGTTCTCGTCGCCTACGCCAAGGGCCACAAGCCCACGGTGGACGCCGTGAACTTCGTCCTTGGCAAGCTGGGCGTCGGCCCCGCCGCCCTGTTCTCCACCCTGGGCCGCACCGCCGCCCGCGGCATCGAGTGCCTTGTCACCGCCAACCAGATCCCGGTTTGGCTCGATGCCCTGGTCAGCAACGTCAAGGGTGGCGACACCGAGCTGTACACCCCCTGGAAAATGCCCAGCGAAGCGGAAGGCGTGGGCTTTGCCCAGGCTCCTCGCGGCGCCCTGTCCCACTGGATCAAGATCAAGAAGGGCAAGATCGAGAACTTCCAGCTCGTGGTGCCCTCCACCTGGAGCCTTGGCCCCCGTTGCGCCGCCGGCAAACTGGGTCCCGTCGAAGAAGCCCTCATGGGCACCCCGATCTTCGATCCCAAGCGCCCGGTCGAGATTCTGCGCACGGTCCACAGCTTCGACCCCTGCATCGCCTGCGGCGTGCACGTGCTCGACGCCAAGACCGGTGAGACCGCCAGCTTCAAGGTGTTGTAAACCGTAAACGCTTCCTGTAGAGGACGGGGACCCGGAACACCGGGTTCCCGTCCTTTTTCGAGAAAACCGAGGGCACATGACCGACTCCCCAAAACGCATCCTCGTCCTTGGCGTGGGCAACATCCTCTTCACCGACGAAGGCATCGGCGTGCGCGCCGTGACCGAGCTTGAGCGCCTGTACGACGTCTCCGAGAACGTGACCCTCATGGACGGCGGCACCTTGGGCACGCGGCTCATGGACCCCATCCTGAACTGCGACATGCTTATCGTCATCGACGCCGTGCTGGGCGACGGCCCTGCCGGAAGCATCTACCGCCTCACCGGCGAAGATCTGCGCAAATCGCTGGCCTTCAAGGACTCCATGCACCAGACCGACCTGGTGGACACGCTCATCATGTGCGAACTGGTGGGCACCCGGCCCGATGCCGTGATCATCGGCATGGAGCCGGAAGACTACCACACCATGGCCCTGGAGCTTTCGCCCGTGTCTCAGGAACGCCAAGAGGCCCTCATGGGCTTTGTGCTTGAGGAAATAGCCAAGGCGGGCGGCAGCTTCACCAAAAAGGCCGTTCCCGGACCCCTCACCCAGGAGAGAGAGCAATGTGCCTAGCCGTTCCCGCTGAAGTCATCAAGATTGAGGACCAGGTGGCCACCTGCCGCGTGGGCGAGGGCGACACCACCGTCACTGCCTCGCTCATGATCCTGGACGAGGAGATCGCCATCGGCGACTACCTCATCATCCACGCGGGCTTCGCAATCCGCAAGCTCGATCCCGTGGAGGCCCAGGAAACCCTGAAGATCCTGCGCGACGTCATCGCCGCGGCGGAAGAAGCGGGCATCAAGCAGGACTGCGTGCTCTAAACGCCGCCTGCGGACAACAGCGCACGAAAAAGGGCCATGCGAGACGTTCTGTCCGCATGGCCCTTTTCGCGTTTCCAGGGGAATGGCTCAGGACACGGGTTCGCCGCGCTTCGCGGAGTGCGCCCCCGCCTGCGGAGCAAGCCAGTAGGCTCCCCGGAAGGCCAACCGCCACAGGGCCAGCAGCCCCAGCAGCACGGCCAGACCCAGGTGCGTCCAGTCCACCAGCATGGTGGGCGAGGGCGAAAAGGAAATGCCCGGCAGATTCTTCAGCACGCGCAAGGCCCCGGTGGCGACCAGAAGGGTGATGAGCGCGGCGCGCGTCCAGCCCAGGGCCGAGAGCGAGTATTCCCGCCGCCACTCCAGCACCCAGCGCGTGGCCAGGTATCCGGTCAGCGCCAAGAGGCCCACGGCCCCCAGGTAGTGCAGCTTGTGCGTCAGCCAGAAATCGCCCAGCCAGCCAAGCCCGGGCACGGCCACGATGCGGTAGCGGCTGGCGATGGGCATCTGCATGGTGCCAGTGACAGCCAGAAGCGAGACGAGGAAGACATAGGCCAGCGCCACGCGGCGCGAAACCGGCGCATTCATCAGCCCTGCTCCTTGCCGGCGTCGTGGCCGCCATTTCCGTTGTTCCCGTTGCCGTGGCCGGCGGAGGGCGAAGCTGGCGGCGGCGCGGCTGGCGGGGTTCTGCTCCCGGCCAGGCGCGAGCCAAGGCGCAAGGCCCCGGCCACGATGCCCGCCACCGGCGCAAACAACGCGGCATAGGCCAGCTTATTCTCGTCGGCCATCGCGTCGGCCACGGCGGAAAGATGCGGCTTGCCGGGCCCGGTGGTCGCCGCGGCGTCCAGCGCGTCAAAGGGCACGGGCGAGACGTAGATCGAGTTGGTGCCGCCGTTCTCGGTCTCGCCGTAGATGTAGCCGCCGGTGTTGCGCGCCAGGGCGTGGGCCTTGGCGATGATCTCCGAGCGCGGACCGATCTCCTGCACCTCGTACGGGCAGGCCTCCACGCAGGCGGGCTTCTTGCCCGCCGCCACACGGTCGGCGCAGCGGTCGCACTTGTACATCACGCCATTGCCGCCAAAGCGCGGCACGAGCTTCAGGTACAACCCCACGCCTGTCTGGCGCATGGGAATCTCCCAGGGGCACACGGTTTTGCACTTGGCCCCGCCCAGGCAGATCTGGTCGTCGATGCGCACAATGCCGTTCTTGTCGCGCGCCGCCGCGCCCCAGGGGCACAGGTTGGCGCAGGGCGGGTTCTGGCAGTGCATGCAGCGCCGGGGGATGTGCACCTCGAAGCGCTTGCCCTGGAACTGGCCGCGCGCGGTCTGGATGTACAGCCAGTTGTAGGGCGTCAGCCGGTCGGTCACCTGGCGCTTGCCCGACCAGTCCTCGGCCTTCACCGTGGACGGATACATGGCCGGAAAGGGCTTCACGGGCTCGGGAAATTTATGGGCGTTGGCCTCGCGGCAGGCCTCCACGCAGGCGCCGCAGCCCACGCACTTGGAAAGGTCGTGCAGGGTGACGAGTTCCTCGTCCGCCGTGCCGTTCGCCGCGCCATTGCCTGCGCTGGCCGCTCCGGGCAGAAGCAGGCCAAGGCCCGCCGCACCCAAAGAGGTCAGAAAACGTCTGCGGGAAATGTCCACTTTTCGGGACGGTTCGTGGGTCACCTGAATGGCTCCGATGTACGTTGATTCTTTGCCCTGGAGCGGGAGTATAATCCTTTTGCTTCGGGAAGCAACCCGCGCCAGCCGTGCTTTCCCCTCCCGCGCCGAATGACATTTATGTAAACGCCGCCGCTGCCCGCGCTGGACAACCGGCGCGATTCCGGGTAGGCAGCCCGTTGGATTGCAAGCCATCGCGCCCAAATCCGCAGAAGAATCTTCGCCAACCCGGCACAAGCACACCGGCTACTCAAGTGGACAGAGCATGACCAAGACTGCGCAACTCATTATTGACGGCAAGACCTTTGAGCTGCCCATCATTGAAGGCACTCTGGGCGACAACGCCCTTGACATAACCCGCCTGCGCACCCAGACGGGCATGATCACCTACGACCCCGGCTACATGAACACCGGCCCCTGCAAAAGCGCCATCACTTTCGTCGATGGCGAGAACGGCATTCTGCGCTACCGGGGCTACCCCATCGACCAGATAGCCGACCGCGGCTCGTTTACGGAAACGGCCTGGCTGCTCATCTTTGGCGAGCTGCCCACCCGCGACCAGCTCTCGCGCTTTTCCGCAGGCCTGTGCGCCGAGGAACTGCTGCACGAGGACGTGAAGCACCACTTCGAAGGCTTTCCGCCCAACGGTCACCCCATGGCCATGCTCTCGGCGGTCATCAACTCCCTGGGCTGCTACCACCACGACCTGCTGGAGATTGAGAGCCGGGGCGAGTTCTACCTCGCGGCCTCGAAGATCATCAGCAAGGTGCGCACCATCGCCGCCTTCAGCTACCGCAAAAGCATGGGCCTGCCGTTCATGTACCCGAACCCGGCGCTGAGCTATTGCCGCAATTTCCTGCACATGATGTTCTCCATTCCGAACAAGCACTACGACCCCTCGCCCGAGGCGGTGCGCGCGCTTTCGCTGTTCCTGGTGCTGCACGCGGACCACGAGCAGAACTGCTCCACCTCCACTGTGCGCATGGTGGGCTCCAGCCAGGCCAACCTGTTCGCCTCGGTGTCGGCGGGCATTTGCGCTTTGTGGGGGCGGCTGCACGGCGGCGCCAACGCGGGCGTGGTGACCATGCTGGAGCAGATCCGCGACGGCAAGCGCACCCCGCGCGAAGTGCTGGAAATGGCCAAGCAGAAAAAATTCCGGCTCATGGGCTTCGGCCACCGCATCTACAAGAGCTACGACCCGCGCGCGGTGATTTTGAAGAAGGCGGCCCACGATCTGCTCTTCAAGCTCGGCAAGCTCGACGAACTCATGGACATCGCCATGGAGCTGGAGTCCGCGGCCCTGTCCGACCCGTACTTCGCCGAGCGCAAGCTGTACCCCAACGTGGACTTCTACTCCGGCATCATTTTGCGCGCGCTCAACATCCCCGTGCAGATGTTCCCGGTGATGTTCGCCATCGGGCGCATGCCCGGCTGGATCGCCCATTGGTATGAGGAACACCAGGAGCACAAGAGCAAAATCCACCGCCCCCGGCAGATCTTCACCGGCCAGGTGCTGCGCGATTACGTGCCCATAGACGAGCGGTAACGGACCACGCGCGCGGCGTTACGCGGCGAGCGGCGAAAAAAGTCTCGCCCGCCGACAAAAAACGCTTGCCAAGCGCGCCCGATACGGCTAAATGCTTCCTTCGCAACGACGCAACGGCCCAAGGCCGAGCGCGCAATGCCGAAGTGGTGGAATTGGTAGACACGCTAGGTTCAGGGTCTAGTGGTCGCAAGGCCATGGGAGTTCGAGTCTCCCCTTCGGCACCAAAATGAATGAGGCCTCGCTTGAGAAAGCGGGGCCTTTTTTCTTTGCCCTCAGCGGCGCACGGTAAAACCGTCGTAGCGCTCCGCCAGGTCCAGGTATTCGGCCTGCAGCTCGGCCACGCGGGCGCCGGGCGGCCCCTGGCGCAGCGCCTCGCGGAAGGTCTCCAGCGCGGCCCTGCCCGCCGCGGTGTCCTTGTGCGGCTGGGCCTGCCCGGCCACGGAGCCGTCCGGCAGATTGCGCACCCAGCCGCACAGGCCCAGGCTCTGGGCCGTCATCTGCGTCCAGCCCCGGAACCACACGTGCTGCACCAGGCCGGTGACGCGGAAAGAAAGGGTGGGAACGGTCATGCTTCCCCCACGCGGCTCAAATTCCCCGCATCCAGGCCAGCCCCGCCGCCAGCACTATGCCGCCCCCCAAAGGGCGCCAGTCCTGGACCCAAACGCTCAGCGCCGCGCTGGCCACAAGCAGCAGGGCATAGCCCCAGGTCTCTGCGCAGGCGCGCACCAGCCGGATCGCGTGCGGGTCGATGGTGTGCTGCGCGGGCGCAAGATTCTGCCACGACTCGTCGCCCGGCGCACCCGCTTGCCCGGGGGGACCAGAAGTGGCGGGTGCGGCCTGTGGAGCGCCGAATTCGAGCGTCTTGCCCATGCTGTCCAAATCATACGACACGCCCGGCGCATTCTGCGGTGGCTGGCCGTTCTGCGCGCCGGGCGCGCCTTGCCCCTCCGGCCCGCCCCCCATGCTCCAGCGCGACTGCAACTTGCGGCCGCAGGTGGCGCAAACCTGCGTGTCATCCGGGTTGCGCGTGCCGCAACCGTTGCACAAAATCATGGCGCCACGGCGGCGGCGCGCACTAGCGCAGCTCCGCGTGCTGATAATATTTGGAGCGTATGCCCCCCATCTTGGCCTGAATGGCCGCAATGCGGTCGCCCGTGGTGGGGTGCGTGGAAAGCCAGCCCGGCGTGTTCTGGCCCTTGCTCTTGGCGTAGGCGTCCATCTTGCGCCACAAAAGCAGCGCGCCCGAGGGCTCGTACCCGGCCTTGGCCGCCAGGATCATGCCGACCTCGTCGGCCTCCGACTCCTGCGAACGGCTGTGGGGCAGCAGCACGCCCACCTGGGAGCCGATGCCGTACGCCTGGCCGAAGACCTGGCTGGCGGCGGGACTGACGGTGGAGCCAAGGGCGATGGACGCGGCCTGCCCGCCCATCTGGGTCATCAGGGCCACGCTCATGCGCTCGCCGCCGTGGCGCAACAGCGCGTGGGCTATCTCGTGCCCCATGACGGCGGCCAGTTCGTCGTTGCTGGTGGTGAGGTTCAGAATGCCCGTGTACACGAACACCTTGCCGCCCGGCAGGCAGAAGGCGTTCACGGTGTCTTTCTCAATGACGTGGAACTCCCACGTGTAGTCCGGCTTATTGGCGGCCTGGGCGATGCGGCGGCCAACGCGGCGCACGCGCTCGTTCTGCAACTCGTCGCGGCTTTCCTTTTCCTTTTTCAGCACGTCCTGGGCGGCTTGCAGACCCAGGGCGGTCTCCTGGCCCTCGCTGATGAGCAGAAGCTGGCTGCGGTTGGTATAGGCCGCGCGGGCGCAGGCAATGAGCAGAATGGCGGCAAGGGCGGCGAGCACCCAGGCGAATCGGCGGAACATGGCATACTCCTTGGCCGGGCGCGGTCACCGCCGGGCCGATGGAAAGACTATACCCTGGCGCTGGGGCGGACTCAAGAGGCCCGCAGGGAGGGATTTTAGACGCCTTGCGTCTCGCCGCCGGACATGCGCGCCAGTTCCGCGGCGATGGCGTCGGCGTCCAGGCGGGTGCAGCCGGTGTAGGTCAGCCCGCCGTGCACCTCCTTGCGCACCTGGAAATGGCGGCTGGCAAGCCGGGCCAGCTGCGGCCAGTGGGTAATGAGGATCATCTGCTGGCGGCCCGCCAGCCCCAGCAGGCGCTCGCCCACGCGGGTCAGGGTGTGGCCGCCGATGCCCGCGTCCACCTCGTCGAAGATCAGGGTGGGCCGGGCGCTCTCGGCCTGCAAGCCGGTCAAGGCCAGCAAAAAGCGCGAGAGCTCGCCCCCGGAGGCTATCTTGTCCAGAGGCCGGGGCGGCTGGCCGGGGTTGGGCACCCAGAACAGCCGGCCGCGCAATTCGGAAAGCTCGCCCTCCGGGCCGGAATACAGCGCAAAGGGCTCAAAGGCGAACTCCACGCGCGCGTGCTCCGAGAAGCCCAGGCCCGCCAGCTCCTGGCCCAGGCGGGCGCACAGGCGGTCCGCGGCCTCGCGCCGGGCGGCGTTCAGGCGTTCCAGCACGGCCCCCAGAGACTTGGCGGCAAGGGTTTCCTCACGCTCCAGGCGGCGGGCATCCAGCGCGCAGGAATCCAGGAACGACAGGTTCTGCTCCACCTCGCGGCCCAGGTCCACAATCTCGTCCAGGCCTTTGTTCAGCTTGCGCTTGAGCTTGGCCAGCTCGAACAGCCGGGCCTCGATGTCCTCGATGTCGCCGCCCGGGCCTTCCGCCGCAAGGCGGCGCAGGCGCGATTCCAGCCCTGAAAGATGATGCCGGAAGTCCTCGGCCGCGTCCTTGTCCGCGGCGAAGGACTCGTCGAAGGCCGTAAGCTGGCCCAGCGCGCGCGAAAGCTCGCCCACCAGGGCCGCCAGGGAGGCCTCGCCCAGCAGCGCGTCCAGGGCGCGTCCCCGGGCCTCTTCCAGGCGCTCGCGGTCCTTCATGCCCGCCTTCTGGGCCAGCAGTCCGTCCTCCTCGCCGGGCTGGGGCGCAACCTTGGCGATTTCGGCGCGCTGGAACTCCAGAAATTCGCGCTGGCGCGAAAGCTCTGCCACGCGGGCGGCAAGCTCGGCACGGGCGGCCTGCACCGCCTTCACGGCGGCCAGGGCGGCGTCACGCTCGGCCAGCAGCGCGGGCTCGGCCAAAAAGCTGTCCAGAATGCGGGCCTGATAGGCGGGCTGCAAAAGCTTCTGCTGGCCGTGCTGGCTGGTGTGCAGCACCAGGCCCGCGCGCAGCTCGCGCAGGGTCTCCAGCGAGCCCAGGCGGTCGCCCACGAAGACGCGGCTGCGGCCCGTGTCGGCGGAAAGCTCGCGGCGGATGATGAGCTCGCCGCCGTTTTCCGCAACGCCCGGCTGCACAAACACGGCCTCCACGACGGCCTTTTCCTTGCCGGGGCGCACCAGGTCGGCGCTCATGGGCTCGCCGGTCAGAAAATCGATGGCGCGCACGATGAAGCTCTTGCCCGCGCCGGTTTCGCCGGTAAGGGCGTTCATGCCGGGGGCGAACTCCAGTTCGGCGTCCTCAATAAGAGCCAGGTCGCGGATGCGCAGCAGTTCAAGCATTCGGTTTCGCGTTCCGTTTCGCCGCGGTGTCCATGTGCGTGATGAGATTCCACAGGGGCAGGCTGTGCAGGTCCCTGCTCCGCTGGCCTACATACCCGCTCTCGAAGCGCCAATCAACGTCCTCGTCGGCCACGCCGTAAAGCGGCAAAAGCTCCGCGGACATGGCCCGGGCGCTGTCGCTGGCGGTGTTGCAGATGTCGCCGGGGCGGTCCTCGCGCAGATTCTCTCCCTCCCGGCAGGGCTGGCCGAACACATGGTGCTGGCGGCAGATGAAGGGCCGCAACGGATAGGCCGCGCAGGCCCGCTCCACCAGAAACGGGCAGGCGGGCGTGGACGCGAACTCCCGCAGATTCTCGCGCAGGCGTTGCTGCTGGGCCGGGTCCATGACCTCCGCCACGTACCAGAAAAGCCCCAGGGCCTCAAAGGCCGAGACCGGGATCACCTGCCCCACACAGCATACGTGGCAGCCGCTGCGGCAGGCCGGAGGCGCGCCGCGCCGGGCGCTCTCCCGCTCAAGGTCCACGCGCGTGGCCTCGTCGGAAAGGTGGTAGGCGTTCAAAAGCCGCGTCAGCCAGGGGTGCCGGGCCTCGTGGCGAGGATAGCGGGCGCGCTGGGCCAAGGTCACCTCCGCAAACGCGGGTCGAGCAGGTCGCGCAGGCTCTCACCCAAGAGGTTGTAGCCCAGCACGGTGAACAAAATGGCCAGGCCGGGGAACACGGAAAGCCACGGAGCCACCTCCAGCACCTCCTTGCCGTCCATGAGCATATTGCCCCAGCTTGCGTCCGGCGGCTGCACGCCCAGGCCCAAAAACGAGAGCGACGACTCCACCAGGATGGCCCCGGCCACGCCCAGGGTGGCCGACACCAGCACCGGGGCCAGGGCGTTGGGCAGGATGTGCCGCAGGATGATGCGCGCCGGGCCTGCCCCGGCCACCTTGGCCGCCAGCACGAAGTCGCGTCCGCGCAGGCTCATGGCCTCGGCCCGCACCAGCCGCGCCACGCCCATCCAGGAGGTGAGCCCGATGACGGCCATGATGTTCGTCAGATTGGGCTCCAGAAACGCGATGACCGCCAGGATGAGGAAGAACGACGGGAAGCAGAGCATGACATCCACCAGCCGCATGATGACCTCGTCCGTGAGCCGGCCGAAGTAGCCCGCGGCAAGCCCCAGGGCCAGCCCGATGGCAGTGGAGATGCCCACGGCCACGAAGCCCACCCAGAGCGACACGCGCCCCCCGTAGAGGATGCGCGAGAGCACGTCGCGCCCCAGGGCGTCGGTGCCCAGCAGGTGCGCGGCGGAAGGCTTCAGCAGCAGGGCGTCCACGTTGATGGCGTTGGGGTCGTATGGGGCGAAAAGCGGCGCAAAAAGCGCGGCCAGGCTCATGCCGCCCACCAGCGCCAGACCCAGGGCCAGCATGCCGTAGCGGTCCAGCCAGGTGGGCGGGGCCAGCGGCTTGCGGCGCCGGGCGGCCAGGGATGCGCTCAAAGACGCGCTCATGCGTCCTCCCCGTTCCGGGCGCCCTGACCGGCCGCCTGCCCTGCCGTTTGGCGAATGCGCGGATCGGCCAGGCCGTAGCCCATGTCGGCCAGCAGATTGCCCAGAAGCGTCAGCACCGCGCCCAGCACCAGGCTGCCCATGATGAGCGGATAGTCGCGGCTCATGACGGCCTGATAGAAGAGCTGGCCCAGGCCCGGCAGGGCGAAGATGGACTCGATGATGACGCTGCCGCCGATGAGCCCGGGGACCGAGAGGCCGAGCAGCGTGATGACGGGCAAAAGCGCGTTGCGCATGGCGTGGCGAAAGATCACCGTGCGCGCTGGCAGGCCCTTGGCCCGGGCGGTCAAAATGTAGTCCTGGCGCAGCACCTCGAGCATGCTGGAACGCATGAAGCGCGACATGCCCGCCAGGCTGCCGAAGGTGTACAGAAACACCGGCAGGGCCAGGTGCCGGCACACGTCCACGGCCTTGTCCCAGGCGGAGAACTTCTCGAACCCAAGGCTGGTGAGGCCGGAAATGGGCAGCACGGGCCAGATGATGCCCAAAAGCAGCATAAGCAAAAGCGCCAGCCAAAATCCGGGCATGGCAAAGCCCGCGAACACGATGACCGTGGAGATGCGGTCAAAGGCCCCGCCCTGCTTCCAGGCGGCGGCCACGCCGATGGGAATGGCGATGGCCAGGGTCAGCACAAGCGAGATGACGTTCATGCCAAAGGTCAGCGGCAGGCGTTCCTTGATCTTGTCCCACACCGGACGCGAGTCGCCGGACATGGAGCGTCCGAAGTCGAGCCTGCTCATGCGCGAGAGCCACTGGCCATACTGCACGTGGATGGGCTGGTCCAGGCCGTAGAGCTTTTCCAGCCGCTCGCGCGCAACGGCGCTGGCGCCGGGGTTCAGGGTGGTCTGCAAGTCCGTGGGTTTGCCGGGGGCCAGGTGGATGACCCAGAAGCTGATGACGGTGATGCCGAAAAAGACCACAGCCACCCAGGCGAGCTTGGCGAGGATTCGTAGCAAAGTCCTGGTCATGCTTGGTCCGTGGTTTCAGGTGTTCCGGAGCTTCCGGGCCGCTCCACACCTACGCCAAACACGGCGCGGAAGCAACGCCGGGCGCACCCGTGCGCAAAATTTCAGGTTTTTCCATTTTCCCATTGACAACCCCCCGTCCTCTTCGCTAGACAGGCGTTCCCAACGACGTGGGGCTGTAGCTCAGTTGGGAGAGCGCTTGAATGGCATTCAAGAGGCCGTGAGTTCAATTCTCTCCAGCTCCACCAGAAAGATCAAGGGTTTACGAAGTGATTCGTAAGCCCTTTTTCTTTGCTGCACTACATCTTTGCACTACATTTTGTGGGCGTGGTGAAACGGCCGAGAGCAAACGCGCACGCAATTCGGCACTGACCGCCCCATGCACCCGCGCTTTCAAGCTGCGATCCCGGTCACCCGATTTGAGAACGCGGGCCGTGCCGCGCCGCCAGAAAGACTGTTCAGCATGCCAAACGAGAATAGAAAGGGCTTGCCTCCGCAAAGGCAAGCCCCTTCATCTTTCCCGTGTCGATTCCTCACGCCACCTGAACCTGCTTTACCAGCCGCAGGGGTGCCTCCTGTGCGGTTCCGAGCTTCGGCAGCAGCGCGGCCGCCTTTTCCGTCTCCGAGGAGTGGGGCTCGTAGTAGTTTTTTATGATCATGCGCACACTGGTGCCGGCCAAGTGGGCGATGGCGG
>Ga0209373_10001068_pt1 | contig 35785 bp, 30 predicted proteins | sample Higcelweek5metaG_FD_187173 | JGI IMG/M metagenome (GOLD analysis project Ga0209373, IMG submission 187173) | Freshwater pond sediment microbial communities from the University of Edinburgh, under environmental carbon perturbations - High... | ecosystem: Environmental > Aquatic > Freshwater >... | reverse complement strand
CAATTAAACTCACCAGCAGACTGCAATATCACCATGACAATGAATACCTCTCTTGCGGGAGAGGTCGCGCGCTCTGGCGCGGGTGATGTCTCTTCCCGTAAAAGTAGGGACGTATTGCAATACGTCCCTACATGTATAGCTAAAATGGCAGTGCAGACAGTAGAAAAAGTAAGTTGACAATTCAGCATTTTATAATCATGTAAATCCTATAATCTCATAAATCAAGGTTCAGACAATTAATCGTAACAGTAGACCTCAATCACCCTAACAAAGACCATCACTCGTCACGGAAAACATCATGCAATATTATACAGGTGAATATTCTTGACAGCTGATGATGTTTATTCATATTTTAAGTCGCAGGTTTCCGGTCAATAGATTCCGTGTTAAAATACGGCCCGTAAATTATCGGTTTTTGTTACCTGGTTCTTATTGAATAATTATAAAGCATTGCCTGAAAATCAGGCAACAGGCAATATAAAAAGAATAAATCAGTCAAGTGTTATCATAAAACAATGAATAAATTGGAGAAGCAATGGCCAGAATATCGGACTTTTAAATTTTTAATCCTGTTTTTAATAAATTGAATTTATATATGAGGCTGTTACATATATTCAACTGTCAATTGAATATAATGACATCAGGGGGCAGAAATTATGATAATTGATGGACATCAGCACGTTTTAAAGAACAGGGAATATCATAAAACGGATCTGCTGTTAAGCACTTGAAAAATAAAAATTTATTTTTTTTAAACAAATCGACTTTTTTTTTGTACAATGTAATATATACAATAAACAGATTTAGAATTATTTCATAGGAGTTTGCATGCATAATCTGAGGTTTTTTAAATTAATGATTTTTATGTGTTTTTCAATCGCTGCCGCCCAGACATATGATCTTCCACTGATTCTGATTAATACAAACGGTGATTCAATTGTCAAGGATCCAAAAATTCCTGCGACAATGTATGTAATTGATGGCAAGAACAATTCTCCAGCGGATTCATTATCAGCAACAAAATACGCTATAGGTATTGATATTCATGGTCAGACATCATCATATTTTGATAAAAAGGGTTATGGTGTTGAAATAAAGGATTCAAGCGGAAGCGGTATGAATGCGCCTCTATTGGGTCTGCCCGAAGGTGAAGACTGGATTCTGCATGGTCCTTTTATTGACAAAAGTTTAATCAGAAATGCTCTTGTTCATCATATGTACCGCGCGACCGGCAGGTACAGTCCAAGAACATGTTTCTGTGAACTGTTTATGAATAATAATTATGATGGAGTATATCTTCTGGAAGAAAAAATAAAACGGGGGAAATACAGGGTAGATATTGCAAAATTGACAAAATCAGACACTGCCGGGGATTCACTGACTGGCGGATATCTCTTTCGTATTGACAAAACAGACAGTATAAATTCAGAAGGTTTTCTGTCATCAAATAAACTGAAATTCTTATATACATATCCTAAAATGGACGATATGCAGCCTTCACAGAAAATATATCTCGAGAACACAGTCAACAATTTTGAAAATCTTATGAAAACCTCTTCCTGGGCTGATGAGGCAACGGGTTATCCGTCTGTCATAGATGTTGATGCTGCAGCTGATTACATTTTGATTGAAGAGGTGTCCAAAAATACCGATGCTTATGATGTCAGTTTCTACATGTACAAAGACCGGGATTCAAAGGGTGGGAAGATTGTATTCGGACCGCCCTGGGATTTTAACCTCGCGTTTGGTGCAGTGAAATATATGAGTGGCATGGACACTTCGGGCTGGGAAATAAAAAATGCGAGTCTGACGCAGTCTGATTCTTACACCGGTTATAAAATTCCTACCTGGATGCAGAATATTTTTGGTGATGCGGTATTTCAGAGCCGCTTAAAGGAGCGCTGGACAGAACTCAGATCTTCTGTATGGCATTCAGCAAGTATCAGCAAGTATTTTGATTCAGTCTCCACCGTTCTTACAAATGCTTCAACCAGGAATTTCCAACGATGGAAAATTCTTGGATCTGCGACATGCGTGAATCTTGGATCTACCGGTATTTTTGCTTCCGAATTCTGTTTCAACGGTTATTCTGAACAGACATGGCCTGAAGAAGTATCACACCTTCATAACTGGCTTTTGCATCGCATGGAATGGATGGATCTGCAATTCAGTTTTATTGAACCTTCAGAGCCAGTCAGTGTTGTTCATTCAATCGGCAAGGGTAGATCTTCCGATATAACCCTGTGTCAGAAGTCCGGCAACAGGCTTTATGTCAGAAGTACTGAGGGTGGAAAATTATCTATATATGATCTGCGGGGAAAATGTCTTGTGAATATGCAGGTTCAGCCTGGAGAAAGATTTGTGAGTTTACCAATGGCAATGAATGGGAATATGTATGTGGCATCCCTGAATGGTCACAAATTAAAGTTCAGGTCACTGAACAATTAAGAGAAGCACTTTGGCGCGCGCGGGTGGGGTCTCCGGAGGAGACCCCACCCGCGGCTGAGTTTATCTCACAACAGATATAATTCTGCTCAGTACCGGTCTGTTATCTTTATTTCTGACATTTAATAGATACATTCCTCTGACTGGAATAATATTTTCAAGTTTAACTGACACACTGTTTGAAAATGTTTTATTGTAAACAGTACGGCCGTTTATCTGGCAGATCTGGATTGTCAAGTTACTGTTGACTGATGCGTTAAAGCGCAGTGTGTTATTTGCAAAACTGATTCCATGCTGATTCAATGCAGGAATCATCCTGACTGGTTTTGCGCTTACCTGCGTCCATGATTCAGGCATTCTTGCGGCGATTCCACGGCCGGCAGTGCTTCTGTAAACCACACCGAATGTGTTCATGTCACCGCGTACAAAATTACCGTTAGCAAGTGCTCCGTACTGGTGAGCCGGGTCATCAATCTTTATCCATGTTTTTGCCTCATCAATTGACTGGTAGATTCCTTTCACACCGTCAATTGTTCCGTAAATGTAAATTGCCGGATATGATGCGCCGGGTGCGGCAATTCCAAATCCTATTGCTTCAGAATGCTGAATTCTCTTTGAATACTTGAGTGAATCTGCTGCCGGATCGACGTCTGTAAAGGTCACACCGCCATCAGTGGAGCGTGACAGAAACCCTCCGTTTACACCATCATAGGCGTATCCTGTGACCCAGATATGGCCTTCAACACCCGGGGTCAGCTGCATATCGGTTGTCCATGAAAAGTTTCTGCTGCTCACCTTTGTAAATGATGCTCCCTTGTCTGTGCTTTTGTAAACATTACCGCTGAAAGCATAAAACACGTCCGGATTAACCGGGTCTGCAGAGGGGAAGCATTTGGAGGCTGAAATGCCTGTGCTGGTAGTCCATGTTTTGCCCCAGTCATCTGTTCTGTAAAGAGTGTTTTTTTCTTCCGGGTTCCATAGTACTGCTTTGCCGTCGCTTGAGATTGATACCTTGCCTTTATAATTCTGACCTGCAAGCGGGTGTGTCGCAAACTTTGTCCATGTATTCCCGGTGTCAAGTGAATAATAGAGCGGGAAAACATAATCTTTTGATGTGTCAATTTTATCATTCCCGCCGGCGCGTACAACAATGCCGGGACTTTTCTTTGCAAAGTCAATACCGGTTGTTGATCCTGCCTGAGGATTATGCCTGCTGCCTGAGACCGGCTTTGATATATCATCATGCACAAATCCATCGTAATCGTAGATCACTGTTATAAGCGGGCCGCCGGGGATGCTTACAAGGTCAGACGGAACTGTCTCCTCAAGGCCTTTCACAGAGAATTTCCATCTGAAGCGTTCGCCCGGAGCAAGTTCATCTGTCATGAAGATCCCGTTTCCGGATGTCACAAAAACACGTTTTGAATTAAACGGGTCAAACTCGATACTGCCTGCCCAGTGAATGCTTTCGCCTTCAATCCAGTTGTATCCATTTATGTCAAGTACAGCCATTGGTTCGGTTTCTGGGAAACTGCTTATATCATCATCTAATTTATCACCAAAAACGCTTTTCCACGTTGTGCCGCCGTCAGTGGTAACAAAGATCTTATCACCCCATCCTGCTTTTGTTGAATTGTTCCAGCGCTGGGGTTTCCAGGTGTTTATTGATGAAATGATGATATGAGCAGAGTCCTGTGCGTCAATTGACACACCGCCAATGCCTCCGAAGTGCGCGCTCCATGCTGTTGAAGGGTCATCTGTGGGGTCATCAATCCAGTTTTCAGGTGAAATATTTTTCCATTCTTTATTGTCAGTATCGTAGCGTAAAAATCCGCCGCGGCTTATTGTTATTCCGTTTCCAAAGCCCGGACCGGCTCCGTTTGCAACTGCAACATAGAGATATTTTCCGCCGGGGGTAAGCGCTGCACGCTGCGGCATGACTTTTTTTGATAATACAGGCAATGCTATGGCTGTCCATGTCGCGCCAGCGTCATCACTTACAAAAAGGTTTTCCGATTCAGCAACTGATTTTCCAATGTAAATGCGCTGTGTAATACCTCCAGAAACTCTATTTTTGTCAAACATTACAAAGCAGATTCCTTCTGAGTTTGACGGGGCTGTTACAGCCGCGACCTTAGTCCAGGTTGATCCACGGTCAGTGCTTTTCCATAAACCGTTTGTCCGTGTGCCGCAGAAAAGAATATTTGAATTGTTCGGATCAACTGCAAGGCGCTCTCCATTCTGACGGCCATAGCCATTACCGTTAGTTTTAAAGTTTGCAGTGACATTGATTGTATCAAACGTAGCACCATAATTATCAGAGCGCAGAATGTATGTCTCGCCTTTGTTCCAGTATTCAGTTCCCGCAAACATATAAAGGCGCGCAGGGTTTGATGGGTCAAGGGCTATTGCATCAACACCGAATATGCCCATATTATTTGGGCCTACCCAGTCTGTGATAGGAACCCAGGACTGATTTAATTCATTCCAGCGGTATGCACCGCCAACGTCAGTTCTCGCATAAATGAGGTTTTTCTGCTCTTTTGATGTAACAACAGCAGAGACAAAGCCCCCGCCTCCCATTGTCACATTGCCCCACGAATACGTGTCTGATGCATTTATGGAGACAAGTGCAGTCAGGATAGTAGAACATATAATGGTGATTTGCCTTATCATAGGAAACGGCTCCATTTTTATAATTGACATTTGTCATGGATTTACGTAGGCATTCTCTCTATTACTAAACTTATAATAATAAAACTAAATAATTCAAGAATGCTGCACATTAATAATATATATACTTTATTAATTAAAAACATTAATAAAAATTAGAACAATAACGAATGAAAAACTTATGTTATTAACTGAAATTGAGTGATGATGCTGAAGAAATATAAAAAAAACTGTAATTTAAATAGAACAAAACCCCCGGTATTGATTAATAAACAGATTTATAATCTGCAAGTAATAATAAAAAATTGGACATGTCGGATTTTTAATTTGACAGGTGATACAGATATATAAAAAGAAAGCGCCGGATTATTATAAACCCGGCGCCTAGGACTCACACAAAATATCCGAAAAAGTGGACTTTGCAATACAGAAAAATTACTTATTTTCAATCTGAAGTCATAGTTTGCAAAACATAATTATCGGTAAATGGAAAATACAGACAGTTCTATTTACCGATCATTGTTATGGATTTTGTTTCAATAAGATTACCATTGCTTCTATCTTTTATCAAGATCTGATAGATGCCGGTTTTGAGTTTCAGATTTCCTGCAAGACTATGACTTGTAACCGAGGAGATATCTGATGCTTTGAATGATCCTGCAAGTTTACCATTAGGCAAATATGCTTCAATAAGAAGATCGTTACAATTGTTAAGTAAAGCTGCTGTATTATGTGTCAGAATTGCAGTTGCAGTCAGTGTTGTAGCATTAACTGTCGCAGAGTTTACTGATGTTGCGGCGGTATTTTTGGCAGCTACTGCATAATAATACTTTGTGTTTGGTTTCAGGTCGTTGTGTGTGAATGCAGTAGTGGCTGATGTACCAATCTGAGTTGATACTGTTGATGTTGTTCCGCCAAAAATAATGTAGCCTGTTGCGTCTGTTACAGAGTTCCATGTAAGATTTACTGATGAGTTGCTGGTTGCAGTTGCCGCTAAACCTGCAGGTGCTGCCGGTGCAGCATTGAGTGTTGTGGCATTGACTGTGGCTGATTTTGCTGATGTACCGGAAGCATTTTTTGCAGCGACTGCATAATAATAATTTGTATTTGATGTCAGATTGTTTTGTGCAAAGGCAGCCGTAGTGGATGTCCCAATCTGGGATAATGCAGATGAGGATGTTCCGCCATAAATAATGTAGCTTGCTGCACCTGTTACTGCATTCCATACTAAATTTATTGATGAACTGCTTGTTGCAGAGGCTGTCAGGCCGGCCGGTGCAGCGGGTACAGCTACATCATCTTCATAGGTACAGGCTTTGTATTTGTTACATTTTTTGCATGTTTTCGTCCATTTGTTGCATGTTGTCTTATTGCAGCATGCAACGTAGGACATTGCAGATTCCGTAGAGCCTGTTATTGATGTAATAAACGCAGAAATCAGACCAGTCTCTGATGATGCCCATGAAATTGATGATACCAGAAGACAGCTTAGTATCAGTGCAAGCCAGCTAATACTTTTTGAAACTTTTTTCATATTGTTCTCCGAGTGCATAATTGATTAGGTACATATTTTTTTACACTATGAATCAATATACCTGAAAAACGGATTTAATTCTTTAAAAATGTATGTAGGAGAATGAGATTCTGTTCTCTATGGAGAATGAAATGTGCTGTGATTGTTAACTTTGTAAACCTTATGATCAAGGTATATTATGTCGGTCAGGGTTTACAAAGTAAGTTGGAAAGTCTATTTTAACATCATTGTCAATGTTCTTGATCCGATTAATTTGCCACTGCTGCGATCTTTAATCTTGATCTGATAATTGCCTGTATTCAACTTAAGATTTTCTACAAGACTCTTATCTGTCGCAGAGGATAAATTTGATGCTCTATATGAACCTGCAAGTTTACCATTGGATAAGTATGCTTCTATAACAAGGTCGTTGTATTTGTCAAGACCTGCAATTTTGAAATTAGTCCGTGATGCGAGGATTGAAGTTACAATTGAAATAGGGTCACATTTTTCTGATGTACCGGCAGCATTTTTAGATGCTACAGCAAAGTTATATTTAGTGTCTGCATCAAGAATCGAATATTTGAATGTAGTTCCCAGTGATGTTCCGGCCTGATACATTGATGTCGGTGATGATCCAATGTAAATAATATAACTGGCTGCGTTAAGTACCGGTGACCAGGTAAGAGTTACTGTTGTTAGCCCGATTTCTGTGGCATTCAGGCTGTCAGGTGCAACCGGTTTGACTTCATTGCAGTATTCATTATCTTTATAGTTTGTACATTTTTTACATGTTCTTGTCCATCTTGGGCATGTATCACTGTTAAGGCATGCAATATAGCACGCTGCTTGTGACGATTCAATTGTACTTGCTGTCATTGATGTAAAAAATGCAGAAATGGCCCCGCTTCCTGATGATGCCCAGGAAATGGATGCAACAAGCAGGCTGCAGATAATTAATAATAAATATTTTATGTTTTTATTGATCTTATTCATAAAATTCTTCCGTTTTGAATATAAAAAATGGCTTTTTCAAAGATGTTTATATAAATATAATAACAAATAAATCAGGAAACTTTAAAATATTATAAATCTGTAATCAACTTGATTATAAAATAAATTATCCTCAGGAGTAAAAGCCGTTATAAATAGTTGTAAAACCATTATTCTTTTCTTGAATTATTAAAAAAATCGGATTTGGCAAATAAGTTTGGCAATATTAATAAAATCAAGCTATTATAAATATAAAAGTAAATGTATAGCTGATTTGTGAATAATAGCGTTCTCTGCAGAGAACTATAAGAAAAAAATGTTCTGCAAATTAATTGCTGATTCATTATATTGTTATGTGCCAGGAAAACATTATTTTTGATAAATAACGGGCGTTTTTTCTGACTTGATATTTTTTAAAAATAGTTTATCTTTTTATCAATATGAATATGTTGACCTGTTTTAATAGGGGAATCATAATGGGAAAAAAATATACAGGCTTTTTCAATTCAGTGTTGATTCTTTGCTGTGTCAGTCTGATTGTAATTGCAGGTTGTAAAGTAGATTCATCGAATGCAACCGGTTATGGATATGATCAGAACAAGGTGATGATTAGTGTTCCTGATGATATTGAAGCAGATATTTATGAAATTACAATTTCCAGCGGTTCAAATTTTTTTACATATAATGAGATTGCAAATTCAAAGCAGATAATGGTTTCTGTTCCTGTAGATATTGAGTCACAGGTTGATATTGCCTTTTATAAGGAGAATACACGTGTTGCCGCAGGAATTGCAACTATTGCTCCAGGGCAGACCGATGGTATTGAGATTGACTTTGGGGATTCTTCGGAACCGTTTGAGATTTCAGAGCTTCCTGTGCATGAATAAATTTAAGGTTTAATCTAAATAGATATAAAGATACAGTATTTAAATATTATCTAAAAAGTTGAGTAACGGATCTGTTTTAACAGAAGATAAATGTGGAGGTATTAATATGAAAACAATAAAAATTCTTGCGATAACAATGTTTTTAATTGTGTTTGCTTATGCAGCAAAAAAAGTTTATGTGCATGTGATTGATCAGGCTATCTGTACTCAGTGTGGTGATTGTGTAATGGCTTGTCCTGAGAAGGCAATTAAAGTTACTAAGAAGGCAGATGGTAAAATAATGCACGAGATTGATCCTGCACTTTGTACACAGTGTGGAATCTGTATAGACAAATGTAAAGTGGAAGCAATCAGCGCAGTTGAACAGAAAGTGGTTCCGCAGAAAAAAGATGATAAAAAGAAACCTGATGATATAAAAAAAAAAGTAATGTAAGACCTGATACAGTAAAAACAGCTGATGCTGTGAAGAAAACTGATACTGTAAATAAAAAGGATACATTAAAAACTGATGATGTTGTAAAGAAGGCTGATACTGCAAAGACTGTTGGTGTTGTAAAAAAGCTTGATACTGTAAAAACTGTTGGTGCCGTTAAGAAAACTGATGATGCAAAGAAAAAATGATTGTTTATAATCTGTCAGGAAACAGTGGACTGTAAAAATGATTAAATGTAAATCTATATGTCACATGATATTATTAGTGTCGTTATTGTCATTAATTGTATGCATGGTTGTGTCATGTTCTGATAATGTTGACAAAATGCATGTAACAGGGAATGGTATTACTTGTAAAGCGCAGGTGGTAATTGATTACGGTCTCTGCGGAAGTTGTGATACATGCTTTACGCAATGCCCTGTAAAAGCTATAACCAAAACAGAACTGGATGGAATTTTGGTATATATTATTGATCCTGAAAAATGCATGAAATGCGGGATCTGTATTGAAAAATGTCCTTATGATGCAATTACATGGAAACATTAACAAGAGTAGAATAATGGATCGCCGATCTCTTTTAAAATTGCTGCTTGGAGCAGGATTAGCAGCTGCAATACCTTTGTCAGCCAGGTCGCAGAGATTATTCAAGGTTGTGCAGTCACGATGTGTTGGATGTAAAGATTGTGAACGGGTATGTCCTGTTGCCGCGATAAAATTTGTGCGTGGAAAAGCTGAGATAGATATGGAAACTTGTAACGGATGTAAACTATGTCCTGCGGTCTGTTCTTATGGAGCTATTGAGCAATGCGAGAAAAAAGAAAAAATTACGGAATAATAATTACATTACTGCTTGCGGTTATGACATTTGTCTACTGTTGCATGAGCCCTGCTGGCGCATACCTCAGTGTTGATTCCGCTAAATGTAAAAATTGCGCAGTCTGTGTAAGTGTATGCCAGAGCGATGCTGTACGTATTGTAAACGGCAAAGCCGTCATTGATCCGACAAAGTGCGTAGAGTGCGGCAGGTGCGTTGAAGTGTGTCCAGAGAATGCAATCTATTAATAAAAATGAAATATTAATGTAAAATGCTTAAAAATATTATCAGGTCAACACAATTGGGAAGCATTTACAAAAAGAAATTGATATAAGGTATCTCATGAAAAAAACATTTTTTTTCTTCTTATTACTTGTTTCAGCAGTGTGTTGCGGGGCCGCAGAATTTGAAATTCAATATCAGGGTGATGGCGCTTATACCAGTGTTAAACCCTACGCTCATTCATATCCTGACAGTTCAAGTCCTGCCGGCACCAATGGATTGATTTTTAATTCAAATCTCAATTCAAAGCTCAAGTTGACAGATGAATTCACGCTTACACTTGATCATCGTTTAAGCGGCTTTAATAATAGTAAAGTGCTGCCTGAAAGCAACTTCGCTTTTGATAATACACTTTCTGGTGGTTTGTTCTTTACTAAATTTGGTGATTTTCAGACTGTGGTGACCAGTTTTTTATTTAATGATGCCAAGGCTATTGCAGTACCATATTATCAACCGGGTATGGAAATCACACCAAAGTCGCTCACTGCTTTAGATATAGGGTGGGGCGCTGAATTCGGTGTGTTTCATACAGATTTACAGACAACAACATTTAACTATAAATTCAAAATGTATCCTCAGAATCAGTATACAGATACAACTGAACAGTGCGGCGATAACCGGCGTGACGCGGATTTGTGGGCTTTACTGAATGCAGGTATTGACATTCCTCTTGATATGGCAGTAAACGCCGGGTGGGATTTCAAGAATGATATTAATGGCAATGATTTCTACAATTACAATAAATACTGGCTTGGCTGCACCGGAGATCATAAGCTAAACCGCAATAAAATTATGCTTACCTGGGAATTGCAGGAACAGTTTATTAAAAGTAAAATGATGGAAGAGAGCGGATATGCTGATGGGTTGACAACAGATATCATGATGCGGATGATATGGAGAAAAAGTTCCGATTTATTTGTAAAGGGTCAGATCAGTATTGATATTGCTGATAAATTATTCAAGCAGTTCTATGAATTCCAGCTTCGTAAAACATGGAATGAACGTTCATCTTTTGATATTTTATACTTTGCAACAAACGGTGTGCTTTTCCCGCGTCAGGCACTTGGTCTTGAATCCACTCTTAGATTATTTAAACACTTCGGGGTCAATCCTGCAGTATCATTCTATTTGTCTCAACTTCCGTCTGAGTCAAAATTCAGGTACTACCGAAGTGATTATAAATGTGAGCTTCTCTTTCCTCTGATAGACCGGATCGATCTGTTTACAGGTTTAAATATTTCCCACTATGACCGGCACCCGTTTTTCACATCCAGAAGTACAGTTACTGCAGGTATTCGCACATGGTGACACCTGTTCAGCTTTTCGCTGAAGGATTTACATTGGGAATAAGTACCGGTCTTGCATGTCTTGCAACCTGCGGCCCGATATATACTGCTTACCTTATGCAGCAGAACCGCACTCCTTTACGATACATATCTGCGGTGATCGAAATGTCACTTGGCCGTTTTTTAATGTATATACTTATCGGAGCTGTCGCCGGTCTTATTGGTAAACAGGTAGATCAGCTCAATCGTGATTATTTTACAGTTGTTGCATATCTGCTATTTTCAATTTATTTGCTGATTTCAGTTTTCAGAAGTAAGAAGTGCGAAGGCCGCTGCGAAATACCAAAATGGAACAGATTTGCCGAATGGCCTGTAGTTCTGGGATTTATTACTGGTATTAATGTCTGTCCATCATTTATGCTTGCATTTTCACGTTCATTTGTACTATCCGGACCTGTTGCCGGTATGATGTTTTTTGCGGCATTTTTTATTGGAACAAGTCTGTTTCTTGTACCGTTATCATTTGTCGGTATGCTCGGCAAGAAAAAATTATTTAGAGATATTGCACGTGTCGCAGCTATACTTGTCGCAGTATGGTTTATTACCAGTGCGGTAAAAACAGGTATTACTTTAATTAAACCTCATTTTGACAACCGTCCTGTTATAAACCTCATGGATGATACACCTGCATATATTTTATTAGCAGACAAGAAAAAATCTGAAATGTGTGCCGGGCGTTTTGCACTTAACAGAAACGGCAAAATAACATTGACCGATTCTGTTCCCGGACATTCGGGCAGGCATTATGTATTTACTGATTCTATTACAATAAGTAAAGACAGTCTGAAACTTCGCAGACCTGACTGCTTTGTAGCTGTTGTAAATGACCGGTATCTTTCATCGCCTGACAGTATTGATCGTGCAATCAGTTTTCTGAAACAGTATCATTTCAGGTTTGATAGTAAAAAAGGTGTTATTTTTTTTGTAAAATAAATACGGGATAATCAGATATTTGTACGATACAAAGGAACCTGTAATGCTTCGAACAATAAGAATTATTTCACAATGCGTTTTCTTTCTTGTATTTGTAATACTTCTTTTTTTCCTCAATAATCAGAACTTTGCTCATCGTTTACAAACAGAGATATTCCTGCAGTTAAATCCGCTTGTGGCTCTGCTTTCATCAATAGCGTCACGTAAAGTGATATGGGCTTTACTTCCGGGTGCGGTTGTTGTGACTGTTGTTACAATGCTTCTTGGGCGTGTCTTCTGCGGATGGATATGCCCGCTTGGAGCTGCGATTGATTTCAGCGACCATTTTATTATAGGTAAAGCCAGGAATATTTCCAGAAGGCCGCGGATCTATATTCAAAGGCTCAAATATGTATTGTTATTATTTCTTGCAGTGCTTTCAATGTTCGGAGTTCTGGTTCCGTTTTTTATGGATCCGATCTCCATTGCAACACGAATCTCCGCAATCATCATTGATCCATCACTGCAAAGCATAAAAGCATTGAGCGGAAATGTTGTTAATGATTTCAGCAATCTGTTTTCTGTTGAAAAGAAAACCGGTCAGATTCTCTCTATAGTTATACCCGGATCTTTTGCATCACTGTTTATTTTTATTGCAGTATTTATCGGAGGGTTCTGGGACAGGCGTTTCTGGTGCCAGTATGTGTGTCCTACAGGAGCATTTCTTGGATTGTTAAGCAGATTTCCGCTTTTAAGAAGATTTGTTCATGACGACAAATGCAATTCGTGTCATGCCTGTGCTACCCGTCAATGTCCGGTACGTGCAATAAATCATGATTCTATCAAATTGACATCAAGTGCCGAGTGTATTGTCTGTGGTGTATGTTCAAACAACCGCCGTGAATGTACATCGTTCGCATTTGGAAAGACAAAAGCCGCACCGGTTCAGCCGCCTCTTCTTGCAAGGCGTCATTTCATCACAGGAGTACTTGCCGGTGTGCTCGCGCCGTCTGTGCTGCGCGGTACAGGAGCGGATAATGTATTGCAGGTGCAGCCGATCAGACCGCCGGGGTCTCTGCCGGAAGAGGAATTTCTTACAAGATGTATAGCCTGCGGGCAGTGTATGAAAGCATGTCCAAATCATGCACTGCATCCGTGCGGTTTTATTGATGGGTTGACAAAGGTGAATACTCCCCGTCTTGTTCCGTCAATCGGTTATTGTGAACCCGGATGTACCGCATGCACTCATGTGTGTCCGACAGTTGCAATCAGGCCTGTTCAGGCGCAGGATAAACCATATATTAAAATCGGAACTGCTGTTGTAAACAGAAACGACTGTATTGCATGGCGTGGAGAGATGAAGTGTCTTGTCTGTAAAACTCATTGTCCGTATCAGGCTATTGAGGTTCAGGATATTGAGTGCGGTGAATTGACACAATCGGGCCCTGTTATTGATAAGGAACTCTGCACCGGGTGCGGAATCTGTGAGAAATACTGCGCGGTATCGTCTAATCCGGCAATTAAGGTACATGTTTATGGTGAGCGCCGTATCAGTGACGGACCGTTTATTACTGATAAAAAGCGTAATCGCATAAGTCAAAAACGGAAGAGTAATCAGGAATCCCAATAATATGAATCAGCAGGCAGACTTTGATTTTACTCAGGTTTCAGGGCATTATTATACAAAATCACAGCTTGAAAAAATAAAATATACACGAATTGGAATTGCCGGAGCCGGAGGGTTAGGAACAAATTGCGCACTTGCACTTGTCAGGTGTGGATTTGAAAAGTTTGTGATTGCTGACTTCGATATTGTTTCCATATCAAATCTGAATCGCCAGCAATTTTTACCTGCTGACATCGGTAAATTAAAAGTTGAATGTCTGCGAAGAAATTTAACTGCAATAAATTCCTCAATTGACTGTATTGCTTTTCAGGAAATGGTGACAATTACCAATATTCATAGTATGTTTACAGGGTGTCAAGTAGTTGTCGAGGCATTTGATAATGCAGAAAGTAAAGCAATGCTTGTTTCGGAAATGATCTCTACTGAAAAACTTGTAGTAAGTGCAAGCGGTCTGGCTGGGTATGGAAATTCAGACCGTATAATTACACGGAAAATCCGGGATAACTTCTATCTGATAGGGGATAGCGTTTCCGAGGTGGGGGATGGAACATTGCCTTATGCACCCTGTGTAATGATTGCAGCAGCAAAGCAGGCTGATGTTGTTCTTCAATGGATACTTGGAACCTGATTTATTTGAAATTTTATCTATTTGAAAATTCAGGTGCATAGTTTATATTTGAATTCTGAAAAATTTTAGTGCCCCCATAGCTCAGTAGGATAGAGCACAAGTTTCCTAAACTTGTTGTCGCCCGTTCAATTCGGGCTGGGGGTATTTTTAATCCCTCTGTTTTTCCTTATGATTTATTTATTACCATGAAGTTTTGTTAAAGCTAAATTCTGCTCATCACTTGTATGAGGCATTTCCTGGTGACTGTTATATGTTCAATATAAGTCCAACGTAACCTGCCTGCTTTTGTGGAAGTAAAAGCGATAGTTAAGAATAATAAAATAAATTCAATGGTTAATTTAATTTTTTTAATGTTCTGTTGAAAAAATTAAAGGCGTCAGGTATGAACCTGACGCCTTCCGCTTCACCCAAATTGTCTGCAAGAGGACCTTGCAATGTAGGATTATTATGTAGGTATCAATATTATACATTATGGAAAAATATTGATGCAAGAAATTATTTGTAATTTATTAAAAAATATTTAAAATTTCAATAAATGGTTATGTCAATTTACTATTAAGATTTTGTTTTTAAAAATGGTAAATTCGCCGAGAATCTGTATCCATAATAAACAACGGCTCCTGTTATGAGTCCAAGTATTGCTCCGCCGAGAACATCCCCCGGGTAATGGACTCCGACATATATTCTTGAGAAACCAATCAGTATCGCGAATGCAAAAAAACAATACCATTTTCGCGGATAGAAAAGAGTAAAGAGTATTGCCTGTGCAAACATATTGGCTGCATGTGAAGACGGAAATGAAAATGAGTTTTTTAAACCAAACAGAAAATGTCCGCCGGGTACCAAAACGTCAATGTTGCATGGACGCGCTCTGCTGAAAATAGGCTTGAATATCAGTGATGAAAAAGGATCTGATATTGCGACTGTAACAAGTGCAAGGCAAAGTACAGTGACTGCATGTTTTTTTTCTGTCATTATAAACAGTGCTGCTGCAAAAACAGCCGGCAGGATCCAGAACCTGGCGTCTGTAATAGTTACAAAAAAATAATCGAGCAGGGTGCATGATAGAAAAGAATTCAGAAAACTGAATAATGATGTGTCTATTGAGTGAAAAAAATCCGGGTGCATGCAGTTTACCCTTCGCTATTGACAATATGTGTAATCGGATGATTGTGCCATATAAGTTTAGCGTTAATGGAACCGAATTTTATTTTAGATTTTATCAGAAACGGTGTCGGTATTGAATCATCAGACATCCATACTTCAAGCTTGTCTCTTTTGTTAAACGTCTGTCCTTCACCCATAAGCTTTGGTTCGATACGATAGCTGTTGACCTTGCCGTTGTCTGTGCGAAGCAGTGTTTTTTCTTTGCAGGCAAAAAACATCGGATGAATTTTTGAATTTACAAAAAGGCTTAATGTAAAAGTGTCGCCCGCATGTGGTTTGACATTTCGAACATAATAGAGTACAGACAGATAATCATGTGTAAATTTCGGCGTGTCGAAAACCTTATATGATCTTTGTTTAATATGAACTTTATTTTCATTCAGATCATATAAAATCCATCCATCATTCTTATATCGTTTTCCTTCACGAAGGTGCTGTTCAAAAAAGACCGGATACAGTCCTGTTGCATCAATAGCCGAAATTACATAATCTCTCATTTTGTAAAACGCACCGACAAAGTTGCTTGAAATGGCTTTCCCGCCGACACGAATAAGGTTGTTTACTGAATCATATGTGGTTGTCAAGATGAGATTTCCTGCAAAGAACGGTCCCCAGCTTACATCGTAAACAAGTGTTTCATTCTCGCAGAATGACATCCTGCTAATTGAACGAAGCGCTGCCTGGGATGATATTTTGTATGAATTTCTAAGGGAGTCAATGAAAGACTGTTTAAATGGCAGTGTATCAAGTTCACCTGCCACATCCTGCCACCGGAAATCCTTGTCTTCATCAGATCGTCTGTCACCTGATGCGATAGAAAAAAATGCTAAAACTATAAGTATCATACCCTTGGAAATCGCAGTACGTAACATTTTTTTCATTAATTGAAGCCCTTTTGGAAGATGGAAAAGATGTAACTTACTAAATACGGTCTCTTTGAGTAAAAATTGAAAGCACGTTTTAATTTTCGGCTGATTTAAAATAATCTGTATTGAAAAATAGAATACTTTTGTCAGATTTCATTAATACGGCTTTAAATAGCAGGAGGATTTTTAATCCATCCTGTTATTAATTATGAATTTAGAATTCAATCTGCATTTATTACTAATCAACAATTCCGCCATCACCGACATGACCACTCCGGATCGCATCCCAATCTGCTTTTACCATGATTTCTACAAGTTTTTCAAATTTAACTTCAGGCTGCCATCCAAGTAACCGTTTTGCTTTTGATGGATCACCAAGAAGCTGTTCTACTTCAGCAGGACGGAAATATGCAGGATCAATCTTTATAACAGTTTTTCCAGTCTTTTTATCGACACCGTATTCATTGACCCCGCTGCCGACCCATTCAACAGGCATATCAAGTATTGCAAATGTTTTCTCGATAAATTCACGTACTGTATGCATTTCACCTGTAGCTATAACATAGTCATCAGGTTTGTCCTGCTGAAGGATCATCCACATGGCTTTTACAAAATCAGGTGCATAACCCCAGTCACGCTGTGAATCAAGATTTCCCATGTAAAGGCAATCCTTCAAGCCTTCTTTAATCGCTGATGCACCTAATGTAATTTTGCGCGTAACAAAATTTTCACCGCGACGTGGAGATTCATGGTTAAAGAGAATGCCATTTGATGCATGAAGGTTGTAAGATTCACGATAATTTATAACAATCCAGTAGGCATAGAGTTTGGCAACTGCATAAGGTGAACGCGGATAGAAAGGAGTTTTCTCTGTTTGAGGAACTTCCTGAACTTTTCCGTATAATTCTGATGTTGATGCCTGGTAAAACCGCGGATTTATTCCGGTTTCCTTGATTGCATCAAGAAGACGAAGTGTTCCAATTCCGTCAATATCTGCTGTATATTCAGGAACTTCAAAAGAAACTCTTACATGTGATTGAGCTGCAAGGTTATAAATTTCAACAGGTTCGACACGTTCGAGAATTCTATTTAGATTGCTGCTGTCACTGAGATCACCATAATGGAGGAAAAATTTGACATCTTTACCATGTGGGTCTTTAAAAAGATGATCTATACGTTTACGGTTAAAATAACTGGCACGGCGAATCATCCCATGGACTTCATATCCTTTTTCCAATAATAATTCTGCGAGGTATGATCCATCCTGACCTGAAATTCCAGTTATAAGTGCCTTTTTACTCATTAAGCCTCCGTGTAAGTAATTAATTGTAAATTCAACTGACCTGTAAATATACAATAAGGCACTCAAAAGTGATTATTTGTTCTTATTGAAAATATCAGTTTCTACGGAAAAACCTATAAATAAAAAACAGCAGTCTTTTTCAAACATTTTTCTAATGATATTTTATATAAGTATGTAAAAAATTTACAGAATATTGGCTAAAGGTGTTTATTTGTTTTTGAGATAAATGCAACTTTAATTAAATCAATGTATTATTAATATTCATCGTATTATAATTATTTGTCAATTTTACGCTGTTTTATTCTGTTAAAATATCAAACCTTTGCGACTCTGATTGACTTAGCTTCTATCGGGCTATATATTATGTACTGAACATATACAGAATGAGTTTTGAATAGTTCAAATTGCATTATTTATAAACTCTGACTCTGTATGAAAAATAACTGTTTTAATTTTGTATTCAGGCAGGTTTAAACACGATGGCGGTCAAACAAAAAGTTTACTCATATTTATTCTTCATCATTGTTTTTTTCTTTGTACTTGGCAGTGCATCCGGAATCTGGTTTTTCTTCAGGTTATATCAGACATTGCCGACGCTCAATCAGATGCAGAATATTGAACAGTCTCTTGTTTCAAGGGTTTTAGGGAAAGATGGAAAACTCATTGAGGAATTCAGTGTTGAACGAAGATTTTATGTACCTCTTGAAAAAATAGCACCAAAAGTCCCGGAAGCAGTTATTGCAATTGAGGATCGCAGATTTTATAAACACTGGGGAATTGATCTGAGAAGAATATTTGGAGCGGTATTTGTTGATCTTTTCAGAGGGAGAATGGCTCAGGGCGCATCAACAGTAACTCAGCAGCTTGCACGAAATGTTTATCTGACTCAGAAAACGTCAATCATAAGAAAGGTTCGCGAAGTTCTCACTGCAATTCAGCTGGAGTCATGCTATACAAAAAATGAGATTATGGAGCTCTATCTGAATCAGGTTTATTTTGGGGCAGGTTTGTATGGTGTTGAAGCCGCAAGCCAGTATTATTTCAGCAGGCATGCATCTGAGCTTGATTTAAATCAATGTGCAACTATTGCCGGAATGATTCAGACTCCGGAAAAATATCGCATTGACAGAAGTAAAAATATAGATAGAATAACAAAACGTCGCAATGAAGTCTTGAAAGCATTACGGATTACTGGTGTTATTAGTAAAGAGACCATGAATGCTGCAATAGCCATGCCTGTTGAACCAAAAATATCCAAACCAAAAGGCGGCAGCGGCGCTTACTTTACTGAGATGGTCCGCAAATACATTTCAGATAAATATGGAGACGATCAGTTGTACAATGGTGGATTTATAATACATACGACAATGGATCGTGCTGCCCAGGATTCTGCGGAAAGTGCTGTAAATGCGCAAGTCGTAAAGCTTCAGGAACGATTGAACCGAATGTTTCTTGACAGCTCAGGTGTTGACAAAAAACTAAAAATATCCAGAAAATTATTCATGGAAAAGTTTGATTCAATCTATACTGCACACGAAGATGAGTTTGCAGATATTCCTGATTCTGCGAAATTGCGTAAAGCGCAGGTTTCAGTTATTACACTTGATGCGGCAACAGGGGGTATCCGGGTTCTTGTTGGCGGACGTAATTTTGGTGAAAGTAAATTTAACCGTGCCATGTCTGCAAGACGTCAGCCAGGCTCATCAATTAAACCCATTGTCTATGCGGCTGCAATGGAGCATGGGTTTACACCTGCAACAGTGGTGCTTGATCAGCCGATCACACTGATGACTCCTGACGGAGAGTGGAGACCGGAAAACTATGATCGTGTTTTTAATGGTCCGATCACTATCAGAAGTGCATTGGCAAAGTCAATAAATCTGGTTGCGATTCAGGTGTTGACAAAAGTTGGTGCTGATGTTGTTGTTCAGTATGCAAGAAAAATGGGATTGAAGCATCAGATGGATCCGGTTCCGTCACTTGCTATTGGTGCTTGTGAAGCAACACCGATGGAAATGACATCTGCATATAATATTTTTGCCAATCACGGAATTCAGCCAAAACCATATTTTATTGAGAAGATAGTTGATAAAAACGGACGTGTGCTTGAATCGCATACTCCTGAAGAAACTGAGGTCTTATCTGCGCAGACATCATTTCTCATGTGCTCACTGATGAAAACAGTTGTTTGCTGCGGTACGGCAGCAGCAATCCCCGGACTTGGTTTTTACCGTCCTGCAGCAGGAAAAACAGGTACTACAAACAGCTATTCTGATGCATGGTTTATAGGGTTTACTCCGCAGCTTGTAACAAGCGTATGGACTGGCGTTGACGAAAGAAGATCTCTGGGAGCTGGTGTCACAGGATCCACTGCTGCAATACCAATCTGGGTAAAGACAATGCTTGCTGCGCATAAAGGATTGCCTGTAAAAGATTTTGAGCAGCCTGAGGGAATTAAAAGTGAATCACTGTGCGCGGAATCACACCTTGTCGCAACTGCAAAATGTCCGAAAAAAGTATTTGAATTTTTCTACGCAGATGCTATTCTTGACACATGTGATGTTCATGGGACATTCAGGGCAAATGATGACAATATGAGAAAGCTGTTCAATACACAGCGAAGTAATCCGGTAAAGAAAAGTGTGGATGGGAAAAAGAAGAAACAGCTGATGTTCTGATATTTATAAATGATACCGCAGATTAACTGCGGTATCAACGCGGTTTATGAGAATCAGGACTATCCCTGATAATACGAATCTGACAATGTATTTTATTTGTTGACTGGAGCAGCCTGTTTTAATGTGTCAACTTTGATGCTGTCTTTCTCGACTTTATTTTCAGTATTATTGGCTTTACTGGTTTCAGTCTGAACCGGATCTGTTTTTTGAGGTTCTGCTGGTACATTTTTTAATGATTCATTTTTGCCTGAATTGACAGGATTTCCTGCGGGCACCTCATCAGGGCAACCGTCATCATCCTTATATCCATTGATTATTTCAACATTGCCCGGGCACAGATCTTTTGTGTCAATTACGCCGTCTTTATCATTGTCCAGATCCGGGCAGCCGTCATCATCACGGAAGTTATCCATGTCTTCAGCAGAATCAGGGCACAGATCCTGATGGTCATAAATTCCATCATTGTCATTATCAAAATCCGGGCAGCCATCCTCGTCCTGAAAATGGTCAATATCTTCAGGTATGTCTTTACAGAGATCCTTTTCACCGGGAACTCCGTCAATATCCGGATCATTCATCATCTGCAGAAGTTCAGTTTCATTGATTATCCCGATAGTTTCACCATCTTTGCCTTTACCTTTCAGATTCTGCGGTGAAGACTCAAAATAACTGATCACAAGTGCACCTTTGACAGGATACTGCGGATCTTCACTGATGTTTGATTTGTCAACTATGGCAAAGTAATTGTGAGCTGTGCGGTTTCTGAAAAAATCATTATAAATAATTCTTGATTTTTTGCTTGATTCTTCTGCATAAACACCATATTGCATATTGTCAATAATCACATTGTTTTGTATCAGCACCTCACTGCTGCCTGCAAGCATTATACCGCAATAGCCGTTTTCTGCTATCACATTATGCTTTATTGATGATTTGATACTTCTGGTGGATTCACAGAAAATACCGGTCCAGTCATTGCTTAATATCACATTGTTGCATATGTCTGCGATAGTTACAAGACAATGTATCCCAGTTCCTTTATTATCCCTGATTATACAATTACGAATTACAGGTATGACATTTTCACAAAGTATTCCTTTGGAGCCACGTTCGACAGTAAGATTTTTAATAAGTGCTTTATCACCGGCTTTAATTACCGGTTCCCGTTTGTTTCCTTTAATTATTGTATTTTGTGCTGATTGACCAATGATATTTACACTGTCTTTCATGGTAATACTTTCCCGGTAAATACCACTACTTATAAATACTGTGTCACCTTGCTCTGCTTTATCGATAGCAGCCTGAATTTTTGAAAAATCTTTTGGAACAGATATTTGAGTAGCACTAAGATTAAACACTATAATAACCACAAACAGGAAAGATATCTTTTTCATACGCTCCTCCGGTGTGAAGAATAGTCAATTAATAATTAAATTCTACAGTACTATTTACAATTCCGCACTATTTGAGTTAAGATTTGTTATTCAGTTGTAATTAAATAGAACCATGAAAAATAAAAATTATTGAATTCATAAATTCATAATAATATAATACCAGACAGATGGAATTGAAAACAGATGAGCTGTTTTTCTAATAATTATTATCACAATTAAAAGTTTAAAATTTGCAGGGGAGTTGTTATGGTTAGCATGACTGAACTGAAGAAAAAAGCAAAAACTATGGGAATCACAAATTCAAGACTTGAGAAGGACGAACTTGTACGTGCGATTCAGGCCAATGAAGGAAATTATCCGTGTTTCAAATCTGCAGAAAGCTTTTGTGATCAGGACTCATGTTTGTGGCGTGATGATTGTCTTGAGAAGAAATAATGGAAAATAAGTTGATTTTGTATTGTTCATTATTTAATTTATTTCTATGAAATCAAAAACTAAAAAAAATGTAACCATTATTGGTATTATAACCTTAATTAATGTCGGGGTCATTGAATCTCGATAATGGGAACAGGTTTTTTAGTTTTTAACTGAATATCGAAAAATAAGCCTGTTTCCCATTCGGGAGATGGGCTTTTCTGTTTTTGGCATACACTTTCCTTGATTATTCAGAGCGAATGAGTGTATTTTAAACAACTGTTTTATGAACCGGTCTGTTTGTCAATAGACCGCAATTCCGGAGATTATTCTTGAAAAAAACAGGTGCACAAATTGTTATTGACGCCCTCATTCAGGAGAGGGTCAAAGTTGTTTTCGGATATCCTGGTGGTGTTGTAATTCCAATTTTTGATGTGCTTTACGATACTAAAGAGCTTCAGTTTATCCTGACACGACATGAGCAGGCTGCTGCACATGCTGCGGATGGTTATGCACGGTCAACAGGTAATGTCGGTGTCTGTCTTGTTACTTCAGGACCGGGTGCCACTAATATCATGACCGGTATAGCAACAGCGTATCTTGATTCAATCCCGATGGTTGCAATTACCGGACAGGTTGCATCAACGCTGCTTGGAACCGATGCGTTTCAGGAAGCTGACATTGTCGGAATGAGCCGTCCTGTGACAAAACATAATTTTCTTGTCAGGTCAATCAGTGAACTGCCGATACTTATGAAACAGGCTTTTCATATTGCACGCACAGGAAGACCGGGGCCGGTACTTATCGATATTCCTATTGATGTGTCAAACTCTGTGATGGAAAATTATTCATATCCTGATACTGTTTCAATTCGCAGTTATAAACCAAACCTTGATGGACACGTGAGACAGATAAACCGGGCAGCTGAAATGATTGGTGCTGCAAAGAAACCGGTTATTTTTGCCGGAGGCGGAATAATCCATTCAGGTGCTCATGATGAACTGCTTGAGCTTGCCGAAAAAACAAATATTCCTGTGACAACTTCTCTTATGTGTCTTGGCGGTTTTCCTGGAAATCATCCGCTGTTTATCGGGATGCCCGGTATGCATGGTGCAAAGGCTGCCAACTATACACTTCAGGAATCTGATCTGATAATATCAATCGGGGCCCGGTTTGATGACCGTGTTACCGGCTTTGTTAAGAAATTTGCTCCTAATGCATCAATAATTCATATTGATATTGATGCTACAGCTATTTCGAAAATAATAAAAGTCGATTGTCCGATTGTAGGTGATGCAAAGCGGATACTTTCAGCTTTACTTAAAGTTGTAAAGCCGCGTTCAGCGGATGACTGGAATAAAAAGGTTGTTGAATGGAAAGATGATCGTCTCTTTTCTTATATAAAATCAGATACTGTGTTAAAGCCGCAGGCTGTTATTGAGGCTGTTTACAAAGTAACAAACGGGGATGCCATTGTTACAACTGAAGTCGGACAGCATCAGATGTGGACTGCGCAGTACTATACATTTTCCAGACCGCGTACGCTTTTAACATCCGGCGGGCTTGGAACAATGGGCTTTGGTTTACCTGCTGCAATGGGCGCAACTTTTTCCGGAACTGGAAAAACCGTTGTCGCAATGGCCGGTGATGGTTCCATACAGATGAATATTCAGGAGCTGGCCACAATATCACTGAATAAACTTCCGGTGAAAATTGTCATACTGAACAACAGCTACCTTGGTATGGTTCGTCAGTGGCAGGAACTTTTTTACAAAAAGCGTTACAGTTCGACTTGTCTGCGCGGCGGGTCACTCTGTAAAGAAACCTGTCCGGGACCGGACAAGTGCAAACGTAAATACATTCCTGATTTTGTTGCTCTTGCAAATAGTTATGATATTCCTGCATTCCGCGTGGAAAAGATCTGTGATGTGATTCCTGTTCTGCAGCAGGGACTTGCCATGGATGGGCCGGTACTGATGGAATTTGTTGTTTCGGCTGAGGAAAATGTTTTTCCGATGGTGCCTGCCGGTAAACCGATTGATGATATTCTGGAGGGATGATGAGTACAAGAATAATATCCATATTGCTGGAAAATCACCACGGTGCACTTTCGCGTGTCGCTGGACTGTTTTCCAGTCGCGGTTATAATATTTCAAGCTTGACAGTAGCTGAAACTGAAGACCCGACAGTTTCCCGGATGACAATTGTTGTAGAGGGCGAAGCGGGTATACTTGAGCAGATTGTAAAGCAGTTGAATCGTCTTATAGATGTAATCAAAGTCATTGATATGGGAGAACGTGAGGTTGTCGAACGCGAACTGGTTCTCGTCAATATCGATTCAACCAAAGCAAATCGGCATGAATTTGTAGAGATAGCATCAATATTTGGTGCAAAGATTGTATCTGTCACTTCAGGCTCCATAACTCTGGAACTTGGCGGTGAGAAACGTACTGTAGAAGATTTTATTGCACTGGTAAAGCCTTACGGAATACGTGAGCTTGTCCGGTCAGGAACTATTGCAATTTCACAAAGAAAATAATATGCTGAGTGCCGGAATCAGTCAAGCGGCTGTTCAGGCATGCAGTTCTGTCGTTAAACTCTAAGAAGGAGCCTTGTTTTATGGCAATCATCGATTTCGGTGGTGAAAAAGAAGAAATTATTACCCGTAAAGAATTCACACTTGCAAAGGCAAGAAAAGTTTTACAGAAGGAAACTATTGCGATTATCGGGTATGGTGTTCAGGGACCGGCTCAGTCACTGAATCTCAGAGACAATGGATTCAATGTTATCATCGGTCAGAACAAGGCATCAAAGGTAAACTGGGACCGTGCAAAAAAAGACGGCTGGATTCCAGGTCAGACCCTGTTTGACATTGAAGAAGCTTGCGAAAAAGCCACTGTTATTCAATTCCTGGTCTCTGATGCAGGACAAAAGGCAATATGGCCGAAAATCAAGAAATACCTGACACCCGGGAAAGCACTTTACTTTTCACACGGCTTCTCAATTGTATATAAAGATCAGACAAAAGTTGTTCCGCCTAAAGATATTGATGTAATTCTCGTTGCACCAAAAGGCAGCGGCCTGAGCGTAAGACGCAATTTTTTAAACGGTGCAGGAATCAATTCAAGCTTCGCAGTATTCCAGGATGCAACCGGTCATGCAATGGAGCGTACAATTGCTCTGGGTATCGGTGTTGGATCAGGGTATCTTTTCCCGACAACATTCGAGAAGGAAGTTTACAGTGATCTCACTGGTGAACGTGGTGTGCTCATGGGTGCACTTGCAGGTATCATGGAAGCGCAGTTTGAGGTGCTCCGCAAGAATGGCCACAGCGCAAGTGAGGCTTTCAATGAAACTGTTGAGGAGCTCACTCAGAGTCTTATCCGTCTTGTTGATCAGAACGGAATGGACTGGATGTATGGAAACTGTTCAACTACTGCTCAGCGCGGTGCACTTGACTGGAAGCCAAAGTTCAAGAAAGCAACACTGCCGGTTTTCAATGAGCTTTATAAATCAGTAAAAGAAGGAAAAGAGACAAAACGTACTCTTACTTCCTGTGGTAAAGCTGATTATAGAGAAAGACTCAATAAAGAGCTTGCAGAACTTGGTAATTCTGAATTGTGGATGACTGGTAAAGCTGTCCGCAGTCTTCGCCCGAATGAAAAGGCAAAAGAGATTACTAAAGATACAAAAGGTTATGCCGGCCGTCAGGGTAACTAATTATTTATTGCAGGGTTCTTCCGTAAGGAAGAATCCTGTCTTGATAAAAAGAAATGTGAGCGTATGAATAAAGACAGGGTAATCATATTTGATACCACACTGCGTGATGGTGAGCAGGCACTTATTTCAAGTCTGTCAGTGGATCAGAAGCTGCGCATTGCGCGTCAGCTTGCACGGCTCAAAGTTGACGTAATAGAAGCGGGTTTTCCTGTTTCATCACCGGGAGATTTTGAATCTGTCTCTTCAATAGCAAAAGAAATCAAGGGAACCATTATCTGCGGACTTGCACGAACTGTTGAAAAAGACATTATTGCATGTGCAAAGGCTGTTAAAAACGCCGAGCAGCCGCGTATTCATACGTTTATTGGAACATCAGCTATTCATACTGAGAAAAAACTCAGAAAATCAGAGGATGAAATACTTGAAATAACCAGGCATCATGTAAAGCTTGCACGAAAATACTGCAATGATGTGGAGTTTTCTGCTGAAGATGCCGGGCGTACGGGCATTGATTTTCTTTGTAAAATTGTCGAGGCTGCAATAAGTGCCGGTGCAACTACAGTAAATATTCCCGATACAGTCGGTTATTCAGTACCTGAGAATTTCGGACTCGTTTTTGATGCACTATTCAACAGAGTTCATAATATTGACAAAGCGATAATTTCTGTGCATTGTCATAATGACCTCGGCATGGCAACTGCCAACTCACTGGCTGCAGTTGCACACGGTGCCCGTCAGGTCGAGTGTGCCATTAACGGCATCGGTGAACGCGCCGGTAATGCAGCACTTGAAGAAATAGTAATGGCACTTCGAGTACGTAATGATCTGTTCAAGGTTCAGTGTAATGTTGACACTAAAGAAATAATACGCTCAAGTAAACTGGTGCGTGATATATGTCACATGCCGGTTCAGCCGAACAAAGCTATTGTCGGCAGTAATGCATTCTCGCATTCGTCAGGAATTCATCAGGATGGTGTCCTTAAAGCAAAGAAAACATACGAAATAATGACACCTCAATCTGTGGGTTTAAAGGAGAACCGGATGAATCTGACCAGCAGATCCGGTTCGCATATGGTCAGTTCAAGACTTATGGAGCTGGGGTATAATGAAACTGAATTTGATATGACTCAGTTTTATGGCCGGTTTAAAGCTCTGGCTGACAAAAAAGGAACTGTTTTCGATGATGATCTGGTTACGCTGATGGAATCGAAAGACAGTGATGATTTAAAAGACAGGTACGTGCTTGAATACTTAAATGTGTCAAGTGGAAAAGGTACAATTCCGACTGCAACCGCAAAGATCATTTTTGATGGGAAAATGTTTCAGGAAGCTGCATGCGGTGACGGTGCAGTGGATGCCGCTACAAAGGCAATTGACAGAATTGTCGGTTATAAAATAACAATTGATAATTATCATCTTGAAGCGGTCACTGAAGGCCGTGAGGCGCAGGGACGTGTTTCTATTGTCGCAAAAGCCGCTGAGGGCAGATTTACCGGAAGCGGAACCAGCACTGATATAGTTGAAGCATCAGCGCTTGCATATATGGACATCATTAATAAAATAGCGCGGATGAAAAAGTTCAAAAGGAAAATTCCTATTGACAGAGATGTACTCTGATATTTTGTTGTCTGAGTATGCAGCTTAATGATATTTGTAATGTGTATATGTAAAAACAGTCAATATTGTCAATGATATAAATAGATAGGTGAATAATGAAGATAGTTGCACCGCTTGTTGCCCTGTATGATACTACTTTACGTGATGGAAATCAGGCGCTTGGGATGAGCCTTTCGCTCAATGACAAGCTTAAAATTGCTGAGAAACTTGATGAACTTGGTATTCACTATATCGAAGGCGGATGGCCGAATCCGACCAATATTATTGATACTGAATTTTATCCGAAAATAAAAAAGCTGAAATTGAAAGCTAAAATAGCAGCATTCGGTTCTACCCGCCGCCCGGGCTCTAATGTGTCAGGTGATTCGTTTATTGATATGCTCATACGCACTGATGCACAGGCTGCAACTATTTTCGGCAAAAGCTGGGATTTACATGTGAAAGAAGTGATAAATACCACTCTCGATGAAAATATTGCCATGATCGGTGATTCTGTCCTGTTTCTTAAAAAGCATATGGATGAGGTATTCTATGATGCCGAACACTTCTTCGATGGATACAGGGCAAATCCGGAATATGCAATTAAAACACTTATTGCGGCACAGGAAGCAGGTGCTGATTGTATTGTTCTGTGTGATACCAACGGCGGAATGCTTCCAGATGAACTGATTGATATTTTTAGAAAAGTAAAGAGTTCTGTGAAAACGCCGCTTGGTGTACATTTACATAATGATAGCGGATGCGCAGAAGCGAGCTCATGTCTTGCGGTTGTTGAAGGGGCAGTGCAGGTGCAGGGAACAATCAATGGGCTCGGTGAAAGGTGCGGTAATGCAAACCTTTGTACAATTATTCCAAATTTACAATTGAAACGCGGGTTCAAACTGGTTACAGAACATCAGCTTCATTTGTTGACATCTGCATCTCTTTATATTTCTGATGTGTCAAATCTTACTCCGAATGTACGGTTACCATATGTCGGTGAAGCTGCATTTTCTCATAAAGCAGGGGCACATGCAGATGGCGTCCGTAAAGCAAGAAATTCATTTGAACATGTTTCTCCTGAATCTGTAGGGAACAAACGTCAGTTTGTTGTTTCTGATCAGGCCGGAACAAGCACTATTCTTGAGAAGCTTGAATCAATACAGTCAGGACTTGACAAAAAAGATCCGGTTGTAAAAAAACTCCTGATGAAGATAAAGGAGCTTGAAGCTGCCGGGTATCAGTTCGAAGCAGCTGATGCCTCATTTGAACTCAGAGCGCGTGAAGTACTCGGTCAATTCCAGGAGCCATTTATTGTGCTTGGATTCAGAGTGATTGAGGAACAGCGTGAAAACGGCTATTCTCTTTCTGAAGCAACAATTAAAATTCAGGAAAATGATCAGGTTGTGCACACTGCGGCTGAAGGCGATGGCCCTGTAAACGCACTTGACCATGCACTCAGAAAAGCGCTTGTAAAGTTACACCCGTCGCTTGAAAAAGTCAAACTTGATGATTACAAAGTAAGAGTGCTTGATGGTCTGGAAGGAACGGCTGCAAAGGTGCGTGTTCTGATTGAATCATCAGACGGGCAGAATGTCTGGGGAACTGTGGGCGTGTCAACAAACATCATTGAAGCATCCTGGCTTGCGCTGCTTGATAGTATGAAGTATAAATTAATGAAAGACGCAATTGCTGAAAAATAGGTCATTTGGCAATCTGTGATTTAACAAAACAGGAGTATGGTTATGGTACCATCAGTTGATTGGAAAAATATCGGTTTCAGGTACACTCAGACAGACTGTTATGTCCGAGTTGATTATAAAGATGGAAAATGGGGTACAATTCAAGTATGCACTGATCCTTTGATCAGTCTTCATGCCGCAGCCACATGTCTTCAATACGGCCAGGCTTGCTTTGAGGGAATGAAGGCATTTACACAAAAAGATGGATCAATTGCAGTGTTTCGTCCCCAGGAGAATGCCCGGCGCATGAATAGAACTGCAGAGCGTGTTTTGATGGTTGCGCCGCCTGAAGAAATTTTTGTTGAAGCAGTAAAAAAGGTTATTACTTTAAATAAAAATTGGGTTCCGCCATACGGAACAGGTGCAAGTATGTATCTGCGGCCATTTCTCATAGGAACCAGTCCTCATGTCGGAGTGCATCCATCTGAAGATTATTCGTTTATAATTCTTGTCATGCCTGTGGGGCCGTATTACAAACACGGATTCGCTCCTGTAAAAGCTTATATTCAGGAACAGTATGATCGCGCTGCTCCCCGCGGTGTCGGTAATGTCAAGGTCGGGGGAAATTATGCTGCGGGTATGAAAGGTGATTTTGATGGAAAAGAGAAAGGTTTCCCTATCTGTCTATACCTTGATTCCGCGACACATACCTGTATTGATGAATTCGGGACATCAAATTTTCTTGGAATTACAAAAGATAAAAAATATGTTACCCCTGCGTCAACATCTATTCTTCCGTCAATAACCAATATGAGTCTGATGACAATTGCAGAAGATCTGGGTATGAAAGTCGAAAGACGTCAGATTCCTGTAACTGAATTATCAAATTTTAAAGAAATCGGCGCCTGTGGCACAGCTGCAGTTATCACCCCGGTTTATTCAGTTCTGCATGGTACGCATCTGTATACTTTTGGTAAAGAAGATCAGGCCGGAGAGACATTGCTGCAGCTTTTCCAGGAAATTCAGGGTATGCAATACGGCGATATAGCCGACAGACACAACTGGATGCTTAAAGTTTTATGATAGTCAATAATATTACGAATTTGTCGAAAGGTATTGCAATGAGACGATTGTTCATAATCTGTATCGTTATGCTGTTTGCTTTTCAATCGGGATGTGCAAAAAAAGCAGAGTTCCGTGATGGTGATGTTATTGTTACAAATAAGGACAGTAAAGGACATCATGTAACGATGACTTTTACAAGAGGCAATGCATGGGGAAGCCCGGTCAGTTTTGGTCCGGTCAAACTGAAAATCAAACCGCAGATTGCTGTATGGGTTGAGGATACAGCTGGAAATTTCAGACAGAATCTCTATGTGACGCGTTGCTTTGCAAAACAGGAGTGGAGAGGTATCAAGAATCATCCTGATTCAACCTACAGGACATCAAGTCTGCCTTACTGGATGAACAAAATCCTGCGTGCATCGCTGCCGCTCCCGACAATGGCTAAGCCGCTGCCTGATGCAGTGACAGCGGCAACTCCTGATGGAAGTTTCACCATTGAGTCAAACATTGATTCATCAATTAATGCCGGAACAATCTGGTGTGAATTCAACAGCTCTTTTGACAATAATGAAGCATGGCCGAAAAAAGAAAAAAGCAATGAATCTTTTAACGGTCAGCCATCACTGCTTTTTAAGGGAGAATTTTCATCTGAATCCGATACAGCTGCTGTTCTTATGAAATTTGCCGGACGCGGCGGGGATAACGGTACTGACGGGACGTTGTATGAAAATGACAAAGATATAACAACTGCAAAAGAAATAATCACAAAAATCGATTTTCTGATAAAATAAACAAAAGCGACAGGGTGAAAAGTTTTTCACCCTTTTTAAATCTTCATTCTTTCAAACGAATATCAGGCTGACAGCAATTCTTTTTGACTATTCCTGTCGCCAAATACTTATTTTTATTTAGTGCAATTGATATATTACCTGTAATCAGAAGACAGCAGTGAGAAATCGAATACAAATTACATATTTCTCTCACTGAATCAGAATTATCCGCATTTAAGTGCGTATTATAAAGGGAATCTGGTCAAAAAATCTTTTGATGTTAAGTATCAGAAACTTTATTATTTTCCTGTTTCTGATTTATCTGGAGGCTATTAATTAATATCATTATGACTAAATGTAAACTGCAATTATCTGAATTGCAAAAAGGTGCATTGAAATTTCCTGCCCGAATGAGTAAAGAACAGTTTCTTCCGGTTGCATATTCTTACATGTATATGTGCAAAGCGATGGATATAAAATTTAAGGAACTTTTCAAAAAGGGGCATGTCAAGGGCACTGTTATTATCAGTTCCGGTAATGAGGCCACAACAGTAGCAATGGCAATGCCGTTTCGATCAGGGCAGGACATAATTTCCATTATGCACAGAGATCTTGGATCTCATCTGGTTGCGGGTGTGTCTCCATTTACGATTATTTGTCAACATATGGCAAATGAGGACAGCCCGACACATGGTCGTGAAGGAAATGTTCATTACAGCGATGCAGCTGCAAGAAGGTTTCCAATGATCAGTCACCTTGGTGATATGCTTGCGCCGACTGTCGGCGGAGTGTGGGCAGCACGTCTTAATAATGAGAATATATTTGGAATTATACCTCTTGGGGATGGTGCCAGCAGTACCGGCGATTTTCATGAGTCAATTAATCTGGCCGCGGTTCAGAAAGTACCTGTTATTTTCCTTATTGAAAACAACGGCTATGCATATTCCACTCCTGTAAAATATCAATATAGTTGTAAACAACTATCCGATCGTGCTCCTGGTTATGGTATAGAAGGGTGTACCATTGATGGCACTGATGCATGGGAAGTTTATTCAACGGTCTGCAATGCACTTGACAAAATGAACAAAGACTCAATGCCGCGCATTATTGAATGCATGACACTGCGTCTTGAGGGGCATGCTGCATATGATAATGCTGAATATGTACCAGAGGAAGAGAAAAAACGCAATCTTGAACGTGAACCTGTTAAACGAACCAGAAATGCTCTTCAGGAACTCGGCTATCAGGATAGTGAAATTCTGGCGCTTGAAGCGGAAATAGAACAACTGATAACAGATGACATTTTCAAAGCATTGCAATCAGGGCGTCCGTCGCCGGAAAAACAGGACTGGAGTGTCTTTGCTCCATCAAAAATTAATCAGGTTAAACCTTTCAGTGCTGAAAAAGTCAGAAATCTCAATGCTATAAACAGTGCAATGGATTATTTGCTGAGTGAAAACTCCGATGCTGTTATTGTAGGTCAGGATATCGGTGTTTACGAATCGCCATTTAAATCCTGCAAGGGTCTTTACAAAAAATATGGACCACGGCGCGTCTTTGATATGCCTGTCTGTGAGTCAGCAACTGCCGGACTCTGTCTTGGGGCTTCTCAGGTTGGTATCAGACCGATTATGGAATTTCAGTTCGCAGACTTCGCGACAGAAGCTGTGACTCAGGTAGGGTTGAATGCCGGGACATGGTATTTTAGAACCGGACTTGGAGCTCCGGCAGTTTTCAGGCTTCCATGCGGCGGCGGAATAACTCTTGGAATGTTTCATTCAGGTGAATTTGATGGTTTATGGTCGCGTTTTCCAGGACTGAAAATGTTTTATCCTGTAACACCACAGGAATGCTTTGAAGCAATGGTGGCTGCGTTTTATGATCCAAATCCATGCATTGTATTTGAGCATAAATTACTTTATTGGGGTAAACAGGATTCTATTCAATTTGACGGTGATCTTTCATTAATTGAGAGACCGCGGTCTTATACAAAAGGAAATGACCTTACAATTGTTGCGTTTGGGGCCATGGCTGAATCAGCTTTGGCAGTTATTAATAAATTTAACTATTCCGTTCAATTGTGGAATCCATTTATATTAAATCCTTTGAAATTAGAACCAATTATTGAATCTGTCAGAGCTACTGGAAAATTGCTCGTGATTCAGGAAAGCGGTGAGACCGCGGGTATTGGAGATCGCATAATTTCGATTATCTGCAGGGAATGTTTCAGTTATCTGAAATGTGCTCCACTGCTTGTTGCATCTCCAGACATGCCGGTACCATTCGCGAAAGAATTGGAAACTTTTTATATACCGAGCCAGGACAGAATTAGCATGGCGATTGAATCAATGATCGGAGCAAAAAGTGAGTAATGAGGTCTTTAGAACAGTACTGTTTTTGCCCTCTCAGGCTGCTGCTGAAACAGAAGCGGTTATTACAAAATGGCTGATTAAGGAAGGTGATACTTTCAAAAATGGCCAGATACTTGCAGAGATAGAGAGTGCCAAATCTACTTTTGAATTTGAAGCCCCATGTGACGGAACAGTCGTAAAACTGCTTTTCATTGAGGGTGCAACTGCATCTTTTGATGCTCCGGTGGTAGAAATTGATACCAGTGATCAGTCACTCAAAAATGCGATACCTCCAGCGGGTGCGGCAAAACTGCCTGAGCCGGAAGTTGATATGGTAATTGTTGATACTCATACTGCTGACAAAGTAGAAAAGCAGGTTTCAATTCTTGGAATAGGTACCTATTTACCGACGCGTGTTGTTACAAATACTGAGCTTCTTGTTGAACATCCTGATATTACTGAGGATTACATTTTCGGGGTTACCGGAATCAAAGAGCGCAGGTGGACCACGCAGGGTGAAAAACCTTCAGACATGGCTTATCAGGCTGCATTGCAGGCAATAGAAAAATCCGGTCTTGCACCATCGGATATCGGTGGTATCATTGTGTCAACATCGACACCGGACGTTGTTTATCCGTCAACATCATGTATTCTTCAGGGAAAACTCGGCATTCGCGGGGTGCCGTGTTTTGATTTACAGGCGGCATGTTCCGGGTGGCTCTATGGCATTACTGTTGCAAAAGGACTTGTGCTTGCAGGCATTGCTGATAATATACTTGTGACATCTGTTGAGCTTCAGTCAAGAATACTTGACAAAAAAGATAGAAATACATACTTTCTTTTTGGTGATGGTGCAGGGGCGACAGTTGTTTCCGGAAGTAAAAACGGGCATGTAATACTTAATGAAATAATACTTGCTGATTCTGCAGGAATCGGAATGGCACGGCGTGAATTTCCAGGATATGAGATACCGGAAAACGCGAAGGATGTTGATCCCTGTGTCCGTCTTGACGGAAAGGCGTTATTCAGATTTGCAACTGAGAGCTTTTCAAAAATGGTCAAGGAACTTATTGTAAAAAGCAACTGGGATGCCGCTGGTGTCCGCTGGGTTGTTCCGCATCAGGCCAACAGCCGCATTATCAAAGCTGCAGCTGTAAAGAGCGGTGTTCCTTTTGAACGGTTCTATCTTAATATTGACAGAGTCGGAAATACCGGCAGCGCAAGTATTCCGCTTGCACTTTCTGAAGTTGAACGGGGTTTACAGAAGAATGATAAGATTATTTTCTGTACTGTTGGTGCCGGCATTACTGCAGCAGGTATGTCGATACAGTGGTAATCGATAGGTTGACTTATGGGAGATAGCGCTTCATCCGATACTGATTCCATTTCAGAATCAGTTCCTCAAAATGCTCAAAATTCAATAGAACCTGCGCATGCGGGACACAGGGGCAGATTGCTTGAAAGGTTTATGAATAATGGCCTTTGCGCCCTTCATCCTCATGAAATTCTTGAACTGCTGCTCACATTTACAATCCCCAGACGTGATACAAAACCGATTGCGCGCGCGCTTCTTGCAAAATATCGTACTGTTTCATCAGTAATGAATGCATCTGCTGAAGAGATGAGGAATGTGGATGGTATCGGTGAACGCAGTGCAAGTCTCTTTACATTGATAAGAGAACTGATCAGTTTCTGCCTGAAAGAAAAATATGAATCTCAGAGTATTATTTCACATCGTAAAGATGTCGAGGAGTATCTGCGTTTCAGTTTCGGGCAGCGTCGTGATGAGTATGTGGCAAGTATTTTTCTTGACAATGCGAACCATATTCTTAAAACAGATATTATCGCTGAAGGCACTGTAAATCAGTGTGCTGTTTATCCGCGTACAATTGTTGAAAAAGCACTGCGATGCGGTGCAGCATCAATTATTCTCGCTCATAATCACCCCGGCGGCGGACTGAATCCATCTGAACCCGACTGGATAATTACAGAAAGATTGATCGCAATCGGGAAATTACTTGAGATTCCGCTGTTAGATCATATAATTATTGCATCTCAGAAGGTTATAAGTCTCAGGGAGCTGCCGCGATGGCCAAAAAATTAGAGGCTGTTTGTGTGAACTTTTCGCAGCATTTTGGTGCTGCTTAACTAATGATGTCTGAATTGCCGGTTTAAAAATGAAATTTATCAAAGTCAAAATACAGTCACTTAAATTATATGTAAATA